>ODAK010007163.1_pt1 | contig 11192 bp, 9 predicted proteins | sample 1539591 | NCBI WGS metagenome assembly ODAK01 (sample SAMEA3539303, study PRJEB22396) | soil metagenome | biome: tundra; feature: field; material: soil | place: USA | collected 2010-05 | depth 0.15 m | reverse complement strand
TTCTCGTCGAGCAGCACCGCGCGCGGCCCGGTTACACCAACCCTCCCGAAGCTCATCGCCGAGCCGTTCACGTTCGACGCGCTGATCGCCGCGAATCCCGAGGTCGTGTTCCTTTGCACGCCGAACGAGGTGTCCGCGGAGCTCGCCCCGAAACTGCTCGACGCCGGCATGACCGTCATCGATCTCTCCGGCGCGTTCCGACTCGAGGAGCCGTCGATGTATCCGACGTGGTACGGCTTCGCGCACGAGAACCCGAAACTGCTTGGCGAAGCAGTCTACGGACTCACCGAATACTGCAACGGCGAGTTGAAGAAGGCGCGCCTCGTTGCCAATCCCGGCTGCTATCCGACGTCGATTCTTCTCGCGCTGCGCCCGCTCAATTTCGCGATCGACCGCGAGCAGCCGGTGATCTGCGATTCGAAGAGCGGCGTCTCGGGCGCAGGAAAAAAAGCCGACGTGAACTTTTCGTTTGCGGAATTGTTCGGCAACTTCAAAGCGTACGGCGTCGGCAATCACCGCCACGAGCCGGAGATCCGCCAACAGCTGCACCTCGGCGACCGCGCGCCGCTCGTGTTCGTGGCGCATCTTCTGCCCGTTCATCGCGGCATCCTTTCGACGATGCACGTCGGCTTCACGCACGCGATGACCGAGCAGCAGATTACTGACGCGTATGCGCGGGTTTATGAGAACGCGCCATTCGTGCGCGTGCTCCCGGCCGGCCAACTGCCGGAACTGAAGAACGTCGTCAACACGCCGCGCGCGGAAATCGGCTTCCAGCTTCTGCAGGGTGGCCGCCGCGCCGTCATCGTCTCGGTCATCGACAACCTGCTCAAAGGCGCTGCCTCGCAGGCCGTGCAGAACTTCAACCGGATGTTCGATTTCGCGGAAACGGAGGCCTTGATCTGATGAACGTCATCAAACTCGGCGGGAGCCTTCTCGATGATCCTTCGCGGCGCGCCGAAGTCTTGGGCGCGATTGCGAAACGCTGGAAGAGCGGCGAGCAGATCGTGCTCGTTCACGGCGGCGGCAAGCATGTCGACGCGAATCTCAAGCGCCTCGGCATCGCGAAGCGAACGCACGCCGGTCTGCGCATCACCGACGGTGCAACGCTCGAAGTCGTCGTATCGACGCTGGCCGGGTCGGTGAACAAGATGCTCGTCGCGGAGCTCGCGGCGATAGGCGTTCGCGCGGCTGGCTTCAGCGGCTGCGATGCATCGACGCTCGTCGCGGAACTGCACGAGCCGATCGAGGGCGTGGCGCTCGGCCACGTCGGACGCGTCACCGGCGGCGATCCTGCGCTCATCAACGCCGTGATCGACGCCGGCATCATGCCCGTACTCTCGTCGGTCGCTGAAGGACCGAACGGATCGCTGTTGAACGTGAACGCGGACACTGCCGCCGCTGCGATCGCCATCGCGGTAGGCGCGGAGAAGCTGGTCTTCATCACCGACGTTGCCGGTCTGCTCGATGAAACAGGCAACGTCGTTTCCGAACTGCACGCGCCGGAAGCGGAAGCACTGCTTGTGAGTGAAGTCGTCACCGGAGGCATGCGTCCGAAACTGCAGGCTGCGTTGCACGCGCTCGAATCGGGCGTGCAGCGAATCACGATCGGAGAAGAAGGAGGAACGAACCTTGTTGCTGCATGACGAATCGCCCGCCGCCGTCGAAGAGCGCGAGAAGGCGTTCATCCTGGGCACCTACGCACGCACGACCTTTCATCCGCGCAGCGGCAAAGGTGCGCGCATCACCGACGCCGATGGCCGCGAATATTGGGACCTGCTTGGCGGCATCGCCGTCAACGCGCTCGGCCACCGTCACCCGCGCCTCGTAAAAGCGCTGCGCGATGAATCGAACGCGTTGCTGCACCTCTCCAATCTTTACTACCACCCGTCGCAGGGACTGCTCGCGGAGCGCCTCGTGCGCGCTTCGGGACTTTGCCGCGCGTTTTTCTGCAACAGCGGCACCGAAGCGAACGAGGCGGCGCTGAAGTTCGCGCGGCTCGCCAATCCCGGCCGCGCCGGCGTCGTGGCGCTGAACGAAAGCTTTCACGGACGGACGCTCGGCTCTTTGTCGATGACCGGCCACGAGGCGTACCGCAAGCCGTTCGAGCCGCTGATGCCGGGTGTGACCTTCGTCGAGCCGAATGATGTTGTTGCGCTCGAAGCTGCGGTCGATGAAACGACCGGCGCGATTTTCCTAGAGCCGGTGATGGGCGAGGGCGGCATCATCCCGCTCACGCACGAATTCCTGGCCGCGGCACGCCGCGTGGCCGATCGCACCGGCGCCATTCTTGTGTTCGATGAGATCCAGTGCGGCCTCGGGCGCACCGGAACGCTCTTCGCGTTTCAGAACAGCGGCATCGTTCCCGACATCATCACGCTGGCGAAACCGCTCGGCGGCGGCCTGCCGCTCGGTGCCGTCATCACCGGCCCTGCAATCGAAGGCCTCGTGAAGCCGGGACATCACGGCACGACCTTCGGCGGCAATCCGGTCGCCTGCCGTCTCGGTCTCGCCGTGCTCGACGAGATCGAAGAATCGAAACTTCTCGAGCTAGTGAACCCCCTCGGCGCATGGTTCGGTACGCAGCTCGCCAAGCTCAAGAAACGCAACGCATCGATCGTGGAAGTGCGCGGATCCGGCTTCATGTGGGGCATCGAGCTCGACGGCCCGGCCAAGCCAGTCGTCGCTGAGTTGCTCGCGAAAGGCTTCGTCGTCGGAAGCGCGCGCGAGAACGTCATCCGCCTTCTTCCGCCGTACGTCACGCCGAAGAAGGCGTTCGCCGAATTCATCGAGACGCTCGAACAGATCCTCGGAAAACTAGAAAGAAAAGTCGCATAGCAGTCGCGGACAGATCCAAAGGAACCAGCTCATGACCCACTTCAAGAAAGTCGCACTCGCCTACTCGGGCGGACTCGATACCTCGATCATCATTCCCTGGCTGAAGGAGACCTACGGCTGCGAGGTCGTCGCGGTCGCCGTCGATGTTGGCCAGGCCGATGAGACGTCGGGACTGGCGGAAAAGGCGTATCAGACCGGTGCGTGCGACTTCCATCTCATCGATGCGCGAGAAGAATTCGCGCGCGACTACCTCTTTCCCGTACTGAAAGCCGGCGCGATTTACGAGAAGGATTACCTCCTTGGCACATCGACCGCGCGGCCGCTCATCGCCCGCAAGCAAGTCGAGATCGCGCTCGCCACCGGTTGCGATGCGCTCGCGCACGGCTGCACGGGCAAGGGCAACGATCAGGTGCGCTTCGAGCTCGCATATCAGGCGCTCGCGCCGGAGCTGGCCGTCATCGCGCCGTGGCGCGAGTGGTCGATCATCTCGCGCGAAGACGCGATCGATTACGCATCGTCGCGCGGCATTCCAGTGCCGGTGACGAAGAAGGATCCGTACTCGCGCGACCGCAACCTCTGGCATCTGTCGCACGAAGGAGGGCCGCTCGAAGATCCGTCGTTCGAGCCTGAGCCGTCAATGTTCAAACTGAGCGTCGATCCGATCGCCGCCCCGGAAACGCCGGAGAAAGTCGCGATCACGTTCGTATCCGGTGTGCCGATCGCGGTCAACGGCGAAGCAATGTCGCCCGCCGCTCTGGTCTCGAAGCTCAACGAGATCGGCGGGCGCAACGGCGTCGGACGGATCGACATCGTCGAGAACCGCCTCGTCGGCATCAAGTCGCGCGGCGTGTACGAAACGCCTGGTGGCACGCTGCTCGTCAATGCAATCAAGGCGCTCGAGTCGATCACGCTCGATCGCGACAGCGCGCACGAGAAGGAGCGCATCGGAACGCGTTACGCGGAGCTGGTCTACTTCGGCCAGTGGTTCTCGCCGTTGAAGGAGGCGTTCGATGCGTTCGTCGATGCGCTGTCCGAGGCGGTGAGCGGGACAGTGACGCTGAAACTGTACAAAGGCAACGCGACCGTCATCGGCCGCACGTCGCCGAACTCGCTGTACTCCGAGGCGCTGGCGAGCTTCAACATGACCGGATATGACGCGCGTGATGCGGCCGGATTCATTCGGGTGTTCGGACTGCCGACGCGTGGGCGTTATCGCATCGAAGGACGCAAAAATCTCGACGATACGAACCCCGGCGATGAGGTCACTGCCGCGCGGCTGCGGAAGGCGGCTGGTTGACGCAGAAACTGTGGGGCGGACGTTTCGTGTCGGAGCCATCGCAGCTACTGCGACGGCTCAATGACTCGTTTGCGTTCGACCGCGAGTTGTTCGATGAGGACGTCGAAGGCTCGATCGCCTGGGCGCGCGCAATCGCGGAAGCAGGTGTCCTTTCCGAGGATGAGCTTGACGCCATTCTCGGCGCGCTGGTTCGGATCGAAGCGCCGGCTGATGGCGACTACGAGGACGTGCACTCGTACGTCGAGGCGAAGCTCTACGAATTGATTGGAGCGGGCGCGGGAAAACTGCACACGGGCCGTTCGCGGAACGATCAGGTTGCGACCGATCTGAAGCTCTGGCTCAAGCGTGCGTGCGACGAAGCGATCGAAATCGTGAATGCGCTCGCGACGACATTGACAACACGTGCGCTCGAAGAAGCGGCGACGCCGATGCCCGGCTACACGCACTCGAAACAGGCCGAGCCGGTCACTTTCGGACATTGGTGCCTCGCGTATGTCGAGATGTTGCGCCGCGACCGTTCACGCTTTGACAGCGCTTCCGAGCGTGGCGATGAATGTCCGCTCGGATCAGGCGCGCTCGCCGGCACGCCGCTGACGATCGATCGCGATGCCCTCGCACGCTCGCTCGGCTTTGCGCGTGCAAACGTGAATTCGATCGATGGCGTTTCCGATCGCGACTTCGCGGCCGAGTATCTCTTCGCGGCGTCATTGATGCTGACGCACTTGTCGCGTATGGCCGAAGACCTGATCTTCTTCACGAGCGACGAAGCGTCGTACGCCGAGCTTCCCGACGCGATGGCCACCGGCTCGTCGCTCATGCCGCAGAAGAAGAATCCGGATGTGCTTGAGCTCGCCCGCGGGTACGCAGCGCGCGGTATCGGCGAGCTGACCGGTTTCCTTGCGCTTCTCAAGGGTCTGCCACTCGCGTATGACAAGGATCTGCAGCTCGACAAGGAGCCGCTCTTTCGCACGAGTCGCGTGATCGCCATACTCGTCCCCGCGCTGCGCGAGCTGATCGCCGGTCTGTCGCTCGATCGCGATCGCATGCGTGTCGCCGCCGGCAGCGACGCGCTCATCGCCACTGCTGTCGCCGACGCGCTCGCCGCGACCGGTATGCCGTTCCGCGAAGCGCACGATCAAGTCAGCCGCAATCTTGCAAACCTCGGATCTCTGGCGAAGGAGCACGGCGTCACGCTCGACGGCATGCTGGCGAAGAAGAACGCGCTCGGCGGCACCGCGCCGGAGCGGGTCGCTGGTGCGGCAAAGGCTGCACTCGCTGCGATTCAGGAAGGGAGCAGTCGATGACCAAGGAGTGCGGGCGTCTCGCCCGCAGCCAGTCGGGCGTCCCGCCCGAGTGGTTCGAACTTGCCAAGCTTGGGATGGAATCCGAGGATGCGATGTCTCAGCGCGTGGGCATACGCGCTCGGGCGGGGACGCCCGACTGCCCGCGGGCGAGACGCCCGCACTCCTTCACCCGATCATGAAACTTCCGAAAGGTTTTCTCGCCTCCGGCGTTCGTGCCGGCATTCGCAAAAAGCGGCCCGACCTCGGCCTCATCGTCGCGCCCGATGGTGCGAACGGCGCTGCTGTCTTCACAAAGAACCGCTTTCAGGCCGCGCCCGTCACGCTGTCGAAGTACGCGCTGAAGAAAACCGGCGGACGTGTCAAAGCCGTCGTCGTCAACGCCGGCTGCGCGAATGCGGTGACTGGCAAACCGGGGAATGATGCCGCGAAGCGCGTCCGTTCGCGCGCCGCGGAACTGTTGACCTGTCTCGCCGACGAAGTCTTCATTGCGTCGACCGGCGTGATCGGTGTCGTTCTTCCCGATCAGAAAGTTCGCGAAGCACTCCCTGATTCGATCAACCGCCTTTCCTCCGGCGGCATCGACGCGTTTTCGCATGCGATTCTCACCACCGACGTCGGCCCGAAAGTGACGCAGGCAACGTTCACGCTCGGTGGCAAACGCGGACGTATTGTCGGCGTCGCCAAGGGCGCCGGCATGATCCATCCGAACATGGCCACGATGCTCGGCTTCGTCATGACCGACGCAGCGCTCGATTCCGCCACTCTGCAGAAGGCCTTGCGAACTTCAGTCGATCAAAGTTTCAACGCCATCACCGTCGACGGCGACACATCGACGAACGACACCGTCCTCGTGATGGCCTCCGGAAAACTCGGCAACGCAACGCGTTCCGATACGACTGACTTCCAGCGCGCGCTCGACGCCGTCTGCCGCGACCTGGCTTGGCTGATCGTCCGCGACGGCGAAGGCGCCACGCGCGTGATGGAGCTGGAAGTGCGCGGCGCGAAGAGCGAGCGCGATGCCCGGCTGGCCGCGCACGCCATCGGCACCTCGCCGCTCGTGAAGACCGCGCTGCACGGCGGCGATCCGAACTGGGGCCGCATGCTCGCCGCCCTAGGCCGCAGCGGCGCGCGATTCAACGTCAAGCGCGTTTCGCTCTGGGCCGGCCGCGTGCAACTCGTCAAAGACGGTGCGCCCGCTGTCTATCAGGAAAAAGAGGCCGCCAAAGTTTTCGCCCGCGAGCGCGTCCCCATCGTCCTCGACCTCGGCGGCGGCAACGCGAGAACGATCATCCTCGCCTCCGACTTCGGCCACGACTACATCTCGCTGAATACGGATTATCGAAGCTGAGGCGAGTATTCGTCGCCCCGCGCTCTCGCAGTCATTATTGGTGTCATCCCTGGTGTCATCCTGAGACAGCCGGAGCCGCCATCGCTGCTCGAACCGCTCGCGCTGCACGAGGTGGCGGCGGAGGACGGCGAAGGATCTCTAATTACGATGCACATGCCACATGCCTCGCATTCGGAGATCCTTCGCCGTCCTCCGCCGCCATTTCACGCACCGCGAGTTGATCGAGTTCGAATGGCGGCTGCGGCTGTCTCCAGGATGACACGAATTGATGACACGAGAATGACATCGCGCATGTGAGTTCGCCGGCGCGAAAGAAGCGATACTCTTCCCTTCATGCGGAAGATCTTCGCCACTATCCTCCTCTTCGCCACAACGAGCGCCTTCGCCGTCCTGCGCGATCCCGTCGTTGCTCGCCACGGCATGGTCGCTTCGACGAGCGAGATCGCCTCGCGCGTTGGCGCGGACGTGATGAAGAAAGGTGGCAACGCCGTCGATGCCGCGGTGGCGGTCGCTCTGACCATGGCTGTCACCTGGCCTGCTGCCGGCAACCTCGGCGGTGGCGGATTCATGCTCATTCGCATGGCGGACGGAACGAGCGAGGCGATCGATTATCGGGAGGTCGCGCCGCTCGCGGCGTCGCGTGAGATGTACCTCGATGCGAAAGGCAATGTGATCAAAGGCGCGTCGACCGATGGTTACAAGGCCGTCGGCGTTCCGGGCACGATCGCGGGGCTGATGCTAGTCCACAAGCGGCACGGGAAACTGAAGTGGAGTGAGCTGGTCGAGCCGGCGCGCAAACTCGCCGCTGACGGATTCATCGTCACGCCGTTTCTCGACGGCGTTCTCCACGATGCCGACACGTTGAAGAAGATGAATCCGTGGCCGGAGAGCAAGCGCATCTTTCTGCGCGATGGTCGCATCTACACGATGGGTGAGCGCTTCAAACAGCCGGAGCTTGCGGCGACGCTGGCGCGTATCCAGACCAATCCGCGCGATTTCTACGAAGGCATTACCGCGCGGCGCATCGTCGCCGACATGCGGGCACACAGCGGCCTGATCACGATGAAGGACCTGCGTGAGTACAAGCCGGTGATCCGGAAGCCGCTGCATGGAACGTATCGCGGCCACGAGTTTATCGTCATGCCGCCGCCGTCGTCCGGCAGCGTGGCCATCATCGAAATGCTGCACATGCTCGAGCACTACGACCTCGGTGCGATGGGCTGGCAGTCGGCGCCTTATCTCCATCTGCTGACTGAGGTGATGCGAAGGGCGTTCGCCGACCGGGCGGAGTTTCTCGGTGATCCCGATTTCAACACGATGCCGATCGCGGCGCTGACGTCGGCTGCGTATGCCGAGGAGCGGCGGAAGACGATTGATCTGGAGCATGCATCGTCGTCGAAGGATATTCGAGCCGGCGATCCGGCTCCATTCGAGAAGACCGACACGACGCATTTTTCGATCGTCGATGCCGACGGCAGCATGGTCAGCAACACCTACACTCTGAACGATTGGTTCGGCAGTGGCGTCACGGCGAAGGGGACCGGCGTTCTTCTGAACAACGAGATGGATGACTTCACGTCGCGTCCCGGCGTGGAGAACGAGTATCAGCTCATCCAGAGCGAGAAGAACGCCATCGCGCCGAAGAAGCGCCCGCTCTCGTCGATGACGCCGCTGATCATGCTCGATAACGGCAAGCCCTGGCTCGCCGTCGGCGCCGCAGGCGGGCCGCGCATCATCAGCACAGTGCTCGAGATCGTGCTCTCCGTCGTCGACTTTCACATCAACATTCAGCAGGCCGTCGACGGTGGACGCATTCATCATCAGTGGATGCCGGACGAGATCTATTGGGAGCCGGACGGAACGAATCCGGACACGCGTGCAAAGCTGGAGCAGATGGGCCACAAGTTTCGCGAGAAGGGGCTGGACCACATTTCCGACGCCAACGCCGTCATGATCGATCCGAAGACGGGCCTGCGCCAGGGCGGATCGGATGCGCGCCGCAGCGGCGTGGCGGCCGGCTACTGACATAGAATCCACCGCTATGAATCTCGATAAGAAATCCCTTCTCGCCTGGGCGCAGGATCATCGCGCCGATTTTGAATCGATGCTGCAGCAGTTTGTCGAGGTCCCGAGCGTCTCCTCCGAGCCCGAGCGCGCCGGCGACATCCACCGCTGCGCCGAGCTGGCCGCGGCGAAGATCCGCGGATTCGGCGGCGTGGCGTCGATCCTCGAAACGGAAGGCAACCCGATCGTACACGGCCGTTTCGACGTCGATCCGGCGCTTCCCACGGTCACCGTCTACAACCACCTCGACGTGCAGCCGGCGTCAGCCGAGACCGAGCCGTGGAAGACCGATCCCTTCACCTTCATCAAAGAAGGCGACCGTTACCTCGGACGCGGCACCACCGACGACAAAGGTCCGGCACTCACCGCGCTGTTCGCGATTCGCGCCGCGCACGAGGCCGGCGTGCGCGTGAACATCCACACGATCTGGGAGCTCGAGGAAGAGATAGGCTCGCCGAACTTCGAAGGAGCGATGAAGAAATACGCGGAGCAGCTCGCCACCAACTCCGTGCTCGTCTCCGACACGATCTGGGTCTCGCGCGAACGGCCAGCCTGTCCGTCCGGGCTGCGCGGTCTGCAGGGTTTCGAGCTGTCGCTGGAGACCGCGAAGACCGATCAGCATTCCGGAGTCGTCGGTGGCGCGGCGCGCAATCCGATCGGCGAGCTGATGAAGCTGGTCACGAAGATGTACAACGCCACGACCGGCAAGGTGAAGATCAAAGGCTTCTACGATGACGTCGTGTTGCCGTCGAAAAAAGAGCTGAACGATTTCAAGAGCTCCGGCTTCACCGTCAAGAAGTTCAAGAAGGACCACGGCTTCAAATCGATCCGCACGGAGGATCCGATGGAAGTGATGACGCGATTCTGGGCGCTGCCGACGATGGAAGTGCGCGGCCTCGTTGGCGGCTACACCGGCGCCTGCATCAAGACGGTTGTTCCGCCGCGGGCCACGGTCAAGATCTCCTGCCGCCTGGTGCCGAATCAGGATCCGAAGAAGATCAAGAAGCTCGTCCGCGAGTTCGTCAAGCAGCACAACCCCGACGTTAAGATCAGCTTCGAAGCGTCGATGCAGGCGTATCAGGCGCCCACCACCGGTCCGCTCGCGAACTCCGTCCGCAGCGCCATGAAGTTCGCCTTCGGCCGCGAGCCGGTCTTCGTGCGCGAGGGTGGCTCGATCGGCGCCGTCGTCTCGATGGAACAGGTCCTCAAAGCCCCGGTCCTTTTTCTCGGCCTCTCCCTCCCCGAACATGGCTACCACGCCCCGAACGAGAACTACGACTGGCAGCAGGCCAGCGGCGGGATGGTGGCGTTCGTGAAGTACTTTGAGGAGATCGCGGGGATGAAGGGGTAACACAGTGAGAGTGACGGCTGACTACGAACGGAGCGTCTTCATCAACTGCCCGTTCGACGAAGCCTATGCGCCGATCTTTGAGGCGAATGTGTTCACCGTGATCGTCTGCGGGTTTCGTCCGTTGTGCGCTCGGAGCAGACTCGATTCGAGCGAGTTTCGACTGGACAAGGTCCTCGATTTGATCGCAGCGTCGCGGTACTCGATTCACGACGTCTCGCGGGTCGAGCTCGATGAAGGCAGTGCGCTCCCACGCTTTAACATGCCGCTCGAGCTGGGCCTGGATCTGGGATGCAAGCGGTTCAGTCCTTCGAGGAAAAACAAGAGCCTCCTCATTTTCGATGCGCAGCCTTACCGGTTCCAGAAGTACATCAGCGACATCGGCGGCCAGGATGTGGCGAGTCACAGGAACGATCCAGCTCTTGCTGTGGCGAGCATTCGGAACTGGCTACGCGCGGAGTCGGGACGGAGCGACCTTCCAGGTCCGGCCGCGCTGAATGTTCGCTACGAAAACTTCAAACGGGATCTTCCGCGGATCTGTGTGCGGCTTGATGTCCAACCGGCGGAGATGACGTTCGTCGATTTTTGCCACGGTGTCGCGGACTGGTTGGAAGGAGAGAAAAAACCCTAACGCGATTCAATCGCCCTGCGCTCCGCGATGACCTCGCGGACAGCGCGTCGGATCCTGGCCACGCCAAGGGTGCTCTTGCCTTTGGGTCTCAAAACGGGCGGCCACTTGTCTGACGCAACCCGCCTTCCCGACCGCGTCTTGGTAAGCTCACGCTGAGATCTTTCTTTCGCCATTGACGACCAATGATAGCGCATCATGTCTGTCGCGGGTCATCACCCCAGCGGTTGCCGCTCCTCTTCGCCAAGGTCGAAGAGGTCGCTCGCCAGGACCGGCTCCTTCGCCAAGTGGCGGCAGGCGGCGACGATGGCGGCGATGCAGCGGCGGGTGGGCTCCATCCGTCCCATCCGGATGCGCAGGAGGTG
>ODAK010007162.1_pt1 | contig 11192 bp, 7 predicted proteins | sample 1539591 | NCBI WGS metagenome assembly ODAK01 (sample SAMEA3539303, study PRJEB22396) | soil metagenome | biome: tundra; feature: field; material: soil | place: USA | collected 2010-05 | depth 0.15 m | reverse complement strand
CCGGCAGCGCGGGGCTTGAGTTGCGATCGAACACCGCGAACCCGTTGCCGTCAAATCGCACCAGCCCCACCTCGGTGCCCACCCAAACAAAACCATCCCTGGTCTCAATCAGCGCCTGCACGGTGTTTTGCGGCAGGCCGTTTTCCATCAACCATGCCTGGCGCCCGTAGTTCGCCAAAGGCGTTGAAGGCTCCAGGGCCGCAGCGGCGAGGGCACACGTCAATACCAGCGCAACCAGGCAGAGCAAGCGACCGGCGGCCTGCACCACTGCATCGTTCGAGTTGGCTTTGGATAGGGCCACGAGAGCGGGCTTGTATCTTGCCGGCAACACTCCAGTCAGAAAAAACTGCGCAACTCCACAGTAACTGGCCTGATGCCGAAATGCACAGGAGCTAAACCAGTATGCCGCAGAAGAGCATCTGGCCTCTACCCCAGTCTCCACCCAATGATGGACACAAATCTCACTCGAATGGCTCAAGACAGGTCATCGACCTGCCGATACTCTATGCATGTCTCCTGAATTGGTCTTCCTAATGGTTTGACTTTCGGGTGGTAGCCTGACGCGATGGGCTGCCACCCGATTTCTTTTCTGGGGCGGAAGCAGCCTTGCAAAGGACGATTCACTCGCCGGTAGGCTTCAAATCAGCGCCAACCTGCGAACGCAAGGTAGCCGATGAAAGTTCGTCGGCGTGCCGCAAGTTGGGAAACAGCACCGCCCACAGACCGGCCACGGCCAGCGCGCCCAACCCGCCCGCAATTGTGGCGGCCTTCGCACCCAACCATTGCGCGGTAAGCCCGCTTTCAAATTCACCCAACTCGTTTGACGCGCCGATGAACAGAGAATTCACGGCGCTCACCCGCCCGCGCATCTCCGGCGGTGTGGCCAGTTGCAGCAGTGAGCCGCGGATGATGACGCTGATCATATCCGCCGCGCCGGCAACCGCGAGCGCGGCAAGCGAGAGCCAAAGCGTGCGCGAAAGCCCGAAAATCACCGTCGCCACACCAAAAACAGCCACCGAGACGAACAGTCGCCGGCCGGCGTGGCGACGTTGCGGGAAGCGGGCCAAAGCAATCGACATGGCCAGCGCGCCAATAGCCGGCGCCGCCCTCAGCATTCCCAGCCCCCGAGGCCCCTGGTGCAGAATGTCGTGAGCGAAGATAGGCATCAGCGCCACCGCCCCACCCAGCAGAACCACAAACAGGTCCAGAGACAATGAGCCCAGCAGCATGGGTGCCCGGCGCACATATTGGAACCCGGCCAGAATCACTTTCAGCGAGATATCCCGGTGCTCCATCCGCCCCGGCCGCACGTTTAGGCTCCCCACCAGCACCAGGAACCATCCCAGCGTAAACAGCGTGAAGACATAGACAATGCCCGCGCCTTCCATCCTGGTGCCGGGCATCCATTTCAGCAGCGGCAGCGTAAACAGCAGCCCGCCCAGAGCAGGCCCGGTCACATTGGCAAACTGAAAAATCGCGCTGCCCCAGGTGACAGCATTGACAAAGTGCGCCTCGGGAACCAGGTGGGGAATCAGCGCCGAACTGGCCGGCCCGGAAAACGCGCGCCCCGTCCCGATAAGCAGCAGCACCGCATAAATGGGATAGATCTGGTGTACGTCCGAGCGCGCCAGCAGAAGCAATGCGGTGGTGCAGAGGATCTGAAGGCAATAGCAGACCAGGATGATCTGGCGGCGGTCGAACCGGTCGGCCACATGCCCGGCGGGCAACAGAAAAAATAGCCCGGGCAGGAACAGCGCAAGCCCGGTATAGCCCAGGTCCAGCGCGCGGTGCGTAATGGAATAGACCTGCCACGCCACCGCAACCGACTGCGCCTCGGCCCCCAGAATAGCCACGCCGCGGGCCAACTGGTATCGCCTGAAGTCGCGGTAGCCAAAGGCTTCGATTCCGCGCAGCGGCGGCTGTGGGGGAGGGGGGGGCATTTCCTCTTTCAGGTTAAATTGTTCCCCCTGTCTTGGGTTACAGATGACCGTGCTGAATCAGGGGTATAATCCTTGGCGGCTTGAAGCATGGCCGGCGAGTCGGAGCTACCATATCCCCCGATCGCCGGCTTTGTCAGCGTAAAGGAGCGTAAGTCATGATCTCACAACCAGTTCTGCACGAATTACCGCTGGCCCGGCGCATGTCGCGGCTCGGCACCGAGACCGCTTTTGAAGTTCTCAACAAAGCACGGGCGCTGGAGCGCGAGGGCAAAAGCATCATCCACCTGGAGATCGGCGAGCCCGATTTCTCTACACCGGACAATGTGGTGGAGGCGGCCGTCACCGCCCTCCGCAACGGCTGGACCCACTACGGCCCCTCCGCGGGACTGCCCGAATTGCGCAAGACCATTGCCGATTATGTGAGCCGTACCCGCGGGGTCAAAGTCACCCCGGATCAAGTGGTGGTTGTGCCCGGCGGCAAGCCCATCATGTTCTTCTCCATCCTCGCATTGGTCGACGAAGGCGATGAAGTCATTTATCCCAATCCCGGTTTTCCCATCTACGAGTCGATGATCAACTACGTCGGCGGCACGCCGGTGCCCGTCCCGTTGCGCGAGGAACGCGATTTCGCCATGGACGTCGACGAGCTTGCATCGCTCATCACGGATCGCACCAAGCTCATCATTCTGAATTCTCCGCAGAACCCCACCGGCGGCGTGATCGGCCGCGGCGACATCGAGCGCGCAGCCCAGGCCATCGGCGACCGCAACATCATGGTGCTGTCGGACGAAATCTACAGCCGCTTGCAGTTTGAAGGCGAGCCTTTCTCCATCATGTCGGTGCCCGGCATGATGGACCGCACCATTCTGCTCGACGGCTTCTCGAAGACTTACGCCATGACCGGCTGGCGCATGGGCTACGGCGTCATGCGCGCCGATCTGGCCACGCACATCACCCGCCTGATGACCAATTCCAACTCATGCACCGCCAGCTTTACCCAGATAGCTGGAATTGAAGCGCTGCTCGGAGATCAGAGCCCCGTGGATCGGATGCGAGCCGCGTTTGAGCACCGGAGTCAGGTGTTCGTCGCCGGGTTGAACAAGATCAAAGGCTTCTCCTGCCGCATGCCCAAGGGCGCGTTCTACGTGTTCCCCAACATCAACGCGACTGGATGGAAGTCCAAGCCGCTGGCTGACGCGCTGCTGGAGCAAGCCGGAGTGGCGGCGCTTTCCGGCACAGCATTCGGGCAGTTCGGCGAAGGCTACCTCCGCTTCAGCGTAGCCAATTCCATCGCCAATCTCGAACAAGCCCTCGAACGCATTGACCAGTGGACGAAGCAGAACCTGTAACGGCATTCACCTGGGAGAAAGTCATGGCTATCAAGGATTCGAAAACCGGAAACATAATCCGGGAATATTCCATCCCTCAATTGCAGGAAGCCGCCAACCTGATGCGCGGCTACGATCTCGTCGCATTGTGTGCGGCAGGCTCCGGCCACGCTGGTGGGACCCTATCAATAATGGACATAACCGCGGCGCTCTATCTTCACACCGCCAATCATGACCCGAAAAATCCCTCCTGGCCCGACCGCGACCGCATCGTCTGGTCCGTCGGGCACAAGGCCCCGAGCCTCTATCTTGGCCTGGCCTTTGCGGGCTTTTGTCCCATCGACGACGTGGTGACATTACGCAAGCTGAGCTCTCCCTTTCAAGGTCACCCGCACTGGCTCAAACTTCCCGGTGTCGAGGTTTCCACCGGATCGCTGGGCCAGGGCCTCAGCATCTCCGTAGGCATGGCGCTGGCAGCGCGGCTCGACGACAAGAAGCACAAAATCTTTTGCCTCATGGGCGACGGCGAGCAGCAAGAGGGCCAGGTTTGGGAGGCCGCCATGGAAGCCGGCCACTACCACCTCGATAACCTCATCGCCATCATCGACTGCAATCGTCTGCAGATTGATGGCTGGGTAAAAGACGTGATGCAGGTCGAGCCGTTGGACGCGAAGTATGCCAGCTTCGGCTGGGAGGTGCTGCACACCGATGGCCACGACATGCGCCAGTTGGTCGACACGCTCGACAAGGCCCGCGCCGTCGTGGGCAAGCCCGTCGTCATCCTCGCCGACACCGTCAAAGGCAAGGGCGTCAGCTTCATGGAAGACAAAGCCGGCTGGCATGGCCGCACGCCCACCCGTGACGAGTTGGCCGCCGCACTCAGTGAGTTAGGCCTCGCCGAACAGATTCCGGTCGAGGAATTATTCGCCAAGGCAAACGCCTACCAGGCAGAAGTCGACCGCAAGCTCGAAGCCAAAATGCCCCGCTTCTCTCGCGACTACTGGTGGAATGCCGGCAACAACATGAAAGTCAAAATGGAGCCCAATCGCAAAGGCTTCGGCCAATCGCTGGCGCAGAATGGAGACGACGAGCGCATCGTCTGCCTCGGTCTCGACATATCCGGCTCCATTACCATCAGCGAATTCTTTGCCGGCAAAGCAGAGCGAGCAAGCCGCTGGATCAGCTTGGGAATCGCCGAGCAATCGGCCACCTCGGCAGCCGCGGGCATGGCCAGGGAAGGCAAGTTGCCCGTCCTGGGCTCCTACGCCACCTTCTCAGCGGCGCGCAACCTCGACCAGATTCGCGTCTCTGTGTGTTACGCGAACCTCAACGTGCTCATCGCCGGAGCGCATGCCGGTGTCTCTGTCGGTCCCGACGGCGCCACGCATCAAGCCCTGGAAGACCTCTTCGCCATGCAGGGCCTGCCCAATATGTCCGTGGTCGTCCCCTGCGATATCGTTGAGGCCCGCAAAGCCACAACCTATCTGCTGCTCGAGCACACCGGCCCCAAATACATTCGCTTTGCCCGCGAAGCCACGCCCATCGTCACCGATGAAGCCACGCCCTTCGTCTTCGGCAAGGCCAACGTGATTCGCCTGCGCGCGGAGTCCGCCAACTTCGCCGACGCATTCGAAACCCGGCTCGCCGCCCATTACAAGGACGAATCGGAGGATCTAAGCATCATCGCCTTTGGCCCCATGGTCCCGGAAGCCATGCGCGCCGCCCGCATCCTCAAGCAGGAATTCGGCTACGAGACGCGCGTTCTCAACCTGCACACGCTCAAGCCCATCGACGCAGACTCTATAGTCCGCGCCGCCCGGGAGACTGGCGTTGTGGTCACCGCCGAAGAGCACCAGATCGGCGCATTGGCCTGGCGGGTCAGCGCCGTCCTCACGGCAAGCCCGCAGCTTTACGGTCTGCCCCTCATCACCGGCGCCATCGGCGTCAAAGACCGCTTCGGCGACTCCGGCGCGCCCTGGGAGTTAGTCAAGGAACTCGAAGTAAGCGCCGAGCATATCGCCGCCAAAGCCATGGAGTTGATGGCCATCAAGAAGAAGGGAGTCCCGGAAGCTGTTCACGCCACCGCATAACGACGAAGCGGCCGAACAGGGGCCTCTGGGCGCAGTGCCACGCCCTGCGGATGAATACATTGCTTTGAAAGGGCACGACTTCAGTCGTGCCGATAAAGGCAATAAAATCAATGGGCTTTAGCCCCTGAGGGACGTCTGCTTACGCCCCTTGCAAAAATACCTTGGGAACGTCGATGCCAAGAGCTGTGGCCAGATCGTGCTGATGCTCCTGTTCCTGGGAAATGATCTTGCGCAGCTGCTCGGCCAGCGCATAATGGCCCAGCGCCTCCGCCTCCTTCACCCGCGCCCGATAATTGCGGATGGTCTCGGTTTCGTTCTCGAGGTCGAAGCGAAGCATCTCTTCGGCCTTTTTCGAGAGCTTTACTTCCTTGGGCGTCGCGGTCGGCATGCCGCCCAGATAATCGATCTGGTCGGCGATGATCATCGCGTGTGCCAGCTCCTCGCCGGCGTGCAGCTTGAGTTCCGCCGCGATCTTCATCCACTGCGCCCCCGATAGAACGTTGCTGTATACCGTGTAGGCAATAATCGCCTGGTACTCGCGAGCCAGATCTTCGTTCAGCGCGTCGATAAGATTCTGGAGGGCTTTTTCGTTATGCTTCGCGGCCTTCTTGTCGGGCATCTCTGCTTTTCCCTTCTTGTCGAGCAGCCTTCTTCGGCGCCTTGACAGGGATTCTGATGCGCAGACACTGTGCCGTGTTGGTTCGCCGTAAAAAGGTAGCTCAAAACGGAGCGCCGGGTGCCTCAAAATGCTGGGTGCCCCAGAGCCTGTCCTGAGCCTGCCGAAGGATCTCGATTCTGAGACCTGGGAAACCACAAACCTGAACCAACGCCCTATTCAAAGGGAGCACGCTACAGCCGTCTCCATTATCCTGTTGCATGGAGCCCTCGTCCCAACCTGACCGTTCTTCGCCCAGCCCGTGGGCGGCGGCAGCCGTTGCGCTCTGCGGCCTGTGTGCCTTTCTCGAGCTCTATTGCACCCAGCCCCTGCTGCCCATGTTGGCGCGGATTTTCCATGCCTCGAAGACAGGCGTTGGGATGACGGTTTCGGCGGCCACCTTGGGCGTGGCGCTCGCGGCGCCTGTCTTCGGCGCGCTCACTGAGAGGATGGCTCGCAAGCGCGTCATCGTTGCGGCGCTAGTCGGTGTCTCCATCCCCACGCTCCTTGCCGCGACCTCAACTTCGCTGGGACAACTCATCTTCTGGCGCTTTCTTCAGGGCATCATGGTGCCAGGCATCATTGCCGTTGTCATCACCTACATCGGCGAGGAGTGGCCCCCGGACCGTGTCGCCTTCATCATGAGCATCTACGTCAGCGGCACGGCGTTGGGCGGCTTTATCGGCCGGGTCTCCAGCGGTATTCTGGCGGATCGATTCAGTTGGCGGGTAAGTTTTCTGGTCCTCGGTACAGTCGCACTGGCCGGAGCCGGGGCCGTTGCAGCCTGGTTGCCTAGCGGACGCCGTCGCCCGCCCACTTCGCCGACTTCCGGCGGGCCTCTTTCCTTCCCTTATCAGGTCCAGGCTCTCTTCCGCAGCCGCCGCCTCGTCGCCACTTTTGCCGTCGGCTTTAACGTGCTGTTCTCGTTGGTGGGCGTCTTCACGTGGATTACCTTCCACCTGGCCGCCGCGCCTTTCTTTCTCTCGACCACCGCTCTGAGTTCGCTGTTCTTTGTTTACCTCATCGGCCTGGTAGTTACTCCCGCCGCCGGGTTGCTCATCACCAAGGTGGGCCTGCGAGCGGGTATCGCCGGCGCTATTTGCTGCTCCATCATCGGCGTGCTGCTCACGCTGGCGCCGTCGTTGCCGGTTGTGATCCTGGGTCTCACCATGCTTTCGACCGGCGTCTTCATCTCGCAAACCGCCTCGCAGAGCCACTTGCGCGTGGCCGCACCCGCCGGATCGCGAGTCACAGCGGCAGGGCTTTACATCACTTGCTACTATCTGGGTGGAACGGCGGCCGGTGTGATCCCCGGAGCCTTTTGGGCTCTCGGCAAGTGGCCGGCCTGCGTGGGATTTATAGTAGCAATGCAAGCCTTGGCGCTCTCCATCGCTCTCCTCGGCTGGCGAACGCCCAACCCCGCGTTGCCCAGTGGATCGACAGTCCATGAACCCTGAAGGCCGCAAAGCGAATCTACTTAAAGAAAGCTTTGTTGTTTTGAAACGGCATGGCTTTACAGGCTGCGAAGGAACTCCATCGGCCAAGGTTTTGTAACAGGGCACGACTTCTAGCCTGTCCTGAGCGTAGCCGAAGGATGCCGATAAGGCCAATAGAATCAGCGGGGCTTTAGCCCCTGAGGGACGCTAGTCCGCCACAAGAACCACCCACAGGAGAAAGCTTTTGTCCGCGTCGCAACCCGCATTACCTGCCCCGGCTACAGCCCCCAGCCAAATGGCCAACCCTGGCCTGGCGGTCGCCTGGAAGCCGCGGGTCAACCCCTGGCTCATCGCCATGACCGTGGCGTTGGCGGCCTTCATGGAGGTGCTGGACACCTCCATCGCCAACGTTGCTCTGCCGCACATCGCCGGCAGCCTGGGCGCAAGCACCAACGAGGGCACTTGGGTCCTCACCAGCTACCTGGTTGCCAACGCCATCGTCCTTCCCATGGGCGCCTGGGCCTCCAGCGTCATGGGACGGCGCAACTTCTTCATCCTCTGCATCACGGTTTTTACCATCGCCAGTTTCCTCTGCGGCGCGGCGCCCACGCTGCCCATGCTGCTTCTTTTCCGCATTATCCAGGGGGCCGGCGGCGGCGGAATGCAGCCCATGGCCCAGGCCATCATGGCGGACTCCTTCGAGCCGCAAAAGCGCGGCCAGGCCTTCGCTCTCTACGGGCTCGTTGCGGTTCTGGCTCCCTCCATTGGCCCCACATTGGGCGGCTGGATCACAGACAACTTCTCCTGGCGATGGATCTTTTTCATCAACATTCCCGTTGGTATCCTGGCCTTTGTGCTCGTCAGTCGCCTGGTCGAAGACCCCCCCTGGATCAAGGCTGACCGCTCGCGCCTCCGCAGCATGGACTTCATGGGGCTCAGCTTCCTCACCATCGCCATGGGCGGTCTGCAGATCATGCTCGACAAGGGCGAGGAGAACGACTGGTTTTCCTCCCCATTCATCTGCTTCTTCGCGTTTCTCTTTGTCGCCGGCATTGCCGGTCTCATTTTCTGGGAGTGGAACCACAAGCAACCGCTCATCAACCTCAAGCTCTTCCGCTTCAAAAACTTCGCCATCTGCTGCTTCCTCATGGCCCTGGTCGGCGGAGTGCTGAACGCCAACACCGTCCTGCAGCCCCAGTTCATGCAGCAACTGCTCGGCTATACGGCCACCACGGCCGGCATGGCGCTCACCGCCGGCGGCGTCACGCTCATGATTGTCATGCCCATCGCCGGCTATGCCACAGGCAAGGTCTCCGCCCGTACACTGGCGCTGCTGGGCTTCACCCTGTTCGTCCTCACCTTCCGCTACGCAGCCTATGCCACCACGCTGACGATGACCTTCTCCGCGGCCTCGTGGCTGCGCGTCGTCCAGATGCTGCCGCTCCCTTTCTGCTTCATCTCCATCACCACGGCGGCCTACGTGGGCATGCCCAGGGAGGAAAGCAACCAGGTCGCCGGCCTCATCAACTTTGTCCGCAACATCGGCGGCAGCATTCTCATCGCCGTCACCAATGCGCAAGTCACGAGCCGTGCATCGTGGCACCAATCGCATTTGCAGAACGCCATGCAGTCGGGTTCCTACGGATTTGACCAGCACAAGCAGGCGCTCACCGGCTTCTTCGGCGGCAGCTTCGGTGGGCCCAACGGCAGCGGACTCGCCCTCGCCTCCATTTACAACCAGCTCAACCAGCAGGCGCAGATGCAGGGCTACCAGGACGTCTACATGGAATTGTCATGGATGTCGGTGGGGCTGGTAATTCTGGCCTTCATGCTGAGCAAGAACAAGCCGGGCGCGGGACAGGGCGTTGCGGTGCACTAACGAACCACCAACTTCGCTGACCCGCGCTTGGATGAAACTCGGGGTCGCCCGATGCTTTCGCCAACTTGCTAACTCGCCAACCCCGCGCAGCGGGGGCTAACTCGCCGCATTTGATTGAAAATCCTTCGCTGTCCTCTTCTTTTGGATTGTTCCACTTGCCGAACAATCAGAATCAGTACTCCCGCCGCTCACTCAATCCGAAGCTGCCTTCAAAATGCACGAACTCCTTCTTTTGCCCCGGCACAAGATAGACGCTGAGAACATCGAAGCGCACCGGCGGAGCAGCCTCCTGCGGCAATTGGCGCACGTACTGGCGCGCCAGCCGGCGAAGGGTGTTGCGCTTATGCGAGTCCACAGCAACCTCGGCGGGCGTAAGGTCGCGAGCCGTCCGCGTCTTTACTTCCACAAAGCAAAGCATCGGTCCCTGCCAGGCGATCAGGTCGATGTCCCCCGGCACGCCGCCGGAAGACCAGCGCCGCGCCACCACGATGTAGCTTTTGCGGCGCAAGTAAAAATAGGCTGCATTCTCGCCTTCGATTCCGACGGCCAGGTGCGGAGGTAAACCCTCAGCCCCACCCCTGCGGCGCGCTATCCAACCCAGGCCGGCGAGCGCACCTTCCAAACAGTCGATCCGTATCCGCGCCAGCCATCCCATTGCACACCATTCTCGCCTTCATGGGAGAAAGCTGCAAATCGAGAGACGAGCCTGCGGCCTTCCCGCCGATTTTGCCAAAATGGGAAGCGTGATTCACATTGGGGAAACTCGCGCGCTAAGCCTTGGGAAACAAGTGAATCCGCCCAATCGCCGACTTCAAAATCGGCGAAACTGGAAAGTTGCAGGAAGGAATACGGCTATGTCCCATGATATCTTCGCAGGTTTGTTCTCATCGCGCGGTGCTCAACCGCTGCCCCTCCCCTTAGCCGCACATGCCAATCCGCAACCGGAATCCGAAACCGCTCCGGATCGCAATTTTCAACATGCGCTCGATGCGCTTCCATGTAACGTGATGTTCTGCGACAAAGAATTGGTTCTGCGCTACTTGAACCGGTCATCGCGGAAGACGCTGCTCAGCCTGCAACAGTATCTGCCGGTGCCGGTGGATCAGATCGTGGGCAAGTCCATCCACATCTTCCACAAATCGCCGCCGCGAATCGACATCATCATGGGCGCCAAGCACCCCAAGGGAAAGCACGAGTTGCCGCACAAGGCGACCATCCCGCTCGGGCCCGTCAAGCTCGACCTTGAAGTCGTACCGATGACCGGCGAACGCGGCGCATTTGTCGGCGCGGTTGTGGTTTGGGGAGTCAGCACGCAGGAGAAGATCGAGGCCCTCAAGCGTGCGCAACAGGTGCAGCGCAATGACATCGAGCACCTGAACGGCAACCTGCAAATGGTGGCCACCGCTACCCACGAGATCGAGTCCAGCATTGCCGAGATCGCAAAGAATGCCATGGAGATGGCATTGGCAGCGGAGAAGTCAAAGGCCGCAAGCGCGGAGAGCAAGACCTCCATTCAAAGCTTGCGGGCGTCCTCGAGCGGCGTGGCCAAGGTGGCGGAACTGATTGCCTCCATCGCCACCCAGACCAGTGTGCTGGCGCTGAATGCGAACATCGAGGCAGCCAGGGCCGGCGTGCACGGCAAGGGATTTGCTGTGGTGGCGAGCGAGGTGAGGAAACTGGCCGAGCAGACCGCCGCTGCCACGGGCGAGATTCAAGCCAAGGTGACGGTGATCGGGCAGGATATCGCTCGCGCCATGGAGGCAATCGACAGCATCGCGGGCCAAACGGAAGACTTGTCCGGCTTGTCGCACCAGATGGCCGCAGCAGCAGAGGAGCAGCACCTTGCCACGCAGGAGATGGCGCA
>ODAK010007161.1_pt1 | contig 11194 bp, 12 predicted proteins | sample 1539591 | NCBI WGS metagenome assembly ODAK01 (sample SAMEA3539303, study PRJEB22396) | soil metagenome | biome: tundra; feature: field; material: soil | place: USA | collected 2010-05 | depth 0.15 m | reverse complement strand
TCGCCGTTTTTTTGATCGCCGTTATGTAGCGTTATTTATGCGCTTCTGTATAGCCCTCGCGGGCACTCGCGTTGGTTTTCTTTTCCGTCTTTCGGACCTTCGCACTGCCACCTTCCTGCGTCCCTTCGCTCCACGGTCATTACTCGCTTCAGTGCTACTACGGACGCTCTGACTCCCGCCAGCCAGACGCGCGGACGGTCTGCCCGACGCACCCTCCAGCACTGGCGGGTCTCCCTGATTATTACGCTGGGACTTCCGGCCATTCCGTCTCCAACCATCGGCGCGACGACCGGGGATCGCCCGGCTGCCAGCGGATTTACGCCCGCTCCGACAGGCTTCGCCATTCGCTCGAAAGCTCGCCCGTCCACGCCGACCGAATCGAGTTCACCGCGACCACCCGCCTGGGCAGTCTGTGTTACGGACTGGTCGTTCTCGTTCCGTTGCTCTCCACCCCGCCTCGCGGCGACGCAGTTACGGTTCGATACCGCACGGTTCTTCACCGCACAGAAGCCGACTTCCACGGCTCCATCCCAACGCCTGCTCAGGCGCACGAGCGCGGCATTTATGCCGCTTCAACGCACGAATCGAAAGCGGGCTGGACATTTCCTGTGGCTCGTCGCAATGGTCGTTGAAGCCCGCGCTCCAAAGGCCGATCAGGACTTTACCGGACGTTGAAATAATTTTGTGACGGATCGCGGCGGCGTTTTTATTTTGTGGCCGGATTGGGGCGCACCGATTTTTTCAATTCGTCCAGATGCGCGCGGAGTTCTGCTTGCTGGGATGATTCGGGCGGCAGGTTGGTGAGGCAAATCTCGAAATAATGGATGGCCAGGTTCGTGTCGTGGCTTTGCTCGGCAATGTTCGCGAGGCCGAAATGCACGCGAAAAGCATCCACCGGTTCATTTTCGAGTTCATGATATTCCGCCGCCGCCGCCGGCAACTCATGATTTTGAAAATAGGCGTGAGCGCGATTCAGTCGCAAGGTCGGGGCGTTGGTGACTGAGAGAGCGCGGTTCAGAATCGCGATGGCATTGGCAGGCTGGTTCAACAGCAGTAATATTCCGGCCTGATTATTCAACCACTCCAGGTTGTCCGGTTCGCTGGCGAGCCGGCTGGTCACCAGTTGCAGGGCGTTGGTGAAATCCCCAAAATTCATGTAGGCACTCAAAACCAGATTGGCGGCAGCGGGATCATCGGGGTGCCGGGCCAGGATGGACTGCAAAATTCGCTGCGCGTTGGCGGCATTGGTTTGGGACATCCACGACCTGGCTTCCAACAAGTCCACTTCCAGGGCCGCCTGCCCGACCTCATTGGTTGGCAAAACGGAAAGGGTCATGCGCAGACGCTTCACCATGGCAAAAACCTTGTCATCCTGCCGGTAGCGGGAATAAATCTCGGCCAGCGCGAAATCCGGCGGCAGTTCGGCCGGCGCGAGCGTTTTGGCCCGCTCCAATCCCTGCACGGCCTGGCGCGGGAAGCCAGCCATTTGACAATACCGGCCGAGCAGAAAACAAAGCGCCGGCTCATCCGCCGGCCCGCAACGATTGATGATCTGGGTGAGCTGCGACAAGTCTTTGAACCGGGCGGCCAATTCTCCCACCCGGGCCAGATTAAATTTATTCCCGGCCTGAAGATTGGTGTTGCACTCGAGATTGACGGCGGCCAGCAAGTTGTTGGTGTTCAAAACCAGCGCCTGTTCAAAACGGCGCCGGGCGGCGGGCAACCGTCCGCTGCGTTGCAACTCCACGCCCCAGTCGTTGAGGGAAATGGAATACCACTGGCGGAGCAAAATGTTTTGCGGAACCGGGAGCGGCGGCAAATAAAAACGGCGCGACAATTTTTCGCCGAGGCGGGACCAAAGGGTTGCGCGTTGCGAATCCGGCGGGCGAAATGCCGCCATTTTTTCCCGCCAGGCGCCGTCCCAAAATTTTTCACCCTCATCCAAGGCGCGGGCCGGCGGGGACGGTCCGCTGGACTGTTGCGGCTCGTAAAGTTTTAATTCAGCAACGGCTCCCGCCGGCGACGGATAAAATTGCTCAAACAAGATTTGCCCCGGCTCGGGCTGCAGAAAAAAAATCCGGTTGGTGCGCGCCAGTTGGCCGAGCAGGCGGAACTGGTCCACCGGTTTTAGTTCCTGGCGGCTCTGGCCGGTCACCCAGCCGCGCGGTTGCTGGCGTTCGAGCGCGGCCCGATAATCCGGGGACGGCAACGACGGGAGATGCACCGCCTGCCAGCGACGACCTTCGTGATGATGCGCCAAGGCGGCCTGCACCGCGGCGAGTTTGCCAGCGTCGTCGCCCAACACAATGCCGCCGCCGGCGGGCAGCGAACTCACAGCCAGGTCGCCAAAATTTTCCAGCGGCTGCCGGTTGCCGGAAAAAATCGCCGGCGCGTTTCTCGCCACGAGCCCGGCAAGGATGATGCCCGACGCGATGGCCAGCAGATGGGGCGCGCTGCGCCGCCGCCACGAATTGATTTTTCGCCCCAGCCCCCGCAACACTCCCGGCTCGGGACGGACTTGCGAGACGAACAAAAGATTGCCCGTCAAAAAGCCGATGCCCAGCGCGTTCAAGTAATCGAAGCTCAACAGCGGCAGGGAAATTCCAAATTGGCGAAGCAGGGTTTGCTGCGGACCGATGCTGGGTTGGAACGCGAGCCAAAGGCACGCGAGCAGCAGCGCGCCGCGCGCCGCCCGGTAAATCCGCAACTGAAAGCGTTCCGCCTTGGAGGTATTGTTCGAGCCGCGATCCGGCAGGCGCACAAGGCCGGGCAGGATGGGCGCCAAAAAAAACAGGACGACCACGAGGGTCATCAACCGGTGCTGCGCCCAAAATTCAAAGTAAAGCAGCGCGAAAATATGCCGGGTGCTTTTCAAAGCGGCGAGCCACGCGCCGCCAAAACTCAAGGTCGAATGCGGATTGAGGCCGTTGACCAGGGGCAGCAATGCATAAACGGAAAAGCCCGCCAGCCCGAACAGCGCCACCCGCAGCACAAAAACCCATTGAAAAAAACGCAGTCCCCGCAGCCAGATCAACGCCGCCACGAACAACGGCAGATTCAGCATCAGCACCCAGGTATGCGCCATGCCCAGGCCCCAGATCAACGCCGCCGCGTTGAGCCAGCGCAGATCCTTGCCGGCGCGATATTCAAACAGGCACCAGATGGCGGCCGCCAGCAGCAACTGGTTCAGCATCGCCCCGCCCGCAGCGGTGGCCTCCTGCCAGAAGTTGAATTCCAAACCGCAGACGCCGCAGGCCAGCAGCACCGGCAGGCTTTTGATCCAATTTTTATTTTTTTCCGGCAGACAATCCCACGGCAACAACTCGACGGAGCGCGCCAGCAGGCCGAGCGTCAAGGTGCCGCAAATCGCAAAAAATATATTGAGTCCGACCGGAATCCAGCCCGCCGGCAAAACCCGCAGCGGCAAGGTGAGCAGCCACGCCAGCGGTTGGTCAAGCGTGGGCTGCCAGTCCCGGCCCGCCACGTTCGCCGCGAGCGGCAGGCTGGTCAAAGTGGTTCCCCAGCTCAAGGTCAGCGCATAAACCAGCGCGGCGATCAAGGCCACATAACGGGGAAGACGATGTTCAGTTGCGGCCATCTCAAATGATCGGAAAATGCAGGACTAATTTCACCTGGAAATGCTTTGCCAGATAAATTGCACCACCGTTCAGCGCAAAAAATTTGTCACGTTGAAAACAAATGCTCGTGCCAAATAAATAAATTCGGCACGAGCACGATGGTGTCAGATTCACGGGCTGGGCGGCATCCCGCTGCGGGCGCAAGCGCAGAGTGGAATCACGCGCGGCGGCGCAGGAACAGCAACACCCCGCCGGCACCCAGCAGGGCCAGCGTGGTCGGTTCGGGCACGGACGTGCCATAGATTCGCAGGCCGAGGCTTTGATTTGTCTGGCCCAGCGACCGGAGCGTGGAAGTAAAGTTGCCGTCAACCTCCGAATTGGCGTTGCGGTAGTAGCCGTTGAACATTTGCGAGCCAACCGTCGGCGCCGTGCCGTATTGGATGAGCGAGGTCAGGCTATTGATGGAGGCGTAGTTGACCCCATCGGTGGTGCCTTGAAAATTGAGACTCACCCCAATCGTCGTGCTGGAAATGGCCAGCGGCGTTGAGAGAGCAATGCCAGGTGTGCCGGGCGTGCCGCTTTCCAAGGGGAAATAGAAGCCCGTGGTGAAGCTGCCGGTTTCCGTAAACGTATAGCTGCCGAGCAAATTGCCGAAGGCCGGCGTGGTGGCGTTGACCGTGCCGGTGTTGACCGTGCCCCAGACGTAGATGTTGAGTTTCAAACCGGTGTAGCTGGTTCCAGAAAGATTGACCGGGTAGAGATCAAAACCGGTGATGGCCGTTGTGCCGGCGGCGAGCACATAACCATCGCCCATGAATGTGTTTGGCGTCGAACCGGTCGAGGTAACATGGGAGTTGGTGTTGCCGGCTTCAAAAATCGACATGTTGTCAAAAACTACAGCGGCTCTGGTGGTGGCCGCTGAAAGCATTCCCAGCACCGCCGCGGCGATGGAAAATTTACGAAGCGATGTGTGGGCCAGGTTTAACAGGTTTGTTTTCATGGATTGTGCCACGGGCGCATGTCCGTGTTTTATGGTTTTTTTTGATTGATTTGTTGGTTGTATCGCCTAAAAACGTATTTTATACGCTTTTTCCCTGCCCGACAATATAAAAAAAATGCGTTCCGTCAAATGATATTTTGCTTGAGAACAACAATTCGCGATTGTCGGCGCCCGGTTGCGCCCGGCGGCGCTTTTGGTTTTAAGAATTGGGAGCTTGCCCAAAAGTGAAATTCCCGATGTTTCCAGCCAGTTGCCGGTCCATGTGGCGCAGAACATTTTTGCGTGAGGGGGGTGCGGCGGTGGTGCCGAGTCCAGTTGTGCCGGAAGAATTTCGTGATCTTTCTTCGCCCGCGTGGAACGGCAAGCGACCGGTTCCCGTCCGTCACTGTTGGGAAAATGCCCGTCGAGCACTTGGATGGCGGCAACTTCTTCAGCCGGTTCAATCGTAGTTTTATCGTCCAAAATCTAAACCAGATTCCTGATTTTTGATGGGTGATGTTGTCGCCGCATCATGGTTTGAACCGCATATCAATTTTCTTCTGCACCGCTGCATCCATCTTGATGAGCGGCGGCCACGCGCGTTTGAAACCTTCGCCGGAAATTTTCTTCGTCGCGTCAAGGCCGCGCTTGCTGCCGCTGGCAATTGCGCCCGTCGCATGCCCATGATGAACGATTCGCGCGTTGAAGGCGCGCTTCGCAATTGATACGATTCAGGTGTGCCAAGAATTTCGACAACCGACGCGACGGGAAATCCTGTCCGATGAGACGCATGATGCCATCAACCCTTTACCTATGGGCCTGACCAAGCTGGGCTGGAACGCGGAGCGCGATGAGCAATTCGCGCCGCACCTTGCCAAAGGTCTCATTCCGGCGCGAGTGGCGGTGGAAGATAAACATTTCTACCGAGTCTGGACGGTGGATGCAGAACTCACCGCGCAGATCACCGGCAAGGCCATGCACGAATCGCGCGGCGATCATTCCAAACTGCCCAAGGTCGGCGATTGGGTGGCCGTGAAGCTCGTGCCCAACGAGGAAAAGGCCGCGATTCAAGCTATCCTCCCGCGCCGCACCCAGATGACCCGCAAGATGACTGGGCGCGACATCGCCGAGCAAATTCTCGCCACGAACATCGAAACAGTATTCCTCGTGACCGCCGCCGACTCGACGTTCAACGCCGCGCGATTGGAACGAATGCTCGTCATGGCCCACGAAAGCGGCGCGCGTCCGGTGGTCATTCTCAACAAGATTGATTTGTGCGACGACCTGGACGCCAAGCTCGCGGAGGCCACGCGCGTGGCGGGCGATGCGCTCGTGCTTGCGGTCTGCGCGCTGACCGGGCGCGGCGTGAAGAAGTTGGCGGCCCTGATCAAACCCGGCGACACTGTGGTGTTCATCGGCACTTCGGGCGTCGGCAAGTCGAGCCTCATCAACCGGCTCTACGGCGAGGACCTGCAGGCGACGGTGGAAGTGCGCACGCAAGACGCCAAAGGCCGGCACACGACCTCGTGGCGCGAGATGATTTTTCTGCCCAAGGGCGGCGTGGTCATTGACACGCCCGGCATGAGGGAGTTCCACATCTGGGCGGCGGGTGAAGGCGCGAAGGAAACCTTTCCCGAAATCGAAGCGCTCGCGCCGCGCTGCCATTTTCGCGATTGCACCCACACGAAGGAAAAGGATTGTGCCGTGCTCGCCGCGGTCGCCCTCGGCACGCTCCCGCGCGAACGCTATGACTGCTTCGTCAAACTCCAACTTGAAATCAGCTACCTGCGCGAAGCCGAAAAGCGCGCCGGCTGGCAAGACCGCCGGAAAAGCGACCGCGTCGCGCATCGCGTGTTCAACAAGCAGGATTGAACCGCGGACAATCCCAAAGGGATTGCGACCTCCAGCCCAAGGTTGCGAGGAACGAGCTGCCTTGGGTCACAATTCAAAAATAAATTCAACCGCAACGCGGTTGTGGCAAATCACTCGACGGTGCCCATTCAATCCCATATGTATTTCTCATCCCATTCAATTTCATGCCGGCGCAACAACGCCCGCAATTCATCTTGAAAATTCACTTTGCGATGATGCTCTTCCTGCCCGGCGATATATTGCTTTACCTGTTCCAGATTCGATTGGCTCACGGAAAAATTCGCGTAGCCGCCCTGCCATTCGATGTCGGCGTAATCACGACCACGTTCCTTGAGCCAGATATTCGATACGCGTTTCAGTTCCTTCACCCATTCCGCCTGCGTGATGGTGCGACCCAACCGCGCGAGGATATGCACATGATCTTCCACGCCGCCGATTTGGATGGGCGCACAATCGAGTTGTTTGGAAATGCCGCCCAGATACGCGTGCAACGCACTACGCGTGACCTTGTCACGGAGCAACGGACGACGGTCTTTGGTGGAAAAGGCGAGATGAATGTAAACGGCGGAAAGGGATTGTGGCATGACGTCAGATTGCGAAGCCTCGCGTCATTTGCCAATCCAAAAAAGATTGCGCCCGTTGATTCGTGAAAACAATTTGAATGCCCCCAACGGGGCATCGGCCTCCAGCCCAAGGTTGGCGCGCTAGCGCCTACCTTGCGTCATCGTGAAACAAATCATCAACCGCAACGCGGTTGTGGCGAATGTCGCGCGGGATAGACAAAACGAAATGGCCGCAACCGCGTTGCGGTTGAAAATTATTTGGCCGATAACCCAGGGTAGCGCGTGCCGCGCAACTGGGCTTCCCGGGGTGCTGGATTTTGATTTACGAGTAATCTCCGATTCTGTATGCCTTTGTCATGGCTTTATCAGACGCATACCTCAATCAAGTCAAAAACCTGTCTCAAATCTTGCAAGCTATCAGGCAGGCACAACCGCCTGAACGGTTTTCACACAAATTTTTGGCCGGCCTCGATTTCAAGAGCACCAATGACCGCGGAATAATCGGAGTGCTAAAGGCGTTTGGATTCATTGATGAATCTGGAGTTCCGAAACAACCTTATTTTGATTATTTGGATGACGAGCAACACAAAGTTGTGCTCGCCGAAGGAATTCGACAGGCGTATGCCGACCTTTTCAAGCTGAATAATAAAGCAAATGAGAAGGACTCGGCATGGGTTAAGAACAAGCTCAAGACTTTGACGCAGGGATCGAAGAGTGAACCTGTCCTAACAAAAATGACCGCAACATTTATTGCGCTTTGTAAGGAAGCTGATTTCACCGCTCCTCCAAATGCACCAAAAGATGTGAAAGTGGAAACTCCACCGGAAACACCTCCTCCGGTTCTGCCTTTGCATGAAAAACCTCAAGGTCATTCGAAGCAGCATCAGTTCGCACTCGCCTACAATATCCATATTGAATTACCAGCCGTTCGAGACCAAGCCGTCTATGACGCAATCTTCAAATCTCTACGGGAGAATCTGCTCTGATGCTTCACCGAGAAGACACTCAAATTGCCGGCTTCGTTTTTAAGGGCCAAATTGCGGCGGAAACGGCGAGGCGGCTGACTGGAGCTGACAAGAAATCAGCAGAAGTCGGATTTGAGGAAATCGCAACGAAAGTGTCGTTGGCCTTGCTCGAAGAAGACCATGTCGCCGCCGCACGGAAGATGTCGGCGGTTTATATCGCAATAGCCGGCTTCGAGAACAGTGTTCGTGACCTTGTATCCAGCAGGTTGCTTGAACAAAAAGGAGCGAATTGGTGGGACGTTTGCGTCACAAATGGCGAAATAAAAAATCGCACGAAGACACGGCAGGAACAGGAAAAGCAAATCCGGTGGCATCAAGCACGCGGCCTAAATCCGATCTACTACACGGAGATGTCTGACTTGGTATCCATTATTGCCAGTAACTGGGCTTCCTTTGAAGATCTGTTGCATGACATTGAGTGGGTGCGGCAAATCTTCAAGTCTCTCGAACGTTCCAGAAATGTGATTATGCACAGCGGGCAATTGTCTATGGACGACATTGAACGAGTCGGTGTGTTCATTCGGGATTGGCTTCGACAAGTCGGAGGTTGAGCCACAACCCCGTTGGGGTTGTAATCTGTTGCCGAGTTATCCCAAGGTAGCTCGTTCCTCGCAACCTTGGGCTGGAGGACGCAATCCCTTTGGGATTGTTCGCGGCCAACGGCGTGGGTTTATGCGCTTCCACCAAACAATTTTCCCACCTTCGCCTTCACCGCCTCATCCATCTTGATGAGCGGCGGCCACGCGCGTTTGAAGCCTTCACCGGGAATTTTCTTCGTCGCGTCAATGCCGAGCTTGCTGCCGCTGGCGATTTCGCTCGTCGCGTGGTCGAGCACGTCGGACGGGCCTTTGGTGAAGATGCTGTCGCGCTGCGGATCGGTGTTGGCCGTGAGATGGAACAGCACTTCGCTGGTGTTGTGGACGTTCACGCCGGCGTCCACCACCACGATGTATTTCGTGAACATCATCTGGCCCATGCCCCAGAGTCCGTGCATGATCTTGAGGCCTGCATCGGGTAGGTCTTCTTGATGCTGACGAACACAAGGTTGTGGAACACGCCTTCCGCCGGCAGCGCGATGTCCACGATCTCGGGGAAATTCATCTTGAAGATCGGCAGGAACAATTTCACGCTCGCGCCGCCGATGTAAAAATCTTCCATCGGCGGAATGCCGACAATCGTCGCCGGATACACCGCGTCTTTGCGATGCGTGATGGCCGTGACGTGAAACACCGGGCAGCCCATTCCTCACAATCCTAGGCTTTAACACGGAACTCCGTATGATTCTCGGGCGGCACATCATCTGTATTTGGGGTCTTTGCAATTGTTTGATTCGCTGAATTCGCTGACGACCAGTTCCTGCCCCCAAATTTTGTTCCCGGCTCTCTTTGGATTCTGCGCGAAATAATCGTTTCGCTCCAGAAAGTGTCGATCAATTGCTGCCATCGCTTCTTCGACAGATTGGTAATTGCTATTGTGGATAATTGCCCTTGCCATGCCGCTGAATACGGATTCGATGACATTCAGATACTGAGCCGATGAAGGCAATGGAATCAGTTCAACATGAGGCGAGCGCCCTGAATGCCATAAATCGGGATTGTTCACGCTTTCCACCTTCTCATACAACGCTTCCGAGGCATGCCACGAAGCCGCGTCCCAAGAGAGATACAATGTGTCGCACCCCTTGTATTTCTCTAGCAACACCTCCAGAAGGCGGATCATTTCGTCCGTGTTTTTCTTTTTTGAATAGAAGTGGGTGACCTGATTCCGAGATAACTCCAGCGCTGCCGTCACAATGAGGCAACCTTTGGATTTCTGAAATTGCGGAACGTGTGGATGTTCTCCTGGGCCGACCAGTCTCTTGCCAGTCTTCATTTTGATCGCAAAAGGACCGTATTCATCAATCGAGCAAAAACGTTCGTTTTCACCGAGCGTGGAAAGAACAGATTTGATGCGTGCGAGTTTTTCTTGGTATTCAGGATCGTTGCTGGTGAGAACTTCTGTTGCCTTGCGCCATGTGTAACCAGCGGCTTTGACGATTCTGCTGATACTCGCCTGTGAGGCAACAATGCCTTGTGCCAAGAGACACTGGTGAATGTTAACGAGGCTCCAGGAGGTTCTGTTAATGTTGTGCTGCGAAGGAGGCGAATGCAGTAGGGCAAAAATAGCGCTCTTGATGGGTTCTGTTGTGGCCGTCTTCTCTCGCCCCGGTCGAGCGGCATCCTCCAATCCGGCTAGTCGTTTTTGGGAGAAGCGCACGCGCCATTTGCAGACACGGGCGGGACGGGTGTCCAACCGATCTGCAATTGCTTTATTGCTCAAACCATCGGCCATCCACAGGATGATGCGAGCGCGTTCAACATGGCGAGACTGCGCCTTTGGCTGTCGCAGCCAAGATTCAAGTTGGGCGCGTTCGATATTGGTAAGATTAATCGGTGTTGCCGGGCGTGCCATTCTTATCAATTCATTATACGCTGTTTTTTGAAAGCGGATGCTTAAATTGGCGTGTAACTGATCTTTTCTCGAAGCCCTATACGTAACGCTGCTTCACTTTTCTTTTCGCATTGAGCCTCCTCACGTCGGCTACTACGGGTTAAGAAATTTTTCCACCTTCGCCTTCACCGTCTCATCCATCTTGATCAGCGGCGGCCAGGCGCGTTTGAAACCTTCGCCGGGAATTTTCTTCGTCGCGTCAATACCGGGAGTCAGTTGATGGTTCATAGTTGAGAGTTGATAGTCCAGGTCAGCGGCTGCCGCCAAAGAGCGAATCAATTTTCCGGCGCACGTCGTCGTCCATTTTGATCAACGGAGGCCATGCGCGCTTGAATCCTTCTCCTGCCAGTTTCCTCGTGGCGTCAATTCCCAGCTTCGATCCCATCGCAATCTCCGGCGTCGCGTGATCGAGCACGTCGGACGGGCCTTTGGTGAAGATGCTGTCGCGCTGCGGATCGGTGTTGGCCGTGAGATGGAACAGCACTTCGCTGGTGTTGTGGACGTTCACGCCGGCGTCCACCACCACGATGTATTTCGTGAACATCATCTGCCCCATGCCCCAGAGGCCGTGCATGATCTTGTAGGCCTGCATCGGGTAGGTCTTCTTGATGCTGACGAACACAAGGTTGTGGAACACGCCTTCCGCCGGCAGCGCGATGTCCACGATCTCGGGGAAATTCATTTTGA
>ODAK010007158.1_pt1 | contig 11195 bp, 15 predicted proteins | sample 1539591 | NCBI WGS metagenome assembly ODAK01 (sample SAMEA3539303, study PRJEB22396) | soil metagenome | biome: tundra; feature: field; material: soil | place: USA | collected 2010-05 | depth 0.15 m | reverse complement strand
GGCCGGCAGCACCCACAGTAGAATGTAATGCATGGCGCAGCGCAGATCGAACTACGCGGTGGCCGGGCTTTATCTTTGCGGCAACTACGCGCTCGATATCGCCGAGAGGCCGCGACCATCGCCACGCCAACGCGACACTGGATACGGCACGCATCTCAAAGGTCGGCTCACCGAGTTTCGTCAGTGAAGCTTCAGCCGGCCAAACTGTCCGGAGTGGCACGGATCAAGCCGCAAGTATTTGGCGTGAGCGCATTGGTCGGAGGAAAGCTGGCAGAACACATGCGTTGCGATGTGACTGCCATTGTTTACGGAGCGATTTATGTATACGAAGATTGATAAGTGCAGAATTTGCGGCAACAGAAATCTAGTTGAGGTACTGGATCTGGGTATCCAGGCTCTCACTGGGGTCTTCCCGAAGTCGAAAACGGAGTCAGTGACCTCCGGGCCGTTGAAACTTGTGAAATGTACAGGCGATGCTGACGCCTGCGGCTTGCTTCAGTTGCAGCACAGTTATGATCTAAAGGAAATGTACGGAGACAATTACGGGTACCGGTCAGGATTGAATTCGAGCATGGTGACTCACCTGCATCGCACGGTGAGAAAGATACTTGATCGCCTGAAGCTTGAAAACGATCCGTTGATTCTGGACATTGGCAGTAACGACAGCACGACGTTGCAGGCCTACCCAAAACATGGATGCACGTTGGTGGGTGTGGACCCAACGGGGTCAAAATTCAGAGACTATTATCCGGCGCACATCGATTTGATTCCGGACTTCTTTTCGGCAGAGGCGATCAAACAGCGCTTTGGCAATCGGAAGGCGGCAGCCGTCACATCAATCGCGATGTTTTATGACCTGGAAGAGCCGCTCAAGTTTATGACGGAGGTCTGTGAGGTCCTGGCGGCGGAAGGTATCTGGGTATTCGAGCAGAGTTACATGCCGTCGATGCTGGCTGGGACCTCTTACGACACTGTCTGTCACGAGCATCTGGAACATTATTCCTTGAAGCAGATCAAGTGGATGGCGGACAAGGTTGGTCTGAAGATTATTGACGTTGAACTCAACGATATTAACGGCGGTAGCTTTTCAGTGACGGTGGCGAAGACACATTCGCGTCATGAGGTGTCGCCAACGGTCGGCGCTGTTCTCGAGAAGGAACGGAAACAGAATCTGGAGGATCTCGAGCCCTATCTGGAGTTTGCAGACCGGGTCAAGGAGAGTCGCGAGCGGCTGCTGGCATTCATCGACGCGGCAATTAAAGCCGGTAAGTCGGTTTGTGGGCTGGGTGCATCGACAAAAGGCAATGTGATTTTGCAGTATTGCGGCATCACGGAGTCGAGGATCCCGAGAATCGGGGACGTCAATGAGGATAAATTCGGCTCCTTTACGCCTGGCACGTTGATCCCGATCGTTTCCGAAGACGAAGTTTTGAATATGAAGCCGGATTATCTGATTGTGCTGCCCTGGCACTTTCGTCAGTTCTTTGAAAACAATCCCAAATTTGCTGATCGAAAACTCGTATTCCCATTGCCATCCATCGAAATCGTCTAAATAGCGCACGAGCACGTCACTTAGCTCCAGCCCCTGAAGCACGATGACCCTGGCAGTCGGACTAACGTAGCAACTGATCCCGCGAGCTGCACCCCTCATTGCGTCGGGATCCCCAGTCGACGCGCTATCAGGCGCGTCAAGGCGCGTGCGTTGCGGCTGCGAGCTAAATCGTAAATGCCAGCGCGGGCGTTTCGATTGACCAGGAACCAATAAAGTACCGTCAGCGCATTGACGGCTACCGCCGGGAGCAGTGCAATGATCAGCGGCAGGAGCCCGGTGCGGCCCTGATCGATAAAGAACTTCCGGTATTCAGCATAAGAATACGCACCGATGGCACGGTAAAAGGTCAATCGGCGCCATCGGCGCCAAGGCTCACGGGCAACTACGCGCTTCTTGGCTGTATCGGACAGCCCGCTGAACGACCAAATCAGGCTGGGCCACTTAAACATCCAGATTTCGAATCCGCGGGCGGACCACGTAGCGTTTCCATAACGAATTACGATCAATGGATCGGCAAGGATCTTGATGCACGAGAGGGGAGCCTGAAAGATCACTCCAATGTGAATAAATTCGCTGCCGAAGTAGCGCTGGCGCTCACGCGCCAGCCAAAGGCCTTGCCGTATGACGACACCGCCGATGTATGATAAATAGTCCCCGATCTCGCTGAGGAAGGCATTCGCCGACTCGGCGTCATAGCGTCGGTCACTGGTTATAGCGAGAGCGCGAGGGCTCAGTTCCACGCTCAGGTCGGCGTTGCAAATTCGCGAATTGACAACAAGCAAGTCCAGCGACGGCTCAAGTTGCTCAATTACGCGCGCGACGGCGCCGGGTACCAGCACGTCATCGTCACTCATCAACCAACAGTATTCGCCTCGCGCGTAGCATACCGCCTTGTCGAAATCTCGATCGACACCAGAGTTGGTGGCCTCCCGGAAGTAACGCACGGCGTGTATTTGACGGGCGACCGGTTCGATTACCTGTGCCGTGTTGTCAGATGAACCTCCGTCCACGATGACAACCTCAACGCCCGCCGGCAATTGATTAAGAACTGCCTCAAGGGTCTGTCCAATATAGGCGCAGCGATTGTACGTTGCTATGCAGATCGAAAGCGCCGGACGTTCTGAGTCAGTCGGAGATCGGACTGATAGAGTCACTTTGAATTACTCGAATTCGACCAGCTTTTCGGATGTGGCGATCTTGAACCGCCCGACATGATTGGCCCAGAATTTGCGCTGCCGATATCGATTCCCCGCAAATTAATTGAACGGTATGGCCGAAGAATTCCAACTTTACCGAAAGAGCCAACTATAATAGTTCGCTGCCGAGGGGCAACCCGCAGTATGTCAACCGTGTGCCAGGCGTTGAATAAGGGAGGTAAAGAATCAACCATGCAAGAGTCCAAGCTGCTGGTGGGGCGAATGGGCAGCGATCCCTATATTGTGGCACTTTGCCATTTGCTCCGTATCGGTCCTATCTTTCCGCACGATGCCGTGTGCGGGTCCAGTATAAAGAGACTCTAGGCGATGGCAACAGCGCTTATTACGGGGATTGCCGGCCAGGACGGTTCCTACCTCGCCGAACTGTTATTGAGCAAGGGCTACCGCGTCATAGGTACCGTGCGTGATCGAAACACCGCGGGCTGCGATCGCCTTGGAGACATTTCGAGATCAATTGAAATTGTCGAAGCGAATCTGCTCGAACAGACAGTGATTGAGCGGATTCTTGAGGGCCATCGCCCACTTGAAGTCTACAATTTGGCTGCGCGGGCCTCTAGTTCGCAGCTGTTTGAAGATCCGGTGCTGACCGGGGAGGTTAATGCACTAGCGGTTGCTCGGTTGCTCGAGGCGATTCGCAAGGTGGACCCTTCGATCAGGTTTTGCCAAGCATCGAGTAGCGAGATGTTCGGGAACGCAAGCGAGTCGCCTCAAAGTGAGAAAACACAGTTTTATCCGCGGAATCCCTACGGAGTATCCAAACTTTATGGTCATTGGTTTTCAGTTAATTATCGCGAGTCGCATAAAATGTTCGCATGTTCCAGTATACTTTTTAACCATGAAAGCCCGAGGCGCGGCGCTCATTTTGTCACACGAAAAATAACACGGAGTGTGGCAAAAATTAAGCTTGGATTACAGCGTAATCTCCATCTGGGAGATCTTGAGGCCAGGCGGGATTGGGGCTACGCGGCCGACTATGTCTATGCTATGTGGCTGATGCTGCAGCAGGCCGTGGCGGACGACTATGTGTTAGCCACGGGTGAAACTCATTCGGTGCGGCAGTTCTGCAAGCTTGCGTTCGGGCACGTTGGGCTGAATTACGAAGACCACGTGCTTCGGGACGACAATAGTTGGCGACCGAGTGAGGCAGCTCAGCTGGTGGGTGATCCTAGCAAGGCCGAGCGGTTGCTTGGTTGGCGCCGAAGTGTCTCGTTTACAGACTTGGTCTGCATGATGGTGGACGCCGATATGAAAGCTTGCGGGCAGGGAAGGTGAGGTAAAGATGTTGAGATTAAGAGAGATCCGCAGTGTCGAAGCAAAATTGTGGGCCTAGCCGGTTTTCGGGCCGCTCGGACAAGCCAAGCAAGCATCGTCAGTGTGCCCTGCTGGCCGGTGATGTGGCCGGCGGCCATCGTTCCGGTTCGGTTATCGTTACGCTGGCCGAGTGGCTGATAAGAAAATTCCTCGGTGCGAAATGATCCAAGGAAATCCGGAAGGCAAAATGCGTTACGAGGTGATTGCAGTTGTTTACGGAGCGACTTATGTATACGAAGATTGAGAGCTGCAGAATCTGCGGCAACGGAAATCTGGTTGAGGTGCTCGATCTTGGTATTCAAGCTCTCACTGGAGTATTCCCGAAGTCGAGAACGGAATCGGCGACCGCCGGACCGCTGAAGCTCGTGAAATGTACAGGCAATGCTGACGCTTGCGGTTTGCTTCAGTTGCAGCACAGTTACGATCTAAAGGAAATGTACGGATACCGGTCAGGATTGAATTCGAGCATGGTGGCCAACTTGCATCGCAAAGTGAGAAGGATACTTGATCGGGTGAAGCTTGAGAGCGATCCGTTGATCCTGGACATCGGCAGTAACGACAGCATTACGTTGCAGGCCCACTCGAAGCATGGCTGCGCCGTGGTGGGTATGGATCCAACGTTCTTGAAATTCCGAGCCTTTTATCCGCCGCACATCAACTTGATTCCGGACTTCTTTTAGGCAGTCGCGATCCAACAGCGCTTTGGCAATCGGAAGGCGGCAATTGTCACGTCTTTCGCGATGTTTTACGACTTGGAGGCGCCGCTCGCATTTATGGCGTAAATCTGCGACGGCCTGGATGAGGAGGGCATCTGGGTATTCGAGCAAAGCTATATGCCATCGATGCTTGCTGGGACTTCCTACGACACTGTTTGTCACGAGCATCTGGAACATTATTCCTTGAGGCAGATCAAGTGGATGGCGGACAAGGTTGGTCTGAAGATTATAGATGTTGAACTTAACGACATTAATGGCGGTAGTTTTCCCGTGACGGTTGCGAAGAATGATTCGCGACATGAGGCATCCTCCATGGTCGGCGCCATTCTTGAGGAAGAGCGAAAGCAGAAATTGGAGGAACTCAAGCCCTATTTGGAGTTTGCGGAGCGAGTTGGGCAGAGTCGTGAACGACTGCTGGGATTCATTGACGCGGCAATTCAGGCCGGTAAGTCGGTTTGTGCGGTGGGCGCGTCGACAAAAGGAAATGTGATGTTGCAGTATTGCGGTATCACAGAGGCAAGGATCCCGCGAATCGGGGATGTTAATAAGGACAAATTCGGAGTTCTTACGCCTGGCACGTTGATCCCGATCGTTTCTGAGGAGGAAGTTTTGGATATGAGGCCGGATTATTTGATTGTGCTACCTTAGTACTTTCGCCAGCTCTTTGAAAACAATCCAAAATTTGCTGATCGAAAATTGGTGTTCCCATTGCCGTCCATCGAAGTCGTTTAGATAGCGCGCGAATATCTAGCTGCCACTCTGGACCCTATTCAAGGTCTGGAAGTTGCGGAGAACCGATATCAACACCGAAAATTCGGGACCAATCGTGTCGGGTAGTTCAAGTTGATCGCGTGCGAAAGCCGGTCGAAGGCGAGTAGTGCAACGTGACTCTACCGGTCCAATCTCCGGCTGACTCACGACGTCCGGCGCTTTCGATCTGCCTCGCAACGTACAATCGCTGCGCCTATATTGGACAGACCCTTGAGGCAATTCTCGATCGATTTCCGGAGGGCGTTGAAGTTGTAATCGTGGATGGAGCTTCGTCGGACAACACGGCGCGGGTGATCAAACCGTTCACCCGTCGAAATGCCGCGGTGCGCTACCTCCGGGAGAGCAGCAACTCTGGCGTCGATCGAGATTTCGACAAAGCGGTATGCTACGCGCGAGGCGAATACTGCTGGTTGATGAGTGACGATGACGTCCTGGTGCTCGGCGCTGTCGCGCGAGTGCTTGAGCAACTTGAGCCGGCACTCGACCTGCTTGTTGTCAAGTCGCGAATTTGCAACGCCGACCTAAGCGTGGAACTCAGTCCTCGCTATCTCGGAATAACCAGTGACCGACGCTATGACGCCGAATCGGCGGACGCCTTCCTCGGCGAGGCAGGCGACTATTTATCATTCATCGGCGGTGTCGTCATACGACAAAGCCGATGGCTGGAGCGCGAGCGCTACTTGGGCACCTTATTTATTCACGCCGGAGTCATCTTCCAGGCGCCCCTCTCGCGCATCAAGATTCTTGCCGATTCATTGATCGTAATTCGCTACGGAAACGCCATGTGGAGCGACCGCGGATATGAAAAATATGGATGTTTAAGTGGCCCAGCCTGATCTGGTCGTTTGACGGACTGTCCGATACAGCCAAAATGCGCGTTGTTGCCCGGGAGCCTTGGCGCCAATGGCGCCGATTGACCTACTATCGTGCCATCGCTGCGTATTCCTACGCAGGATACCGGAAGTTCTTTACCGATGAGGCCCGCCGCGGACTCTTGCCGCTGGTAATTTCATTGCTGCCCGCGGTCGCCTTGAATGACCTGACGGCACTTTATTGGTTCCAGATCAGTCGGCACGCCCGCGCGGGTATTTACCACTTGGCTCGCAGCCGCAATGCATCCGGCCTGACGCGCTTGATAGCGCGTCGACTGGGCATTCCGTTGCTATGAGCGGTGCAGCTCGCCGGCTCAGATACTACGTCGGTCTCACTGCTAGGGTGATATCGTGACTCACTATCTGGAGTAACATGACATCACTTCGTTTTTGGGTGCCATTGGGAATTGGAGTAAGGTTCTATCCGGGTCCTTTCAGGGAGGAAGTGATGAAAAAGTTGAGGAATACCGAGGAGTAGGACGGGTAAGCCCGTGCGTGCGTCAAGCGCCACCCTTCCGGAGCAGCTCACTTCCTTGGTGAATATTCGTGAACCTACTTTGATGGGAACGTTGGCTATCTCTCCATGCGCAAGCTCGGAAGCCAATAATGGTATAGCGGTTTTGACGGATCTATCGAACCCATCGGGGTCGCACTTTAGTCCGCCCATGGAACTGGTCACTTCGCCATCAAAACGGGCAGCGTAGTGGCGGCTCATCGTGAAATTATCCCCTATTGGATCGACCAGATGCGCGTGAATCGGAAGTTCCATGGGCCTACGGAAATGCGACGGCGAGTTGGCAAACCTGACAGAGCCTTTCGCAAACCTGGTTGGCGACCAGCGACGACGTTGGCTCAGATTTGCTCGGCTTTGAAAGTTAATCGTAGAGGCGAATATCCGCCGCAACCAGCTTGGGTCCTAAATCCGATGTGGGTGGTCGGCTCCACGGAGCGGACGATCGCCGCAAGCCATCGGCCGTGAGGCTGGGTCTAAACGTCGGTGCGGGGCTTACGAGCTCGATCTGGGCGGCAGTGCTGGGGCTGGTCGTCGTTCCTGTGTATCTTAAGTATCTGGGAATCGAAGCGTACGGCCTTATCGGATTCTTCGCGACAGTCCAGGCTCTGTTTCAGATTCTCGATCTTGGCATGGCGCCCACCATCAATCGGGAGATCGCGCGCTATTCGGCGAGCGGCCGCTGGGATGATGCAGGTAATCTGCTGCATACGATTGCGGTGATTTACTGGTGTGTTGCGGGACTCATTTGCATCGCCATGATGGCGTTCGCTCATACTATCAGCGGCCATTGGTTGAAATCGGAAACTTTCCAGCGGGAAACCGTCACGCACGCCGTGATGCTGATGGGACTCGTGATTGCGTGCCGCTGGCCGACAGGGTTGTATCAGGGCGCGTTAAACGGCATGCAGCGCGTTGCGGTTTCCAGCGGAATCAATATTGCAATGGTGTCGCTGAGCGCTCTGGGTGCAGTGTGCGTGCTCGCGTTTGTCTCACCGACGGTCGATGCATTCTTTTTGTGGCAAGCTGGCGTTGGGTTTATATACGCCATAGTAGTGCGTTGGGCGGCGTGGCGAGCGATTGGACGCGCGGGTGAGACCGGATTTGACGTGCGCGCGCTACGATCCATCTGGCGCTTTTCCGCCGCCATGATGGCATTGACCTTTGCGGGTCTAGTTTTCTCTCAACTCGACAAGGTGTTGCTGAGCAAGCTCCTGAGCCTAGCTGCCTTCGGTCAATATACATTAGCAGGAGTCGTGGCGTCAGCGCTGGGTATCTTGATCACACCGTTCTACAACGCGATTTATCCGAGATTTTCAGCATACGTTGCCCGCGGTCAGCAGACCCAGTTGCTCGAACTGTACAACGTGAGTGGGCGCTTGCTCGCGACCGTCCTCTTTCCTGTTGCGATGGTGATTGCGGTCGACGGTGACGATCTGATCCGATTGTGGATCGGGAATCCGCAACTGGCGGAAAAGGTGGCTCCGCTTGCGGCTCTCCTTGCGATTGGCAGCGCAGTGCACGGAACCATGTACATTCCGCATGCGCTCCTGCTGTCGCAAGGCAAAACCTTCATTCCCCTGACAATTAATCTCGTGCTGCTAGTGATCATGGTTCCGGTTACGGTGTGCTTTGCCCTTGCATACGGTGCCTTGGGAGGGGCAATTGCGTGGGTGATCCTGCACGCGCTCTACGTACTTCTCGGGACATGGCTGATGCAGCGCTACATCGGCAACTCAACGGGCGTTCCGTGGCTGCTCCACGAGATTGGGGTTCCGTTCCTCATCTGCGGCGTGATCGGATTGCTCGCCAGATATATTATCCAAACGATTGATATGCCCGTCTACGCCAAACTGGAGGTCGTGATCCTGTTGGCGCTGGTATCGGTCTCGGCCACTTTCGCGGCATCTCCCAAGATGCGCGCCGCCGTGTTCAGACCCATGCGCGCGAAACTTGGCGGATGAAAGAAGTGCACTCGATGCCGGCATGCGGGAGACTCGCAATATGTCGATGACTTGGAAACTGCTCGCCAACTTACCGTGGAAGTATTGGGGACCTGTGATCAAAGCACGCTCCCGAAGTGGTGGCACCAGGGCTTTTCGCAAGCGCAATGTTGGCAAGAGTAGCTATGTCGATCCGAGTGTCCAGATTTTCGGCTGGGAGCACGTGACGGTCGGCGAGAATGCATCTTTGTCGGAAGGCAGCTGGCTAAACGCGAGCGCACGGGATGGAGGATACGACCGAATCGTTATCGGCGACTTCTGTCACGTCGGGCGGCGAAATTATTTCTCCACCGGAGGATTGATTCACATCAAGGAATTCGGGCTTACCGGTGTCGACTGCCATTTTCTCGGCTGCGGCCACAATATCGATTCTCCCATGGTCCCATACGCGGCAAGCGGGCTGACTGCCGGAGCGGCGATCGAGATCGGCGTCAATTGCTGGCTGACGACGTCGGTCACGGTGCTTGAAGGTGTGCATATCGGCTGCGGTTCCGTGATTGGAGCGCGCTCGGTGGTAGCGGACTGCGTGCCGCCCTTCAGCGTCGCGATCGGCAATCCGTGCTGTGTTGTGAAGCGCTTCGACTTCAGGAGCAATCGATGGATCCCCGCTCAGCAGTTCACTGATGAGATTGCGGCATTTATGCCCGAAGAGGCTGAGTACCTCGCGCAATTGCGCCGCAATTGGGAATCGCTGCGGCCGGCCCTGCATGCGAGCAGTTCGCGCTTCGGCTGGTTGAGATAAGAGGCGATCGCAGCCTGAGCTATCGGGGAACGGCGGTCGCGTGTTCCTCCGTCAATGGTGACGTCAGGAACGAGTCCGCTCGGATTGGCGGCGCAAGCGCCGGTAGAGCGCGCGCACCGGCAGGTATAACGGGATCGGAAACAAATGGTAGACGAGCTGCTTTAGGATGCAGCTCGGTGACCCGTCAGAATACGTGCGCCTTACCAATTGATCGAGAAGACGCCTGTCTTCAACTGCGGGATGCGCCAGGCACAGCGCCTTTGCGGCCAGGAACATCCTAAGGCGAAATTCGTTCCGCAGTACGCGCCGAATATGGAAAGCTTGGCGGCTATTGCCGCCCCAAAAATGAATGGCCAGGTTTTGATAGCCCTGTATCGCAAGCGCATAGCGGCGTACCACGCCGCGCGTAGCGAAGGAATCGTTTTCCCCGCGCCGGCGTACCAGCACAGTGGCGAGGAATTTGACGGTCAGGCCGCTGGGGATCATTTCGAACAGGCGCGCGACGTGCGCCCAGCACGTGCCGACAAACTTTTCGTTCAAAGGCAACGTGTCCCAGGCGGCTTTCCTTACGATCAACCCACTTATGAAACTGAAAAAAGCCTCTGTGGTCATGGCCAGTTCAAAATACCGCAGTTGCTGCCCGATATCGGCAAGCTGGAACGAGGCGTCTTCAGACAAATCCAGCACCGGATGCACGGGGTCGATCGGTTGCATCGTCAGCGTCTCATTGCTGTGCATGCACACGTAAACGTCCTTTGATTGTTCGATTTCCGCCACCACCCTGGTCAGTGCACCGAGCTCCATCACATCGTCGGCGCTGAACAACCAGCAATACTTACCCCGCGCCAGTTCGACCACGCGAGCCATGTCGTGATCGATGCCCCGGCGCTCCTCGGCGCGTTCATAGCGCAGGCAACCATACCGTTCCTTTAACTGCATGACCACGCGCGGCGTCTCGTCGGTGGAGCCGCTGTCCAGCACCACTATTTCCACGTTTGGCTGCATCTGCTGAAGCACGCTCTCCAAGGTTTCGCCAATGAACCGGCCGAAATTGTAGGTCGGTATGCAGATAGAGAGCTGCAGAGCATCGGTGTCCGTCGGCGCGTTCATTTGCTGACGGTTGCGGTCGGCAGTTGCGCAGGCTCTAAACGCACAGGGGTGACTCCGCTTGTTAGGACAGATTTCTCTTGGGGATAGGTGGATCTGCCGGAGCTGTGAATGAGCCTGATCTCTTCAATCTTCGTCAATCTTAAACCAGAAGCGCGGTCTGCCGCCGTAGGCGGCAGAAAGTCTTCGGGTTGTCGGTTCGATGCCATGGCTCAGGCCGCCACGGCGGTCGAGGCCGTGAGTCCGCCAAAATATGGCTCATCCGGTGTATGGTACTCGAGGCCTGGTGAAAGCGGCGAGAATTATAAAAGCTGAAGTACCGAGTCAGGGCCGCCTTCGCCTCGGTGCCATCGGTGTAAGCGTGCAGGTAGACCTCCTCGTACTTGAGGCTGC
>ODAK010007157.1_pt1 | contig 11196 bp, 8 predicted proteins | sample 1539591 | NCBI WGS metagenome assembly ODAK01 (sample SAMEA3539303, study PRJEB22396) | soil metagenome | biome: tundra; feature: field; material: soil | place: USA | collected 2010-05 | depth 0.15 m | reverse complement strand
GATAATTTTTCGATATGTTTGCCAACGCACAGACTACACAGTTTAAGTTTTGCGATTGACTGGAATGTGTCGGGAGAAGCACGTCACGAGGGGCTGCTTTCGAGCGGCATATTTACAAGGTTGCCGTCCTGAGCGCAAAATCCGCCATGACCATTGCAGGCCAGTGACATTGGCACACCGCAAACTTGTCTCCGGACTGAAGCGCACCATGTCAGCAATATGCGTCGGCAATTCGGCAATCAGCCTATCATCTGTCCTGTTTCGGGCTTGATAGGTTGCCGATCGGTTGATCGGGTCTTCACTATGCAACTATGCAATGATCACCAGCAGTGATACCATAGGTCATGTCTGAAATTAAAGTATCCGATGACTCATGGTCATTATCCTCAAAGAACGGAAACGGCGTGTTGCGCCGTGAAGTTTGGGTAGATGAGATGGGAAGGGTGGTTCGGTACAACTTGGCATATATCAATCACAGGATTTTCCAGGGTGATAACGGGCGGGTGGTTGGTTACGACAATGCGCACGGTTTTCATCACCGGCATTTCATGGGCGTGGTCGAACCAGTTGAGTTCAAGAGTTTCGAAGACCTCGAGGAGCGATTTCAGGCTGACTGGATTGCATTTAGGAGCAAAAAATGAAAACGACCATTAAAGTAGCGAATACGGATGAATTCTTCAAACGTGGTAAGGAAATTGCGAAGCTGGCAGATCAAGGCAAGCGCATCGCGCGTGAGCGTATTATTTCCTTCGAAGACCCGGAAGATTTGGCGCGGTTGATCACAACCGCAAAGCTCGTGCTGTTCCGTGAAGTGAAGGAATGTCCGGGCTCGATTACCGATTTGTCGCAACGACTTCACCGGGATCGTAGCGCGGTCAAACGGGATATCGATGAGTTGGAACGGATCGGCTTGGTGGAAGTAATAGAAAAGCCATTCCCAGGACACGGACGCAAAAAAGAGGTTCGTGCAGTGGCCGAACAAGTATTGCTTGCGATGTAATTTTCAATCGGCTTCAGTTATATCCTGAAGGGACTTTGAAGGAACTGAGGCGTAGAAAACGTTGAAATACAGTGGTTGAAGGGGATGTGGGGTGGGTTAATAAAGCAAATATAATCAGCGTGTTACAAAAACATAGGCGAATCGACATCCAAGGGGTCGATGGTTCGAGTCCATTCGTGCCTACCAAACAATCAAGGGGTTTGGCTAAAAGTCTAGCTCCTTTTTCTTTCCCTGTAGTCAAAAACGTACCACTTTTCGGTAAATTTTCAGCCAAAACAGCAGGCCTGCGATCCACCCATTGCGCGAGATGCTCACTGGACAGGTGCGCATACTTCTGCACCATCTTCGGCGATGACCACCCGCCCAACTCCTGCAATACATGCAGCGGAGTGCCTTCTTGAACGTGCCAGCTTGCTCAGGTGTGTCTGAGGTCATGCCAGCGGAAATTCTCGATGCCAACCCGCTTTAATGCCTTGTGCCATGCCTTGGTGTTCACCTGATGCACAGGCTTACCCCTGAAGCTGAACACATTGGCCTGATGCTTGCCGATCTGCTTGCGCAACACAATAACCGCTACGCTCGACAATGGAATTTCACAGATTCTTGCGAGTGTTCCAAGGGTGGTACCGGAGGACTCTAAGGTTAAGAGTTGGCGTTGTTCACTAACCCCACCTGAGAGTGGTGGGTGAATTGCAGCTTTCTGGCATTCAACTTAATACCATGGAGCTCTGCTTAGTGCTGCTATTCGAATTTTTCACCAAGCAGTCATTCAACATGAAATATCTAGGCCGATTACCGTGTCCGCATGCTGGGTGTGTGTTCATTTAGACAATTAGACGAAGGTCATATGTCTTTGCATTCAAACTGACGTTTGATAGAATGCCTTCGTGCCATACAGGTGTATTTGAAAGGCAATAACTACAGCTCGCCATCAATGGCTTCGACGCCAAGACGCAGAAGCTGCTTGATTCATCAACGAGAAGAGGTTTCCCATGCAGATTAAACGTAATGCCGCGTGTCTGTCCACGGCGCTGACAGAAGTGGCGGATCTGCTGAGTGCGCGAGACAAACTCGCCGAACAGCTTGCGGCGCGACAAGCTAATGTCGAAGCGCAGAACCAGCGCTTGTGCTTAGTCGAGGCGTGCTACAAGGCAGACACTGACAATCATCTTGAGGTACTGGATACGCAGCGCGAAGCCTACGCTGCGGAGCAGGTGGTTGTACAAGTGCGACGTGCGGCATTGTCGGCTGCTGCTCAACTCTATAAGGCATTGGCCGGAGAAACGGGCAATTCGGAACAAGGAAAAGCGCAACCTGACAGCAGCCAATGATGGTCGAAGCCGAAACCAGAACCGCCAGCGAACGGACGCGCGAGCGTTTGTTGGAAGCTGCGCGCGAAGTATTTTCGCAACACAGTTTTCAGGGGGCGACAGTGCGCGAGATCTGTCGCCTCGCCGATGCAAACGTTGCAGCAGTGAATTATCATTTTGGCAGCAAGGATGGTCTGCTTGCCGAAGCGTTGAACTTTGCGCCGCTCGCGGCACTGCAGAAAGCCAATGCCAAGGCTTCCGAAAGTCCCAGGATACGCTTGCGCCTGTTCCTGCGTGATTTCATGCTGATGCTGCTGGACGAAAAAAATTCTTCCTCGCAATGCAGGATAATGGCGCGTGAACTGGCCGACCCCACTCCGGCGCTGGATAAAATCGTGCGTGAAGCCATCGCTCCACTGCATGAATTTTTAGGCAAACTGGTGCGCGAGATCGTCGGTGACAAAGTCAGCGAGGCGGAACTGCGCCGCTGTGTGCACAGCATTGTTGGCCAGTGTTTGTTCTACCGTCACTCGCATCCGGTGTTGCAACGCCTGCACCCTAAATTGCGCTACGACCGCAAGGAAATCGAAGCGATCGGTGAACATATTGCGGAATTTTCCCTGACGGCTCTCAAGGATCTCGTCAAAAAAACAGGTTAGGCGAAAGCGTTGGATTACAATCTCGCCCATTCATCCGGACAGAATCCATCGTGCAACAGATCACCTTTATCTGCCATGCCGACGCGGTGTTTGCGGCGGAACTGCTGATGGTCTGTGAGCGGATGGGTAAGGCAAGATGGTGAAGATGAAGAGGATGAGATGCGCTACACTAAGCAACCGTTAGCTGTTACATAGCTGTTACACCTCGAACTTGAATTCGCCACGGTTGCATTGTGAATAAACCGATAAAAAAATTTGCTGCCGCTTCTGCCATGGCACTGCTGGCGGCGGGCTGTGCAGTGGGGCCGGACTTTCAGCGCCCGGCGCCGCCGCCGGTCAAGAGTTATACCGCCGAGCCGTTGCCCGCACACCCCTCTCCGGCAGACGCTGCCAGCGGCCAATCACAGCAGTTCGTGGAAGGCCGAGATATTCCGGCCCAGTGGTGGGCGCTGTTCCATTCTCCGGCCCTTAACCAACTGGTTGAACGTGCGCTGAAAGCCAACCCCAATCTGCAAGCCGCTCAGGCTACTTTGCGCCAGGCCCAGGAAAATGTCTATGCGGCGGAAGGCACGCTGTACCCCGCCGTCAACGCCAACGGTTCGGTCGTCCGGGAAAAGATCAACGGCGCGCAGTTTGGCCAGCCAGCCAATACAGGCTTGCTGTTTACGTTGTATAACGCCTCTGTCAGTGTTTCCTATGGCATAGACCTGTTCGGCGTTGCCAGAAGGGGTTTGGAATCGGTGGAGGCACAACATGATTTTCAGCGCTTCCAGCTTGAAAGTGCCTATCTGACGCTGACCTCGAATGTGGTGACCACTGCAGTGCAGGAAGCTTCGCTGCGCGCGCAGATTGCGGCAACCCGCGAGATCATAGATGCCGAAGCCCAGCAGCTCGATATGTTGCAGAAGCAATTCAGTGTTGGCGGGGTTTCACAGACCAGCGTGCTGGCGCAGCAAACCGCGCTGGCGCAAACCCGCGCCAGCTTGCCGCAGCTGGAAAAACAACTGGCCCAGATCCGCAATCAGCTTGCCGCGCTGGCCGGCTATTTCCCCAGCGAAAACGAGGTGGCAGCGTTTGATCTTGAAATGTTGCAAATCCCGCTAGAATTGCCGGTGAGCCTGCCTTCCAAGCTGGTTGAGCAGCGCCCCGACATCCGCGCCGCAGAGTCCCAGCTGCACGCTGCCAGCGCCCAGATCGGTGTAGCCACCGCCAACATGTTCCCGCAACTCACCCTCAGCGGCAGCGCAGGTTCAGTCGCTACCAGTGCCGGCAACATGTTTACAGCGGGAAGCGGGATATGGAGCGTCGGCGCCGGGCTGGTCCAACCGATTTTCCGCGGCGGCACACTACTGCACCAGAAACGTGCGGCAGTCGCCGCTTACGATGCGGCTGCTGCGCAATATCGCAGCGTCGTGCTATCCGCTTTCCAGGACGTGGCCAATGTGCTGGACGCATTGCAGGCCGACGCAGCTATCTTTCAAACCCAAATGGTGGCTGCGCAATCCGCCACCGACAGCCTCGACATCACGCGCAAACAATATCAGATCGGTGCGGCCAGTTATCTGGCACTGCTCAATGCCCAGCAGGCATACCAGCAAACCCGGATTGCCCTGGCACAGGCACGGGCCAGTCGTTATGCCGATACTGCCGCCTTGTTCCAATCATTGGGAGGCGGCTGGTGGAACCGTGGCGACGGGACAGCGGGCCAAAAATCAGGAGAAGATAAACAATGAATTTCGCGATCAACCAGCAGCAGTTAAAACGGAGGCAGCTAAAATGACAAAACGAATGGTGATCATGCTCGTTTTGGCCGGTGTGGTATTCGGCGGCATATTCGGCTTCCAGGCATACAAGGGGATCATGATGAAAAAATTCATGTCATCCATGGGAAACGCACCGCAGACGGTTTCAACCATTAGCGTCGGCTATCAGGATTGGATGCCTCAGCTGGAAGCGGTAGGCAGCTTGCGTGCGATAAATGGCGTTGAAGTCAGCCCGGAAGTGTCCGGCATCGTATCCGCCCTCCATTTTGAGCAGGGTCAGGATGTCAAGAAGGGAAAAGTGCTGGTGGAACTGGTCGCCGATAACGACATCGCCAGGCTGCACTCTCTAGAGGCCGCTTCTGCCTTGGCCAGGAGCACTTACGAGCGCGACAAGCAGCAATTCGAATTCAAGGCGATCAGCCAGCAGGCGCTGGACGTGGATAAGGCGAATCTGATGCAGGCTGATGCCGCCGTAGCGGAACAGCGGGCGCTGGTAGACAAGAAATTTATCCCGGCGCTTTTCTCCGGTCGCGTCGGTATCCGCATGGTGAGCGTGGGGCAATACCTGAATGCCGGTACCCCGGTGGTTTCGCTGCAGGCGCTGGATCCGATCTATCTGGATTTTTCAGTGCCGCAACAAAATATAAGCATGATCCGCGCCGGGCAGAAGGTGTCGGCCAAGACCGATGCTTATCCGGGTGAACTATTTGCCGGAAAAATCTCGGTGATCAATCCCGAGGTGGACAGCGGCACGCTCAACGTGAAGGTGCGGGCGGAACTGAAGAATCCAATGCATCGGTTGCTGCCCGGCATGTATGCAACCGTGGATATCTCCACCGGCAACGCGCAGCGCTATATCACGCTTCCGCAAACCGCGGTTACCTATAACCCGTATGGGAACATCGTGTACCTGACCGAAGCGCAGGGTGCGGACGACAAGGGCAAGCCGAAACTCATCGTCAAGCAGGTGTTTGTGACTACCGGCGATACGCGCGGCGACCAGGTGGCTGTGCTCAAAGGTATCAAGGAAGGAGATATCGTTGTGACCACAGGGCAGGTCAAGCTGCACAACGGCTCTCCCATTGCAGTGAACAATGATATCCAGCCGAGCAATGAGCCTCATCCCGAACCCAAGGATGAATAACACGGGACAGCCGCAATGAAATTTACCGATCTTTTCATCCGGCGGCCGGTGTTGGCCGTGGTCATCAGCCTGGCCCTGCTGGTGCTAGGGTTGCGTTCATTCGGCATCCTGCCGGTGCTGCAGTTTCCGCGCACGCAAAATGCGGTGATCACCGTGAGTACCACCTATTTCGGCGCCGATCCGGACCTGGTTGCCGGCTTCATCACCACACCGCTGGAAAATGCCATCGCCCAGGTCAATGGCATAGATTACATGACCTCGACCAGCTCCAACAGCAGCAGCGTGATCACCGCGACCCTGAAGTTGAATTACGATTCGGACAAGGCGCTGACCGAGATGAACGCGCAAGTCAGTTCGGTACTCAACCAGCTTCCTCCGCAGACGCAAAAACCGGTTATGACCATTAGTATCGGCCAGACCCTGGATGCCATGTATATCGGTTTCTCCAGCAAGGTGCTGCCGTCCAATTACATCACGGATTACCTGCTGCGGGTGGTGCAACCCAAAATGCAAGCGGTAGATGGCGTACAGACCGCCGAATTGATCGGCAGCAAGAACTTCGCCCTGCGCGCATGGCTGGACCCGAAGAAAATGGCGGCCTATGGCCTGACCGCGTCAGATGTCAGCACGGCGCTGGCGCAGAACGATTTTCTGTCCGGCGTGGGCAACACCAAGGGGCTGATGGTGCAGGTCAATCTTGATGCTTCCACGAATCTGCATTCGGCGGATGAATTCCGCAACCTGGTGATCAAGCAAGCGGATAATGCCATGGTGCGATTACAGGACGTCGCCAATGTAACGCTGGGGGCAGAAAACTATGACACCGAGGTGGCGTTCGACGGCAACAGCGCGGTGTATATCGGCATCCAGGTGGCGCCCAGCGCCAACCTGCTCGATGTAGTCAAGTCGGTCAACTCCCTGATGCCACAGCTACAGGCGCAGCTGCCGCAGGGTCTCGAGGGCAAGGTCATCTACGATTCCACCCGCTTCGTGAACAGCTCGATCCACGAAGTGATCAAGACTCTGGCTGAAGCGCTGCTGGTGATCACCCTGGTGGTGTTCGCATTTCTCGGTTCGCCGCGTTCGGTGCTGATCCCGGTGATCGCCATTCCGTTGTCGCTGATCGGAACTTTCACCATCATGCTGGCCTTCGGCTTCTCGATCAATCTGCTGACCCTGCTCGCCTTCGTGCTTGCCATCGGTCTGGTGGTGGACGATGCCATCATCGTGGTGGAAAACGTCAACCGCCACATCGAGGAAGGCATTGCGCCGATGCAGGCCGCAATTCAGGCGGCGCGCGAGCTGGCCGGTCCGATCATCGCGATGACCGTCGTGCTGATTTCGGTGTACGTGCCGATCGGGTTCCAGGGCGGGCTCACCGGCGCCCTGTTCACCGAATTCGCCTTCACCCTGGTCGGCACCATCACCGTCTCTGCCATCGTCGCGCTGACGTTGTCGCCTATGATGTGCTCGCGTCTGCTCAGGCCGCATCTTGCGCAGGATACCAGTCTGGAATCCCGCGTCGTGCATTTCATCGACGCTAGCTTTGAAAAAGTGCACCGGTTCTATGCGCGCAGTTTGAACCGAACGCTTGATTATCTGCCGGTCACTGCGGTATTTTCCCTGATCGTGTTGGGCAGCATCTATTTTCTCTATGCCGCTGCCAAGCACGAACTTGCTCCACAGGAGGATCAGGGCGTCATCATTGCCTCGCTGACAGCAGCGCCTGATTCGACGTTGCAGCAGCGCGAGCCATATGCACAACAAAATTACCATATCTATGCAGGGCATCCTGAAACCGACCACGTTTTCCAGATTGACATGCCCGGCAGGATGATTGCCGGCATGGTGCTCAAACCATGGGACGAACGCGGCAAGACGTCGAATGCGTTGCAACCGGTGGTACAGCAGGAATTGAATCATATTGCAGGCGCGCAGGCGGTGGCATTCCAGCCCCCTTCGCTGCCGGGCAGCCGCGGCTTGCCGATACAGTTCGTCATCGGCACCACCGAGCCCTTTGAGCGCCTGAACGATGTGGTGCAGGAATTTTTACAGCGCGCGCAGAAGAGCGGCATGTTCATGTTCATCAATACGGACCTGCGCATAGACCTGCCGCAATCCACCGTGGAAATAGACCGCAACAAGGCCGCCTTGCTTGGCCTGTCCATGCAGGACATCGGCAACTCGCTCTCTTCCATGCTCGGCGGCAGCTACGTCAATTACTTCAGCCTGGCGGGACGCTCGTACAAGGTGATACCGCAGGTGCAACAGCGCTATCGCCTGAATACTTCGCAATTGCTGGCTTATTACGTTCGCACTTCCAGCGGTACTTCCGTGCCTTTGTCCAGTGTCGTTCACATCACGTCCAAAACGACGCCGGAATCGCTGAACCATTTCCAGCAACTCAACGCGGCGACGGTACAAGGCGTAACACAGCCGGGGGTGACAACTGGCGAAGCACTGGGCTATCTCAAGAACCTGGCCGGCAGTACATTGCCGCAGGGTTATTCGATAGACTACGGTGGGCAATCCCGACAGTTCATGCAGGAATCCAGCGGCTTCGTGGCGATGTTCGCCTTCGCGCTGGTCATCATCTTCCTTGCGTTGGCGGCGCAATTCGAAAGTTTCCGCGATCCCTTCATCATCCTGGTGTCTGTGCCGATGTCAATTGCCGGCGCTCTGATCTTTATCAGCCTCGGCGTCGGCGGTTCCAGCCTGAATATTTACACCCAAGTTGGGCTGGTGACATTGATGGGCCTGATCAGTAAACACGGCATCCTGATTGTGCAGTTTGCCAATAATCTCCGCCAGTCAGGCAAGACCAAGCGCGAGGCCATCGAGACGGCGGCCAGCATCAGACTACGGCCGATCCTGATGACGACAGCCGCCATGGTGCTGGGCGTCATCCCGCTGATCACCGCCAGCGGCGCCGGCGCGGCATCGCGCTTTAACATGGGTCTGGTGATCGCCAGCGGTCTTGCCATCGGTACCGTGTTCACGTTGTTTGTGGTGCCCGCAGTATATATGTTGATTGCCAGCAATTATGTAAAACCCGGCGAGCCGGGCGAGGGCCACGAATTATCCACGGCGTGATTGTCATTTGCGGGGAAAATCCGCCAAGGCCGACTCTACAAAAGTGAATTCACGACCTACGGATTAAGATACGACGGTCAACGTCCGCTTTACGCAAGGCTGAACATCTGCGATGTGTGTGCGCCGTGAAAAGGTGGCGCTTTTCCAGTGGGTGTAAATCCCACCCGGCTAAATCGCTCCGGCCGGAAGTAATCGGAGCAGTCATGGAGGTAACGAAATGGCTGAAGCCTTCGATGTAAAGGGTCACATTAGGTGACTTGGCGAGTGTACAGGCCGTAACGCGAGTGAACGCTGAGCAATCCTCGAAAAGGACGATGCGCAGGCCGACCCGACAACCCTTTCGGGGAAGGCTGATACGGCTGGGTGAAGCAGAGCGAAGAGTACGCCCAGCCGCTGCGCCGGGGTAGTGGCGACAGCATGTACACAAGGAAAGCGTACGCAACACGGGAAGCCCCTTGGCGTGGTGCAGGGATGATCAACCGGACGCCCGTGAGGGACAGGCCGGGCGCCTTGGGGTGACGGAGAGGCCCGTAGTACTGCCGAAGCCGGGTAATGCTGGTGGAGGGAAGGGGCCTTGGTTCAAGACAGACGCAACAAGTATGAAAGGACAGGAGATTGGGAAACCTATCCACTCCGATTAGTGTTCAGAGACTACAGATGGCGTTACACGCGAAAGCGAAGGCAGAAGCTGGCTACCGCTTCTACGCCCTGTACGACAAGATATACCGGGAAGACATCCTGCTCCACGCTTATTCTCAGTGCCGCTCGAATAAGGGCGCACCGGGAGTGGATGCACAGGACTTTGCGGATGTCGAAACGTATGGGGTGCAGCGGTGGCTCGGCGAACTGGCTCTTGCGCTCAGAGAAGAGAACTACCAGCCGGATCCAATCAGACGAGTGTGGATACCGAAAGCCAACGGCAAGCTTCGACCGCTGGGTATTTCAACCGTGCGGGATCGGGTCTGCATGACAGCAGCGATGCTAGTGTTGGGGCCGATCTACGAAGCCGATCTTCCGCCAGAGCAGTACGCTTACCGTCCGGGCCGCAACGCCCAACAGGCGGTTGTCGAGGTAGAAGAAACGCTGTTTCGAGGCCGCCCGGAAGTCGTGGACGCCGACCTCGCGGATTACTTCGGGAGCATCCCCCATGCCGAATTGCTCAAGTCAGTGGCTCGCCGCATCGTTGATCGACGCGTGCTGCACCTGATCAAGCAATGGCTGGAATGCACCGTGGAGGAAACCGACAAACGAGGCAGGAAGACACGCACGACCGAGGCCAAAGACAACAGACGCGGTATTCCCCAAGGGTCACCTATCTCACCACTGCTGGCAAATTTGTATATGCGCCGGTTTGTGTTGGCATGGAAGAAGCTTGGGCTGGAACGCATTCTGGGCAGTCGGATCGTAACCTATGCTGATGATCTCGTGATTCTGTGCAAGAAGGGGAAGGCCGAAGAGGCCCTGCTCAAATTACGCGAAATCATGGGGAAACTGAAGCTGACGGTCAACGAGGAGAAAACACGAGTCTGCAAGGTACCGGAGGGCGAGTTCGACTTTCTGGGTTACACGTTTGGTCGCATGTATTCGGCGCGCACGGGGCAAGCAAGATTGGGTTACCGGCCGTCGAAGAAAAGCATCAGTCGCATGGTCGAGAAGATTCATGCGCTGACCGCCGAGGCGACAGCATGGCAAGATGCCACGGTGTTGGTGGGCATGTTGAACCGCTCGCTGCGCGGATGGGCGAACTACTTCCAAGTAGGTGCCGTCAGCAAAGCATATCGGGCGATCGACAGCTACACGGCAGCGCGGTTGGGCCGGTGGTTGCGCAACAAGCACAAAGTCAGGCGTCGCGGCGACGGGGGTTATCCTCCCTCGTACCTCTACGAGACCATGGGTCTCGTGCGTCTAACTCGCTTGGGGCACGACGTGGCGTGGACGAAGGCGTGAGGTTTTGTCCGAGAGCCGGATGCGGGAAATCTGCATGTCCGGTTCGATGAGAGGGGTGTGGAAACGGGGTTATGGTTTGGCTATTTAGGCACCGTCAAACGAAAGAGACGGAAACAGATAAGCTGCATCTAACGCTACCGCGTCACATCCCGACTCTACCGTTATGCAAAGTTACGAATTATGCAAAGCAAGCTGTTTGTGAAACTGTAACACGCTGATATCCAGTAGCCTGCAGGGCAAGTATGCATCAATGAGGTGAACATAATAATCGCAGTTCTAT
>ODAK010007153.1_pt1 | contig 11200 bp, 8 predicted proteins | sample 1539591 | NCBI WGS metagenome assembly ODAK01 (sample SAMEA3539303, study PRJEB22396) | soil metagenome | biome: tundra; feature: field; material: soil | place: USA | collected 2010-05 | depth 0.15 m | reverse complement strand
CTCCATACTCGACAGACGTAGTGCGATGGCCTCACGCTGCACGTCGGGCCAGGCCGCGTCGTCGAGCACCACCACGTGGGGATTACCCACGTGGGCGACGCCCAGGGACCCGTCCAAGTCGTGACCGAACGTCACCTCGCCCATCGACACCCCGCCGTACCCGGCGTCGCCGTCCATCGCCAGGGTGACGGTGCGCTGGCCGGCGCCGGTGAGCACCTCCAACGAGTGCCACTGCGCCTGGGTGACTTGACGCACCGCGGCCGCCAGGCAACGGATGCCGTTGCCCGACATCTCGGCCAGCGAGCCGTCGGCGTTGTAGAGATCCATCTTTATGGTGGTGCCCAGCGTGGCGATCAGCAGTCCGTCCGCGCCCACGCCCGTCGCACGTTGACACACGGCCCGGGCCCGATCGGCGTTCCACCAGGCCGCGTCGCCGTCCTTAACCACGTCGACGAGAAAATCATTTCCCGCCCCGTGCCATTTTTGAAGGGTTCGTAGCGTCACTACCATTCAGTCTCGCACGAAGCCGTCGGGGCTACCAAGCACCTGCAGCAGGCGCTGCGCGGCCCGCTCCGGTTCCTCAAACCATTCAATGCGCGGGTCGCGCTGGAACCACGAGCGTTGACGCCGGGCCAGGCGGCGACTCCGTGTGATGGCCTCATTCACGCACTCCTCGAGCACCGCGCCCTGTTCCACGTGACGAAGCAGTTCACGGTAACCCACGGCCTGGCGGGCCGTGCGGCTCACTCCGCCCGGGGTGCGCGCCAGCGATGCGACTTCGTCGAGCAGGCCGTTGTCCATCCAGGCGTGAAAACGCGTGGCGATGCGCTCGTCGAGTTCGGTCAGGTCACCTCGCAACCCCACTTGGACAACGCGCACTGGACCATAGGTGCGCAGTCCCGCACCGTAGGACGAGAAGGGCCGCCCGCTGGCGAGCGTCACTTCGAGCGCGCGAACAATGCGTCGCGCGTTAGTGGGCTCCATTCGACTCGCCGCGAGCGGATCTAGTTGGCCCAGCTCGTGGTAGAGCTGGGCCAGTTCGTGCCCGGCGCGCGCCTCCAGTTGCGCGTGCACCGCGGAGTAGCGAGAGGGAATGTCGAGGTTGTCGAGCACGGCTCGGCCGTACAATCCGGTCCCGCCCACGTAGAGCACCGAATGGCCGTTCGCCCACACCTCGTTCGCCGCGTTAAGAGCCGCGCGCTGGAAGGCCGCCACGCTGAACTCTTCGCCGGGCTCGATGAGATCGAGCAGGTGGTAGCGGACCTCCTCGCGTTGTGCACGCGTGGGCTTGGCCGTTGCGAGGTCCATGCCGCGATAGACGGTCATGGCGTCGACGGCGAGAATTTCGATGTCAGCGTCGCTCACCAGGGCCAGGCGGTGGGCCAGCGCTGACTTGCCCGCGGCCGTCGGCCCCACCAACGCGACGGCCATGCCGCCGTGGTTTATCACGAGTGCAGCAGCGGGATTCGTACTCGATGCCGCGGCGCACGCACGAGCGATGAGAACTCGCCCAAGAGGTGATAGGGCGCCCCGTGCACCACGTCCACCAGGGCCAGCGAACCGGCGCGCAACGATTCGTCGGTCACCGGAAAGTGGATCAATTTGCCCTGGCGGGTGCGGCCCGACAACATGGCGTCGTTGCGCCGCGAGGGCCCCTCGACGAGCACCTCTTCACGCCGTCCGACCCGAGCTTCGTGCCGGCGCAACGCCGAGCGGTCGAGCACGGCCTTGAGGCGCTCGAAACGTTCCTTGATGACGTCGCTCGCTACGAAGTCATTGGTCATGGCCGCGGCGCGGGTCCCGGGCCGGGGAGAAAAGATGAAGGTGTAAGCCGAGTCAAACTCGGCCGCGGCGACGACCGCCAGCGTCTCGTCGAACTCCGCGTCGCTTTCGCCGGGAAAGCCCACGATCAAATCGGTCGTGACGGCCAGGTCCTCAAGCGCCTCGCGGGCGTCACGCAGGCGCTGCAAGTAGCGCTCCACGTTGTAGCCGCGCCGCATGGCGGCGAGCACGCGATTGGACCCCGACTGAAGCGGCAGGTGCAACTGATTACAGACGGCCTCGGTCTGAGCCATGGCGGCGATGGTCTCGGGTCGCAGGTCCTTGGGATGTGGACTGGTGAACCTGATGCGCTCGATGCCCTCAACGTCGCCGAGCGCGCGCAGCAGCTGGGCGAAGAGCGGTCCGCGCTTGGTGATGTCGCGACCGTACGAGTTCACGTTCTGTCCGAGCACGGTGATCTCGCTCACGCCCGAGCGGGCCAGCATGGTTGCCTCCTCGACCAGGTCGTCGAAGGGTCGGCTGATCTCGCCGCCGCGCACGGAGGGCACGATGCAAAAGGCGCAACTGTTGTCGCAGCCGGTCTGAATCGTGATCCACGCCGCGAAGTCGAGCTCGCGCACCGCGTAGAGCGCGGGCGCCATTTCGCGGTTGGCTTCGGGGTCTGGCGCGTCCAAGATCTCGACCAATGGTCCCTCGAGACGCGAGCGCTTCAACAGCGACGGCGCTGAGGCGAGGTTGTGCGTGCCAAAGACCACGTCCACCCAGCCGGCCCGGGTCAGGATCTCGCCGCGATCCTTTTGGGCCATACAGCCGCCCACGGCGATCTGCATCTCGGGCCGCTGCTCCTTAAGCGCCTTAAGTTGACCCAACGCGCTGTAGAGCTTGAGGTCGGCGTTCTCTCGGATCGTGCAGGTATTGAAAATGATGACGTCGGCCTCGTCATCATTGGTCGCGCGCACCAGGCCGTCGGCGACCATCAGGCCAGCCAGCCGCTCCGAGTCGTGCTCGTTCATCTGACAGCCAAAGGTGCGAATGGCGAAGGTTTTGGGTGTTGCCACCTCCCCAGCCTATAGAGCCGCTTTTATATCCTCCTTGGCAACGTCATAGGTCACGCCGATGCCGGCGAGCACCACGCAGGCCAGTCCCACTATGTCCCACGCGGTGACGTGTTCGTGCAGCAGGAGCCAACCAATGAGAAACGCCACCGCCGGATCAAGGGCCAGCAACACGCTCACGATGGAGGGCGTGAGATGTCGCAGGGCCTGCATCTCAAAGCCGAATCCCAGCACCGTCGCCATGACACCCACCACCAGCAGTCGACCCAGGAGCGAGGGGTGGCTCAGCACGACGTGCGTTGAGCCGAGACCGAACGGCAATGTGAGCAGCGCCGCGAAGGCCATTGCGACCGCGAGTCCCCCGAAGCCCTCAGTGTTGCCGCCCACCCGGTGCGAAGCGAACGTGTAGGCCGCCCAACTCGCTCCGGCGACGGCGGCGAAGAGGGCGCCCGCCAAGGTGATGCCGCCACCGGGGCGGGTGAGCGCCAGGACGCCGAGACCGGCCATCGCCACGAAGGCGAAGTGACGTAGGGAACGCTTGGCCAGCGCCGCCACCAGGAACGGACCCATGTACTCGATCGCGACCGCCGAGCCCAAGGGGATGCGCGCGATCGCCTGGTAGAAGGCCTGATTCATCAACGCCACCGTCGCACCCAGCGTGAAGGCACCCATCCACTGCGCGCGGGTCATGGTGCGCAGCTTGGGACGGGTGATGAGCACGATCACGATCGCGCCCAAGAAGAATCGCCACGAACTGGCCGCCGCGGGACCGATCGCCACGATGGCCGGTCGCACGAGCGCCGCCGACCACTGGATTACCGTGGCACCCGAGAGCACCAGCAACGCGCCGCGCAAGGCGCGACTCGTAGACGTGCGCGTCGCCTCGCTCAACGGGTGACGAGTCCGGTGAGGTCGGCGCTCAGCGTGAGGACCGTGCCCGCCAGAGAACTGCGGTGAAGGAACTCCTTGGCCGCTTCGGCGACGCCCAACGCGCTGGACTGCGTCGCGAGGCCCAACATCGCCGAACCGGCCCCCGACCAACACGAACCCAGCGCGCCCGCGTCGCGCAATAGGTCAAGCAGCGGCTGGGCGAACGGGAGCAGGGGCATGCGGTACGGCTGGTGCAGGTAGTCATCCATGGCCGAGGGCGCGAAGTCGTGATGATTGGCCAGTCCGGCGATCAAGAGTCCCAGCGAGTTGAGATTTTTTACGGCGTCGCTGAAGGGCACCATTGTCGGCAGCACCCGTCGGGCCTCGGACGTCGCCAGTTCTTGCTCGGGCACGACGACCACGAATCGCCACGCCTTATCGAGCGCCAGCGAGCGTGACGTGACGCCGTCGCGTTCGCTGTAGCTGGCGATCACCAAACCCCCGTACATCGAGGCGGCCGCGTTCTCGGCGTGTCCGTCGAGGGCAGTCGCCACGGCCAGCGGATCGTCGGCGTCGGCGGCCGCGGCCGCGGCTAACGCCAGGGAGGCCGATGAACCCAGCCCGCGAGAAAGCGGGATCTGCGAATTGACGTGGATCTTGAAGTTGGTGTGGCCCAGCACGCTTTGCGCCACCCTGACCGCGAGATGGTCCGCATTGTCAAAGAGCCCCGCCCCGAAACCCTCGCTCGTTACCTCAAGCGTGTCGGCGGGATCGATGGACACTTCCACGTACAGGTCCAGCGCCACGGCCAGTGAATCGAAACCCGGTCCAAGGTTGGCCGAACTGGCGGGAACGCGAGCGAACATCTTGTCAGATTAAGCGTTGCCAGAGCGACAGGGGTGAAACACTGCCGCGGGCAACGAGTTCGAGGCGGTGCAGCTTGGTCGCGTGCACGATCAGCCAACCCACCGTTTCGCCGCGATGGATCGGCCCCATCAGTCGCTTCATGCGCACGTCGACGCGAAGGGTCGCCCGCGAATGCGACCACGTGACGTCGGTGTTCGTCGCGACACCGAAGCTCGCCCGTCGACTTCCCCATCCCAGCGTGCCGAACGACTCGGTGGTCACGAAGTCGTGGGAGTGGGGCAATTGACCGATGAGGCCCGACTGGGCCAGCGCCAACGCGGCGCTGCCCGCCGGGCCCAGCAGATTGCCGCCCTCTTGTCCCAGGACCACGGCGTAGACGCTCCTGGTCGTGGTCCCCAGTTGGAACGTCATGGCCAGCACGTCGCATCCGCCGGCCTCTGAAGTCCGTCCCGACTTCACGCCGATCACCTGCTTCGTACCCACGAACGGGGTGAACGAATCGACCAGGCCCGCCACGGGCAACGTCACGCTGGTTTGGTCGACGATAGAGCGCACGAGCGGCGAGCGCATGAGCAGCACCGCCAGGCGCGCCTGATCGAGTGCGGTCGACACGGAGCCGGGATCGAACCCCGAGACGTCGGCGTAGGTCGTGCCGCTGAGGCCGAGCGATCGCGCCGTCTGGTTCATCAGGGTCACGAAGTCCGCGGTGCTCCCCGAGACCATGTTGGCCAAGAGCACCGCGTAGTTGCTGGCCGAAGCCACCAAGAGGCCGTTGAGTAGATCGCTCTCGCAGAGGCTTTCGCCCGTTGCAACCAGGACCCTCGACTCGTCCAGCGCCGAGAGCGCGTCGTAGTAAGCAACGTCACTGTCCGAGATGGTGATACAGGGTCCGCTCTGGCCTATCGAGAGCGGCAATTTCCGTAAGACAACGTAGGCCGTCATCATCTTGGTCAAGCTGGCGATTGGCACCACCCGATCGTTCCAACTCTTCTGCACACCCAACGAGGGAATGACCAGCGCGGCGCTGCCCACTGACGGCCACACGATCGATGGCGTCGAGCTCGTCGTCGCGCGAATGGTCCCCAACGTCACGTGCACAGTGGCGCGGCGGTGCAAGAGCGGCGCCTGCATACCCACGATCAATCCGGCGGCCATCGCCGCGCCGAGAATCAAGGCCACGAAACGCGCTATGTGGCCACGCGAAGTGCTACGGCGAGGTCTGCGTCGGCGGCTCACGGATTACAGCGAGGTCTGCTGGTCGTACTCTTCACGAGTCACTAAGACACGACGGGCCTTGGAACCATCGCCCGCGGCGACGATGCCTTCTTCTTCGAGCTGGTCCATGATCCGCCCGGCCCGCGCAAATCCGACGCGCAGTTTGCGCTGCAGCATCGAGGTTGATCCCTGCTGGTAATGCAACACGAGGTCGCGAGCCTGGTTCAACACTTCGTCGTCGTCACCACTGGCCGATCCGTCCGCGCGGCTCGCAGGAATGTCCAGGGCCACCACCGACTCTTGACGCCCGCCCTGAGCGCGCCAGAATTCCACCACTCGGCGCACCTCTTCTTCGGACACCCACGGCGACTGCAAGCGGCGCGCGATGTTGCTCGAGGCGGTCACCAACAACATGTCGCCCTTGCCAATCAGCCGTTCGGCTCCGGCCTGGTCCAGGATGACCCGGCTGTCGGCGAGTGACGAGACCGCGAAGGCCATGCGGCTGGGCACGTTGGCCTTGATGACCCCGGTGATGACGTCGACACTTGGTCGTTGAGTGGCGAGCACCAGGTGGATGCCGACCGCGCGGGCCATCTGGGCAATGCGCACGACCGACTCTTCCACGTCGCGCGCCGCCACCATCATGAGGTCGTTGAGCTCGTCGACGACGATGACGATGTAGGGAAGCTCCTCCGGACCCGGCAACTCCTCGATGTCCCGGGCCAGTCCGCTCGTTCGTTCGAAGACTTCCGCTATCACTTCGCGGTCGCTCGGTTCGGGCACGAGTTCGCCGTTCTCGATCATCTGCTGGTAGCTGGTGATGTCACGTGCGCCGTTCTCGGCCAACAGATCGTAGCGACGCTCCATCTCCTTGACGGCCCAGGCGAGCATGCCGGCCGCCTTCTTGGGATCGACCACGACGGGCGCGATGAGGTGGGGCAGGTCGTTGTACTGACCCATTTCGACGCGCTTGGGGTCCACCAGTACCAGGCGCACCTGATCGGGCGTCGAACGCATCACCAACGAGGTCACGATGGAATTGATGCACGAACTCTTGCCCGCGCCGGTCGCACCGGAAATGAGTATGTGCGGCATCTCGCCCAGGTTCATCACCACGGTTCGCCCGGCAATGTCGCGGCCAATGGGCACGTCGAGCGGGTGCGTGGCCGCGACCGCCTCGTCCGAGGCCAGCAAGTCTCCCAGCGCCACTAACGTGCGTTGACGATTGGGCACTTCCACCCCGATCGCCGAACGTCCCGGGATGGGGGCCAGGATGCGCACGTCGGGCGAGGCCATGGCGTAGGCAATGTCCTTGTTGAGCGAGGTGACGCTCGAGACCTTGACCCCCGCGCCCAACTCCAGTTCGAAGCGCGTCACGGTGGGTCCAACCGTGTAGCCCACCAGCGTGGTCTCGACCCCGTGGGCGGCCAACGCCTCCACCAACTGCGCGCCAGCGCTGACGATCGCGCTGCGATCCTGCTTCTGATCCTTGGTACGCACCAGCATCGACAGCGGCGGCAACTCCCACTCACCGGCCATCACCGGCTTGGGCCGCCGGCGGGCGTCGGCGCGCGCCGGGGGCGGCGGCAGGCTCTCCATCTCGTTCTCGGGCGCCACCTCGTCGGGCAGCTCTTCCTCATACTCGAAGGGTTCCGGTTCGCTCTCGTACTCGAACTCGTCGTAGTCGGCCCCGAGGTCGTCGGCCTCCACTTCGTCCTCCTCGTCATCCGCGTCCTTCTCGCGTGACGTCCACCACGACGCGAATCGTCCGCCGACGCCGCGCAGCAACGCGCCCGTCGCGCTGGCCAGCGCGCGCAGTCCAATGCCCGTGGTGATGATGAGCGCGACGACCAGCAGCGCGAGCAGTATGACGAGGGCACCGGCCACGCCGACCGTGCGGTACAAGCCGCCGCCCACCAACACCCCGAGCCATCCCCCGCCGTGCGCCAGTTTCGTCACCCCGGCGTCGAGGCTCGGCCGTCCGCCACCGAGGTGGCCCAGCCCGCACACGCTGATCATGCCGAGCGCCACGCCCCAGCTGAGGCGGGCCCGCTCCACTTCGATCTTGCCCCAGATCAACGCGACACCCAGGCACAGCAGCGCGATGGGCAGGGCGAACCTTCCCACGCCGAAGGTGAGGGCCAGCGCGCGCGAGACCTGGTGACCCACGGGACCCAGGGCGCCCGCCTCGGCGAGCAGCGCGAAGAGGCCGATCACCACCATGATGACGATCCAAATATCGCGTTCGTGGCGCTGCCAGAGCGTGGGGGTGTCCGACGAGGCGCTCGTGCGCTTGACCGGCTTTTTGACCGGCTTTTTCTTGTGTCGTGCCTGTACCACCACCATCCAACTTACCGAACGCGGGTTCGTATTCGGTGCCACTTGATTTAGGCTGAACTGGTGACCACGCCTCACCAATCATCCCTTGACCTGGCGCAACGACTGAAAACCAACGTCCAGGTTTGCGACGTCGTGCTCGTGCGCGACTTAAGCACCTCGCTGCGCGAAATAACGCTGCACGGCGACGCCGCGGCGCTCGCCGGGGTACCCGGCAATGACGTCATGGTCCGCCTCTCGGACCACTCGGGATCCTTTACCCGTCGCCGCTACAGCGTGCGCAGCGTCGACGAACAATTGGACCAGTTCACGCTGTGGATCTGCACGGTCCACGACGGTGTGGGCAGCCAGTGGGTGCGCCACGCTCAGCCCGGCGACGCCGTCGACGTGGTGGGTCCGCGCGGCAAGATTCCCCTTGACCCCGACGCCGACTGGCACCTCTTCATGGGTGACGCCACCGGCTTCAGCGCCTTCTACCGGATGGCCCAGAGCATTACGCCCCCCGGCCGGGCCATCTTCATCGTGGAGATCGATCACGACGACGACGCGCGCACGGCGGTCTTCGACGAGGGTCTCGCCGTAACGGCCATCTTCGTCAGTCGCTTTAGTCGCGCACGCAACGACCCCGGCGGGCTGCTCAACGGTCTCGCCGCGCTCGCCCTGCCGCCCGGGACGGGCCACGCCTATCTCTTCGGCGAGTTCTCCGTCATCAACGTGCTGCGCAGCGCGCTGGTCGATCGAGGCATGGACGACGAGCAGATCAGTCGCAAGGCCTATTGGCGCATCGGCCGCCAGAACGCCGAGAACGGCGAACCGGAAAAGGAGAAATCCTAAAGAATGACGATGGCCGTCATGAGCACCGGCTGGCGTCGGAACTTCTGACCCAGCAATCGTCCGGCCGCGCGTTGGGCCACCTTGTTGAGCGACGCCTCGTCGCGGTCACCCTCGCGCAGCGCCGTCTCGATGGTTTCGCGAACATTGCTGGTGACCGTTTCGAGTAGGTCGCGGTCGTGTTCGCCGTCGAACCACCCGCGCGTGATGATGCGCACCGGCTGAATGATGGTGCCACGGTCCTTGTCAATGCAGGCCGTGATCTGCAGGACCCCGAAAGCCGCGAGCATCCGGCGCTCCTCGAGCGGTCGCTCGTCGAGGTCGCCCGCACTGCCGTCGATGTAGTGAAAGCCAGCCGGCACCTGGCCGGAGCGCTTGATGCCGGCGGCGGTCACCTCGACCTGGTCGCCGTCCTCGCAGATCAGAATGTGCGCGTTGGTCAATCCCATCGTGAGCGCCAGATCAGCGTGGTGGACCATGTGGCGATACTCGCCGTGCACCGGCACGAAGTTGCGCGGACGCACCAGTTGGTGGAAGGTGCGCAACTCGCCCTGGCGGGCGTGGCCCGACGCGTGCACCAGTTCGTGCTCTGAATGGATCACCTCGGTGCCGGCGCGGTGCAGATCGTCGATCACCCGGCCGACCGACCATTCGTTGCCCGGTATCGGATGCGAACTGAGTATCACGGTGTCGTCGGCGCCGACCTTTAGGTACCGGGCGTCACCACGCGACAGCTTCGAGAGCGCGGCCAGCGGCTCGCCCTGTGATCCGGTGCAGATAACGCACACCTCGCCGGGGGTGAAGCGGTCGATGTTCTCCACGTCGATGAAGTCGGCATTCTCCACGTGCAACAGGTGCAGCTTCCTCGCCAACTTAACGTTGGACTCCATCGAGCGACCCATCAGGGCGATCTTGCGGTTCTGCTCCAAAGCCACGTCGATGATCTGCTGGACTCGGTGGATGTGACTGGCGAAACAGGCCACGACCATGCGACGCTTGGGCCGTTCGAGAAAGAGTCGGCGCAGCGCGCCGCCGACCGAACGCTCCGACGCGGTGAAGCCCGGCTCCTCGGCGTTGGTTGAATCGCAGAGCAACAGGGCGACGCCCTCGTCGCCGATCGCCGCCAAGCGCGAGATGTCGGTGCGCCGTCCGTCGATCGGCGTGAGGTCAAGTTTGAAGTCGCCCGAGTGCACCATGATGCCGACCTTGGTGTGAAAAGCCAGCGCGTGCGCGCTGGGCACCGAATGGGTGACGGGAATGAACTCCACCTCGAAGGGCCCGATGCGGCGGCGCTCGCCGTCGGTCACTTCGATGAAGGTGAGAGTGTTGGCGACCTTGGCTTCGCTGAGTCGGTGACGGGCGAAACCCAAGGTCAGCGCGGCGCCGTAGATGGGCACGTTGATGTCCTTGACCAGGTAGCGCAGCGCCCCGGTGTGATCCTCGTGACCGTGGGTCAGCACAATGGCGTCCACCCGGTCCTTGCGCTCAATGAGCCAGCGAAAGTCCGGCAGGATCAGGTCCACGCCGTACATGGTGGGCTCGGGGAACATCAGGCCGGCGTCGACGATGACGATGCGACCGTCCTGCTCCAGGGCGAGGCAGTTGCGCCCAATCTCGCCGAGACCGCCCAGGAAGGTGACGCGGAAGGAATCCTTAGCCACGCGTGGCCCGCAGCGAGGCAACGATCGCGGCCGCCTCGGCGTCACAGGTGGCGTCGCTGGGACCCAGCGGCAAGCGGCACTGGCCCACGGCCATTCCCTGGGCGCGCAACGCGGCCTTGGCCGGTATGGGATTGGGGTAGAGCGCGGTGCTCTCCCACGCGCAACTAGGGGCCAAACGTTCGTTGTACTCCCTCGCCTTGTCCCAATCGCCCTTTTCTACGCTGCGCACCAGTGCGACAAATTCGGGTGTCGCCCAGTGCGCGGCCACCGAGACAATGCCCACCGCACCAATGGCCATGAAGGGCAACAGCACGCTGTCGTCGCCGCTGTAGAGTTCCAACTCGTCGCCCAGGACTGCCTTGGTGTGCGCCGCTTCCACAAGGTCGCCCGAGGCGTCCTTGATGGCGATGACGTTGGCGAGAGTTCGCACGAGTCCAATGGTCGTCGCCGAATCGATCTTGCGTCCGGTGCGCGAGGGAATGTCGTAGAGCATGATCGGCAGCTTCGTCGCGTTGGCCACCGCGGCGAAGTGGGCGGCGATGCCGGCCTGGCTCGGTCGCGCGTAGGCCGGCGTGGTCGCCA
>ODAK010007152.1_pt1 | contig 11200 bp, 13 predicted proteins | sample 1539591 | NCBI WGS metagenome assembly ODAK01 (sample SAMEA3539303, study PRJEB22396) | soil metagenome | biome: tundra; feature: field; material: soil | place: USA | collected 2010-05 | depth 0.15 m | reverse complement strand
AAATCGCCGTCTCGCCGATCGACACGTCCAGCCCGCTGAAGAATTCCATGCTCGCGCTCCTGTGCTTTTTGACAGGCGCAACTCTATCAGCAGCAGGGCAGGCTTTGGCCTTTTCCGAAGCGGCGGCAAGGCACCTCCGCCGCCGGACCGGACGCTTGCCCCGATTACAGGCGGCAGTCGTAATCCCCTCCCGGGAACCCCGAAGCCGGTACGCTACAGCCCTCCCGCCACCCACCGAAACCGCTTGGACCAAAGAGCCATTTCGTCCTTAATGGCGCAATTGATCGCCACGCGATTCGGCCATGAAAACCAAGCCGGCGCGGGAGGCGAAGAACGCTTTCGGCCTGATGACCGGCTCCGCGCGCGCGGAGCCGGTGCTGAGCGAAAAGCACGGGCGCGGCGCCGTCATGGTCATCTCCGTGGAAAAATACGAGCGCTTGCACGGCAGCGCCAACGCAATCCGATAGCGCCGGCTCCAAGCGCATCGGCAACCGCGAAAGAACGGAACGAGCATGAGCAACGGCGATCTGAACTGGATCACGAATTTCATCTGGGGCATCGTCTGCTGCTCAAGTGCGAATGCGAGGAAGCCGACAACATCGTCGGCGGGCCGGAATGGTCGACGCTGGCGAACGATGCCTTTCCGTCCCGCGAATTCGACTTCATGCTGTCGAACCCGCCCTACGGCAAAAGCTGGAAGAGCGATCAGGGGCGTATGGGCGGCAAGGGGGGCATGCGCGATCCGCGTTTCGTGATCGAGCACGCGGGCGATGCCGAATACAGCCTCGTCACAAGGTCGAGCGACGGGCAGATGCTGTTCCTGGCAAACATGCTTTCCAAGATGAAGCACGACACGCCGCTGGGCAGCCGCATCGCCGAGGTTCACAACGGCTCGTCGCTGTTCACCGGCGATGCCGGCGGCGGCGAAAACAATGTGCGGCGCTGGATTATCGAGAACGATTGGCTGGAAGCCATCGTGGCCCTACCGCTCAACATGTTCTACAATACCGGCATCGCGACCTATGTCTGGGTGCTGACCAACCGCAAGCCGGGCCACCGGCGGGGGCGTGTGCAGCTCATCGACGCGACAAGCTGGTTCAAGCCGCTGCGCAAGAATCTTGGCAAGAAGAATTGCGAGCTTGCCGATGCGGATATCGAGCGCATCGTCGAGACGTTCCTGAAATTCGAGGAGAGCGAACAATCGCGCATCTTCGACAATGCCGAATTCGGCTATTCGAAGGTGACGGTCGAACGGCCCCTGCGCGCGAAGGGCATCGACGTGGCCCGCGCCTATGCGCCGAAGGAAATCAAGGCCTTGAGGGACGATGGCCGGATCGCCGGGGACGGCGCGCCCGTCATCCGCCGCATTCACAAGGGGGCCAAGGGGGCCGCCGATCCGCTGCGCGGACTGTTCTCGGCGGCGATCGAGAGCAAGCGCCGCGTGGTCGAATACGAGCCGGACAGCGAATTGCGCGATACCGAGACGGTGCCATTGACGGAGCCGGGCGGGATCGAGGCGTTCATCCGCCGCGAGGTGCTGCCGCACGCGCCCGATGCCTGGATCGACGAGGCCAAGACCGCCATTGGCTACGAGATCGGTTTTACGCGCTATTTTTACAAGCCGCGGCCGCTGCGCCCGCTGGAGGCGATCCGCGCCGATATTTTGTCGCTGGAACGCGAGACGGAGGGGTTGATGGCCGATATCATCGAGGTGAGCCGGTGAGCGGCGGGCTTCGCCCCTACCCGGAGATGAAGCCAACTGGGCTGCCCTGGCTGCCAGAATTGCCTGCCGCATGGGAAATCCATCGTGCGAAATATTCTTTCCGTGAAGCAGATGATCGGTCAGAGCAGGGCAATGAGGAGTTGCTTTCGGTTTCGCACAAGACAGGCGTAACGCCGCGCAGCCAGAAGAACATCACGATGTTCATGGCCGAAAGCTACGAAGGCCATAAGGTTTGCCGTCCGGGCGACATAGTCGTGAACACTATGTGGGCGTGGATGGCCGCAATCGGCGTCAGCCGCCATGTCGGCATTGTCAGCCCCGCCTATGGCATCTATCGCCCGGCGAGTGACGGACCGGTTTGAGCCGAAGTTCCTCGACTACCTGCTACGGACAGAGGCCTACCGGGCAGAATACGTGCGCAGTTCGCGCGGCATCACGACATCGAGGCTGCGGCTCTATCCGCCCGACTTCCTCAACATCCCATTCGTGCAGCCCCCCCTCGGCGAGCAGCGGCTGATCGTGCGGTTTCTGGATTGGCATGGGGCGCGGACGGCAAGGCTGATTCGCGCCAAGAAGAAGCTCGTCGCACTGCTGAACGAGCAGAAGCAGGCCATCGTCCACCGCGCCGTCACCCGCGGCCTCGACCCCAAGGTGAAGCTCAAACCCTCCGGCATCCCCTGGCTCGGCGATGTGCCCGAGGGGTGGGCGATACTGCCTTCTCAACGGGTGCTCAAATCGCGTTCAGCGGGCGGAGCACCAATCAAGAATACAGCTTCTCTGGTTGAGCTGCCAGGATTTGTTCCAGCGTTTAGCGCTTCTGGACAAGATATCTGGCTTTCAGAGGCCAAGTTCTTCGGTCCGGGCCTCGTGCTTAGCGCGGTCGGTGCTAGGTGTGGAAAGACATTTAAGGCAGACGGTCGCTGGGCTGTAGCAGCTAACACGCATGTCCTGTTAGTTCCTGAGTCACATAGCCGGGATTATTGGTGGTATGTGACTAATCTGGGCGATTGGTGGGATCGTGCCGGAGCGGCGCAGCCTTTTGTTCAGGTTTCAAAAACTCTTTCCAAACCTTGGGGGTTCCCTAAACTTGAAGAGCAACAAGCGATTGTTTCTTTCATTGAAGTAGCTTCGCGGGAACTGAACGCCATAATCGATATGGTCAGCCGCGAAATCGCCCTCCTTCAGGAATTCCGCACCCGCCTGATTGCCGATGCCGTCACGGCAATCAGGCGGGTGCGGGCGCTCGCGGCGAGCCTGCCCGAGATCGCCGGGGAAGAACCCATCGATGAGCTTCCCAATGGCGAAGACCTCGACGAGGCCATCGGCGACACCGGGAACGAGGAGGCCGCCGCCTGACGATCTGCCACGCACTATACGCTTGACGTATTACGAGTTACGATATATCATCTTGGTCGCATGATCAGGTCGTTTCGCGATCGCGCCACTGGGCGGCTTTGGATGGGCGCCTTCGTCAGGCGGTTTAGTGGCATCGAAAAACCGGCGCTGAGGAAGCTCGACATGCTCCATCACGCCCGCGACCTCAACGACTTGCGCGCCCCGCCGGCGAACCGGCTGGAAGCCCTTTCGGGCGACCGCCGGGGCCAGCACGCGATCCGCGTCAACGATCAGTGGCGCATCTGCTTCACCTGGACCAAGGAGGGTCCCGCCGATGTCGAAATCGTCGACTATCACTAAGGGGGTCGCCACCCCCAATCGCGTGACCACCCATCCAGGGGAAGTGCTGGCCGGGGAATTTCTGAAACCGCTTGGCCTTTCGGTCAACGCGCTCGCCATTGCGTTGCGCGTTCCGGCCACCCGCATCGGCGCTATCGTCAAGGGCGAGCGGTCGGTGACGGCGGACACGGCTTTGAGACTGGCGCGCTTCCTTGGCACGAGTCCGGAATTCTGGGTCAATCTGCAAGCGATGCACGACCTGACCAAGGCGAGGCTGGAGAGTGGCGGGGCGATCGAGCGGGATGTTCAGCCGCGCGCCGCGTGAACTGGCGGCCCAAGGCGCTGCGCCGGCCAAACCCGCAATGACGTTCAGGAGACAAAAGATGAGCGAAACACACCGCATAACCGCCGATCCGAACCAATGCGGCGGGCGTCCCTGCCTGCGCGGCCTGCGCATCCGCGTCAAGGACGTGCTGGACCTGCTCGCCGCAGGGGCGGCCCGCGAGGACATTCTGGCGGACTTTCCGCTGCTTGAAGCCGAAGACATCACAGCGGCACTGGAATACGCGGCCCGCCAGAGCGATTATCCGGTGCTGCGCGCCGCATGAAAACCGACACCTCGGAAAAGGGGCTGGAAGCCCTCATCGTCGCCGACATGACGGGGCGCGCGGCGGAGCCGGCGGGCGGCGGATTTTCCGAGGCGCCTGAACCTTTCGCCGGTCTCCACAATTGGATTCTCGGCGACCCGAAGGCCTATGACCGGGCGTGGACCGCCGATCTTGTCCAATTGCGCGCCTTCATCGCCGCGACACAACCGCCGCTGCTGGCGGCGCTCGATCTCGATCATGACAGCCCTACCCGCCAAAAATTCCTGGCCCGGCTGCAAGGCGAGACCGGCAAGCGCGGCGTCATCGAGGTTCTGCGCAACGGGATCAAGCACGGTCCGCACCACGTGGACCTGTTTCATGGCACCCCGTCGCCCGGCAACCCCAAGGCCGCCGGGCGCTTCGCGCTGAACCGGTTCTCGGTCACCCGCCAGCTTCGCTACAGCCGCGACGACACCGCCCACGCGCTCGATCTTGCGCTGTTCATCAACGGCCTGCCGGTCGCCACGTTCGAACTCAAGAACAGCCTGACGAAGCAGACGGTCGAGGATGCCGTCGAGCAATACAAGCGCGACTGCGACAGCAGAGAAAAACTGTTCGAGTCCGGCCGCTGCATGGTTCACTTCGCGGTCGATGATTCGCAGGTAAAGTTCTGCACCCAGCTCAAGGGCAAGGCCTCCTGGTTCCTGCCGTTCAACAAGGGTTTTGACGATGGGGCCGGCAATCCGCCAAACCCGGCCGGGCTGAAGACCGATTATCTCTGGAAGGACATCCTCACGCCGCGGGGCCTGACGGACATCATCGAGAACTACGCCCAGATCGTCGAGCGCAAGGACCCGAAAACAGGCAAGGTCAAGCGGGATCAGATCTTCCCGCGCTTCCATCAGCTCGATGTGGTCCGCAAGCTGCTGGCCGATGCGAAGGCGAGGGGCGCCGAGCGGCGTGTGCTGATCCAGCACTCGGCGGGATCGGGCAAGTCAAACTCGATTGCCTGGCTGGCGCACCAACTCGTTCGGCTAGCAAATGACGCCGGCCAGGTCTTCGACTCCGTGATCGTGATGACGGACCGCCGGATTCTTGATCAGCAGATCCGCGACACGATCAAGCAATTCGCGCAGGTTGGCGCGACTGTCGGCCATGCCGAGCATTCCGGCGACCTTCGCCGCTTCATTTCCGGCGGCAAGAAGATCGTCATCACGACGGTTCAGAAGTTCCCGTTCATCCTCGACGATATCGGCGCGCAACATAAGGATCGCCGCTTCGCGATCATCATCGACGAAGCTCATTCCAGCCAGGGCGGCAAGGCAGCCGCCGCGCTGAACGCCGCCCTGACCGGCGCCGGCGATGGCGGCGAGGACGAGACCGTCGAGGACAAGATCAACGCGATCATGGAGAGCCGGAAGAGCTCTCGAATGCCAGCTATTTCGCCTTCACGGCGACGCCGAAGAACAAGACCCTGGAAATATTCGGCGAGGCTTTTCCCGAAGGCGGCGCGGTCAAGCACCGCCCTTTTCACAGCTACACGATGAAGCAGGCGATCCAAGAGGGCTTCATCCTCGACGTGCTGCGCTATTACACGCCGGTCAACAGCTACTACCGGCTGGTCAAGACCGTCGAAGCCGATCCGGAATTCGATACCAAGCGCGCCACCAAGAAGCTGCGCCGCTATGTCGAGAGCAATGACCACGCGATCCGCCTCAAGGCCGAGATCATGGCCGATCATTTTCACGAGCAGGTGCTGGCGCTGAACAAGATCGGCGGCCAGGCCCGCGCGATGGTGGTGACCTCCGGCATCGAGCGCGCGATCCAATATTTCCAGGCGGTCAGCGCCTATCTGGTCGAACGCAAGAGCCCCTACCGCGCGATTGTCGCCTTTTCGGGCGAGCACGAGTTCGGCGGGGCCAAGGTGACGGAAGCCAGCCTCAACGGCTTCCCGTCGAAGGATATCGCCGACCGGATCGAGAAGGACCCCTATCGGTTCCTGATCTGCGCCGACAAGTTCCAGACGGGCTATGACCAGCCCCTGCTGCATACGATGTATGTCGACAAGGTGCTCTCGGGCATCAAGGCGGTCCAGACGCTTTCGCGGCTGAACCGGGCGCATCCACAAAAGCACGACGTGTTCGTGCTCGATTTCATGAATGATACCGAGACGGTCCGCGCGGCGTTCGACAAGTTCTATCGCACCACGATCCTCAGCGACGAAACCGACCCCAACCGGCTGCACGACCTCAAGGCGACGCTGGACGCCTATCAGGTCTACCAGACGAGCCAGATCGATCAGCTTGTCGAACTCTATCTGGCGGGTGCCGGCCGGGATCGGCTGGACCCGGTGCTGGATGCCTGCGTGGCCTCCTACACTTCCGGTCTCGATGAGGACGGGCAGGTCGATTTCAAGGGGAAAGCGAAGACGTTTGCCCGAACCTACGCATTCATCTCGTCAATCTTGCCCTTCACGAATGCCGATTGGGAGAAACTGTCGATCTTCCTGAATTTCTTGCTGCCGAAGCTGCCGGCCCCGCGCGAAGAAGACCTCTCGAAAGGCATTCTTGAAGCGATCGACATGGATAGCTACCGGGTCGAGAAACAGGCGGCGCGGCGCGTCCAACTGACCGGTCAAGATGCGGAGATCGACCCCATTCCCATCGACGGCTGCGGGCATAGGGCAGACCCCGAACTCGACCGGCTTTCCAACATCATCCGGAGTTTCAATGACCTCTTCGGGAAGATCACATGGGAAGATGCCGACCGGACCGGGAAACGGATCGCGACCGAAATACCAAATAAAGTTTCGGCAAACTTGACCTATCAGAATGCCGTGCGGAATTCCGGCAAGCAGAATGCTCTTATCGAGCTAGAAAAGACGCTTCCCAGCGTCATCACCGGATTGAGGAAAGACGATACGGAGCTGTTCAAGCAGTTCAACGACAATCCTGAATTCAAACGGTGGCTGGCCGATACCATTTTCTCGGCGACCTACGATCGGCCAGCATCCGCTGCCTCCTGAGGACTGGTTGTATCACCGGCTTGCTGGTCCCGCAGGTTCCGGGGCGGGCGATGCCGTCATAGGGCCATGGCGTAGACGTAGTGCTCGTCATCGCCGGCCGTGGCCCGCCAACTTTTCTATAACAACTTGATATTATTGCGTTTTTTATGGGTGTTCGCGGCCCCGCATGCAGCCCCGCATTTTGCTGCTGCTTGACCCAGTGCGTTTGACCTTCCGCGCATAATTCCGGCAAGCCATGCTTGGCGCATCCTTTGGTGCGCTTCGCCCAAGGTATTAGGCCGCGAACCGGGGCCGAGCCAAAACCCAGCCTCCTGGAACAGACTTTGCAATCGAGCGGACGCGGCGGTAAAGCGAGTGCGGCGGTAAGACGAGGAGCCGATGAACGAACCTGGCGAGACCAAATTTCCATCTAAAATTTTGGCGTGGCGGCGCATTGTCGTCAAGCTCTCCGGCGAAGCCTTGATGGGTGCGCGAAGCCATGGTCTCGACCAAGATACGCTCGCCCGGATCGCGGCGGATCTGAAGAGCACGGCGGCGCGCGGCGTCGAGGTCGCGGTGGTTGTCGGGGGCGGCAATTTTTTCCGCGGCATCGAGGGCGCCGACAAGGGCATCGAACGCGCCCGCGCCGATTCGATTGGCATGCTGGCGACGGTGATGAACGCCCTCGCCCTCGAATATGCGATCGAGAAACAAGGCCAGACGGCACGTGCCCTTTCCGCCTTGCCGATGCCCGCGCTCTGCGAGGCTTATTCGCGCCAGGCGGCCTTGCATCATCTCGGCAAGGGCCGGATCGTGGTTCTGGCCGGCGGCACCGGCAATCCTTTCTTTACGACCGATACCGGGGCGGCATTGCGCGGCGCCGAATTGTCTTGTGATCTAATCATGAAAGCGACCCAGGTTGACGGTGTCTATTCGGCCGATCCGAAGCGCGATCCGGCCGCGACGCGCTATGAACAATTGACGCATGACGAAGCCATCGCCAAAAATCTCGCGGTCATGGATACCGCCGCCTTCGCGCTTGCGCGGGAGAACAGAATTCCCATAATCGTCTTTTCGATCAAGCAGCCGGGCGCGATCCTCGCCGCTCTCGAAGGACGCGGCAAAGCCACATTGGTCTCGCCGGGTTCGTGAATTGGCGCGATCCCTTGCGTGGGCTATTGACGAACCCCGCGAGGCATACATTAGTGCATGTCCCGGAAAAGTGGCTCGACTTTTTCGATAAGGACATGCTCCAACTCAATGAATTCGAGCTACTCCTTTTCGATCACGTGATTCCACGTGGTGGGCAAGCGCTCCAAGGGTTCAATAGGGTTCGAAGGGTTCCAGGATGAACGCTGAATTCGACATTTCCGGTCTTGGCCGGCGCATGCAAGGCGCGGTCGCGACATTGAAGCACGAATTGGGCGGTCTGCGCACTGGGCGCGCATCGGCGAGCCTCGTCGAACCCGTGCTTGTCGAGGCCTATGGGCAAACGATGTCACTTAATCAGGTGGCGACAATCAGCGTGCCGGAACCCCGGATGCTGTCGGTTCAGGTTTGGGACAAGGCAATGGTCGGCGCCGTCGACAAGGCCATCCGCAATTCGAATTTGGGCCTCTCCCCGACGATCGAAGGTCAGGTCTTGCGGATCCGGATTCCGGAACTCAACGAGCAGCGGCGCAAGGAAATGGCGAAGGTCGCGCATAAATACGCCGAAGACGCGCGCGTCGCGGTCCGCCATGTCCGCCGCGATGGTCTCGACATCGTTAAAAAGCTGCTCAAGGATAAGTCGATCGGCGAGGACGACGAAAAGCGTCACGAAAGCGAAGTCCAGAAAGTGACGGACCGCTTCATCGGCGAGATCGATTCCGCGTTGAGCACAAAGGAAACCGAAATCATGCAAGTGTGAGTCGCTCGATCTGCTATAAGCAGCCCGGGCTTGCGGCTCGGCCAGAGCCAGGCTTGCGAAGCCGCGAGGGCGCGGATCCTCGCAAGTCATCCGGTATTGGCGCCGGGCCAGCGGAATTTCGCCGGGGCGGTTTGGTGAGAGACAGGCTAAGAGACAGGCTAAATGATAGAAGGGTTGTCTTGCATAAGTATAGAGAACGCCAAGGGGACGCATGGCACGGGCGGCTGGCGGGCCAGGACATGACAATGTCATCCGTGGTTAAGGACGAGACGGCGCCTCCCGCGCAACAGGCCCTGCCCGGCGCGCCCGTGCATGTCGGCGTGATCATGGATGGCAACGGACGCTGGGCCGCGCGGCGGGGACTGCCGCGGATCGAGGGACACCGGCGCGGGGTGGAAGCGCTTCGTGAAACCGTGCGCGCCGCGATCGACTTCGGGCTTGGCTATTTGACGGTTTACAGTTTTTCCATGGAGAATTGGAACCGGCCGGTCGAGGAGGTCGCCGACCTCATGGGCCTTCTCAAGCGCTTTATTCGAAATGATCTCAATGAGTTGCACAAATCTGGCGTCAAGGTCAAGGTGATTGGCGCCAGAGACAATCTCAAAGCCGACATCCGCGCCCTGCTGGAAGAAGCCGAAAACCTGACCAAGGCCAATACGCGTCTGACCTTGATTGTCGCCTTCAATTACGGGAGCCGGCAAGAGATCGCCGCGGCGGCGCGGGCTTTGGCGCAAGAGGCGGCGGCTGGCCTTATCGAGGCGTCCGACATCGACGAGACGCTGCTTGCCCGCCATCTCGACACGGCGGGTATTCCCGATCCCGATCTCATCATCCGGACGTCGGGCGAACAGAGACTGTCGAATTTTCTCATGTGGCAGGCGGCCTATTCCGAGTTCGTTTTCCTGCCAATGCACTGGCCAGACTTCGACCGGCAGGCATTCTCGGCTGCCTTGGCGGAATTTTCGGCCCGGGAACGGCGGTTCGGCGGCGTGACGGGATAATTCCGGAATGCTAAATTACTGGCCGGCGTGACTAAAACTTGAGTTATTCCTAAAAGAGCCCCGTGCTGTTAGCCATGCTGAACGATGCCGCCGGCGCGCCGGACAAAAACCCTCCGGCGCCCGGTTTTTTCAGGCGGCGCGGCTTGGCCGACCTCCTGCCGCGCGCCATTTCGGCCATTGTCTTGATGGCGGCGGCGCTTGTCTCCGTCTGGCGGGGCGGCCTTATCTTCGATCTGATTTGGCTCGGCGCCGCCGTGGCGGTGGGTTGCGAATGGCAGCATCTGATCGCGGCGCCGCGTCCTCGTATCCGGTTTCTCCTTGTTGGCCTTGGCCTCGTGCTTTACGCCTTTTTTGCCGGCGAGGCTTGGTTCGGCACCGCTTGCGCGATCCTCGCCGGCTGTGGGATTGCCCTCGCCCTGGCCGCTGGCTCCGGGAAAAGGATTTGGGCTCTTGGCGGGATGGTCTATGCGGGTTCTCTGCTCGTTTCCGTCGAGGCTCTGCATGGTTCCGTCGAATATGGGGCAAGATCGATCGTTTGGCTGTTCGCGACCGTCTGGAGCACCGATGTTTTCGCCTATTTCGGCGGCCGCCTGATCGGCGGCGCCAAGCTTTGGCCGAAAGTCTCGCCCTCGAAAACCTGGTCCGGCACGCTTGCCGGCGTATTCGCCGGCGCGCTTATCGGCGCGGCGGCCGGCGCCCATGGCCTTGCCGGTCCGGCGCGGGGTCTTCCCCTTTTCGCGCTCGGCCTTGCCGCAGCGGCTATCTCGCAAGGCGGCGACATCTTTGAATCCTGGGTCAAAAGACGCTTCGGCGTTAAGGATTCGAGCGCCCTCATTCCAGGCCATGGCGGCTTCATGGACCGGCTCGATGGATTTATCGCCGCCGCCAGTTTCGCCGCGTTTTTTGGAGCCTCGCGCGGACTTGCCTCGATCGCGGCGGGACTGTTCGAGTGGTTTTAGGGCACGTCCCCGAAAAACAATTCGGGCATGGTCCAACTCCTTGAATTTGAGCGCTTCCTTTTCGATCACGCGATTCCACGTGGTGGGCAAGCGCTCTGAGACAAAGCTCTGAAAAATGGAGCGCGGAGACCTATTCTCCGCGCCCGGCGTTGTTGCAATTGTCGCCTATTGGCTCTGTATTATTTGATCCCGTGCCTTAACATGGATGAAGGCCATTGCCGCATGCCACGTTGACCAAAACTATAATGTTTCCGTTCGTAAAGGGCGAGGCCCCTTGCTGCTTTACAGCGGTATTAATGTAGCCCCAGCTTGTGACACCCACGATGAGGTTGTGGGACGCGGC
>ODAK010007150.1_pt1 | contig 11202 bp, 10 predicted proteins | sample 1539591 | NCBI WGS metagenome assembly ODAK01 (sample SAMEA3539303, study PRJEB22396) | soil metagenome | biome: tundra; feature: field; material: soil | place: USA | collected 2010-05 | depth 0.15 m | reverse complement strand
TGAAGAACTGGATGTCGGATCCCTTTGTTTATCCGACCAAGCCGTACCGCAGAGGCAAGGTGCTCGACGCCAAACAGCTCGACGAACTGGGCGGAAAGTGGGGACGTTACGCCGATGTCGACGACGACGGCATTCCGTTCCGCACGCTTCCGGGCACCGATCATCTGATGGCGTCGTACTTCACGCGCGGTTCGGGACACGACGCCCAGGCGCGCTACTCGGAGAAACCTTCCGACTACAAAGCCACCGTCGACCGGCTCGCGAAAAAGCATCAGACCGCGAAGAAGTTCGTGCCGCAGCCGGTGATCGACCGCCGCCCGGATGCGACGATTGGGTTCATCGCCTTCGGCACGACCGATCCGGCGCTCGAGGAATCGCGCGATCAGCTTCGTCGGGAGCATGGCGTCGAGACGAGTTACCTTCGCCTTCGGGCGCTGCCGTTCACCGACGATGTCAAGGCGTTCGTTGAATCGCACGAACGCGTCTACGTCGTCGAGCAGAATCGCGACGGACAGATGGGCGATCTGATCCGTCTGGAAGTGGGCGACATTCAGGACAGGATCCGCAAGATTCTTCACTACACGGGCCTGCCCTGCGACGCGCGCTCGATCACGAACTCACTGTTGCAGATGGAAAACGACGGCACGCGCGTCATTCGCGTCGGTCTCGAAGGCCGGACCACGACGCAGACTGCCTCGGAGGACTAGCTCATGGCGGAAAGCACTCTCAAACTGCCCAACGAGGCGGCCGTACCGAAGGAAAACCGGCTTGGACTGAAAGCGGCCGATTACCAGGGCGGCAAGTCGACGCTCTGCGCCGGCTGCGGCCACGACGCCGTCAGCAATCAGATCGTCCGGGCGTTCTACGAGATGAACGTCAAGTCGGAGATGGTGGCGAAGTTCTCCGGCATCGGCTGTTCGTCGAAAACGCCGGCGTATTTTCTCGGCCGTGCGCACGGATTCAACAGCGTTCACGGCCGCATGCCGGCCGTTGCCACCGGCGCCATGCTGGCCAATCACCACCTCATCTCGATCGGCGTTTCCGGCGACGGTGACACCGCCTCGATCGGCCTCGGCCAGTTCATGCACATGGTTCGCCGCAACATCCCGATGATCTACATCATCGAGAACAACGGCGTCTACGGTTTGACCAAAGGCCAGTTCTCGGCGACGGCCGACGAAGGCTCCAAGCTCAAGACCGGCGTCGTCAACGACCTTCCGCCGATGGACCTTTGCGCGCTGGCCGTCGAGCTCGGATGCGGTTTCGTCGCGCGCGGCTACGCCGGCGATCCGAAGCAGATGGTGAACATTCTCAAAGCCGCCATCGCTCACGACGGCCTTGGCGTCATCGACGTCATCTCGCCGTGTGTCACCTTCAACAATCACGACGGCTCGACGAAGGGCTACACATACTCGAAGGAGCACGACGAACTGCTCCACCAGATCGGTTTCGTGCAGTCGTACGAACAGATCGAGATCGAATACGAGCCCGGCACCATGCGCGAGGTCACGCTGCACGACGGCTCGCGCCTCCTGCTGAAAAAGCTGGAAGAGGACTACGACCCATCCAACGCCGTGCAGGCGCTCCAGCGCTCGCACAAAGCGATCGAAGACGGCGCCATGCTCACCGGCCTCATCTACCTGCGCCCCGAGAAAAAGAGCTTCATCAGCCTGCTCAACATGAGCGAAAAACCGCTCTGCTCGCTCACCGAAGTCGAAACGCGGCCGCCAAAAGAAGCGCTCGATCAAATCATGCGCGAACTGATGTAGCTCCGGGCTGTCATTCAGGCTGTCATTCCGAACCGGCGAAGCACGGAGAGGAATCCCCTCCAGAAACACGAGAGCGCGCCGTCGGCAGGGGATTCCTCTCCGTGCTTCGCCGGTTCGGAATGACAGCGCACCTGAACACGGCCCATCTCTTGCTCAGCAATACCCCATGAGCCAAGACGAAAAAGGCGCCACCGAAGCCGACATGCAGAAAATCGACGTCATCCGCGGAGCCGAGTCCCTCGGCTACGAAGGCGCCGGCCGCGAAGAGCACAGCGGCGAGAACTCCCCAAAGCGCGCAAACGATGCGCAAGACGAACTAGCGGACAACAAGCCCGAAGACATTCGCTAAGGGTTCTCTGCTACCTCTTCGTGATTGCCGCCAACCGTCCCTTCGCCTCCGCGTGTTCGGGATCGATCTTCAGCGCGTCCTCGTAGCAGCTTTGCGCTCGGGCGGTCAGGCCTTCGCCGCGGTAAAGGTCGCCGAGGGAGATGAGGGTGCCGACGGAATTCGGATCGAGGGAGAGGGAGCGTTGAAAGCTTTCCGCGGAGTCGCGGCGCCATTTCGGATTCCGCTCCTGGCAGGCGCCCAGAAGGTGCCAGGCCTCGGCGTCATCGGGCTTGTACGCGACGGCCTGTCTTAGCAGGATGATGGCGCCGTAGTAATCGCCGGACGCGCTCAGATCCTTCGCGTGCGCAACATTCTGCCGGGCGATGGAATGCCGTACCGCGCGGCGCTGCAGGTCCTCGTTTCCGCCGCCGGAGGCCGGCTCCTGATTGAGAAGTTTGTCGTAGGCTTGGCGTCTCGCCGGGTTTTCGAGAGTGCGTGCGGCCTCATCGAGGCGTTTGCTGATCGCGGAGACGGCATCCTTCACCGCAGCCGGGTAGGACGCGGGGGCATACCGCCCTTTCTTGTCTTCCGCGGCGGCGATGATTTGACCGCGTGTCGATGCCCGCGGCACATCGAGCAACTGGTAGTGATCGATCGAGGCCAGTTGTCGCGAGAACGCCACCGCACGCAGCGAGCGCTGATCGTCCGGTCCGAGCGCCGCAAGCAACTCGAGGTCGCGTTGCGTGTCGCTCTCATCAACGACGGCCGTCGTTTGCGCACGCGTCTCGTCGGCGACGACAAAGACTCCCAGCGTCAGCATGGCGATCACGACGCGGGCCGCCTGGAGCGAATCGTTGGGAAATTGTTTCAAAAACGATTCGATCGTTTGTGGCTTGGAAAGTGCCTCAGTCAGCCTGCGCTCCACATCGGTCAGCGGTATCGCATCGAGCTGGGATTGCTCTGTGGGATCGGGCTCGATCGTGCGGGTCAGGTCGCCGAGCGAGCGCCGGAGCACCATGCCGTTGGTGATCGCCCGGATGCCATCGAGGACCACAGCGGCGGTCGATTGCAGGAAGACCCGCTTCTCGGGCTCGATGGCCTGTTCGTCGGTGAATGCCGCAGTCCCTTCTTCGAGAGAAAAAAGCTGCGCGAACTGCAGCGTCAGCCACTCGCGCAGGAACGTCTGCCGTTTCGACATGTCGAAAAGGCCGGATTCGTGAAACACCGATACGGCCTCAGAGGGATTCTGCGTGGCGAGCTGCAGCGCCTGGGCAGGGGAGACGACGCCGCGGCGGACGAGGAAGTCGGCCAGAGAGTCTTCAGGCGCGGCGGATGTGATAAGAGCCAGCTCGCCCTGCGACCAATAGAGGGTTTTCCGCAGACGGGCCTGAACGATGGTCAGCGACCCGCTTCGGCGCTGTTGCAGGATTTCCCCCGCGATCACAGCGAAGGGTGTGATCTCGATTCGCTCCAGACTCACGCCGCTTCCTCAGTTCGATTCTTCAGGCTCTGCTTTTAGCACAATGTGGCATGAAACGGGCTCCATCCGGCTTCGTCTCATTGCTATTGCAAGACGGACAGTTCCGCCAGAATGCCCAGTCCGTTGACGTTGTTCCGTTCTGCCGAGTGTGTTCCGAGGTGATGATGAAACCAGCAAAAAAGATTGCCGTCCTGCTGCTGATGCTCATGGCGTTCAGCGCGGCGGCGTGGGCCCAGGTACCTTCCGACGACGCGTACGAATTCATCCTTGCCAAACTTGCCGCCGATGAAGGCAGGCTCGACGAGGCGCTGATGCGCATCGACAAAATCATCGCCAAGGATCCGCAGAACACTGTCGTCATCTTCGAGCGCGCCATGATCCTGGTCGACGCCTCGAAGATCGATGCCGCGGAAACGGAGCTTCGCAAAGTCGTTGCCTTGCAGCCGAACTTCTTCGACGCCGAGCGCGTTCTCGGCCGCGTTCTGCTCGAGCGCGCTGGTACCGACCGCGCCAAACTCGATGAGGCTCTCGTCCATCTTCAGAACGCCTTCCGCATCAACCCCGACGATCTCGCCACCGGCATGGCCATCTCGCAGATCTACCAGCAAGGCGGCCGGCCGGCCGAGGCGGAGAAGGTTATCGCCGCGATGCTGGAACGTGCGCCGGATCAGCGCGGACTCAATTACAGCTACGCCCTCGTTCTGACGAAGCTCGGCCGCGGCGCCGAGTCACTCAAGTATCTGGAGCGTGCCGTCGAGGTCGATCCAACCTTCGGCCCGGCCATCCAGCAGCTCGTGGAGATCTACCAGAGCACGAATCAGTGGCAGAAAGCGGCCGACGTTCTGCAGCCGCTGATCAACGACGATCCGACCAACCTCGACTTTCAGCGGCAGCAGGCCTACTTCTATCTCCGCGCCGGTCTTTCGGAGAAGGCGCGAAGCCGTTTCGCTGCACTGCTGGCCGCTGACCCCAAAGACACGCGCACGCAGTTTTACCTCGCCGAGTCGCTGAGCGATCTGGAGCGCTTCGAAGATGCCGAGAAGATTTACCGGCAGCTTCTCGAGAAGACGCCCGATGATCCGGACATTCTCGTCAGCTTCGGCCTGTCGCAGATGGGCCGGAAGAAGTACGACGACGCGACGAAGACGTTCCGGACGCTGCTGGCGGTTCCTGATGTACCCGAGGGCGCGGTGACGATTGCCAAAACGCAGCTCGCGGTCATCGATCTGCAGAAGGGCAACTTTCAGGCGGCCATCGACGCCGTCAAACCGCTCTTCATTTTTCACGACAAACCGAACCCGCAGCCGATCAACATCGCCGTCGAGGCGCTGAAGAAACAGAAACGCTACAGCGACGCGGTCGCCCTGCTGCAGCCGCTCGTCGACAAGTACGCGTCCGATCCATTCGTCAACGCCCGCTACATCGAGATGCTGGCGCGGGCCGGCGACAAGGACCGGGCGCGCGTCGCTGCCGCCACGCAGTCGAAGTTCGGCGTTCGCAACAGCATTTCTGCCTCGGAAGCGTACGTTCAGGCGGAGCAGTACGAGCCTGCCATCGGCGTGCTCAAAGACGCGCTGCGGACAAAGCCCGACGACATCGATCTTCAGTTCGAGCTCGGCGCGGTGATCGAGCGCTCCGGCGACAAGGCCGGCGCCGAGAAGACGTTCACGGAGATCCTGGAGAAGAATCCCGACAACGGCGGCGTCCTGAACTACCTCGGGTACATGTACGCCGAGCAGGGCGTTCACCTCGACCGCGCGGCCACGATGCTCACCAAGGCGGTGGAGCTGGAGCCGCACAACGGCGCCTATCTCGACTCGCTCGGCTGGACGTACTTTCGGCAGGGCAAGCTCGAGCTCGCCGAGAAGTATCTGAACGATGCGGCGCAGATCCTCCCGCGCGATGCCACGGTTCACGAGCACCTCGGCGACGTTCTCGCCAAGCGGGGAGACGCCAATCGCGCGCTCTCGCTTTACCGCGTGGCGCTGACTCTCGATCCGGAGTCGAAGGACGAGGCCAAGCTGCGCTCGAAGATCGCCGAGCTCGAAAAGCAGCAGGCGCAGCAGACTCCACACTGAGATGCGGCGTACGCTCGTCGTTCTGGTGCTTTGCGCCCTCGTCGCCGGTTGCAGGACCGCTCGGCCGGCAGGCGAGGAGACGCCGCTCAACCCGCTGACATCGGCGTCGGCCGACGACGCCGCGCGCCAGCTTGCGGAGCGTCGCGCACAGATGACGAGTCAGCGCAGTCTGCTCATGATTCGCGCGACGACCGGAGGGCATTCGCTCTCCTTACGCGCCCAACTCCAGATCGACAACGGCGGAAGAATGCTCCTGACCGCCTACACGCCGTTCGGAACGAATGCGATCCGCCTCTACGCCGAAGGCAGCGAGGTGACGTTCGTCAATGACATCGAAGGGACGTGGTGGCACGGCGGCGTGGCCGAGTTCGGACGCAGCTTCGGCTTCTTCGGCTCCGCATCGCCCTCGTCGATCGGTCTGCTGCTCATGGGACTCCCGGCCGATGGCCGCGACTTCACGTACGAGTACGCGCCTACCGGACTCAAACGCGCCAATGTTGGCGACGTCGTAGTCGTCTACGATCCGCCGTCGTATCCCCCGCAACACATCCTTCTGACCCACGGCGCACAAAGTCTCGATATCCAGACCCTGGAGTCCGCCACGACGACCGCCGCGGTCGTCCCCCCCGCGATTCCATCCGGCTACCGCTGCTGCGTCGTGCCGCGGATGTGAGTGGTCCACATACTGCGAGCGGTGCGTTACTTCTGCTCCTGATCGCACGCGTAGTTGTGTCATCCTGAGCCGCCGAAGGACACGAAGTGCCGAAGGACGGTCGAAGGATCTCAAAATGCGAAGATCTCGTTGACCCAGCGCGAGCGAATGTCATTGATCACGACCGTTCGCGCTAGGAGCAACACGATCCGTACATTCTGAGATCCTTCGCCGTCCTACGCCGCCAGATCGCACGGCGCGAAGGATCGAGAACGAATGGCGGCTCCGGCAGTCTCAGGATGACACCAAGGGTGGCACCGTGGATGACACTGGATGACACAACAAGAACCGATCATCGAGCTCCCCGCGTACGCGAAGATCAACTGGTCGCTGCGCATCACCGGCAAGCGGCCGGACGGGTTTCACGATCTCGAGACGCTCTTCCAGACCATCTCGCTGCACGACACGCTGACCTTCCGCGAGTCGGACCGCCTCTCGCTTACCTGCGACGATCCGTCGATACCTGTCGATGCCAGCAATCTCGTTCTCCGCGCCGCACGTGCCCTCGGCGCCCCTCCCGTCGCCATCGAGCTGAAAAAGGTGATTCCTGCCGGCGGAGGGTTGGGCGGAGGATCATCCGACGCTGCGGCGGTTCTCGTCGCGCTGTCCAAACATTTCGGCATCGACAAGCCCCTCGCCGATCTCGCCCTCGCCCTAGGCTCGGACGTTCCTTTCTTCCTCGCTGGCGGGACCGCCTACGCCACCGGCCGCGGCGAAGTGCTGACGCCGATGCCTTCGGTTGCCGGCATTCCACTCCTGTTGCTGATCCCTGAGGAGCGCGTCAGCACCGCAAGCGCCTTCGCGGCATTGCGCCGTTTCTCGCCGCCGATCGGTATCGACCGTTATCGATCGATCATCGACGACGGATTGCTCTTGCACGCCAACGAGCTCGTCAACGACTTTGAAGAACCGATCTTCGCGCTGCTCCCGCGGTTGCGCGAGTTGAAGACGAGGCTGCTCGAGGCGGGAGCGGTTGATGCAGCGATGTCCGGTTCCGGATCGACCATCGTTGGTGCATTCGCGGAGGCGAAGGACCGGGATGCCGCAATCGGGCGATTCACCGATGTCCAGGCGGCCGCAGCGGAGACGAAATAAAGCGGCGTCCCAAATGCTTGACTAATCAACTAATGACCACTAAAGTACCTGCCGTGGCGAAGAACATCGTTCAGGAGCTGAAGCAGACCAAGCCCTTTCCTTCGAAGGCGCAGGAGGTTGCTGTCAGTCTCATGCGCACGGCGGACGTTCTGCGCCGGCTGGTCGGTGCCATCGTCGAACCGAAGGGCATCACCGTCCAGCAATACAACGTCCTCCGGATCCTGCGCGGCGCCGGCAGGGAAGGCCTGCCGACGCTCGACATCGCCGAACGGATGATCGAGACCGCGCCCGGCATCACGCGCCTCATCGACCGGCTCGAGACCAAGAAGCTCGTCTCGCGCGAGCGTTGCCCGACGGACCGCCGTCAGGTCTTCTGCCGCATCACCAAGTCCGGTCTCACCCTTCTCGACAAACTCGACGCACCCATGCTCGAGGCCACCGATTCGGCCCTCGGGCATCTGAAAAAACACGAGCTCGCGAGCCTCATCGATCTTCTCGACAGGACCCGCGAGCATGGCAACCGGCAGTTCACCGAAAGGAGACGTTCCCAATGAAGTTCCGTACCCTCGCAGTTGCAGCATTTCTCGTTACCGCGTCATCGCTCTTTGCCGAAACGTTCGCCGTCGACAAAGTGCATTCCGAGGCCACGTTCCAGGTGCGCCACATGATGAGCAAAGTCAGCGGCAAGTTCGACGACTTCACCGGCAAGATCAACGTCGACCGCGCCAATCTGTCCGCCTCATCGGTCGAGTTCACGATGAAGACGGCTTCGATCAACACCAGCAATGCCGATCGCGACAAGGATCTCCGCAGCGCAAACTTCTTCGACGCCGACAAGAACCCGGAGATCACCTTCAAGAGCACGAAGATCGTCGCGTCAAAGAAGAAGGACGTCTACGACGTAACCGGCGACCTGACGATGCACGGTGTGACGAAGCACGTCACCCTCCCGGTCGAGTTTGGCGGCTTCGGCAAAGACCCGTGGGGCAACGAGCGCGCCGGCTTCTCCCTGACCACGACCATCAACCGCAAGGACTACGGCGTCAACTGGAACAAAGCGCTCGACAACGGCGGCGTCCTCCTCGGCGACGACGTGACGATCAACATCAACCTCGAGGCTGTGAAGGCGAAGTAGGTTGCCGGGTTGCGAAGTTCTGGGTTGCCGGGTGCGTGATGCTCGGCAACCTTGCGATGCGGTTAAGCGGACTTCCTCTCTAGCCGTTCCAGCCATCGCTGTCATCCTGAGACTGCCGGAGCCGCCCGCTCAAATCGATCCGCTCGGGCAAAACGTGCTCGGCGGCGTAGGACGTCGAAGGACCCCCTCCCTATGTGCCGGGTCGGTGGTGGCAATTTGCACAATGCTCATCGGCAGGGGGTCCTTCGATCGTCCTCCGCCGCAATGCCTGCCGGTTGTGAGGGCGTCGTCGTGGCGCGGCTCCGGCGACTCAGGATGACAGCCAGCGTGTCTAGGTCTAGGCGTCTGCCGTCGCGGCCAGCATCTTCAGCCCGTTGCACATTATACAAGTATTTACTTGCTAAACGCAATCGTTCATGAGACCGTTGGGCTGCCATTCACGAGGAGGCATTTGATGCATGAGGCTAACCGTCACGAAGTGCTGGAGTTCCCCACCGATTCGGCCGCGTCTGAGGCAGTGACCACCATCCTCCGGTTTATCGGCGAGGATCCCTCTCGAGACGGCCTTGCCGGCACACCGGAACGCGTGCTGCGCGCCTGGCGGGAAATGACGTCCGGCTATGGCGGCGATCCGGGCGAGATCCTCGCGCGCACGTTCGATGAGACGAGCGATGAGATGGTCGTGCTGCGCAACATCAGTTTTCACTCCACCTGCGAGCATCACATGCTGCCGTTCTATGGCGAGGTGAGCGTCGGGTATCTGCCGGGGAAAGTCGTCGGCATCAGCAAGCTGGCCCGGCTGGTCGACTGTTTCGCCCGCCGCCTGCAGATTCAGGAGCGGCTCACCCGGCAGATCGCCGAGTCGATCGAAGAGCATCTCGACGCCCGTGGAGTTGGTGTCATCGTCCGCGCGCACCACTTGTGCATGGGATGCCGAGGGGTGAGGCAACAGACCACGGAGATGGTGACATCGTCGATGCTGGGCACGCTGCGCAGCGACCCGATGGCGCGCGCCGAGCTCCTGCGGCTTACGGAGTAACTATGGATCTGAAGTCCGGCATTGCGATCGAGGACATCGCCGACGGCGGCATGCTTGCTGGCGAAGTTGGTGACGAAAAGGTGGTGCTGGTCCGTCACGGCCAGGAAGTTTTCGCGGTCGGCGCGGAGTGCACGCACTATCACGGTCCGCTGGCCGAGGGCATCGTGGCCGGCGAGTCGATCCGCTGTCCCTTACATCACGCCTGTTTCGATCTGCGAACCGGCGCTCCGAGCTCGCCGGCGTTGAATCCGATCGCGGTCTGGAACGTCGAGCAGCGCGGCGGCCGCGTCTTCGTCACCACGAAGCGCGACATTCCGCCATCCCCTCGGACGCAGACAAACGTCAATTCGGTCGGCATCGTCGGCGCCGGTTGTGCCGGAAACGCAGCCGCGGAGATGCTGCGCCGCGAAGGATTTGCCGGCTCGATCACCATGATCGGCGCGGAAGAGACCGTTCCCATCGACCGGCCGAATCTCTCCAAGGAGTATCTCGCTGGCAGCGCACCCGAGGAGTGGATGCCTCTGCGCGATGCGGACTTTTATCGCGCGCAGAACATCGACCTTCTCACTGGACGCCGGGCCATGCAGCTCGATGCGAAGACGAAAACGCTCACGCTCGACGACGGTTCGAAGCGGTCGTTCGACGCAATCCTCATCGCCACCGGCTCCGAGCCTGTGCGGCTGTCGCCGCCCGGCGCCAATCGCGTTCACGTGCTGCGCACGCTGCGCGACAGCCGGAGCATCATCGCCGAGGCGGAGAAAGGGAAACGCGCCGTAGTCCTCGGCGCCAGCTTCATCGGACTCGAGGTTGCCGCGTCACTGCGCGCGCGCGAAGTCGAAGTCACCGTCGTCGCCCCCGACCAGGTCCCGCTCGGAAAAACGATGGGCGTCGAGGTCGGAGCATTCATCCGCCGTCTCCACGAGGAGCACGGCGTCCGCTTCCGCCTCGGCACCACCGTGGCCACGTTCGAGGGCGACCGCGTCGTTCTCGCTACGGGCGAACCGATCGCCGCTGACTTCATCGTGGCCGGCGTCGGCGTCCGTCCCAACACGCAGCTCGCCCAATCCGCTGGACTGACGATCGACAACGGCATCGTCGTCGACGAGTTTCTCCAGAGCAGCGCTCCCGGCATCTTCGCCGCCGGCGACGTCGCGCACTATCCCGATCCATTCACCGGAAACAAGATCCGCGTCGAGCACTGGGTCGCCGCCGGCCGTCAGGGCCAAACGACTGCCCGCAACATCCTCGGCCGCCGAACTCCACACACCGCGCCGCCGTTCTTCTGGAGCGCGCACTACGACGTGACGATCGCCTACGTCGGTCACGGCGAAGGCTTCGACAAGGTCGAGATCCACGGATCGCTCGATGAGCGCCACGCCCTGGCCGCCTACCACGCCGGCTCACGCATCATCGCCGTCGCCGCCATCGGCCTCGACCGCGAGTCGCTCCTGATCGAGAAGGCGATGGAGGCGGGGGATCGCAGCGCGATCGACGCGGTGATCAAGGGGATCTGAGGGTGCGCGCGGCGCGGCAACGGCGGCGAGACGCCGCCGAGCCAGCCGGCGA
>ODAK010007149.1_pt1 | contig 11202 bp, 8 predicted proteins | sample 1539591 | NCBI WGS metagenome assembly ODAK01 (sample SAMEA3539303, study PRJEB22396) | soil metagenome | biome: tundra; feature: field; material: soil | place: USA | collected 2010-05 | depth 0.15 m | reverse complement strand
CCGGTTTCAGCCGCTGTTTGCCGGGGTTCGCGGCGATCGCGGCGTGATCCTGAATATCGGTTGGACGATCAGCGCGGTGATCGAGTGGTCGGGCAACCCGGATCAGAAGATATGGCTCCCCACCACATCCGGCCAGGCTCGATGGGTGGATGAGAACGGGCCGCTGACCGGAACCACCGCGGAAAGACAGAAGGGGGCGGCCGCCCGGTTTGCCGGCTCGGCGCCCCGGCAACGGCACGGCTACGACCCATGGACTTACGGCGACGTAAAGCTCTTATCTGCCGCCATGAAAGAGGAGGCAGCACGGCATGGCATTCCCGGCTTCAAGGTCGGCATGCTGAACCTCGCGTGGACCAATGGCTACGGCGAGGGAAGGTTTGACGGCGCCTGGAGCCGTAGACACCAGGAAGCATTCACTCCCTCTGCCCCGGTTGAGCCGCCAAGATTTTTTATGCCCCTCGGCCGCTATTTCGATCCCGGGGCTCGCTTGCACGCCGATCCGACCCCCATGGGAGGACTGCCTCACGGAATCACCGAGGGGACCCCGGTACATCAGGCCTATGCGGCTCAATGGGGAAGCATGTCGCGGGCACTCGGTCTTGATGCGATTATGTTCCGCGATTCATTTGGCATGCCGGTTCCCTATTCGCGCAACGGGCCGTGGGGCGCGGTCGCTCCCTCCCCGGAGATCATCCACCAGGCCACCGATGGTGTTGCGGCCCTGATCAAGGACACGAAGCTGGCCAACACGGATGCGCTGGTCATGATGTATTCGAATGGAACCAGCGCCATAGGGGACTGGCGTGCAAACGGAATGGATCTGGAGGCCATTGCCAAGCAAGGTTATCTGGACATCTGGGTGGACCAGACCTGGGCTGGAGCGTGGAATGAGGTTGGCGTCCGCGAAAGCGACTTCTGGAATGCCCCAACCATGGGATGGACTTATCAACTCGGCTATATGCTGACCCACGCCGCCATTCTTGCCGACACCAAGGTTCGGCATTACCCACTTATCGAAACCTTCGACGCCTGGGAAGACTGGGATATCATCCACTCCGCGCCGCAAAGATTGCGCTGGGGAATCTGGGCCTACTCCCATGCCGCGGTCAAGACGCCGCATGGCATCAAGATGCCGTTGGGGTCGTATATCTCATGGGCCAACCAGGGCGAGCGCCTGCTCAGCCAGCAGGACGTGAGCTTCCTCGCGGACAATATCAATGCAGCGGTGGCGGATGCGCATCAAACCACGGAGGTCTTCGGCCCGACACTGGTTTATTCGCGCGAGGCCATGCAGTGGCAGATTGATCATGCGACGCCAAACCATAACGTCAACGAGTGGATGGATGAGCAGGCTGCCTCGGTGATCAAGTGGCCGGTTCCCATTCTCTCTGCCACGCGCGTGGAATGGATACCGCAGGTGCAATCTGACTTGTTTGTATTGCAGACGCCCTCGCATCTTTCAGCCCCGCATCTCGAGTCTATCGAGCAACTCATCCGTAAGGGGCAGCCCGTGGCCATATTCGGCGGTTCCGAGGGCATCGATGCAACCCTGCTGCACTTGGCGGGCTTGCGCGCAGGTGCAACTCCCGCGCCGGCCCCATCGCAACTATGCAAGGCAACGGGCCAGGATCAGGCTCTTGTGAAGAATGCAACCATCGCCTTCAACACCTATTGCTACCCAGAGAACGTCTCAGCATCGCCGGAGGCACGCGTCTTCTATACGGCGAATGGTTCGCCGCGCCTGACACTCGACACGACCGGTGGAAAACGCGTTACGGTGTGGAATCCTCCGGATTTAAGATCAATGGGCGCCAAACCTCTGTCAGAAATATGGGGAAACACCGGCGCTCCATATGCGCTTGCCGCGGGTGTGCTGAACGATCTGCTAAAGCAAAACAGCGCCTTGCATGCTGAAGAGATCGATCTGCTGCAGACGATGAACGTTGCCGCATGGCGCACCAAGGATGGAGCGCTCCGCATTCTGGCGGGCAATCTGGAAGAGGGATTGCGGGACGATGCCGACTTTGCGCGTCACGCCACGTTGGCCCTGCCGAAATCGTGGCCGAGCGCGAACTGGAAAAACGCCTGGACCGGACGCACGTTTTCTCTCAAAAACAACGGGCTCGACATCGACTTGAAACAAGCCGAGTCTGTCCTGTTGGAGCCCGCAAAATGAAGAGAGGCATCCCCCATTTCGGCCAGCTCGCCGGAGCAACCTCAGTGTCCCATCCGAGCGATGTAGCGCAACTGAACCCGTAAGCCCCAATGGAAGAGTGTTGGGGCTTACGAAATTGACAAAGTCTGGCCTGCGGCCAGAGATAGAGGGTTGGAGAACTCAAGCATGACGCCGCCGGCGGCCTTCGTCGTGCGCGTTGCAGGGGTCTTGGCGCCAATCCGGATAGATTGGGGGTCCGATTGGAGTTTGAGAGACTTGACTTCGAGTTTTCCATAGGCGCAGTGGATCGATAAGGTCTGGCCATTGCGGCTGATGCTGCCAAAGCCCGATGCAGTGACCCAGGGAGCCCGGAAGTCGCCAGGAACGGCAGGAAGAACGGCCAGCGACTTGTTAGCCGCATCTGGCTTGAAGCCAGTGGCCGCCAGCATTGTGGCCCAACTGCTCATGGCGCGCGAGTAATGGCCGCCGCACTCCACGTGGTTGAATGGCTGGCCTGCGCGCAGATACCGGCGGTGGATCGCTTCAACGATCTCGACTCCGTCCGCGAACCGGCCATGGTCCATCAAAACCGAAGCAAAGGCAAATTCGATTCCCGACCAGAGACCTCCAGCCTGAAGGTTGTTGAGCGCCAGCAGGCCCGCCCCGCGCCTGGGAGCAGTGGCATTGTGCAGGCCAAACTCCGGATTGAAATTGTTTCTGAAGATGCTGTCGATGGATTGGTCGAGGTTCTTCGCGGAGGTGGTCATCGGTAGGCCGATGAGATGTGTGAACCACTCGCCTGAGACTTGGTCAGTCATGCATAGTTCATCGCGCTGTTTGCCGTCTACCCAGAGGCTGAAGTATTCGCCGTTAAAGAGCATCTGATCGAAGCTGGCCGACGCCTTGACCAGCAAGTCGGACCAGCGCTTTTCGTCACCGGGCTTGCCAGCTTCTTTTGCGATGCGGACGGCAGCACGCAGCGCGCCGATCCACAGGGAGGCAATGTAGGAGGGCGTTCCCTGCATCCGCCATTGGTCGTAGGTCTGGAATCCGGTATCGCGGTCTGGAAGACCGTCGCCATTGGAGTCGAGCGACTGAGTGAATGCCATCGCCTTTACGATATGCGGCCACATGAACTCCAGATACTCCTTGTCTCCGGTCCATAAGTAATCGCGACACACCATCATCACGAATTGCGGGTTCAAGTCGACTCGGGCAAAGCCGGGGACATCGATTTGCTCGAAGTTGCCCGAGTAGTTGTGCGGCACCTGTCCCAGGCCGTTCTGCAGAGCGATGATCCGCTTCATCTGCGAGAGCTTGAGTTCAGGGAAGAGGGCAATCACGGGAAAGCTGCCTTGATAATCGACATCTGTGGTGGACAGGCCGCAACAACCCAATCCCTCCCAAATTGCATAACTGCCATCCTTCACCCACCAGGTATTGAACACCATGGTCGATAGTTGGCTTGACCAGGCGAAGGCAATGGCATCGCCCAGAGAGGTATCCGCGAGAGTGGCGGCAAAGTACTCGGTTGCGGCGCGATGCTGCTTGTAGTGATCGCAGAGGTAGCGATTGACGTGCGCTGCATCGCAATACCAGTTCGCATACATATGCCCCATCTCGGGCCCATCGGCGGCGAGGTGATGAGGAAAGAACCAGCTCAGTGTAAAGCGGATCTCGGCCTTTTGCCCCGGAGAAAGCTTGACGCTGGAAGCCAGTGCCCCGGTTCCCCAAGTCAACCGGGGAGTTTCCTTTTCTCCCAGCAGGTTCTTGCGGACTTCCTGGAGAAGTTTCCTGTCTTCAATCCCATTCGCATCCGCTGACCGGGCGTCTCGGAAGACTCGCGCGAGCAAAGCATCCGAGCCGAGTTCCCTGATCTTGCGTTGCACTTCGGCGGCGAAAAGAGCATCGATCGCAGCAGAGGCAGGCAAGCCGATGCTGGGGTCTGTTTCGGCGTTCGCATTCGGCAGGCGGCCAGTTGCAAAGAACTCTTGCAGCACACTCAGCAGCATATAGTTGACGCGGGACGTTTCCCACCGGCAAGGGCCGGGCAGTGCGTACTGCTGAAAAGTGCCGGCGATGTAAGAGTGCTCGCCGCCGGTGACGGAGAAGCACATGCTGCCGATGCCCGAGGGAAAATCGGTCTGCGCCGACGTCTCGAGATGGATGCCGGTGACCCCACCTTCCTGGGACAGGGAATTGGTGAGGCGGCGGTTAGGGAGCGCGGATGCGAGCGGGTTGTCGAGGAATCCGGCGAGTGAAACGTCTACGGGCTCATCGCAAGTATTTTCGAGAGTATAAACAACGTGGAATCCGGGAGTACCCGAGTCGCGGGCAAGGCCGGGGATGAAGGGCGAGAAGACCTGCGCCGACGCACGAACGGGAATGGTGGGGTCGTTGTAGCGAAGACTCGTCATCGGGAACCACGCGGAGTAGTCGATGGACTCGACATCTTGCACGAACGGGAGTGTGTAGAGATCATTTTCGTCCGAACGGAGATAGAGGCGCCGCATCTGTGCCGTGTCATCGGAGGCCTTCCGGGCGCGCAGCAAAAAACGCAGATATTGGGGACCGGCAGCGGGCGGCGCAGTGGTAGAGCGCGCATTCTGCGCCCAAGGGCCGGAGTTGAAGATCTGCCACTCATGGAAGCAGCCGTCGGCGCGAATTTCAACAAAGCCGGTCCCGATGCCACCCAGCGGCGCTCCGGAACCCATCGGCATGCTTGAAGGAATCGCGAAAGGTACGGCAGCCGTATGGGGACCTGAGGCTGTGGTAGGAGAGGCTGTTTTCGCCGGCGGCCTGCCATCGCGCAGGACCGTTACCTCGTACGGCGCTTCGAGTGCAGTAAGAGTCTTTGTGATGAGCCCAGAACCGGCTCCTGCCAGCAAACCCATCAGGCTTCTACGCGTCAGACGCATGGCATTCCCTCATTCAAGGTTTTCAGTATTTTAGTCAAAGAAACGAATTCAGGCCATTGCAGGTTTCAGCGGCTCACTGTATGGATCGCTTCGACCACCCGCCGAAGGAAGGTCTGTGGATAGAACTGAAGCTGTTGCCCGATCAGGTACACTTCATCCGCCTACCAGAAACCTGATACAACTACGCGAAGCTCAGGGGGGAACCTTCATGCACCAATCCAGACGACGCTTTTTGAAAGTGAGTGCGCTCTCTGCTTCCGGGATCGTATTGACGCACGCGGCGCTGCCGCTGAGAACTCTTGCAGAGCCGCCTGGCACAACCCGCAAAACCGGCTAAAAAGTAACGAATTTGGTGCAATTTTGACCAAAACCGCCAAGGCGAAAATCGCGCCAGAAGCTTCATGTTCTGAGGGGATTGTATGATTTTGAAGGGTTTGGGGCGGCGTGCAGGCGCTGAATCTCACGTCCTAACCCCTGGACGATAGCGCCACACACTTGCGGGGTACGGCCGTTGCCGGCCACTCACTTACTCTAACAACAATCGCAGTCGATGCCAAAAGGCCGCGGGACGCGCACTCGCCGTTCAAATGCCCAGCTTGCGGACTTCGTCGTTGTAGTACTTGCGGTAGAGAATCTCCCACTCCTGGGAGCCTTCGAGGATGATCTTGCGCTGGTTCGCGATCTTTAGCCGCGCGGCGGTGTCGATTCTGGCCTCGTCGGTCAGCAGGGTGGTGAGCGCTTTGCGCGCTTCCTGGCGAATGGTGTTGCGGTCCTCCAGGAACCCTACTTCGTCTACATCGGCCAGGGTGTCGGCCACCGTGTGGGCCAGCTTGTTGAGCTTGTCGGGGCTGATCCTCATAGCACCGCCTTGTATTTTTTCGCCAGCTCGGTCTTGACCTTCTTGAACATCTCGGCGTATTGAGCGCCGGATTTGCGCATCTCCTCGGAGTACGCGTCCAGAATGACGCGAACCTCGTCGTTGATGCGGTCTTCGAGGGAAAGCTCCTCGATCAGGCCCTCAGTGACGCGCGCTTCGACCACCTTCAAGTTGCTGGTGGTGATCATTTTGGCGTCGATGAGATGCTTGACCGTGCGGCGGGCCAGATACCCAATGTAGTCTCGTGAAAAAATCATGAGTTAAGCGTCAGGATAACGCATCGGGGCAGGGTGTGTACACTAGCCGCCGCCTCGGTCGCAGGTTTCCGTAATTCAACCCTCAGTTGAGCGCATTCTCTTCACGCCGAACCAGACCAGCCAGCCTGCCGCGGCCAGGTTGAGCACTCCCTTGCCTATCCAATCCACGGTAAGCACTCCACCCACCCCGCCCATCCGGTACATGCCAAATCCGCCCAGCATGCAAGCGATAACGCCGCCAAAAACCAGTGCGTAGCGGTGCGCATCACCCCAGTTTGCGCAGGACGTCCATCGTTTTATCAGTATCAGTGTCAGCCCGGCCCACGCCAAACCGACGGCCAGCGCCCACCAATAGGGGACCAGTGGCCAGTTTCCGAACCCTACCTCCACCGCAGCGGCCCAGGGTGTACCCAGAATGCCGGCCATCAATGCGACGGTCACCGGCGTCGGCGCTGGGCGCCGTGTTTCCCGCTTTACCGCCGGAGCGTGCAACCGATACGAGGCAAAAATCAGCGTCAGAATGCCGGCCAATCCAGCCGCGATGTACAGCGGCGGCGGGCTGTAGGGCTCCATGTGAAATACCTGCACCCGGGACATCTGCGTCCATGAGTACCAGGCCAAGAACGAACCCAGCACGAAGAACCCGCCCACGAAGAATACGCCGCGGGTGCCAAGCCACTCCTCCCTTCGCCGCGCCGGGAAAAGCAGTTCGGTAAGCTGAACCGGAATCAAAACCACCCAGGCGCACTCGTAGCCCAACGCCCACAAAAAGTAGACCCAGTTCACTCCGAAGACCCGGCCATAGGCATGCGGCGCAAGCCCCACCAGAGGGGCGATAGAAGTTTGCTGGATGACACACTCCTCAGCGACAGCCAGTGCCAGGCCCATCAGCATCATGCTCAACCAGCCCTTTTGCCAGCGCCTCACAAAATGCCGAATCAACAGTGCGCCGCACCCCCAGCACATGATCTCGGGAATCAGCACCGGAATAACACTCACCCGCGTGCTTCCGTAAAGCACCTCCGAGATCACCGGAGCCAGCAGCAGAAGCGTAACTGCAGGTCCGTTTCGCTGCCACCACGACGGCGGGGAGTTGGGTGAAATCGCATTTGCCTGGGATGCTGCCTGTTCGGTCTGCTGCATTGTCAACTCCTCGTGATAAAATATATCTCACGAAGAAGTATCTCACATATAAGACAAATGGCAAAGCAGAAAATCGTGCCCTCAAACCCCCCGGTTGCCCTTGCCCATGAAGCACTCATGGGCCGCGACTTCAGTGACGCGGTTGTCTTCTTTCACGAAGCAATCGCCGCCCACTTGGGGATCAACGCTACAGAATGGAAGTGCCTCGGCCTGCTGGAACGCCAGGGCCCATTACCCGCCAGCCGCCTGGCCGAGCTGTCCGGGTTCACCACTGGCGCCATCACCGGTATCGTTGACCGCCTTGAGCGCGCCGGATATGTCCGCCGCGAAAAGCATCCAACCGACCGCCGCAGCGTGATCGTCCAACCCGTCAACGCCGAAGAAGTGCGCAAGCGCGTCGAGCCGGTCTTTCAGTCCCTGGTCCAGGCCTTGTCCTCGATTGCGAGCAAATACAGTCCCGCGGAAATCTCCGCCATCGCCTCGTATTTGACTCAGATCACCGCTGCGATTCATGCCGAGACAGCGAGGCTCAAGCAGGCAAAGACCAGACCTATCCGGCCGCATCGCGCTGGGCCGCTGCTTCGTCCGGGGCCGTAGAGGCCGAAGCGGAGGTCAATGCCGGCGAAACAAGCAGCAAAAGCATGAGAGTGCGTGCGCGATTCATGGGTGTCCTCCGCACTCTGTCTATCGGACCCCTTCCTGAAGAAATGAGTACAAACCTCATCCCCGCGAGCAGGAATGGATTACAGAAGTCACCAGGCTTTCGTAGGGAAGAATTGCCAGTCCTTAGAGCGTCTTACCCCCAACCACCAGCCGCTCGGCCACGGCCTCCACAATTTGCTCCTGCACCTCGTCGATGCCCAGGTTACCCTCGATCAATACCACGCGCTCCGGCTCTCGCGCGGCGATTTCACGGTATTTCTCCCAGACCCTGCGATAGAACGCGTCTTGTTCCTGCTCGAAGCGGCCTTCGTCCTTGCCCGTCTGCGCGGTCTGGCGATCGTTGCGGCGACGCGCCCGGCTCAGCGAGACTTCAAGCGAAGGCAACAGAAGCAGTGTCAGGTCCGGTTGCAAGTCGCCCACAACCAGACGGTGCATCTCCAGCACTATGGCCGAGCCAAGCTCGCGGCCACCACCCTGATAAGCCTCGGTGGAATCCGTGAAACGGTCGCAAAGCACAGTTGTCCCGGCGGCGAGCGCGGGCTCAATCACCTCGGCCACCGCCTGCGCCCGGTCGGCAAACATCAGGGCCATCTCCGCCATCGGCGCCAGCGCTGCCGAGCGCGAGTCAAGCAGCAATTCCCTGATCCGATCGCCCGTGGCCGTTCCCCCCGGTTGGCGGGTTACAGCGGTTTTAAGATGGCGCTTCTCCATCCATCCCGCCAAACGCTTGATTTGCGTAGTTTTGCCGGAACCATCCAAGCCTTCGAGAGTAATAAAGAGACCGCGCGGCATGGGCTGAGTCTACCACCGCAACGAAAGTTGGAGACGGTGCTGTGGCGATTGTGTTACAACGGGTTAAATCCGAAAATCACCGGAGGCAGGCCACTGCCCTCCACTGGAGTGGAAAGAAAGTGAATTCAGGCACCATTCACAAGCTATCTATTTGCGGCTTCTTCGCCGTTGCCATGTTGTTTGCCAGCCAGCTCGACGCTCAAAATCTCACTCTGGAGGGGCAAACCGGAGGTTTCCTCACCCCCACGGCCTACGTTGTCTACTCGGCCAAGGGCCAGACGTTTTCCCACCCAGCGGTGGGCTTCCATTTTGTAAACACCTCGAAGGTCATCGGCAATGTCGAGACGGTAAGCATCACCGAAGGTTTTGCCAACCGCGCCGAGGTTGGCTACACCCGCAGCATTCACCAGGTTGGGGACGCCACCAATGGCGGGCTGGATCTCAGCACCCTGTGGAATTTCAACGGAATGAATGTTTTCCACGGCAAGGTGGTACTGCTCAAGGATGGCCAGGGCAGTCCATTCACGCCGGGCATAGCCGTCGGCGGCCTGGTACGCGTGGGCGACAAATTCGTCACCGGCGCTTTGGATCAGGAGTTCGCCCTTCTCCACGGCATCGTCATTTCCCCCAAGGCTTACAACAACGGCGACGTATACATAGCGGCCACCAAGACATGGGCCAAGCCCCCCATCCCCTTCCTGCTCAACATCGGCTGGAAGGCTACCAACGCCGAGATCTTCGGCCTGGGCGGACAATCCACTCGGTTCATCGGCCGCGCATTTGGCGGTCTCGGCATACCCCTGCCTCTCAGCCATGGAATTTACGCCGTACCCTCGTTTGGCTTCACGCAGGAGCCGCCACAGGTCAAGAACCTCGGTGCAATTATCGATGGCGGCAAGGCGCATATCCCCACTACTCTTGATTACGCCGTCCGCGTCACGCAGAAGGATAACCCTCATTTCGCATTCGACATCGGTGTGGGCCAAGTGGCCGGCGTCATCGGAACGCACACGGCTCTTACCAACTTGCCTCCGCCTTATCCTCCGACGGTCACTTTGCCTGTCGACCTGCAAGCAAAACACATTTTGGGCATGGGCCTCAGCATCCGCTACTAAACCTGTCTTGCGGGAAAGCCTTCCAATGTCGAGGCTTTCCCGCCAACCGCGTTGAAATTCCGTCACACCAAAAGACGGTCCTACGCCTATGCGATAACATTCAGTGTTTCTCCTGCAAGACAACTTCTACCCGCATCTTGGGTTCCAACTGGCATAGTCCGGCTGCGCAGACGCGCGTCGAACTCGATTGGCACGAATGCACAGGAGGACCTATTTATGCGAATGTTTCGTTTCACGCGCTGGTTATTGCTGGCACTCTTTCTCTGTCTGGTTCCCGCGACATCCCGCGCAGGAGTCTTCATCAGCGTAGGCTTCGCTCCGCCTGACCTGCCGGCTTATGAGCAGCCCCTTTGCCCCGAGTCTGGACTGATGTGGATGCCCGGCTACTGGGCCTATGGTGACGATGGCTATTACTGGGTTCCCGGCGCCTGGGTTCCGGCCCCCTATGAGGGCGCGCTGTGGACGCCCGGCTACTGGGGCTGGTCCGACAACCTATATGTATTCCACGATGGCTACTGGGGCGATCACGTCGGCTACTACGGCGGCGTGAATTACGGCTTCGGCTACATGGGCATCGGCTTTGCCGGCGGCGAGTGGCGAGGCCATGATTTTGCTTACAACACCGCAGTGGTGAGGGTAAACACCACGATCATCCACAACACGTATGTCAATGAAACCATCGTCCACAACAATACGGTGGTAAATAACTCGCGTGTAGCTTTTAGCGGTGGCAAGGGAGGCATCCAGCACCAGCCCACTGCCCAGGAGCAGCAGGCAACGCATGAGACGCATGTGCCTCCCACCACATATCAGCAGCAGCATGTGCAGACTGCGCGAACTGACCGCACCCTGTATGCAAAGGCAAACGGGGGGCACCCGCAAACGCTGGCTGTAGCAAAGCCGCTGGCCGCCGAGACGCACCCTGCACCCAGCGGGATGCGCCCATCCGCGCCCGCGGCGGCAAACCCCAATGGACGGCCCGGCTCGCAGCCGCAGCCTGCTGTTGCGCGGCCTGGTGCGCGCCCTGAATCGCGCCCGGCCCCGCCTTTGAATTCGCAGCCGCGCCCCGAACCTTCAAACCCTCAGCAAAATCGCCCCGCTCCGGCCATGCCGAACAATGAATCAAGGCCGCAACCTCACCCAACTCCCTCGGCTCCGCAGCAACCTCGTTACTCACCGCAGCAGGAGTCACGGCCACAACCGCAATCTCGTCCCGCCCCGGAATCTCGGCCAGCACCGCAAGCCAGGCCTGCTCCGGAATCGCGGCCCGCTCCTCAAGCCC
>ODAK010007148.1_pt1 | contig 11203 bp, 9 predicted proteins | sample 1539591 | NCBI WGS metagenome assembly ODAK01 (sample SAMEA3539303, study PRJEB22396) | soil metagenome | biome: tundra; feature: field; material: soil | place: USA | collected 2010-05 | depth 0.15 m | reverse complement strand
GCAGCATCGCGATCATGGCCGCGAACTGCACCCGGCGATCGGGGTAGTACAAGGCTCGTACCACGCCGCGCGGATGGCCCCCCGCCTTGAGCTGCGCCGCCCGGTATTCGCCGCGCTCGCCGAGTGCATGGATCAGCGGCAGAATTACGGGCGTCTGCTTGTCGTCCATGCCGCGTTCCAGCGTGCGCATCACCAGGTCGGGATCGATCGTCGTCAAAAGCTCATACATCTTCGGCGGCAGCGGCTGGTCGAAGAACTGGTCCAGCTTGGGCCGATAGGTGCGCTCCAGCGTCAAACTCAACAGCACGACCTGGGCCGGCACGTAGCCCGCTTCGAGATCGAGCGCCTCGCGCGCGTAACGCAAACCGAAAAATTCCTCGGCTTGACTGGGCGTTAACTCCAACGGCTTGAGTGCCAGCGCCTCGCCGTCCCAGGGCCAAATCTGCACCGGCTTGCCCTCCGGCATCGGCACCTTGTGTTGGTAATACCGCTCGGCCAAATGCGTCAGCGTCTCCTTCGCCGGCGGCAGCTGGCTGACGTCGGCACGCAATAGTTTCGCCAACACTTCGCGGGCTTTCTCACGCACGGCGACCGGATATTTCTTCGCTTCGGAGAGATGCCAAAGGTACGGCACCGCACGCTTGTCGTCGCGCTGCCGAATGATGTCCAGCAGCGTGAGCCGTAGCTCGACATCCTTGGCGTCCTTGTCGTTCGCCGCCTTGAAGACTTCGAGGTAGACCGGCACCGTCTCCTCGCCGATGCGCAACATCGTCTCGCGCAACCGCGAGGAGAGCGGCTTGCCATAGTTAACGCGCAGGGCTTCGATCAAATAGGGCACGGCTCGTTCGCGCGAGCGAGCCAGTTGCCCGAAGGCGAAGGCGCGTTCTTCCGGCGTCGGCGCCCCGAGCTGGGCGATGAATTTCTTGATGCGGTCCGGATCGCTCAGGTGCTTCTCGACCGCCTTGGTGACGCGCTCGATCAGCCCCTCGACGTTGCCCACCGCGTCCTTCTCGAATTGTTCGCGCGCGGCACGGTCGGCTTCGGTCTCGTTGGCGGTGCGATCGTACCACTTGCGGACCTGCCGAAGTCTTAGAAACGCCGACATGCCCTCGGCCGCTTCGATCTTGACGAGGTCCTTGTCCACATCTTCGGGGAGCGCTTTTTCGAGGAGCAGCTTGAGATGCAAGGCGGCGAGATCGAATTTGCCGAGGTCCATCTCGAACTTGATCGCGGACCAGAATTCGTAAGGCGTTTCGGGCCGTTTGAAGTAGACGCGATAGTCTTCCTTGGCCCGATCGAGCAGGTCGAGCGTTTTGCGTTTGGCGGCGGCATCGACCTCGGCCTTTTCCTGGCCGCGCGCGGGAGCCAGGAAAGCCGCAAGGATGCCGGTTGCGAACAAAAGTTTCCAACGTGCGGAGAACATGCGTGAACTCTTTCTCTCCTCTCCCCACCGGGGGAGAGGGGCCGGGGGTGAGGGGTCGGCGTTTGCAAGGACGGAATCCATCTTCGGAAGCCAAGCCCCTGCGGGCCGCCTCATAAGTCGTCTAACTGCTCCGGGCCCTTTGATTGATCATAATCGGCAGAGCTAACGATTCTACCATCGTCAAACTCGATGAAGATTGAAGACGTTGGGCACCCCATTGTGGCATCGATAATCCCTTGCCGATCGGAATCAAAATACTGTTCTGCATCCGCCGCGACCGCCGCACGTCCTTTAACCATCTCAAACGCCATTGTAATCTGGCATGCCTGATGGTACAGGCATGTTTCTCGATTAACCCAGACGCGAACGATTTTGCGTGGCATACTGCTTGCCGCCACTTCTGAGGATCTCCTTGGCCATCCCCTAGGCTTGAGTTAAGCTCCGTCTTCAGCACCGAAGGTGCGGCAACAAATCAGCCCAGGGCAACGCCCTGGGATTTTGCGAATGCCAAGGCCACGTCGCCCTGAAAGGGCATCACCGATGTCGCGACGCCAATCTGTTCTGCCCTTTCAGGGCGACAAAAAATCGTCCCGCGTTTTCCCAGGGCGTTGCCCTGGGCTGATTTGTTTGGGCCCCTTCGGGGCAATTAAACGCCAATACACCCCCCAGGGCGGAAGAATCACAGCTCGACTTCCGCCCTCACCAGATCCTCATACGTCTCGCGGCGGCGGATCAACCGGTGTTCGCTGCCATCGACCAGCACCTCGGCGGCGCGCGGGCGGCCGTTATAGTTGGAGCTCATCGCCATGCCGTAGGCGCCGGCGCTGAACACCGCCAGCAATTCGCCGCGCTCGACCGGCGGCAGGTAGCGGTCCTTCGCCAGGAAATCGCCCGATTCGCACACGGGGCCGACGACGTCGCTCTTCACCGTGCCTGGATTCTCGCCTTCGTAATCCTCCGGCGGCGCCGCGAAGCCTTGACTCGGCGCCACGGGCCAAATGCGATGGAACGAGTCGTACAAGGTCGGGCGGATCAGATCGTTCATGGCGGCGTCCTGGATGACGAAATGCTTGCCGCCGGAATCCTTCGTGTAGATCACGCGACTCACCAACAGCCCCGCGTTGCCGACGATGAACCGGCCGGGTTCCAACACGAGCTTACATCCCGATTTCTGGATGCCCGGCACGATCACCTCCGCGAAGGCGCTGGCCGGCAAGGCTTCGTCCTTGCGATAGTGGATGCCGAACCCGCCGCCCATGTTCCAGATGGTGATCTGATGCCCCTGCGCCCGCAGCTTGTCGATCAGCACCAGGCCCTTGTCGATCCCCTGGCGGTACGGCTCCGCACTGAGGATCGGCGAGCCCAGGTGCATATGCAATCCTACCACCTTGACGTGCGGATTCTTGACCACTTTTGCCGCGAATTCGAGGACCGTATCGATGTCGAGCCCGAACTTGACGCCTTTGACGCTGGTATCGGTCTTGGCGTGCGTCTTGGGCGGCAGATCGGGGTTCACACGCAGCGCGACGTTGGCGGTTCGGCCCATCGATTTCGCCAATTCCGCAATCGCCGAAAGCTCGCCTTCACTCTCGACGTTGAAGAGATAGACGTGGTTCTCCAGAGCCATGCGGATCTCGGCATCGGTCTTGCCCGCCCCGGCGAAGACTATTTTTGAGGGAGCGCAGCCAGCTTTCAACGCGCGATAAAGCTCGCCGCCGCTCGTCACATCGCAGCCGGCGCCATGCTCGACCATGAGCTTGGTGATGTGCAGGTTGCCGTTGGTCTTGATGCTGTAGCAAACGAGCGGATCGACCGCCTTGAACGCCGTCTGAATCTGCGTCAGATGGTGCTGCAGCGTTTTCTGGCTATAGACGTACAGCGGCGTGCCGTACTTATCGGCGAGTGCCGGCACGGGGACGTCGTCGCAGTGGAGAATGCGATTGCGGTAGGAGAAGTGGTCCATGGGTGTCGATCCAAGGTTGGGATGAAAACGTTTAGCCGCAACGCCGTAGGCGTGCGCGGAATGCCTGCATTCGTCGGCATCACCCGATCTCCGTAATGATGCGATCCGGATCGCGCGGGAAGACGATTTGTTTGCCGCAATCGACGAGCAAATCGAGGTCTTCCAGGACGATGGCGCCGACAAGGGCCGTCGTCCGGTCCGGTTCGAGCGATGCGCGGAAGGTACTGGTGCGGCCAAGAAGTTCCAATTCAACCTGTTCCACGAAATCTCGCTGTGCCGTTCGGCCGTCCGCGTAACGGACGCGGAAATCCCCCGCGGTCGGCAAGCCCAAGGCTACCGCGACAGCCGTGGGGAGCACCAGATGGTTCGCGCCGGTGTCGATAATGGCCTGGATGCGCATCCGCCGAACGTTCTCCTCGGGAATCATCTTGGCCTTCCACAACTGGACATCCCGATTATTGGCAAGGCCGATCTCGGTTTGGACTCGGCCCATTGTCGCTTCCTCGTGAGGGAGTTTTGCCGTTGCCATCGGTGTGCTCATGTTAGTGAGGCGAGAGGGTTACTGATATTAATTGTAACGAAGCTACGGCGCGAATTGCAGACAAAAAATGACGGAAGCCTCCAAACACCCGCAGCCTTTCGGCTACGGGTGTTTGGAGGTCAATTCAGCTCTTCTAGCCACAACCGCAGGTCGTGCTCGTATTCGCTCGCCAGGTTTGACTTGACGAGCTGACGATGAAAGTCGGCCGCGCCCTTACGGTCGAGGTCGGCGGCCTGCGCGTCGGCGAAGCGCTTGGCCGGGTCCGGAGCGATCAGCTTTTGGCACAGGTGCAACAGCATCTCGTTGCGGCTGACGTCTTCGGGCAGCAGGCTCTTGAGCCGTTTGTCGAGGTCTTGCTTGGCGGTCAAAAGCGAGCGGTAATCGTTGATGCCCTCGAACGGATTTTGGCCGGCGAGCATTTCGATGAGGACGTAGCCGAGGCTGGCGAGGTCCGATTGCGGCGTGTTCTTGCCCCCCTTCAGAATTTCCGGAGCGGCGTAGCCGGGGGACCACATGCGCCGCGCGGCCGCTTGATCGAGATCGAGCGCGGAGCCGATGTCGATGATCTTGGCGTTGCCGGTCCGTTTGACCATGATGTTGGCGGGCTTGATGTCGCCGTGGACGATGCCGTCGCGGTGCAGGGCCGCCAAGCCAGCGAGACATTCGCGCAAAATCTGGATGGCGACGCCCGGCTGCAACCGCGGCTGGCTCAGACCCTGGCACAGAATCACCTGGTTCACGCTCGCCCAGCGCTCGGCCGAGAGCTTGGTACGCGATTGTTCGTAAATGCGGTCGGTCATCAGATCGCGCAGGTCGAAGCCGTCGATCCACTCCATCACCATGATGCGGACGCCCGCCTGCTCGATGAAATTGTGCAGATCGACCAGATTGTCATGCTGGATCAGGGCGACGCGCGACGAGATGTCGGCGATGCGGCTCATGTCCGCAAAGTAGCTGCCGACATCGCGATAGCTCTCCGGCGAAAAGATCTTGAGCGCGACCGGCATGCGGAACAGGTCCGAACCTTGACGCTCGCTCAAGTAAACGACTCCCTGCCCGCCTTTGCCGAGCAGGCGAATTTTCTTGTATTCGGCGGCCCAGGTAACCGAGTCGCTCTTGAGCAGCTTTTCATATTGCGAGAGCAGTTCCGCTCCTTGCTTGTCGTAGCCCCTGGGGGGAATGAACGGCGGCATTGCTTCTGTGATGGTGGTGGTCGTCATGCAATCAACTCCTCTCATCCGGGTCTTCCGTGGACCGTTTATGCTACCAGAAGCGCCTCGTTCGACCAAGGCGGGTTCGGTGAAGAGTGCGCAAAGGCCGGCGATAATTTCGGTTATGCTTTCCGAGCCCGAGCGCCAAGCGAGGAACTAAGGGGAAATCTCGCTAGGCGCTCGGGCTCGGACGCTCCCTTGCGGTTCACCCCTCAACGTGATAATACGAAAGGAGCGATTATCACACGAATGGCGACTTTTGAGTCCTCCCACCATGCGACGATGGCCTGTTTCGCTGTGGCTTGCCGTCTTGACGTTGGCGCTGTCGCCGACTTGGGTCAGCGCGCATGCGATCAACGTTGAATGCACGCGCCGCGGCAACAAGGTCGAGTTGGAGGCGTACTACGACGACGACACGCCGGCCATCAAAGCCAAGGTCCTGGTGCTCAACGCCAAAGTGGAGGTGGTGCTGTCCGGCATTACTGACGCGAAAGGTCGCTGGAGATTTACGACGCCTGTGGCGGGCAAGTACGAGGTGCGCGTCGATGCCGGCGCGGGCCATCGCGCGAACACGACCATCCACATCGCCGAGGACTCGGCATCCAGGGAAACCGGAGAAACGGTGAGCGAGGGGCCGACCCATGCGGAGTTCACGGGGACGCCGTGGCTGAAAGTGCTGATCGGCCTGGTCATCATCGGCGGCTGCGGCGGAGCGTTTGTGCTGGCGTCGTACTTAAGGCGAATCCACTAGCCCGCAGCGCCAGCAAGGGTTTTTCCAAATGACCCCTTGCTGGCGCTGCAGGCTAGTGAAAGCTACTTAAATGTGATAATCGATATCGCCGCCGCTCTTTGCGTGCATCGCCTGAATCTCCTCGCCTAACTTGGGCGCGGGCCGATGACGCCGTCCCAACAATCGCAAGCCCAGGAACGCCAGCCAGGCCAGGCCGAACGCCGTCAACCCGGCGAGCGCGTTGGCGGCCGCGGAGTCCGACGCGAGCATGAATCGCACCGCGACATAGATCATCAGCAAGCCGAACGCGAACCGAAAATACAGCGGATCGATGAAGTCGACTAAACCCCGGCTCGCATAGGCGCCGATCGTGAACGCCCCCGCGATCCACAGGGCGGCCTCGAGATCGACCTGCTCTGCGTTGTACGCCCGCCACGCCGCCGGCAAGCCGATGGGCGGGATCAAGATCGCCAGGCTGGTCCCCGCGGCCCGGCGCGGCTCGAAAGCGCACAGCCACATCAGCGCCGGAACGAGGAGCACGCCGCCGCCGATCCCCATCACGCCGCTGAGGCTACCGATCACCAGGCCGATGGCCACATAGGTCAGGATCGTCATTGCTGTTTCCTCAAGTCTTGCCGTCGGTTTCCCCGCCTTTGGAATTCCTGCTATTTCGCCATATGTGGAATAAGACAAACGGCAAAAAAACAAGCACCCAGGTTCCGGGATCCAAAATCGCCGGCAAGAATGCCCAAAGGCCGAAAGTCTCGTATCCGTAAGCCCATGCGAGCAACGAAAAAAACAGCGACATAATAGGCAGAACGGAGTGCCCGCCGGGGTCGCCTCGCCGGCTTCGAATGTAAAACTCGATTAAAGCGGCGTATTGAAAGAACACGACCATTGATGCGAGGACCAGGAACACGATGGAAATGTAAGTCATTTTGCCTCATGACGGATCATCTGTAGCCTTGGAGGCCCCCAGGATTTCGTTCAATCCCTCGAGCAACCGAGCCAGCTCGTCGTGCGAAACATGACCGATGCGCTTGCCAAGGCGGTCCACCGATAACGTGCGAATTTGGCTGATCTTCACCCACGACCGCTTGGGAAGCTTGACGCTGGTCAATTCGAGCGTGAGAGGAAAGCCGGCCCGTTGGGGCTGGCTGGTGATCGCCATCGCAATGATGGTCCCGGAGCGCGCGTTGAATACGTCCTCGCTGAGGACCGCGACCGGGCGTAAGCCGCCCTGCTCATGCCCTCGTGCCGGGGCCAAATCGGCCCAGAACACATCGCCTCTCAGTATTCGGGCCATTGTTCGCCGTCTTCCGTTAACCCTTCGTCTGCCATCCCTTTTTCAAACTTCGGATCGAGTTTGGCGCACTCGCTTGCAAGCCGGCTCCGCTTCATACGCCGCAACTTGTCCCGGATAGCCTCTTGCACCGCCTGGCTGCGGTTGGGGAACTCGCTCGCTGCGACGAGAAGATCGAGTCGCTTTAAAAGGTCTTCTTCAATCGTGATTGCGATCTTGACGCTACGCATCGGAAAATGCCTCCGGGTATGATAAATTATCATACCCGATGGAAACGGCCCGGTCAATCGCATTCAATCCTTCTGCAACGATATCCGCACTCCCTCGCCGCCCAAAATCCTGGCTTGCAAAAACGGCTGTCCCGCCTCATTGTTCATGCGCAACAGCAGAACATTCCAACCTTGCGACAGCGTCAAGGGCGTCGTCTCGGCTTGCGGCTCGATGTTCTTGCCGTTATGCCAAAGGCGCAGCTTCTCGTCGCTTTGTAGTTGCAGTTGCACTTTCTGCTCCTTCGGTGAATGCACGTAGGTCAACCAATACGCCGATGCCGGCTCACGGCCAATCACGGGACGCAGATCGAATCCCTTGGCACTCATGTCGGCCTGGACCGCACGCCACGATAGCCGCTGCTTTTCCTCGGTGATGATGGCCCGCTCCGGATCGGGGTTCTTCTCCACCGGCAGCGCTTTCGTCAAATCGAAATAGACGGGCCCCAGCGCCCACGCCGACAGCACCATGCCGCGCAGCTCCTCCTGCGATTTGCGATCACGCAGGAATGCGACGAGATCGATGAACTCGTTGAAGCTGAGATGCCGCACGACATCGTCCGGCATCAGCGAGGTCTTCGACGCGACGACTTCTTCCAGGTCGGCGGCGGGAATGCGCACCTCCTTGCCGGTCGAGTCCCTTAAGATCAGTTCCTTGACCGTCTGCGCCACTTTCAGGCCATTGAAGGTGAGGCCGTTCTTGGTGGTGGCGATGAACGATTGGTAGCCGTCCTTGATTTCCTTGGACGGATCGAGCATCGATTCCATGACCTTTTCCAGGGACAGCGCCTCCCAGACGCGCGTCAGGTCCGGGCCAACGTTGCCGCCGACGCCTTCGAGCCGATGACAGGTGATGCAGCCGACGGCTTTGTTGTTCAGGTACAGCTTTCGGCCCCGGACCGGATCGCCTTGCGTTTGGACCATCGCGCTGACGCGCTTCAATTCCGCCGGCTCCAGCGAGACGAGCAGGCCGCCCTTGACGACGCGCAACAGCAGATCGTTGACATCGGGATGCTCCTTCGATGCGAAGCGCCGCAGCGATTCGGAAACCTCCGGCAACAACGAGCGAGGCAGCTTCTTCTCGGCGAAGCGCTTGCCGACGACGCGGGCGCCTTCAAGGCTTTGCCCCAGGAGGACGACCGCTTCGCGTTGCACCGTCAGGTCCTCGTCCGCCAGCAAGCTCTCCGCAAATTTGCGAGCCGGGCGGTTGTCGATGTTGCTGAGCGCACGCAAGGCCTCAATGCGTATCGTCAAATCCTTGGACTTCAGGTGTGTCTGCAACGGCGTCCAAGCCGTTTTCTCGCCGAGGATGCCGAGCGTGTGGATCAATACCAGCTTGTCGGTGTTGTCTTCGGCCGTGGCAAGTTGATCGAGCAGAATCGGCACGGCAGTCGTCAGCTTGGCGTCGGCGATGGTTTGCAAAATCGCCTGGCGCGATGCCGGGTCGCTGGTTTTGAGCATGGCGAGCAGCGTCGTCTTCACGCGGTCGGAATCGACCTTGCCGAAAGTTGCCAAGACATCGAGCGCGGCCAGCTTCATCGCGTTGAGCTGGCTTTGGTTTGCTTTCTTGGTCGGGGCCGTGGGTAGCTTGTCGAGAAATTCCACGAGCGGCTCGACCGAGATCGGCGGGTCGAGCTGGTAATAGGCGTAGGAACGGATCAACGCAACCTTTTGCTCCGGCTTCAGATGGTACTTATTCAAGAGCACCGGGAGCTTGTCGGCGGCTTCACGCGTGCGCAGGCAGGGATAGACGTCAAGCACGCGGGCTAACTCCTGATCGGAGCCGGAGTCGGCGAGGGCGAGCAGCTTGGTGATGCCGTCCTGCCCCGTGTGTTCCAGGGCGCGAACGAGACCGTCGGTCAGATAGGCATCGGTCCGCTTGTCGAACTGCAAGCCGTTGACGATGACGTCGCCGGCGCCCGGATTCTGAATCCGGCCCATCGCCAGGTAAACCGCCCGGCGCACGGCGAGGTCATCGTCGTTCACGTGCTGCACGAGCGCCTCATGGGCGTCGTTGTCCCCCTTGGCGCAGTTGAGGGCCAGGCCGTCGGCGGCCAGGCGGCGAACATCCGGCGAGAAATCGCGCAGGCGATCGATGAACGCCGACTTGACCTCGCCATTCCAGAACGATTGCAGCGCCCCCAACGCGGCGATGCGGGCGGGCGTCGGCTTGTTGTCCTCGTCCTTCAGCAGACTTAGAAGCGCTTCTCGCTGCTTGACGCCGCGGCGAACGATCTCCTGCTGGGCCTTTTGGCGGTCGCTGAAATTATCGCTTTCCAGCGTCTTGACGAGATCGCCATCGCCTTGCTTGACGATTATGGCCCAGCTATCAAGAGGGCGCAAAGGGAGGCCCGGCTGTTCCTTCGTCCCCTTCCAGCTCAGGCGGTAGATTCGGCCATGTTTGCCGTCGCCCCAGAGTTTGCCCGCGCCGCCGGAGTCGGTGCGCCAGTCGCAGACATACATCGCACCGTCGGGGCCGAGGATCATCTGGCACGGGCGGAAAAGCGGATCGTTAGAGCGCAACAGCTCGAATTCCTGCGTGACCTCGAAGGTGGCGCCGAGCGGCTCCACTTGATACGCGCGGATGACCTTGCGGAAGACATCGGGATAGTAGAGTAGGCCGCGGTACGGTTCGGGAAAATAGGTATCGTTGTAAATGAGCAGCCCGGCGGGGGCGCCGCGGCCGGTCTTGAGCATGGGGGAGACCTTGCCGGGCAGTTCGCCGTAGACGGCGCCGCGGATGGCGTCGGCGACGCAGCATTCGGTCCCCGGCCTGAGCCGCCAACCGAAATCGACGCCTTCGGGGATGTGCATCAGTCGGCAGCCGGTCCACTTGGAGCCGTCCTCGTTATCGTTGTCGGCATGGAACATGTTGAAATTGGCATCGAAGGCGACGTCGCGATAGGGATTGCGATAGCCAATCGAGTGGACGTGCATCTTCGAGCCGTCGGGTCGGCAGCGAAAGATGGCGCCGGTGCGGAGCGCAGTGGCCCGGCTGCCATCGGAGCCTTCGACGATGTTGTCGTTATCGCCGGAGGTGATGTAAAGCCAGCCGTCATTGCCGATGGTCAGGCCCGAGACCTGATGGTGATGCCAACCGCAGAATCCTTGGGCGATGATCTCCTTCTTGCCCCAGGAGCCGTCGGGTTGCTGTTGGTAGCGGCGCACGGTCCCTTGGCCACTGAGGTACATCCAGCCATCGTGGATGAGAATGCTCGAAGGCAGCTCCTCTTCGAGGACGATCTTGGCCGAGTCATAGGCGTTTTTCTTAATGTTGAAGCCGAGCATTTTGACGCGGTCTTTCGTCGGCTTGCGGGCGATCAGGACCTTACGTTTCGAGCCGTCCTTGTAGGTGAATTCGATCTGCGTTTTCGGAGAGCCAAGGTCCTTGGTCTCGACCCATTCGAGGATGTAGAGGTTGCCGGCGTCGTCGAAGGTCATGCCGACGGGATTGATGATGTCGGGGGCGTCGGCGACGATATCGATCTTGATGCCTTCAGGGGCGAAGTAACCCTTGAGGCGCGGATCGAACTGGCCGTGATCGACGATTTTCACCCAGTCCGGCGTCGGCTTGGCCAGCGATTGCTGGAAATTGAGATCGAGCTTGGCGGGAGGTTGCGCCGAGGCGAAATTCGTGAGGATCAAGAGCAAGGCCGCGACATACCAGCCCGAAGCGCTAGCGAGGAAGCGGGGACGCATTTGCCCCGAAGGGGCCGAAACAAATCAGCCCAGGGCAACGCCCTGGGAAAAACGCGTCGCCCTGTGG
>ODAK010007147.1_pt1 | contig 11204 bp, 10 predicted proteins | sample 1539591 | NCBI WGS metagenome assembly ODAK01 (sample SAMEA3539303, study PRJEB22396) | soil metagenome | biome: tundra; feature: field; material: soil | place: USA | collected 2010-05 | depth 0.15 m | reverse complement strand
GACCACCGAGATCTACACTCTTTCCCTACACGACGCTCTTCCGATCTGCTGGGTCTTTGGCGTAATGCGGAACTATGAAGCGCTGGCCTGCGATAGTGGTTCTATCATTCATGTTCCTTTTCGCGCTCGACGTGGGTGCGGCCGAGTCGGGCGTCGCGCCCGCGGCAGCACCGGGTCAGCCATCGGCGACACCAGCAGGCTTGCTTGCGGCGGCCGATGCGGCAGTGGGTGCCGGCGACCTGCAGCTGGCGCGCTCTCTCTTCGAGCGCCTTGTTGCCGAATTCCCTGCCGCACCCAAGGCAGGCGAAGCGCGACGCGCACTCAAGATCATCGCCCTGCATCCCATCTCTGCGGGGCGCACGCCTTCGTCACTCTCGGCACCGGCGAACGCGAAGACCGCCACCGATACGACCGAAGACGATGACATCGTCGTTCGCGACGAGCCCTATTCGCGCAAGACTTCCGAGCGCCTCCGCCTGACGATCTGGGAGAAGGTCGACTTTGGTGTTACGGCGTTTCTCTACGGCATGTCGGTCGGCCTTTCGCTCGCGCTCAGCCAAAATCAGCAGAGCAGCTCGGACGTTCTGACGCCGGTCGCGCTTGGCGCGGTCGCCTACACGCTCGGGGCGGTGGCCTTTCTGAAACTGGCCAATCCCGATCGTGGCGATCTACCGCTTGCGCTGGCCATCACATCCTATGTTCCGACGACCACCCTTTTGCTCATGAGCGCGTCCGACTCACACGCGAGCAGTCGCACGACCGGAGCGGCGACCGCGGTCACCGGCCTGGTATCGATTCCTATCGCGGTCCTGGCGGCCCGCCATTTCGCTCTCGATCCCGGCGACACGCAGCTGGTCCGGGATGCCGGCTTCTGGGGGCTGGCGCTTTCGACCGTCGGAATGCTGGGCTTCGGCGGACGCACGAGCTCCGGGTCGTACTACGACTCCTCCAATTACGAATTCCCCTCCGGACGCAAGGTCGCGGTCGCGGGTCTGGTTGGACTTTATGGAGGTCTCGGTCTTGGGCTCCTCGGTGCGAGCGTCAGCGAAGTGTCGCTCGAACGCGTGCGCGTAACCACCTGGGGCGGTTACGGCGGTGCCGTGGTGGGCCTTCTTCTCGGCTACTCGTATTCCGACTACGCCAGCCGCGAACAGAGCACCTATAAAGGGGCAGCCATTGGGGCGCTTGCGGGTCTGGTTATCACCTTCCTGTCGACCAGCAGCCTCGACGGCATTCCGGACGAGGAGCCGACGCACACATCTTGGCATCGCCGGCTTACGCCCATGATGGTTCAGGTGGCTGGCACGGATGGCAGCGTGCATCCCGGCTTCGGCTTTGGCGGCTCGCTCTTCTAAGCAGCTCGGCGGAATGGCTCCAACGAAAGGGCGGCATGGCGGCGGTTGGTCTCGGCGACGGCGGCGTGGTCTGGTCCGCCGACTTTCCGAGAAGCGCAAGATTGGCGTCGCCGAAGCGGAACTCATCGTGGCGGCGCTCTCGGTGGTCGTACGCGCAGCCTGCTTAGGCCGGTAGCGCGACCTTGATTGTATCGCCGCTCGGGCGACGACTGAAGGACCAGGCCGCTGCTGGCATTTCGGGGCACTGCCGCCCGCCGAACGTGACTCCCGTCACCGCCGACGTGAGGCGGTTGACACCCGGCCTTGCCTCTTATTGAGCAACTCCGTGATAATGAATCAGGGCCAATTCAGAGGTTGTTGCTCTTGTTTCGGCAGCACCTCGGGCCATTGGAGGTTCGATGACTAGAGCGAAGAGCGGAGCTGGGCTGTCGGTTGCGTGGATTGGCCTTGGGGTTCTGATTGGCGCTGCTTGGGGTTGTAATTCGAGCAGTTCCACGAGTGGATCCGGCGGGAGGATGCAGGGCGCTGGTGGAGTCTCCGGCCTGGGCGGTACAACTTCGAGCGGCGGCAGCTCGGGGGTTGGTGCCGGCGGCCTCGGCAAAGGCGGCGCCGGATCGGGCGGTATCGGCGGCCAAGCTGTGGGCGGAGCGGGCGTGGGTGGCATCGGAGCGGGCGGTGTTGGCGCGGGCGGAGCCTGCGCCGGTTTGGGGTGCCCATCGCTCGATGCTAGCTGTGGGACAGAAAAGTGCACGCAGGATGCTGCCTCGAACCTGGACGTGCCGCCCGCCAACCTGGACGTGCCGCCCGCCTGCAGTCAACTCCGCACGCAGGCAGAGTGTGACCAGCGTGGCGATTGCCATTCGGTGAGCTTCGACCAGAAATCATGCGCTTGCCCCACGCCGGGATGCTGTATGAGATTCGACCACTGCGAAAATGGTGGCACCGTGCTCTGCAGCGGATCCGTCTCATGCACGCAAGCGACGCCGTACTGTGAGGCCCCCTACGCCGTGCAATACGAAGGTGGCTGCTACTATGGATGCGTGCTGTCCGGCAAATGCGCACCGACAGCCATCTGCCCGCTGGTCGCGCCGAGCAACGGCGCCAGTTGTGGCGGTGGCGGCCTGTCATGCATCTACCAAGACTTTTCGGGTGCCGGACGCAGCGAGGCCAATTGCCTGAATGGCAGCTGGAGCGTCCGGACCGTGGCGTGCGATTCCGTGACGTGCAAAGGTGGAGGCGTCTATTCCGGAGGAGATGTCATTTGCGGCACCGGGCAGATTTGCGTGCGCACCACCGGCGGAGGCGGTGCCTATGTCATCACACCTTCCTGCGCGGCCAACACGTGCAGCCCATCGCCGGTCACCCTGGCTTGCATGTCTGGGCTCGGCGGCAGCTGCTACGTCAGTTCGGACACTGAAATCGACTGCTCCGCGACTTCTTTGTGTCCCGGCGGCTGCCCGTAGGTGCCATCCGTCCAACAGTCATGCTCAAGCCGGTGCGCGATTCCGGGAAGGCATCACGGCGGTTGAATCGCATGTGTTGACGTCCGCTCGGCGAGGGGAAGAAGATGCGCTCCATGAAGAGAGACCTGTCGTTCTGGTTGTTGGTCCTGGCACTTCCGCGCGTCGCCCTCCCTGCCAGGGAAAAGCTACCCAAGCGATCTGAGCGAGGAACAAAGCCGCGCGATTCAGTATTTGCTGCCGCAGCCCAAGACTGGGGGACGACCTGCCAAGCATGACAGAATCGCCATCTTGAACGCGATTCTATACTTGGCGCGTACCGGATGTGCGTGGCGGCTTCTGCCGCACGACCTCCCGCACTGGAAGACGGTGTATCATTACTTTCGGTGCTGGCGTCTTGACGGCACGTGGAAGCGAATACACGACCAGCTGCGCGGAGATCTCCGCGAGGCGGTAGGCCGTGACCGGCAACCGAGCGCGGCGGTTATCGACAGCCAATCGGTCAAGACCACTGAAAAGGGGGGCCGCACGGCTACGATGCGGGCAAGAAGACCAATGGCCGCAAGCGCCACTTGCTCGTAGACGTTCTCGGGCTGGTTCTTATCGCCGTGGTCCATCCTGCCGACATTCAGGATCGTGACGGAGCCCGCCTGGTACTGAAGCTGCTTCAACACACTTTCACGCGTTTGAGACTAATCTGGGCCGACGGTGGCTATGCCGGCCAACTGCTCCCGTGGGTGCGAAGCCTACGGGCTCGGCATCGGCTGGAGATGGAAATCGTCAAACGCAGCGACGACGTCAAGGGATTCAAATTGCTTCCGCACCGCTGGGTTGTTGAGCGTACCTTCGGTTGGCTCGGTCGCCAGCGCTGTCTCAGCAAGGACTATGAATACCTTCCGGCCACCAGCGAGACCATCATCTACATTGCCATGATCGGCCTCATGCTTCGCAGGCTCGCTCCTCGTTAGCGCTTTTCAGACACCCTCTTAGATATGGTGGAGATGGCAAGAAGAGAAAAGAAGTACGGCGCTCACGCGATGCCCCCGCAGAACAGAGCATAGAGGTATTGCTAGAATCGGCTGAAGGCGGGTGTCGATCAAGAGAACCGCTGCGCCGCCGGACCCGTTGCAGCCGCTTGCGCGGCGCCGCTGAACGGCAAGGCGTTCGACGGACCCGTCGGCTCGTTTGTGGGCGCTGTCTGCACGACTTCCTGAGGACGACCGGCACCAACGATTTTCGCCCACTCTCCGGCTCGCCGCTCATCAATGCCGGCACGACGGTCGCCGGCCGTACAACCGACTTCCTCGGCAACCCGATCGTCGGCGCGCCGGACATCGGGGCGTACGAATTCTAAGGACCGAACGCTGGAGTGTACGACCCTCACGCTGATCGATGGCGTAACGTAAACATGAACGGCGCGCCCAGCTACGAAACAGGACCTCCTCCTCGCGGACCGAAGGAAAGTGGACTCCCAAAGCTGGCGGCTCTATCGTCCCCAATCGTCAAGCTTCATCCGCCTGACCGAGGATCCAGAGCGCTAACTCTGGATCCTCATTCTTCCACCGCCGCCGCCCTAACTCGTCTTTGCGGTAACGGCGAATTTCGCTGCTACTCCGCCTTCGGCCACGGCCCGACGGTCAGATTCACGTGGATCTTGCTGGCCGGCTACAGATTCTTCCACCGCCGCCGCCCTAACTCGTCTTTGCGGCCTCGGCGGGATGGAACGCGGTTTCGATGCCAGAAGTGAGATTGGCAATGAACACCTGCACGTCGCCTTTGGGCTCGTCGACCTCCACACGCTCGATCACGGCGCGGGTCAGCGGCCGGTCGTCACCATCGAACCTTGCGACCAGGACCGGTAGCAGTTGGTCGACACCATCGCAAAGCTTGATCGCCGAGTGCGCATCCTCGCGGCCGTTGTCCGAATTATTGGTGAACGACAGCGATTGCAAGGGCGGCGGAGGATGCTTGTACGCGCCTTCGGATGGCCACTGGATATGTCATATCTACGCAATACCACTGTAGGCGCCGTGCTGGCGTAAGGAGGCAGCCCGCGGCGCCAGCAAGTTTCTCGCCAAGGTCTTTTTTGGGGCCGCGAGCGTAGGCCGTACAATACGGGCAGCCCGGAGTGCCGGAGGTTCCGGGCCGACGGCGTTTTTCCCTACGCTGGTGGCTGCCTCGGGGAGGTGACGGCCCTTCACTCTTAGTCCGGAAGAACGGCTGGGTGCAGCTTGCCAAGACCATCCAGCGAACCCTCAGTGTAATTTCTCTGCTTCAGTCTCATTGTTCTCGCTTATCAGCTATGATGAATATTTAGAGGCGACAACTAGACTGACACAGGGAGTGAGCGATGGATCTGCAGCTCAACAACAAGACGGCTTTGGTGACGGGGAGCAGCAAGGGTATCGGCGAGGCAATCGCCGTGGCTCTCGCACGTGAGGGGGCGAGCGTCGTTGTCCATGGCCGTGATGGAGTCCAAGCTAAGCGCGTCGTAAACGCCATCGTCGCAAATGGAGGCCGCGCCTATGCCGTGCTGGGCGACCTGACACTGGACGATGCGGTGGAGCGGCTGGTCGCCGAGGCGGAAGAGCGCGTTGGCTCCATCAACATTCTGGTCAACAATGCCGGTGGCTCAGGCCCCAAAAACGACTGGCAGAACACCGCGGCCGCCGGATGGGCATCCACATATGACCGTAATGTCCTTGCTGCGGTCCGTGTCAGCACACGCCTTCTCCCCGGAATGCGACGAGCCCGTTGGGGGCGCGTAATCAACATCTCGAGCGGAGCAGCAACGATGCCTCCAGCGACGGGGCCAGATTATTCCGCTGCGAAAGCGGCGATGAACGCCTTGACCGCCTCGATGGCGAAAGCAGTGGCAGCCGATGGGGTCACAGTCAACGCCATCTCTCCTGGAACGATCAAAAGCGCAAAGCTTGAAGAAGGTTTTCGCGCCGTCGCATCAGCACGCGGGATCGCGGCGAAAGACGCGCCTTGGGAGGATATCCAACGTGGCGTCCTGCCGTTGTTCGCCAACGTTCCACTTGGTCGGGTTGGAGAACTGAGCGAACTCGCCGATGCCGTCGCTTTCCTTGCGAGCCCGCTCGCGGCCTACATCACCGGTATCAATCTCCATGTGGATGGCGGCTTCTCGTCAATTCCCTGAAGGCTTCAGCCTTCGCGATCAACACTAGCGGGAGCGCAAACGCATTTTGGGCGATCCGTTTCTAGTCCGACTCAAAGTTGGACTATTTTACTTGGTCGGATTCACGCCGCAGCCGTACCTTGACCAAATTACTTTGATCAAAAATAGGCCAGGCACTGGCGGGTTAACTGGTCAACGACCGCGACGCTGTGGCCGGCCTGCTGTCGAACGGAGGTGTGGGCACAGTCTTCACGGGCCACTTCCACGCCAACGACATCACCCAAGGAACCCCAAGCACTTCGGCCAGGGCGCTCTTCGACATCGAAACCGGTTCGGCCGTGACCTACCCGTGCCCGTACCGAGTGGTCGACGTCAGCGACGACTCGCTAGGCATTGCCACCGGAATAGGCGGCGCCTCGACCACAGCCCCAGTCGCGACCGGGGGCGCGGCATCAGGGGAACGTGATGGCCTGAATCGATGTCGTTGCACCCGTGGTGCCCTTGAATCCATTGAACAAGTATACGGTATTACCGAGAGTGGCTGAACCCGCCGAGCCCACCGGATAGGAGAGCTTTACCGCCGACGGAGCGAAGGCGCCCAGGGTTCCGTCGGCCGCAATGGCCGCCTCGAGCACGGCGTCCGTCGCAATGGGATTTCCAGGATTGTTGATCGCCGTCAGACCCCCAAGGACGTACAGGGTGCCACTTGTGACGTAAGTGGCTGGTGAGCAGAGCGTGCCGGGCAGCGCGCCCACTTGCGAAAAGCTCGACAGGTTGCCGTTCACATCCAAGCTGGCGCGCTGAATCTCGTTGTGACATTGGGCCGCGCTTCCAATGTCGGTCTGTCCGCCGAGTATGTAGACCCACGAACCAAGTTGGAGCGCGACAGTGTCGAACCGCGGGACTGCCATCATTGCCGGGCTCCCCGTGCTCGGATCGATTGCCGGCGCGAAGTTCGTGACGAAATCTCCTGTCACCGGATCCACTTGCGCTCGTTCGATGCTGGCGACCCCTGTCTGACCCACCGAAGACCACCCGCCGATGACATAGATGTAGTTTTGCGTCTGAATGACCTGTTGGCCGTAGCGTGAGGTCTGCAAAACGACAGGCGTAATACCACCGTCGCCAGACAAGGTCGCCACTCGGAAGGAGGAGAGACTGCCATCGGCAATATCCGAACGATAGACCGCGCTCTGCGTGGTGGTAGCTCCAGTCGTATTTCCGCCGATGAGGTAGACAGCGCTCGCCACGGTCGCAACGCCCATCGCATACTCGGCGATGGGAACGGTGACGGCTGACATTGACGTGCACGTCGCCGGGTCGAGCCCGCCATCGGTCGAACGGCCGATCATCGCAGTCGACGAGAGTGGCGTGGGCGCATCGATCGGGATTCCCTCCACCAGGTAGACGTCCTTGGCTGTTGCGATGGTTGCGAATGCGGCTCTAGGTATCGTGTCACACGTTACGCCAGCCACAGAAGATACGGGCGATGAGATACCCGCATCGACAGGGATACCACCCGTATCGATTCCGCCGCCTGTGCCGGTATCACCCGCGCCAGCAAAGGCCGCGTCCATTGACGTTGCACTCCCACCCGCGCCGCCGCTACCCGTGCCGCCGCTACCCGGAACTCCACCCGCACCGCCGCCCGATGAGCTGCGCCCACATCCAATGGTCGTCAGCAGAACCAAGCGAAACAGTCCCGAAGCAATCGTCCGCGCTGAAATCATCCAATTTTCCTTCAGAGAACAAAATGCGCTCCCGACTCGGACACTCCCCTAATCGGGGCACCTGTTCGGATGCCTTTCGTGTCCAAAAGTCTCACAGCAAATGCGAGTGACCGGGTCGCGGATTGCGCCGAGAAACCGACATGGCCAGTTTTCGCTGGCGGGATTGCCCCAAGGTAGGCAGATTGGATCTTCCTTCATCGCATTCACGGCAATGAAGGTGGGTGCGGTCGATATGCCGGGACCAGCGGCTGTGCCTGCGCCGTTTCCCGCGCCCGCACCTCCCGAGGGCGGCGTCGAAGTGGTGGCGCGCGATCGCGATGCCCCCGTTCACCTCGCCAGCGCCGACGGCGTCCTTCACGCAAAACATCGCTGCACGTTGGCACAACAGATAGGCGATGTCGGCACCGGTAAGCCCCTGAGCGGCGCTGGCCAACTCGGCGGCGAGGCGGTCGGGCGCCAGCTGCAGGGCCAGCTTCAGCCCACGGATGTAGTGCTCGAATATGTCGGCGCGCCCGGCTACCACCGCGGCTTCGAGCCCCCGTGGTTTGCGGTCGGGCGCTTCGATGGAGAGCGCGTCTTCGTGGACAAGCAGGCCCTCCACGACCAGGTCGCCAACGACCGCAATAGTGGCATCCGCCTCTGTCCATTCTTCGATCCTGGCGCTGGCGCTGCCGCCATCGGCGGTCTACCCGACACCCTGGCAGCCGATGACTCCAACTGGACCTTGGTTTACGACTACGATGGCAAGCCGGCGTGGATTTGGCCACAAGGCCAGATTCCACCCTCCAACCTCAGCTCCTCCGCCGATCGCAACCATCACGGTGTCGGTGTCAGTTTCGGATTCGATCTTGCTGGCGCTGCGAAGGCGAACGCTCCCGACGGCGCCAAACCCGCGCTGCGATCCGTTCCGCCCACCCGCTATTCCGACGTCCTCGGCCAGAACGCCGCCGTCGAAGCCGCACGCGACTTGATTGAGCTGCCACTCAAGCACGCTGATATCTTCCTGCGCATCGGCGCCAAGCCCTCAGGCCACGGCATCATCCTCGCCGGTCCCCCAGGCACGGGGAAGACGCTCCTCGCCCGCGCCATCGCTGGTGAGTGCGGCGCACACATCGAGATCGTCAACGGTCCCGCCCTGCTCTCCAAGTGGGTCGGCGAGACCGAAGCCGCCATCCGTGACGTCTTCGAGCGCGCTCAGAAATTCGCCCCGGCCGTCATTCTCTTCGACGAAATAGACGCCATCGCTCCCTCCCGCTCCGCCGAAAGCGCCCAGCACCAAGTCTCCACCGTCGCCCAACTCCTGGTCCTGCTCGACGGCATCGAGGAACGCGGCCAGATATTCGTGCTCGCCACCACCAACCGTCCCGAGCATGTCGATGCGGCTTTGCGCCGGCCGGGACGATTCGACCAGGTTGTCTGGATGGGCCTACCCGACGAGCGCGGGCGCGCAGACATATTGGGACACTACCTCCGCGGCCTGAAGCTGGACCCGCGGTTGGCGCCTGACAGACTGGCCGCCGATCTCGCCAGCGCAACACAGGGCCTCACCGGTGCCGACATCGCATATTTGTGCCAGCGGGCGGTCATGTTTTGCGTGAAGGATCGTTCTCGCGGTGGTGCCACCGCTGCCCGGCGTTTCGACATTGCCGGTCTGGCTGCCAGAGCTGCCGCCGTCCGAGCCGCCGGAATCTACCTTGCCGCCGGTGCCACCTAGACCAGTGCTAGGTACTCCACCGGAGCCGAGCAAAACACCGGCTCCGGAGGTTCCGCCATTGGCATCGAGAACACGATGAGAGCGCGCATCATGAAGGTGATCATGGTGCGCGCGTGCAGCTCGGCTTCCTGGCGCTGCTGAGCATTGTAGCGGCCCATGTCGGTCAGGCTCAGGCGTTCCGGCCGACGTTCGATCCGATAGCGCCGCAACCAATCGCCATCGGGGCCGGCAGCCCAAACCACCCCACCGTGCCGGCGACTACGCTCCGATCTTCGCGTTCACGATGATCGATCCAGCCGTTCACGTTGATCCGATCTTACCGCGCTACGGTGCTGTCAGCGCGGCGATGAATCCGGTGTCAGTCGCGGGGGCAGGGCCGTCTGCGCAATTGGGAAGAGACTGGAAGTTCGTCTCTACACTGGAGGCCCAGAAGACCTGGTAGGTTCCATTCGGCGAGTTGACGGCTGTCCAGCTGGCATTGGGGATTGTCTGCGCGGGCGTCGTGGCCAGCATATGCTCGTACTCGGTGCGGTCGAACGTTGTGCACGACGGACCGACAGCATTGAAGTTACAGATGGCAACCATCGACGCGGATACTCCGAAGATGTCGACGACTTCGGCATCGCTGAGGTTGGGCAGGACGACGCCGCTTTGTTCGTGGAGGCGCACCTTGCCACCTTCGCCATCGCGAATCTCCAAGGCTTGGGTTGTGTAGCTGCCGCAGAAGGGACAGACGACCATTTCGTGTTCTTGGTAGTCTGCCCGAACGCGGTCTCCGGTCGCGCTCTTGATGTAGGGCTGCGCTTCCTTGGGCAGATCACCTGTCCAGGCCAGCTCACCACCGCCGTCGAACGTGACGATGGGCCCATTTGCCCCAGAGTGGAGCACAGCACCGCCATGGCAGCTCCATCCTGGAAGCGAGTGACAAGGTGCGGACGCCCCTCCGTCGATAGTCGCGCCGGCATCCACAGCCCCGCCATCTATCCCGCTCGGTGCAATGAAGGTCCAGCCGAAGCTTGGTCGTGGCACCTCCCAGGTGCTCAGCGGACCTCTCGTTGACGCCGGGCAGCCTCCAATATACACCGTGCCGCCAGCGCCTGTTCCGCTGGTTGAGGCGCCTCCCGTGCCGCCGGTCGCGCTGCCGCCGGTTCCACCGCCCGCTGCGCCCCCGGTTGGGCTGTCGCCGGTTGTGGCTCCACCTGTGCCGCCGGTCGCGCTGCCGCCGGTTCCACCAATTCCGTTCCCCCCTCCGGCATGTGTGGAAGACCCGCACGCACCCAAGGTCAGCATTCCTGCCAGTGCGAAAGACCGCAGAGGAGAATTCGTCATCATCCCGTGTTACTCAGCAAGACGTATGCCAGGAAATCCTCTCGAATCGGCAGCATTGTCTGGCCGGTGGACTTCGAAGGGCGCCAATCTCCCCCTGATTCGGACATTATTGTCGTCATCATGGGCACCTTCGCCATCGCCGATGCAACACCCAAGGATCCCCTGGCCCCACCGGCCATCGCCCGACTGGCCCAAGTGCAGCAGCCGACGCTCGTCGTTTCTGGCGCGCTCGACCACGCGGAAAACCAGCGCGCCTCGCACCTCCTGGCCAAGGCCATTCCCGGCGCTCGCCTCGCCGTCATGGAGGACTCGGCCCACGTCCCGCCCCTGGAGGACCCCCGGGCCTTTGCCACGCTGGTGCGATCGTTCATCGAAGAGACCTCAATTGCGACAGCCCGACGTTCTAGGATCGACATCCGTCGCGATCTCCTTTGACATTGCCCGGTAGCTTGCGAGGTTGTCAGTTGCCCGCCC
>ODAK010007146.1_pt1 | contig 11204 bp, 15 predicted proteins | sample 1539591 | NCBI WGS metagenome assembly ODAK01 (sample SAMEA3539303, study PRJEB22396) | soil metagenome | biome: tundra; feature: field; material: soil | place: USA | collected 2010-05 | depth 0.15 m | reverse complement strand
AGACTCTGAATCTGTTTGTCATGGTTCAAATCCATGTCGGGCAACCATTTCATTTGCACTTCCCCACAATCTCATCCGCCTTGGCGTGCGAAACGCCTTCGTAAAAATTATCGCCGACCATCATCACCGGCGCGGTGCCGCAGCTCGCGAGGCATTCGACGAATTCCACGGTGAACTTGCCGTCCTTCGTCGTCTGCGCACCGCGCTTGTGCGCGTCCAGGCCGAGCTTCTCACAAAAATGATGGTGCAGTTCATACGCGCCGCCGAGCGCGCAGCTCAACGTGCGACAGACCTTGATCTGATACTTGCCCTGCGGCTGCTGCCGGAGCATCGGGTAAAACGTCAGGATCTCAAAAACGTTGATCGGCTGAAGTTCCAGCTTCTTTGCCGTCCACCGCACCGCTTCCGACGAGATCCAGCCGAACTGTTCCTGGATCGCGTGCAGCACCATGAGCGACGCGGCACGCTTCACCGGATAGTGCGAAATCAATTCGTTCACTTCCGCTTCCAAACTGGCTGTGACTTGAAAACTCATTTTGAGTGCAATGCAATCCGGTTGCCTTCGCTGTCCAAAACCACGGCGCGAAATCCATGCGGCCCGATTTGATGTTTCGGTTTCAAAATTTCCCCGCCGTTTTTCTCGACGTCGGCGATCGCGGCGTCGAGCCGGCCTTCACAATTCAAATAAATCATCGGGCCGTTTGCGGACGGCTGGGCATCACCAAGCACGAGGCAACCGCTGACACCGCTGTCGGCGTCGGGCAAAAGCCCGAAGGCCATGCCTTCCACCGAAAGTTTTGCAACTGTCCCGCCCAGCACCGCGCTGTAAAATATTATGGCGTGGTCAAGGTCTTTGACCGGGATGTCGCACCAGACGATTTGGTTTGCCATATTCGTTAATGTTTTAGCGGTCGCTTTCGCCCATGACGAAATCGAGCGAACCCAGCACGACAGGCACGTCGCTGATCATGCAGCCGGGCAGCAATTCGCCAAGGATGCTCAAATTCACAAATGAGGGCGCGCGGATTTTCAGGCGATACGGCGTGCCGCCGCCCTTGCTGTTGATGTAAAAACCAAGTTCGCCCTTCGGATTTTCGTGGCCGAAATAAATTTCGCCGGGCGGACAATTCACGCCTTCGGTCACGAGCATGAATTGATGGATTAACTCCTCCATGCTCGACAGAACTTTTTGCTTCGACGGCAGGGTGATTTTTCCGTCCTGAATGCAGACCGGTTCCTTCGCTTCGTTGTTCGCGCCGCCGGGAATTTTATTGAGGCACTGCTCTAAAATTCTCATGCTCTGGCGCATTTCCTCCATGCGGACGAGGTAACGGTCGTAACAATCGCCAACGGCACCAATGGGAATGTCGAAGTCCAAATCTTTGTAGCAAAGATACGGCTGGTTTTTGCGGAGGTCGTATTCCACGCCGCTGCCGCGCAGGTTCGGACCGCTCAAACCGTAATCAATCGCCATTTCTTTCGAGACGATGCCGACGTCGCGCAGACGATCCACCCAAATGCGATTACGCGTGAGCAAGGTTTCCGACTCGGCGAGGGCCACGGCAAATTCTTTCAGGAACTGGCGAACCTGATCGCACCATGTCGGCGGAATGTCGCGCATCACGCCGCCAATGCGCGTATAGCTCGTCGTAAGCCGCGCGCCGCTGATGGCTTCGGCAAGATTGTAAATTTTTTCGCGCTCGGTGAACGTCAGCAGGAAAACCGTGACCGCACCGGTGTCCATCGCGAACGCGCCGAGACCGAGCAAATGCGCGGAAATACGCGCCAGTTCCGCGACCATCACCCGGATGTATTGGCAGCGCGGCGGCAGCTTGTCGTGAATGCCGAGAAGTTTTTCCACCGCGAGCGCGTAGGCGACATTGTTCGCCAGCGGCGCGAGATAATCCAGCCGGTCCGTGTAAGGGATGAACTGGGTGTAGGTCATGTTCTCGGCGATTTTTTCGTCGCCGCGATGCAGATAGCCCACATCCGGGTCGGCCTTGGTGATGACTTCGCCGTCCAGTTCGAGCACGATGCGCAAGACGCCGTGCGTGGCCGGATGCGACGGGCCCATGTTCAGCACCATCTTCTCGCCGTGAATATCAGCAGCATCCTCGACCGCCTGCGCAGCGCGCGCGGCGGAATCGCGAATTTCAATGTCTTGAACTTCGGGCATCGTTATTCAAATTTAATTTTTCGCTGCTGCATGAAAATCTAAAGTTTCTAATTGAACATTTTTGTTCCAAGCTCTGCCATGTCGCGGAAATTTTCCGTTTGATAAAGGGCCAACTCGAAAAATCTTTTCAACGCCTCGTTGCTTCAAAAGTGTTTCAACTTCCAAAACTCGTTTTGAATGGTGAAGGCAAAGCACGCCATCCGGCTCACCATAACCAAAAACAACCGGCGTGTTCTTTGGAGCGGACTTCAAAATTTCAATCAACTGGCTGTCGTTTTTTTCACCAACAATTTGTTTGTAAGAAATTTGCCGGCTAATTTCAGTTTGAATTGTTGCAATTCGCGCAAACAAATTCAAAAAATGAACAACCGCATAATTATTTCGCGCTGCCCAATTACAAACTTTACCCGCCGTCGCATCCGACCTGTTTGAATTTGCCTTGCTCGGATTCAACTGAACTACCACAATTTCATTGTCAGATTTTGCACCAACAATTTCGCCTCGCAAATAATAGCGATAATCGCCTTCAAGTCGGGCATCACCGAGCCTATAAACAGAATTTTCAAAAAAGCTGTTCATATTTTCATTCTTCGGGCGTGCGCACGCGCGGTTCGCGCGAAATCGCGTCGCCGCTGCTGGGCAAAGTGACGAACGGTCCGCCTTCGAGCGGTGCCGGATTGGTGAACGCCACGCCGGGCAAATCCGACGACTTGCCAGCGAGCGGGAAATCTTTCCGCAACGGATGATACGGATAACCTTCCCACATCAAAATGCGGCGCAAATCAGGATGACCGCTGAAACGGATGCCCATCATGTCGTAAATTTCGCGCTCGTGCCAGTTGGCCGTGCGCCAGACGGGCAGAACGCTCGGCAGTTCAGATTTTTCTTCGCAGACGTTGGTTTTCAGTCGCAATTCCTGGCCGCTGGCCATGCTGCGCAGATGATAAACCACCGTCCAGCGCGGGTCTTCGCCGTAATTATCCACGCTGGAAATATCCACGAGATAATCGAAGCCGAGCTGTTTCTTCGCGAAACCGCAAACGTCAAAAATCTTTTCTGCGTTGTAAATTTTCAGGGAAATTTCGCCGCGAAATTCCGTCGGCTCGGCGACGAGGTCGCCGAACTTGGCCTTGATTTTATTGGCGGATTCGAGGGCGGACACGGAATTATTTTTCTTCGAGATGTAACAGTTTGGCAGCCACAGTTCCTTGTAAAATGGGCTGCTTGCCGATTTTTTCCTGAATTTTTATCAGCGCATCCAGCACGGCTTCGGGCCGGGGCGGGCAGCCGCCGATATAGACATCCACCGGCACGATTTTATCCACGCCCTGCAACACGGCGTAGCTGCGATACATGCCGCCGGTCGAGGCGCACGCGCCCATCGCGATGACCCATTTCGGTTCGGGCATCTGGTCGTAAATGCGCTTGAGAAAGCCAGCAGACTTATAAGTGACGGTGCCGGCGACAATCATGCAGTCGGCCTGACGCGGTGAAAAACGCATGACTTCGGAGCCAAACCGGGAAATGTCGAAACGGCTCGCACCGGCGGCCATCAATTCAATCGCGCAGCAGGCCAGGCCCATCGGCATGGGCCAGACGGAATTTTTACGGAACCACGCGAGCGCGGCGTCAACGGTCGTCAGGACGACGTCGCCTTCGATCTTCGAATTGTAGCCGTATTCGCTTTGCGTCTGCATTTACTAAAAAAATTATGCGCTTGGAAAAAGCGCAAAGGAAGCCTAGCTGCCGACAAAAAAAGCGGCAAGTTCAAATTGTGATTTTTTTCACAAGCAAAACTTTTTAACTGGAATTTTACATTGGGATGACGAAAAAGGCGTATCTCAGTTTCTTGCAGACGAAGAAGCAATCCGCTCATTATCACCTGGCATCAAGCCAGTGGTTTTCCGCGACGGACTTCCACACTTTGCAAAGTGTGGAAGTCTCATGCGCATCGGTCTTGCGCCGGTGTGGCTTTGGCGAGAAGGGAAAAAGTGGCTTTTACCGTCTGCTCGGCGTGGAGCATCGCGAAGCCAAGCCGTTCAAACAGCTTTGGCCGCAGCCTCTGGACTCCATGGGCTAATGCCCGGTGCCAATGAGAGATTGCAAAATACCGGGATGCGCCCTGACGAAAAAGTGTTACAATCTTGGGCTTGTGGCGGGGAAAGAATTAACTAGATTTAATAAACGCGCCTGGCGCGAACCATGAAAACATTTGCCGAATCCAATTTTCCGGGCCGCCTGATCGCCGTCGAGGGTCTCGACGGGTCGGGCAAGTCCACGCAGATTTACCTGCTCAAACGCTGGCTGGAGGCCGAAGGCATCAAGGTTTATTTCAGCGAGTGGAACTCGTCCGAGCTGGTCAAGTCCGCCACGAGCAAGGGCAAAAAACGCGAGCTGCTCACGCCGACGACGTTCAGCCTGATTCACGCGACGGATTTTGCCGACCGCTACGAACGGCATCTCGTGCCGCTGCTGCGCGCGGGCTACATCGTGTTGTGCGACCGCTATGTTTTCACGGCGTTCGCGCGGGACGTGACGCGCGGCTGTCCGCCAGAATGGGTGCGCGGCAATTACAGTTTCGCCTGCGCGCCGGACCTGACGATGTTTTTCAAGGCGGACTTGGAAGTGTCGTTGAACCGCATTCTGGAAGGCCGTCCGAAACTGAAATTTTTCGAGGCCGGCATGGATTTGCGGCTGTCAACCGACCCGTATGAAAGTTTCAAGATTTTCCAGGGCCGCATCCTTGAGCAATACATGGCGATGAGCAAGGAGTTCAATTTTGTGACAATGGATGCAAATGAAAACGTCGAGACCCAGCAGGTGCTGGTGCGCAAACTGGTGAGCGAGCGGATTGATTTGAAAAAATTCAAGCGCCGCAGCCCGCTGCCGTTGCCGCCGTCGCTGGCGGGCGACCGCGAAGGGAAAGAGGAATTGGAAGACAAAGCCGCATGAGTGCAAAGAAATCACATCAATTTTACGGACACGGCATCCCGCGCGTCAAAGCCGAAGACCTCGGTGGCAAGCTGATTGTCATCGAAGGCGCGGACGGTTCCGGCCGGTCCACACAAATCGCCGACCTGGTCCGCTGGCTGGAAACCAGCGGCCGACCGACCGTGCAGGTCGGTTTGAAGCGCTCGACGCTCGTCAGCGAGGAACTCGAAAAGGCGCAGGACGGAAATGTTCTGAGCCGGACGACGTTGGGCTTGTTTTACGCGACCGATTTCGCCGACCAGTTGGAAAACATCATTCTGCCGGCGCTCAAGGCGGGTTTCATCGTGCTGGCCGACCGCTACATTTACACGCTGATGGCGCGCGACATGGTGCGCGGCATGGACGAGGCGTGGCTGAAAAATCTTTACGGAATTGCGCCGGTGCCAGACGCGGTGTTTTACCTTTCGGTGGAACCGGAGGAGCTGGTCCAGCGCAATCTTTCTAAAAATGCGACGCTGGATTATTGGGAGAGCGGCATGGATCTCGGCCTTTCGCGCGACGTGTTTGACAGCTTCCTGAAATATCAGGGTTCGATGCAAAACGCCTTCAAGGCACTGCAAAAAAACTACGGCTTCGACATCGTGGACGCGAATCGTTCGGTCAATTCCGTCACGAAAGAACTGCGGAAAAAAATCGGCGCGCTGCTCGAAGAAAAATAAGACCTGCGGTCAGTCGGTGGGATCGTCGTCCGGCTCGTCGGCCTGGACATCGGCGCGCTCTTTTTCGATGACAATCACCTGGACCTCGGGCGCGGCATTGGTTGCGGGCGCATATCGCGGCACGGGCGGCGGCACGGTTGAAGTGGTCGGGGCCGGCCCCGTTTCGTCCCCGCTGGCGCGTTGCGCGGCGACGATTTTTTCCAGCCGGGCTTTGTAGTCGCTTTCCGCGACCGCCGTCGCATTGGTGTCAAAGATGGGCCGGTGAAACGGGCGTTTCACCATTTCATCAAATTGCTTGCGCTGTTGCGGCGTAAGCACCTCGCGGATTTCCAGCCGCGCATCCTGAATCACCTTGCGCATCAGGTTCTGGCCGTCGTTGATGATTTTTTGAACCGCCTCATGCTGGTCAGGCAGGAGCCGCAAATCCTCGTCGAGCCGCTGCAAAAATGGCCGGCTCAAAATTTCCGGCATGCGTGGGGGCTTGGCGGCGTCCACGAGGCGCGGCGGTTGGTTCGTGGCTGGATGGGCTGCCGCCAGGGCGGCGGGGCGGCGGGGAGTATTTTTTGGATGCGAATAAGTGACATAGTTCACCAGCAGGCCGCCCGTGACCACGCCCGCGCCGAAGATGACGGCGGTGGCAAAAATGACTTTCCAGTTATTCACGGCGTCACGTCCGCCTGGTCCACCGAGGCGAGCAGGGTGTTTTCAAAATCCTGCGACAGGTCGTTGCTGTTGTCCACCGTCGCCGGCATGAAAAATGAAACCGCCCCGCAGACCACGGCCACCGCCACGCAGGAGGCGGCGGCCCGCCACAGTCCGTGCGTCCACAGCACCCGGCGGGCGGCGGCGGCCCGCGCCGCGATCAGCGCCGTGATCCGCTTTTCAAAAGCGTAGGGCACCCGGTCGTCCGGCGGGCTCAAGCGGGCGGCGGCGATCAGTTTTTCCTGCAATTCTGCAAGTTTCATAAACACTCTGTTTCCATCAGACGGGCTTCCGTTTTGGGGGTTACAAATACTTGTCCTGGGTCATTCGGGAAAGAATTTTCCGCATTTCGCCCCGGGCGCGAAAGGCGCGGACTTTGACCAGCGGCACCGACCAGCCGGTGATCTCGGCAATTTCCTTCACCGAACGATCCTCGATTTCAAGCAACTGAATGACCAGCCGCGCCGACGGGGAAAGCTTTTCCAACACGCGGCCAATCAATAGCTTCGCCGCATCCGCGTCCTCGGCGGCGCTGCCAGGATCGGCCACAAACCGCTCCAGCCAGTCCTCCTCCGGCTCGGAAATTTCGCTGAATGACGACTCCCGGTTACGCTGGTGGCCGCGCAGAAAATCGTAGCAAGTCCGCACCGCCAGCCGCATGAGCCAGTGTTCGAAGGGCGCTTCGCTGCGGAACGTCTTCAGCTTGTCGAACGCCTTAAGCCAGACCTCCTGCACAATGTCCTCGATTTCGCTGTCGCGCCGCGCATAACGCCGGGCGGTCGCAAACACGCGCGGGGAGTATTTCGTCACGAGCGGCTCAAAGCTGGCGCTGTCGCCCTTCAAAACAGCGGTAATAAGTTCAGCTTCGGAACGTTCCATGCGGACAAAAAATTCCGCGCTTCACCCGCGCTTCAGGCCGACCGACGCCTCGAATTCCCGCGAAAATTCCGCGATGCACTTCGCCACCTTGTCCGGTTGATCCAGCAGCAGTTGCAGCCGTTCCGTCGCCGACTCCGGGCGCAGTCGCGTCATTTCCGCCGCCGCTACGATCAGGGCCAGCAGGTTGTTCACGTCGTGGCGCATGGTGCGCAGTTTTTCATGCAGGGCCAGGATTTGTTCCTCACTCAAGGTCACCGGCCCGCCGGATCTGTAATTTGCAGACATGACAGAATCATCCTCGAAATCCCGGCGCGAACGCAAGCGGCTTTCAACATAAATTCTAATCTTGATCGTAATCCGAATCTTAATCTCCGTGCCGCCGATAAAGATTCAGAACTGGATTGCGATGATGCAACAGCGGACTCACGCATAAAAATAACCCAGTTCCTTCAAAGACGCATAATCCTTCGTCCGCTCCGCCGTCGCGCGACCGATGATCACGTGGTCCACCACCTCGATTTTCAAAAGCTGGCCCGCGCGGATCAAATCCCGCGTCACCTTGATGTCCGCCTCGCTCGGCGTCGGATCGCCGCTCGGGTGATTGTGGACGAGGACAATTCCCGCCGCGTTCGCCACGATCGCCGCGCGAAAAACCTCGCGCGGATGCACCAGAATCGTGTCGAGCAGACCCTGCGAAATTTCCTCCGCGCGAATCAATTTTTTCCGCACATTGAGCAGCAGCACCTGGAACGACTCCACATTTTTCAGCCGGTTCGTCTCGCGCATGAAGTTCACGACCGTCGCCGGATTGTCCAGCACCGGCGATTCCTCGCGGCGCTCCTGCTCCATGCGCCGCGCCAGCGCGAACGCCGCCACCAGCGTCGCCGCCTTGTCCGGGCCGACGCCGGCAATCTGTTTCAACTCATCCACCGTCGCCAGCGCCAGCGCGTTCAGCGAGCCAAATTTCTGCAAAATGTTTTGCGCCACCTGCACCACGTTCGCGCCTTGCAGACCCGTCCGCAGCAGGATCGCGATCAACTCCGCGTGCGTCAGCGCATCCGGCCCGCGCGCCACGAGCCGTTCGCGCGGCCGCTCGCTCACCGGCTGGTCTTTGAGCCGAAAACTTTCTGCCATGAAAAATTTGTAAGCGAACCCGCCGCCAAACACCAATCCAAAAGCACGCTCGACACGAAATGAAACACGAAATAAAATTGCTGAATGGGCAAATCATTTCAAAAGCGACTTAACCATGTAATTTTTTTGGGTGCTGGAGCTTCGGCAACATCAGGGTATCCGATTGGGCAGGAGCTTCGGTTGCGAATGGCCTCGCAAAAACACTTTGATGAAGAACTGAAAAAGCACATCCGGCTCGATTTGGTGCTTCCCGAGCCACGCAATGCTTATGGCAAATGCTTAAATCGTTTCGCCGACTTTAACGACTCGGTCGAGCTTTTTCGACATGGCGGATTTGGATCTGTGGACGAATTTAGCAAACTGGCGTCGGCTGCGAATCAAGAGCATGTGCAGAACATGAAGAAGCTCATGCGCATTGTGTTGTCTGCTCACAACCCTGAAGAAAAGTTCCACGATTCTGACTATTACTCATTCATCCAGCGACTTTTCCGAGACGACAAACTTGATGAATTACGCTCCGACATCACCGTAATAACATACAACTACGATTGCTATCTGGACTTTTTGTTGTTGGAGGCTTTTCGTCATCGCCAAAAACTTTCCGAAAACCCTCAAGAGCTGAACGATTTTTGGTGTGGCAAATTAACGAGTGGTTTTTTTGACCCAAATGGACAGAGAGACTGGTTATCCCAAACGCAAGGGTTCAATTATTTTAAGTTACATGGAAGCATTTCCAACGGAAACGATATGTATTTTGGGCATGATGTGTTATTTCGCAAAGATGTGGTGAAGCGTTTTGACCTTTTAGGTGAAAAATCTATTCAGTCAAAAATTCCGCCCATTGTTTTCCCTTGGGAACTTTTTGATGGCGATTCCGGAGAATTTATTTCAGAAGATGAATTCGTTTTTACTAAACACACAAACGACTCAACAGAAAAGGGCAAGGCTCGGCTCTTGTTTGATCATTTTAAGAAAATTTGGATGAATGCGAAATGGGCTGTTACACATGCAGACAAAATCTCATTTGTCGGTCTCTCCATGCATCAGTATATGAAAGATGGTCTGACTTATTTGTTTGAGGAAAAATCAAAAGGAGTTCAAGCAGTGGTTGCCAATCATAGCAACGAACATTTTAGAAACGCCGAAAATAGGCTTCATCCATCAAGTCTTCGTGGACGTGTGGCTGAAATTTTTCGTGACGTTGCTCCAAACATGAAATATGTCCGTTCTTCATCCGAAGAGGACGGAATATTCAGAGATCAAAGTCCCGAAGAAAGTAGTTACACGCCCGACATCACGGCGCGATATTCATTCAAGGAATTTATCGAACGAGAAATGGATTAATCGGTCTTCACGTCCTTCGCGCGACAAATCTGTGTTTCATCCGCGTCCATCTGTGGCTAAAATTTCCGCACGCATGGAACCGCCGCGCACCCAAAACGATTCGCTCACGCCGTCCCAACGGCAGGCGGTCGCCGCGCGCGGCAACGTCCTCGTCATGGCCGGCGCCGGCACCGGCAAAACCAAGACGCTCGTCGCCCGCTGCCTCGACTGCCTCGACCGCGAACGCGCGTCGCTCGACGAACTGCTCATCGTCACCTTCACCGAGGCCGCCGCCGCCGAGATGCGCCAGCGTCTCCGCCGCGAACTCGAAAAAAAATCCGCCGCCGCGCCCGCCGACGACCACTGGCCGTGCCAGCTCGCGCTCTTCGACATCGCGCACATCGGGACGCTCCACAGCTTTTGCCTGCGCCTCGTGCGGGAGCATTTCCACGAACTCGGCCTCGACCCGCAGCTCGCCATCCTCGACGAAGGCGAAGCCCGCCAGCTCGCCAACGAAACGCTGGACGAACAATTTCAAGCGCACTACGCCGGCGAAGATGAATTTTCCCTCGCCGTTCAAAACCTGATCCAAATCCACGGCGGCGGCCGCGACGAAAAAATCCGCGCGCTCATTTTGCGGCTGCACAATTATTCGCAAACCTGTCCCGACGCCGCCGGCTGGCTCGCAAATCAAATTGAAAAATTCTCCGCCACCGAACCCGCCGACTGGCAGCGCTGGCTGCTCGCCGCGATAAAAGATTGGCGCGATGAATGGCTGCCTGTTCTCGGAACGCCGATCTCCCGATCGGCCAGCAGTTCGCCAGGAGATGAACAGGCCGATCGGGAGATCGGCGTTCCGGCCGACAACGAGAAAGCTGCTGAATTGGCGGGCATTCTCCAGTGTCTCAAAAACAATTTTACACGTGAACTCGCGGCCGAAGTTCTGGAGCAGATCCTTTCCGCTGACGGCAACTGGCCGGCGAAACGCAAAACCATCCTGCGCAAGCCGCTCGAAGATTTATTCGATGAGGCGGAGTTTCTGGCCTCGCTCTGCGTGGTGAAAAACGGCACCGACCCGCTCGCTGAAGACTGGACGTGGGTTCGTGGCCAAATGGAATCCTTGCTGCGGCTGGCGCAGGAGTTCGCGGAAACTTTTGCCCAGCGCAAACGCAACGACGGCGTCGTGGATTTTCACGACCTCGAACAGTTCGCGCTGAAACTGCTCTGGGATTTTCCCGCCGACAAACCGGCCGCCGTTGCCGAAGTCTGGCGCAACAAACTCCGCTTCGTCTTCGTGGACGAGTATCAGGACATCAACGCCGCGCAGGACAAAATCATCG
>ODAK010007144.1_pt1 | contig 11205 bp, 11 predicted proteins | sample 1539591 | NCBI WGS metagenome assembly ODAK01 (sample SAMEA3539303, study PRJEB22396) | soil metagenome | biome: tundra; feature: field; material: soil | place: USA | collected 2010-05 | depth 0.15 m | reverse complement strand
CACCCCGGGCTGATCCTGGCCCGGCGGCTGAAACGCAAGGCCGCCCAGGTCTGGCTATTCGCGACCCGCTTCGACGTGCCCGCCACGAACGATTGGTCTTCACACTGCACCTTCTTTTCGTGTTCTGCAGGTTCTGTTAACGGTTGGTGGGCTGGGCCTGGGGTGCTGGGGTTGATCATGGCAGGGGGTGCCGACATTTTTCGGGGCGCCTGGTGGCCTTTGAGGTGCCTGGGTCGCTGGCGGGCTGGTCAGGGTGTGGTCGTCTCGGCTGCGCCTTGAGGTGGCCGGGTGCGGCGGCGTCCGGTGGCCGGGCTGGGTGCGGGCTGGTGGGGGTGGTAGAGCCAGCGGTTCTTCAGGTCGGTTTGCTCGCCGGTGAGTAGGCCCAGTTCGCGCCAGTGGATGATCGTGGGGACGGTGACGCCGTGTTCGGCGGCGGCCTCGTCTGAGGTGAGCAGGCCGGCGGCGTGGAGTCGGGCGAAGCTGCTGGGTGCTCCCTGGCGCTGGGCGCTCTCGGCGGCCCAGACCGCGGCGAGACTGGGGCGTTGCTGGTCGGGGTGGAACATGTAGGCGGGGGCGTCGCTGGATTGTTCGGCGTTCAGCAGGCCGAGTTCGCGCCAGCGTTTGACGGTGCAGGGGTGGACGTCGAATCGTTTGGCGATCTCGTCCAGGGTGAGCAGGCCGCGGGCGTGGAGGCGCTGGGATCGGGTGGGGATGTGGAAGAACGAGCAGTGGTAGCGCACGCGCTCGGGGGTGAAGGGCCGTCCGGCGCCGTCGGCCAGGCCACGCTGGGTCAGGGCGGCGGCGGTCTGGGCGAAGGTGGCGGTGTCGAGGAGTTGATCGAGGATCGCCAGGGTGGTGGCCGGGGTGGGGTTCTTGTGCCAGTGCTGGGGTGCGAGGGGGACGGTCATGGTGTGGTCCTGGCCGCCGGGCAGCCGCAGATGAACGGTGATCGAGGTGTCGTTGCGGAGCATGGTCACGTCGGTGACCAGGAGGCGGATCAGGCGTTTGCGTTCGCGCAGGGGTGTGGCCGGGTCGTTCCATAGGGCGGGGAAGTCCGCGGCCAGGGCCCGGATGCGCTGGCGCTGGTCGTCGTTGAGCAGGTTCGCGGGGTCGGTCTTGGCTTTGGTGTAGTCGTCTTGGGCGTCGGCCAGGTCACGCAGGGCGGTGTTCCAGTCGGCTTCGAGGGCGTCGGCGACCAGCCGGCTGGCCGGGTCGACGGCGAGGTAGCGTCGCCGGGCGGCGTCGGCGTGGTGCTGGGCGCGCTGGACGTGTGCGGCGCGGATCGTGTCGGCGTGCTCGGCGTTGGCGGCCAGTTCGCCGGTGACGTTCAGGGCGACTTCGAGGGCGAGCGGGGTCAGGGTGGCCAGGACGAACGCGGCGACACCGGTGTCGATGGTGGCTCCGGAGATGGACTGGCAGATCGTCGTGGCGGTCTTGATTCCCTGGGATTCGCGCTTGCCATCGACGGCAGTTTCGACCACCGGCGCATCAGCGCCGCGCACCTTATCCGCGAAGCCGAGCGGTGGAATGCGCTCGGTACTGGCGAAGCAGAGCGGATCGTCACCGCGACTCTGGCCGACTTCGCGAAGGCGCTCGACTGTGTAACAGTCCCGCCGGGTGTCCCCGCACCGACCGCGGCGCAGCTCGCGTGGAACGTCGAGCGACTGCAGGCGGGTGGGGAGATCGGCGAGCGGCCGAGCGGTTACCGTCGAAGACGCAGTCGTCCTTGATCCCAAGTACACCACCAGCGTCAACGGAGAAGCCTCGGAGCCGTTCAGCTTGACCGGGTACGGCAACGCGCTACTTGGTACCCATCAAGAACCATCCGGTCAGGGCCCTGAAGCCTAATCGCCCAAGCGGAGACGCTCGCCGACGAGGAAGGCTCGGCGATCTTTCCGGACTGTCAGCTCACAGAGCCGCCCTGGCCACGAATGCACCCATGCCAGGCACGATCACGGCAAGACCTTCGTCGACCAGTAGGCGTACAGCCCGGCTGGCCGTCATCCTGGCCACGCCGTACCGCTGGACCATCGTCGCCTGTGACGGCAGCGCGTCGCCAGACCGAAGCTCTCCGCGCTCGATCTGGCCGCGCAGGATCGCTGCGAGCTGAAGATAACGCGGTTCAGGCGAAAGCTGGTCAATCTCGTCACCAGGCACATTAGACAGCTTAGACGTCTCTGACCAGCCAAGACTAAGCGAGACCCCTAGGGCACACTAGCTGTATAGGTAGACTTAGACGCCCTATACAACCTATGCTGGCCTTAGCCTGCTCCCCGTTGCCGAGTCGTGGCGGAGAGCAGGCCAACGACTCGCTCACGACTCCTAAGGACGTAACCCCCAGATGGCAGGAAAACTAGGCCCGCTCTCACCGGGAGAGCTGAGCGCCACCGCCACCGCCTGCGACTGGCTCGTCAACCGGGCGGCCCCGCTGGGCCTGCTGGAACCCGTGACCATCGCCAAGCTCTCGTCATTGCTCGCTGACTGCCACGACGAGACACAAGCCCGCGTCAACGCCGAACTCGCGGCTAGCCGGGCTGCCCAGGCCGGGTAACGGCCCATGACACCAGAGCAGATCGCGCAGCTGGCGGACTTCGCCAGGGACAACCCGCAATGGAGCGTCTTCTGGGACAAGCGGTACCGCGTCTTCCGGGTCACCGAAGACAACCCGGACTCCGACCTCTACGAGGAGAGCGAGGACCCGGAGAAGGTGCTCGCCTACATGGCAACGCACACGTGACAACCCCGCCGCCGACGCCGCAGCGCCGCGACGACGGGATGCTGGTCCTGCGGCTGCGGTCACCGGGCATCTTCACCGACCCCCAAGGCCGCCCGAGCCGTGACCCCGACCCGTCCGAGCTGACCGAGGTGCTGGGGACGCCCGCCCGCGTGGTGCGCCGCTGGACCCGGTGGCAGCAGGCCGGCGGCTGGCACATCGCCAGCGGCCTGCCCAAGCCCTCTGAACTGGCTGTCGCGGCCGGCTCGACGTACCTCATTTCTGCCGAACGGACCGTGGCTGATCCCGTCCTGGCCCAGCTCGGCCAGCGGAGCCTGGGCCTGCGGCGACACGAGGGCTTCGGCGATCTGGCCCCGCCGCCCGAGCTGAAGCCAGGCCGCCGGGCCAGGGATACCGAGACTCGCCGGCTGCGGGTCTTGATGGACACGGTCGCTCCGCTGCGCGGCTTCCCAGTCCGGTTCCCCGGGCAATGGGCACCCCTGCTGGCGCTGATGACCGCCCACGCGAACGGAGACCCAGACGCCACCGGACGCCTGTGCCGCATAGCGCAGGCCCCGCCGGACGCCGGTATCGGCCGCGCGCTGCAGGACTTCCTCAAGTTCTCACAACAGGATGCGGTCTACGTGGTGAGGGAGCTGGCACGCCCATGACGGTCACCCACCCAGCCGCGATCCCGGCTGAGGACGGGCAGGTACCCAGGGTCCGTTCGGTCTCTTTCATCGTTTTTGCCCTGCGATTCACCGAACCAGGCGGAGTCACGATCCCCGGCAACCCGGACCAGCGGGCCCACCTGCTGCTCGACACCGACCCGCAGGGCCGCCCCCAGCTGCCGGGCACCTCGCTGGCGGGGGCGCTGCGCGAGATGACCCGCGAGGAACGCGGCGAAGACGCGGCGAATATGCTGTTCGGCCGGCTCCTGCCCGCCGGCAGCGGCGGCACGGAGGTCGACGCCCAGGCCAGCCAGCTCTGGGTGCTGGGCAGCAGGCCGGCCGCCGCGTCCACGGGCCAGCTGCGCGCATCGACCAAGATCAGCCGCCGACGGGGCGCCGCGCAGGAACAGACCTTGCGCACCGAAGAGGTGCTGCCCGCCGGGAGCCAGTTCGAGGTGTTCCTGCGCTGGGACGACGCGCCCGCGGGCGCGGTCCGGGAGTTCGCGGAACAGCTGACGGCGTGGCGGCCGCTCATCGGCCGGGGCGTGAGCCGCGGCCGAGGCCGGTGCGCGGTCGAGGCCGTTCGCCACGGCACGGTACGGACCAGGCCCGCGCCGTCATGAACGGCCACGAACGGGCGGACGGGGACCTGCGGGTCGCCGCGAGCCGTGGCCGCGGACCGTCACCCGCTCTCGGCGGCGCCGGGGCCACCTACGAGCAGATCGTGGTGGATGGCACCGGTGACGGCGTAGGCCCGGTCACCTTCCTGCGCCCGGTGCCAGGCACCGATGACAGCTAGGCGCGGACCAGCCTGGCTCCACCCCGGCTGGTCCTGGACCGTCGGACGGGCCTGGCTGATCACAGCCCTGTCCGCCTCGGTCACCCTGATCCTCGGCGCCGTCCTGGGCGCGCTGCCCGCTCTGCTGGCCGGCAGCTGGCAGTACCCCCAGACCAGGGACCAGACCTGGGTCCTGATCGGCTTCGCCGCGGTCAGCCTGCTCGCCGCCGTGACCGCCCTCGTGCTGTACCGCAAGCGCCGCTGGGTGCTCCGGCAGAACGGAACGGCCTACATCATCCAGGAACAGGCAGCCCTCTGGGATGGTCAGGACGAAAAGCCGTTCCTGGACTCAGCAGGCCGCTACTTCGCGCGCGTCGTCACGGTGCCGGGACCGGGCAGGTTCGGCCGGTCCTGGGACTGGCCGCTCGGCGCGGACGCAGCGCGGTGGGACGCCAAGGTCACCGACCTGGCGCATTCGTTCCTGGCCCTGGCGCTAGACGACAACCAGGACACCCCCAACGGGATTTTCATGTGGGCCTGGTGGGCCGTCGCCGCCGCCTTCAGCATGCGGGTCACCGCCGCCCACCGTGACCTCGTACTCGACGTCTGGCAACGCCCGAGCCACGGCCGGGCCGGCCACATCGAGCCCATCACACGACAGCAGCGCCCGCACCAGTTCGGCTACGCCGACCCAGTGCCGCTAGCCGAGCTGCTGCCAGAATCCGCCCCCCGCGAATTCACCTGGACCGCGGAGCTGAGGACCACCCATCTCGTACCGGCCGCGTCCCCTCCGGCCGCTGACCGCATCAGCGTTCTCCTGCTCCGGCTAGGACGCGAACGCTGGGTCCGCTACCGGACGTCCACCCCGAGCCGGTGCCCGCTCCTGCGCTTCAACTCAAGGTCAACGACGCCGCTGGCCTGCCGCCGGGCAAATCCCCCGACGTGACCATCCACGAACTGCGCTGCCTTCCGCCCCAGAACGGCCGGTTCCCCTGGAAAGCTGTCCCGTCCCTCGCCGCCGCCTCCGCGGACTGGATCGAACGCAAGACCGCCGAACTCCCCGGCCACACCCTGCTCCTCGGCACCACCATGCTGCCCGAGACTGCCCTAGGGCTGGGCATCACCGCTGGCCAGGTTCATCGCACCGGCTGGCCGGAGAACCTGTGGCCCCTGGTCTACCACCGAGACACGGACGCCCTGGTCGTGCCGCGCCTCAACCTCGGCACCGCCGCCCTCCGCGACCCGGACGGAAAGTAAACAGACATGCCAGCAATCGTGGAAATGCGGCTCAGGCCCAGCCGCCCCCTCGAGCCCACCACCCGCCAGCTGCACGGCCTAGCCTGCGTGGGGTGCCCCGAGGCTTCCGGACAGTCCATCCATTAGGATGGATGTCTGGAAAGCCCGGGGCAGATCACACCCTAACCCGCTTCGCCGAATTCTCCGGCACCGGCGCCCAAACCACCCACGGCTTCGGCGTCACCAGTATCCTCACCACCCGCGATCAGCCTCCAAAGGACGTTCATTAACGTCTCCGGTAGCCGTCATGCAACTTGACAAGTCCATATTGGGACCCAGCCCGAAACCGAGGGCATAGAAACTACTGCGGCGAGTGGTGATCGCAGCGGACATCGTCCGCGTCGCAAAGCCCAGCCCGACACCGAGGGCATAGAAACTGGTTGGACGTGCCCCATGCCTTGTGCGTGCTGATGTCGCAAAAGCGCAGCCGATACCGAGGGCATGCCTGCCCAGGCTGACCGACCCTGTGACCGGTATACTGGCGGCGTGAGCCAGCCGCTTGCCGAGCCAGCGCCCCTGCCGCCCGTGACCGAGCGGCAGGTCCGCTCGCACGCCGCCGAGCTGGTCGAGCTGGCCGCTCGGCATGGGATCACCGCCTTGGCCTTCGCCTCGCCTGGCCGTCTGCGTGGGCACCTCGCGGATGACCGGGACCTGTTCGACATGTTCGAGTTCCAGCGGGCGGCCGCAGACCTGCTCGGCGCCGAGGTCACGGTCTACTCTGACGGGGCGCTGCGCAACCAGCACGTCAGCCCCGACCTGGTTGCCGCCACGCCGCTGTGAGCGACGTTCGCCCGGACCGTCACGCGCTGCTGGAACTTGACGCCCTGCTCGGCGAACTCGCGGCGTTGCGTGATGACGGCGACGCTGCGCGGTTCGAGCAGGATTCCCCGCTACCGCTGGGTTTTGCACCGGCTGTGGATCGCCGTCGGCAACGAGGCGCTCGCATACACGGCCGCCACCGGGCAGCCCGTACGTGCTGACCGGACCTGGTCGAACCTTTACGACCTGCGCAACCACCTCGCCCACTCCAGGCTCCCAGACATCGACGAGGGACTTGTCAGGCGGTTCACTTGGTCCCGCCTCGGCTCGCTACGGGAAACGATCCGGCACCATCTCCACCCCGGTGGGTAGCCCCGCAGCAAGTCGGCGACCTACGCGGTCCAGGCCGCGCGTCCTTGCCTGACGCAGACCCTCTAACCATCGGCCCCGAACCGGCGTTTTCCGACGCGGTTGGCGCAGGAAAATTCCCTGGTCAGAGACTCGACGTCGTGGATGTGTCCGGATTGGGGCGATCCGCGTCGCCTTCGTTCGGCGGTTGGCGCAGCGACCTGCAAAGCCGCAGGTCAAGAGCGCCTCCGCAACGTATCCGTCGCAAAGCCCCGCCCGATGCCGAGGGCATAGAAACGCCATCACAGAGGGCGCCCTCATCTGAACGTTCGCCGAACAGGTCGGCGCGCTGAATCGACCGCAACGTGCGGTCAGCGCCGATGTCGAGATCCGGAATGTCGCAGTCGCTGAACCGGACCGGGATCAGCCATGGGTCGTCGGGGCGCCGCCGACGCAACTGCTCTATCGCCCAGGTGAGTTCCTCGTTCTGGAAGCTCGTCTTGCGGGCAAGACTCCGCTGGGAGAAACAGGCGATGAACACGAGCGCGTCTTCTTGGATCGCCTGCCGGAATTTCCTTCGCCAGTCCTCGCCCGGCCACAGGTCGGCAGTATCCCGCCACACCCGCACGCCGGCCTCTTCCAGCCTGCGCTGCAGGCTGTCGACATGAAGGGAGTCCTCACGCACCGCGGGCGCTAGCGGACTATCGCTAAAATCGCCGCGATCCGGACCGGGTTGCCGCCCGAGTCGAGGATCTGGCTGCCGTTGGTATGCCAGTCGCCGGAGCAGGCGGCTCTGGCGCTGGGCGCGGCGTTTGCCGCGCCCAGCGCGTTCAGGCCCTGTGCTTCGAGCGCGGCGGCCGCGCAAGCCGCGAGGAGCAGCGGGGGTTACCGCGGATCCCGCGCACGCGATCACAGTCCTAGCGAGGCGAGGTGGGCCTTGTAGGCGGCGCCGTAATTGGTGGGGTCGCCAGGGACGTAGTCGGTGATCAGGCCGGGACCGCTTGAGCAGTTGAAGTCGGCGTTCCAGGCCCAGGCCAGGTAGCTGGTGTTCTGCGAGTCCAGCCAGGTGGTCAGCGGGTTGATGTAGGTTCCGGCGCAGTCGTTCTCGCCGATTTCGCCCGCGATCACGGGAACCTGGGCGATCACCGGGGCGATCTGGGATGTCCAGCAGGACTGGTTGCTGCATGTGTTGAAGTTGTAGGAATGCCAGGACGCGGCCAGGTTGTGGTCCGGGTCCGTCGGCTCGTTCGCGAGCCAGCCGGTCAGGTCGTTCGCGTACTCCTCGCCGCCCAGCATGATCACGTTGTTCGCGCCGGCGGCGCGAACGGCGTTGACCATCTGCTGCATGCCAGCCACCGGGTAGCTGATGCCGGTGCACGGGCTGCCTGTCTTCCAGCACTGCCATCCCTCGGCCGAGTTGTTGTTGTCCGCACGGGACGCGTACGGCTCGTTGAACAGGTCGAAGATCACCGCGTCGTTGCCCTTGAACGTTGCGGCGACCGAGGACCAGAACGGGATTGCCTGCGCCGCGTCCGGCATCGGCTTCTGGCAGGTGGCTTGCGCCGACGAGCAGCCCGCCGACGGCCCGGTGTAGGCGCCGTCGGTCCAGTGCAGGTCCAGGATCGCCACTAGGCCGTTGGAGTTCAGCAGGCTGACGTACGACTTGATGGCGTTCTGGTAGTTGGCGCCGGCGTCGGCGGAGTTCACGTAGGACTCCGCGTTCCAGCACGCCTCGTTCAGTGGCACCCGGACCGCATTGACGCCCCAGCTCTTCATCGCGGTGACCGCGGCCTGGTCCACTTCACCGTCGAAGACGCCGTTGCCCTGCACGCACGCGTACTCGGTGCCGGACCGGTCCACGCCGCGCAGGATCACCTGCTGGCCGGCCGAGTTCAGCAGCTTGTTCCCGGACACGTGCAGCTGCGGGGCGGCTCCGCCGCCGCCTCCGCCTGAGCTTGTCTCGGTCGCGGTGATGGTCACCGAGGTGTACCCGGTGGCGCTCGTGGTGAACGTCGCCGCCCCGGTCCCGGAGCTGTTCGCGGTGATCGTGACGTTCTGCGGCGACGCGAAGTCCGACGGCGTGAACGTCAGCGACCCGCCACCGGTCACCGACAGGCCGTTATTACCCGAGGTGAACGACGTCGACACCGTCACGTTCGCGGCTGGCGCGGCGGACAGCGAGATCCCGACCGTACCGGTACCGCCCTGCGCCACCGACAGCGCGGACGCGCTGGCCACGATGCTGCCGGTCGAGCCCGTTACCTGGCCTGTGCAGGTCACGCCGTTGAGCGTGAACACCGTCGGGCTGGTATTGGTGCCGCTGTAGGAGAAGTTCGCGCCGATCTGCGCGGACGCCCCGGTGCCCAGCGAGCCGTTCCAGCTCGCGTTCGTCACCGTCACGTTCTGCCCGGACTGCGACCAGTTCCCGTTCCACCCCTGGGCCAGCTGCTGGGTACCGGAATAGGAGTACCCCAGCGTCCAGCTCGTCACCGGCGACCCCAGGTTCGTGACCGTGATCGCGACGCCGAACCCGACGTTCCACTGTGACGACACGGTATACGCGACCGAGCAGCCGGTTGCGGCACTGGCCGGGCCCGCGGTGGCGATGCCACCGGTCAGCGCGGCCCCGCCGATCCCGGCGGCGCCCAGGATGAGCGCCACCAGGCCGGCGAACGGCCGACGGGAGAACAGCCGCCTGGTCACGGCAGCGCCGGGTAGGCGTTGCGGACCAGCATCTGGAACTCGGCCGGGAACCACTGTCCGGCCGGTACGTCGAACCCGGGGATCGACCCGGTCGAGTACGTGTTTCCGCTGCCGTCGGTGTTGGTGCCATTCGGGTCACAGTGCGGGTCACCGTGCGAGTGCGAGGCGGTGGGGTAGTCGCCGTCAGACTCACCTGGCGGCTTTATCCACACGTACGCCATGACCGGGCTGGATGTGCCGAGCGGCTCGTCCTGCGGCCGGGCGCCGATGCCGGCGTTGTTCTGGTTGCACCAGTCACCGCGGAATGGCCGCTGGTCGATCTTGTTCGCCGCCACATACGCCACGGCGGTGGTCGGCGAGCTGTTCAGCGCCGTTGGCCGCAGGGGGCCGCCCCAGCCGGCACGGGAGGTGTCGATGAGGAACCGCTTGCTCGAAGGGAACCCGGCCGACACTAGCGTGTTGTACATCTGGGTGTCGTAGGTGAGCTCGTCGAAGGTCGGGTTGAACTGGTAGAACAGCACCGAGTCCAGCGGCTGCCCGCCGACGCTCAGCGTCGGGTTCGGCAGGAACGGCTCCTGCACCGGGGTGTAGTTCGCGGTGTCGCTGATGAAGCCGTCGATGCTGTTGTATCCGGCCGTGGTCGCCTTGACCACCGTGTTGTACACCGCCGGGGTCTGGGACATGTTGCTCGGCCAGCCGAGCCACGCCGAGTGCGCGATATCCATGTAGTTGTACACGTTCGGTATCGCGTGCAGCGCATTCAGCGCGTAGGTAGTGCCCTGCTCGTAATATGGGGTAGCCGTCTGGCAGGCCGATTTGGACTGGTTGGTGACCACGTTGGGCAGCGAGTCCGGCTCGATGATCGCGACGACGCGGATATTGTCGCTGGAGAACTTGGACAAGATGCTGGCGATCGGGTTGATGTACTGCGTCTCGTACTCGGTCAGCCCGGCGGCCGTCGCTGGTATCTCGCCGTTGGAGGCCAGCGCCGCGCAGTCCCGGCCCGGCAGGTCGTAGACGACGATCTCGACCACGACCGGCGTGGACGAGGTGGCCGCCGCGGCCGCGTTGGTCAGCTGCTGCTGCAGGCCGGTGCGCCCGGTGGTGCCGCCGCCGTTGATCGCGGCGATGGTGTCCAGCCAGATGGCGGTCTGGAAGTTCGCCACCGCGGCTTCGGCGCTCGATCCGTCGGCCGTGGCCTGCGCTTTCACCTCGTTGACGTAGTCCGGGTTCAGGTAGGGCTTGGCCCCGGTGAACGGGTCCGCGACGTGCCCGCCGCCGCCGCCGCCTCCGCCTGAGCTTGTCTCGGTCGCGGTGATGGTCACCGAGGTGTACCCGGTGGCGCTCGTGGTGAACGTCGCCGCCCCGGTCCCGGAGCTGTTCGCGGTGATCGTGACGTTCTGCGGCGACGCGAAGTCCGACGGCGTGAACGTCAGCGACCCGCCACCGGTCACCGACAGGCCGTTATTACCCGAGGTGAACGACGTCGACACCGTCACGTTCGCGGCTGGCGCGGCGGACAGCGAGATCCCGACCGTACCGGTACCGCCCTGCGCCACCGACAGCGCGGACGCGCTGGCCACGATGCTGCCGGTCGAGCCCGTTACCTGGCCTGTGCAGGTCACGCCGTTGAGCGTGAACACCGTCGGGCTGGTATTGGTGCCGCTGTAGGAGAAGTTCGCGCCGATCTGCGCGGACGCCCCGGTGCCCAGCGAGCCGTTCCAGCTCGCGTTCGTCACCGTCACGTTCTGCCCGGACTGCGACCAGTTCCCGTTCCACCCCTGGGCCAGCTGCTGGGTACCGGAATAGGAGTACCCCAGCGTCCAGCTCGTCACCGGCGACCCCAGGTTCGTGACCGTGATCGCGACGCCGAACCCGACGTTCCACTGTGACGACACGGTATACGCGACCGAGCAGCCGGTTGCGGCACTGGCCGG
>ODAK010007143.1_pt1 | contig 11207 bp, 7 predicted proteins | sample 1539591 | NCBI WGS metagenome assembly ODAK01 (sample SAMEA3539303, study PRJEB22396) | soil metagenome | biome: tundra; feature: field; material: soil | place: USA | collected 2010-05 | depth 0.15 m | reverse complement strand
CCTTTTGCTCGGCTGCGGGCTGCCTGCCGCCTAGAAGGGCCTCCACGGCGGCGCGGGCGTCGCGGCCCGTGACGGGAATGGCGTTGCTCGGCCGCGCGTCGTCGAATTGTCCGCGGTACGCCAGTCGGCCATCGGCGCCGAAGATGAAGAGGTCGGGCGTGCAGCGAGCGTCGAAGGCTTTCGCGACGGCTTGAGTCTCGTCGTAAAGATAGGGAAAAACGTAATCGGCCAGCGCCGCTTCCCGCGCCATGGCCTCGGGCGCATCGTCGGGATAGGCGGTGGCATCGTTCGAGCTGATAGCGACCATGGGCACGCCGCGATCTCGACAGAAGCGACCGAAATCGGCGAGCCCAGCCCGGATGTGTTTTACGAACGGGCAGTGGTTGCAAATGAAGATGACGACGCTCGGCTTCCCGGTAAGCGACGACGAATCCACGGCCTTGCCACTCACCGTATCCGCCAGCGAAAACGGCGGCATCGCCGTACCAAGAGCAACCATGCGTGAAGGCGTCTCGGCCATGAAGAACTCCTCTGCTAAAGCAAAAGCCGTTTGATGTCGGACAGCATCTGGCGCAGATAGGTCGTGAAGCGTGCGGCGTCGGCGCCGTCGTTCACGCGGTGGTCGTAGGAAAGCGACAGCGGCAGCATGAGTCGTGGCTCAAAGGCGTTGTTCTCCCAGACTGGCTTCATGCCTGCACGCGAGACGCCAAGAATGGCCACCTCAGGTGCATTCACAATGGGCGTGAAGGCCGTGCCGCCAATGCCGCCCAAGCTGGAGATCGTGAAGCTGGCGCCTTGCATGTCTCCGGGCATGAGCTTGTGCGCTCGCGCCTTTTCGCTGACCAAGGCCAGCTCCGCGGCCAGATCGTAGACACCTTTGCGATCCACGTCGCGAAGCACCGGCACCACCAGTCCCTCGGGGGTGTCGACCGCAACACCGATGTGGAAATAGCGTTTGAGGATGAGGTTCTCTCCCGTGGGATCCAGCGACGCATTGAAGGTCGGAAAGGCCTTCAGCGTGGCAACCACCGCTTTGATGATGAACGGAAAAATGGTCAGATGGACATTGCGCTTCTTGGCTTGCTCGGCTTCGGACTTGCGGAAGGCCTCGAGGTCGGTGATGTCCGCCTCGTCGTGCTGGGTGACGTGCACGACGCGCAACCACGCCCGATGCAGATTGGTCGCGGTCACGCGCTTGATGCGCGAAAGCGGCTGCGCCTCGATAAGACCGAAGCGAGCGAAATCGACGTAGGGGGCCTCGGGCAGAACAAAGCCATCCTGGGCAGCAACCGCCTTGCCAACGTGCTCTTTGACGTAGTTCTTGATGTCTTGTTCGAGGATGCGGCCACTGCGACCGGTACCCTTGACCAGCGACAAATCCACGCCAAGCTCGCGGCCCAAGCGACGGATGGAGGGACTGGCATGCGATTTCGTCTTCAGCGTGGCCAGCGGTGGCGGCGGCGTCACCACCGCCAATTCCTCGGGCGCCGGGGTCTTGTGAGAGGTCGGCTTACGCACGTGCCCCGCAAGGCCGGGCGCCTCCTCTATTATTGCGGGCGCCGGGGGTTCATCCGCGACCGATCGAATCGGCGGCGCGGGCTTGACAGGGGCTGGCGCGGCCTCGGCCGCTTTTCTCGCCGGGGCAGGCGCGGCTTTTCCAGCAGCAGCTGGCTTGGGCGCGCCGTCGCCACCGTTTCCTTCGTCGATTTCCATGCTGCCGATGCGCGAGCCCTTCGACACCTTGGTTCCGATGCTCACGAAGAGCTCTTTCAAGACGCCGGCACTGGGCGACGGCAAATCCATGGTCGCCTTATCGGTCTCGAACGTTAGAATGGGCTGGTCCTTGCGCAGGGTCTCGCCTGGCTTGACCGAGATCTCGATGATGGCTACGTCGTGAAAATCGCCAAGGTCGGGTACGGTCACTTCAACTGTCTTCGCCACGTTCTGTCTTCCTCCGGAGGTGGGACTGCGACGAGTCTACACGGTTACCGGGTTCGGCTTCTCGGGATCGATGCCGTACTTTTGGATGGCCTCGCGTACCTTGGCCACGTCGATAGCCCCTGTATCGGCCAATGCCTTCAAGGCAGCGACGACGACGTAGCGACGGTCGACCTCGAAGAAATGCCGCAACTTCTTGCGCGTATCACTGCGGCCGAAGCCGTCGGTCCCAAGGACCGCATAGTGCTTGCCCGGCAGGTAGGGGCGAATCTGATCCGCGTAAAGGCGCATGGAATCGGTCGCCGCCACGATGGGCCCCGGCCGATCGACAAGGCACGTCTCGACGTAGCTTTGGCGACGCTTCTCCTGGGGGTGAAGCATCGACCAGCGCTCGGCGGCGATGCCGTCCCGGCGCAGCTCGTTCAAGCTGGTAGCGCTCCACAGATCGGCGAGGACACCGAAATCCTCGGCCAACATATCGGCAGCGGCCAGCACTTCGCGCAAAATGGCGCCCGAGCCAAGCAACTGAATACGCGGCGCCTTCTTCTGCTTGTCTGCCTCGCGCAGCAGATAAAGGCCGCGCAGGATGCCCTCGCGAGCCCCCTCCGGCATGGCCGGATGGGTCCAGTTCTCGTTCATCATCGTGACGTAATAGAAGACGTCTTCCTGATCGTGGTACATGCGACGGATGCCGTCCTGGATGATGACCGCCATCTCGTACGCAAAGGTCGGGTCGTACGACACGCAGTTGGGAATGCTCGACGCCGTGATCAAGTTGTGACCGTCCTGGTGCTGCAGGCCTTCGCCGGCCAATGTCGTCCGACCCGCCGTTCCTCCCATCATGAAGCCGCGCGTGCGCATGTCGCCTGCCGCCCACGCGAAATCCCCGATGCGCTGAAAGCCGAACATCGAATAGAAGCAATAGAAGGGAATCATGTTCACGCCGTGGTTGCTGTGCGCGGTTCCCGCAGCGATGAACGACGACATCGCTCCCGCTTCGGTGATGCCTTCTTCGAGGATCTGGCCGTCCTTCATCTCCTTGTACGACATGAGTTGCTCGGCATCGACCGGCTCGTAAAGTTGGCCAACCGACGAGTAAATGCCGATTTGTCGGAACAAACCTTCCATGCCGAAGGTGCGCGCTTCATCCGGCACGATGGGCACGATGTACTTGCCGATATTCCGGTCGCGCACCAGCTGGGTCAGGATGCGAACGAAGACCATGGTGGTCGACATTTGATGGTCGCCGCTACCCTTGAGCTGAACCTCGAAGGCGTCGAGCGACGGCACGGTCAGGGGCGCCGCCGTGCGACGACGTGCCGGCAGGTAACCGCCCAGCTCTTTGCGCCGAGCCCGCAGGTACTGAACCTCTTTGCTGGTGTCCGGCGGTCGGTAGAACGGCGCTTCGCCGATCTTGTCGTCGCCAATGGGAATGCTGAAGCGATCGCGAAACGCTTTGAGCGCTTCCTCGCCCATCTTCTTTTGCTGGTGCGTGGGATTGAGCCCCTCGCCTGCTTCGCCCATGCCGTAGCCCTTGACGGTCTTGGCCAGAATGACCGTTGGCTGGCCCTTGTGGTTCATGGCCGCGGCATAAGCAGCATAGACCTTGTTGGGGTCGTGGCCGCCGCGGTTGAGCCACCAGATTTCCTCGTCGCTCATATTGGCCACCATGGCGGCCGTCTCGGGATATTTGCCGAAGAAATGCTCGCGCGTGAAGGCGCCGCCCTTGGCTTTGTACCCTTGGTACTCGCCGTCCACGCATTCCATCATGCGCTTGCGCAAGATGCCCTTGGTGTCCCGCTGGAGCAAAGGATCCCAGTACGAGCCCCAGATAACCTTGATGACGTTCCAACCGGCGCCACGAAAAACCGCTTCCAGCTCCTGAATGATCTTTCCGTCCCCACGCACGGGACCGTCGAGGCGCTGCAGGTTGCAGTTGACCACGAAGACCAAGTTGTCCAAGCGCTCGCGCGCCGGTAATGAAATGGCGCCCAGCGACTCCGGTTCGTCCATTTCGCCGTCGCCCAAGAACGCCCAGACCTTGCGGTTGGAGGTGTCGAGAATTCCGCGATGTTCGAGGTAGCGCATGAAGCGCGCCTGGTAAATGGCCAGCATCGACGTAAGTCCCATCGACACCGTCGAGAATTGCCAGAAATCCGGCATCAGGTAGGGATGCGGATACGACGAAAGACCTGAGCCGTCCACCTCCTGGCGAAAAGCTCGTAGCTGCTCTTCGCTGATCCGGCCTTCGAGGAATGCACGGGCGTAGATGCCGGGCGCCGAATGCCCCTGGAAATAGACCAGGTCGCCGCCGCCCTCTGCATCGGTCCCACGGAAAAAATGATTGAACCCGACGTCGTATAGCGTCGCCGCCGACGCGAAGCTCGCGATGTGTCCGCCCAGCTCGGACGAGCTCTTGTTTGCGTTTACGACCATGGCCAACGCATTCCAGCGAATGAGCGAGCGGATGCGTCGCTCGATACCGGGATCGCCGGGAACGCGCGGCTGCTGCGTCACCGGTATCGTGTTGACATAAGACGTGGTGGCATCGAAGGGTAGATGCGCCCCGGAGCGCCGTGCGTGATCTACCAGCTTTTCGAGGAGAAAGTGCGCGCGCTCAACGCCTTCGCGCTCGAGCGTCGACGCAAGCGATTCGATCCATTCGCGTGTTTCCTCGGGGTCGCTGTCGTGCTCAACGCCTAGCGGGTCGGTTTCGTCTGCCATGGAGGTGCCCTGTGGATGGGGTGACGCATGCCCGGAGGCAGCCGACTCATCGGCGCTGTCATCCATCGGTCCCTGCTGCGTCGATTCCTGGTGGGCTGAATTCGTCAAGTGGTCCACGTTTCATAGGATGCCGATCTCGCCTCTCCGTTGCGCCGTGGCAGCGAGAAAGACGGCTCGGCCGAACACGGGAATTTCCAACCGAAAATGACATCTGCGCCACGCCGTAGCACCAGCAGATCGCCCGCTCGCACCGTAGACCGCCCTGCTGATACACTCACCGCTCATCCAAACCGGGAGCACGAGATGAAGAAGACCAGTCCAAGTGCATTGAGCCGATTGGGCGAAGCGGCCAGGCTGCCCCTGCTGTCGTGGCGAGGAATCCTCTACGTTTGGATGCCGATCCTCGCCCTCCTGACGTGTGGAATTCTAATTTCGCAAAAACTGATCCACCCAGCGCCGACGACGATTCGCATTTTGAGCGGCCCGGACGGCAGCAGCTACCGCAGCAATGCTGAAAAGTACAAGAAGATCATTGAGCGCTCTGGAGTGAAGGTCATCGTCCTGCCTTCGCACGGCGCTCTCGATAATCTCCAGCAGCTGGCCAATCCCAAGGTAAAGGCGGACGTCGGCTTCGTGCAAGGCGGGCTGACCGACGACATCGACATCTCGCGCCTGTTTTCCCTCGGCAGTGTGCTGACCCAGCCGCTCATGGTGTACTACCGTCACAGCGAGCCGGTCGAAGTGCTCTCACAGCTGAAAGGCAAACGCCTGGCCATCGGACCCGAGGGTAGCGGTGCCCGCGTCTTGGCGTTGAAAATTCTGAAGGCCAACGACATGGATGGACCGCCCACGGTGCTGCGCGAGCTGGCCGGCGAAGAGGCGGCGGACGAGCTCCTCGCCGGGAAAATCGATGCGGCCTTCATGATGGGCGATTCGGCCACGCCGGCTATCATGCGCAAGCTGCGCGACAACGCCACCGTCGAAATCGCCAGCTTCCGCCAAGCCGACGGATACCTGCGAAAGTTTCGCTTTCTGTCCAAGCTGACCCTGCCCGAAGGCGCCTATGACCTGGGCAAGGACGAGCCGCCGAAAACCCTGACGCTCATCGGTCCTACCGTCGAGTTGGTCGCTCGCAAGGATCTGCACCCAGCGCTTTCCGATCTTCTGATTGGCGCTGCCCAAGAGGTTCACAGCGGCGCTGGCCTGTTCCGCAACGCCGGTGAATACCCGGCGCCGCTAGCCCGCGATTTTCCCATCAGCCCGGACGCCGAGCACTACTACAAGTCTGGCGGTCAGTACCTTTACAAGAAGCTGCCGTTCCCGTTGGCCAGCCTTCTCTACCGCCTGATTGTCGTCATCGTTCCGCTGCTTGTCATTCTGGTGCCGGCCACCAAAATCGTGCCGACCATCTACAAGTGGTGGATGCGTTCGCGTATCTACCGCTGGTATGGAGCTCTCATGACCATCGAGCGCGAGATGATGGCCCAGCCTTCGAACGAAAATCGCACGCTTCTGCTTCAGCGCTTCGAGGCCATCGAGGCCGCCGTGGGCGAACTCAAGACGCCGCCATCGTTCGGCGATCAACTGTACGTCCTACGCGATCACGTGCGTCTCGTGCGCGAGCGACTGTTCGGCAAACTGCAAGCAGGTGAACGGCCGACCGACGGAACAGCGCAGCCAGTGAGCTAATACGTCGCCGGATCGCAGGTCGGACAAAGTCGGCACTGTGCGCGCACACGAGTGCCGGCGGGTAGCGAGCCCGACGCTAGATCACTGGCCGAACGCAGTAGTTCAATAAGTTGGCCGCTGCCTAGACAGACCACACTGTCGAACGTGAGCTGCCAACAGGTGTTAGCGACGGCGCCGTTGCTGGATCCCGCTGGGCACATGGGCAAAGCAGGTGAGTCCTGGAAGATGAGCTTGCTCGAATCCGACGGATCGACGGTGGGCGTGCTCAGCACCACGCTACAGTCAGGCTGCAAGCCTGGTGTGGCAGGATCGATGTCCGCGAGGGTATCCGCAATGCAAAACGGTTGAAAAGGCTTTGCAAAAGAGTCGCCGATCTGGGACATCGAATCGGAAAGGTCAGGCTGGCAAATGCTGAACTTCAGCCCGTTCTCAGCGAACTCGTCCACGAATGCGGAATTGCGAAGACCAGCCGTGGCTCCCCAACCGGCTGCCGCCGTATCGAACGCGCTCGTGGTTGGCTTGTGGTTTGGGTCGTAGCAAATGGGCCACGAGTCGAATACCGTGGGATGATTGGGATCTGCAGTCGGATTGGGAACCGAGTCAATCTTGTAGACAGCAGTCCCAAGGTCACTGTCGTTGAGTGGCCAACCAAAGATGCCAGCGACCAAGATCTGGTCCGCACTGCTCTTTACGCCTTTTACGTGATCGGCGATTTGCTTGATGTCCTTGAGCGGACTGCAGCTTGTCGGCGTCGAGGTATCCGTCCCTGTGCTACTAACGCGGTCCGTGGGGTTGGGACACGCGTCGGCGCGGGCCGAGCATTGAGTGAGCGGGGTAGAAAACGCCTGCGTCGTCGGATAGCCGGGCCCAGTCACAGACAAGTTGGCGCCGCCACACTGATGGGAACGTGTGTAGCACCGCAGACTGGCTGACTCACCACTCAGGTCCGTATCGCCGGGTCTGGCCCCGAACATGCCGTCGTTGGTTGCCGCCGAGCAGTCGTCCTCATCGGTGAGAAAGATCAGGCCCAAGTAGGCATTGGGACGCAAGAACGCCGCCTGTTGTGCTTCGTTGCCGATGCCTTTTACCGCCAAGGCAAATTCGAACGCTTGCAGGGAGTGTTCTTCCCCGCAGCCGAGCGTGCCGAGATTGCTCGCAAGGCAGCCGAAAACAGCGCTCATGTCACCCACGAAGTTCACAGGCACGCCGCCCTTGTACTCGAGAAAGAGGCTGTCTGCTGACGTTACGCCACACGCCTTGGCATTGATCATTTGGAATCGGCCCAGGTCGCCGTAGTTGCTCACGGTCCCATCGGCCAAGGTCCTCGGCCCGCACGAGCCAGCCGCGTAGGCGCCGCCGGGGCCGAGATCGCTGTCAATGATGGCAATACGCAAATCCGGTAAGCTTCCATCCCTCGGGTCCTTGAGGGCTTGAATCAAACGAGGAAACTGCGCCGCCAGCTTTAGCTGCTTGGGTGCCATGGACGGCGAATTATCAATCATGAAGACCAGATCGAGCTGGCGATTGGGCGCGACAATGATTTCATAGGTCCCGACCAACGCCGTATCGGCCCCTGCATCGGCCGGACTTCGTAAGTCTACGTTAACGGCGGACGCATCCTTCGGATTCAGGGGGCTGGCGTCACTCTTGCCGACGGCCAATGTATCGCCAACGTAGGCATCGTTTCCGCAAGCTCCTGCCATGCCCGCCAGGACCAACAACAGTGCACTTCGTGTAGCGCTTCTCATGTTCGTGCTTGTCCTTCCTTCGACAATGACCTTACAAACCGCCTTCACAAAATGGCGAAGGAGTAGCCGAGCACGAAACGCAGGTCCCAACTTGGCAACTCCTTCGCGAGAACCGTGCCCGAATCACTTACTCGCGTGAGCACGCGTCGGCCCTGCGGCCATCCCGTCGTGTCGAATCCCAACCAGCATTCGTGCCGATGCCACCGCCGAGCCAGCGCGAGCCCGCCATTCAAACCCCACATCACCGACGTCGTCGAATTGCTCGGCGCATAGCCCGAGCCGCTGGCCATCAAGACGCCAAGACTTCCACCCAGTCGACCGCGAATAGCCCAACGCTGGCGATAGAAATCGTAGGTCAGGGCCAGCGTGAACGTCGGACGGCGAAAGGTCGCTGTTCCCTGACCCACCGACAGCTGCCGCGAGGATGTCAGCGACGACTCGAACAGCCAACCGGTCTGCTCGATCAGACTCGGCATGCCGATGAAGAGCAACCCTCCCGCCGCGGTGCCGAGGGTGTCGCTTTGACCCAGAACTCCCGCGCCGACCACGATCGTCGTGCTGATGGATAGAGGCTCCCCCTCGGGATCGAAAAAATGCGTACTCGATGATTCCAGCGGTCGCCGTTCGCGCGGTGGAATGCCAGGGGCTTTCACGGTGCCGACTGGCATCGCGTCGAGCCAGGCGGCAATCACGTAAGCGGCAAGCTCGGCGCGGGCATTGCAGTCGCCGTCGACGGACAGAGATCGTTGCTGGGTTGCCTCGCCAGGCGCGGACAAGTCGATGCGCATGGCCTGGCCGTCGTTGCGCACGCGCGCGGCTACATTCTCGGGACCACCGGCCGGTAGAAGTCCGAGCAGATGTCCGCTGACCGCTTCGGCGGATGGGCAATCGGAATTGCTCGACACACGCGCGGCCGACCACGCGCGCGAGGGAATCACAAGCGCTAGGACGAAAAAACAACCCGCCCTCAGCGGTGGTCGAGGAATCGCTTAGCCTCCGCTGCAAAACGACCGTTTGGATAGCGGTCGCGATAACTTTCGACATCCGCCAGCCCGGCTTCGCGCTCGCCACAGCGAAGACGCGCCACCGCACGGCCCCACAAGGCGCGTTCATACCAGGCGGGCGATCCAGAAACCCGAGATAGCGCCTGATCGAAATCGGCACTTGCCTCCGGCCAACGCCGAGCGGCGGCTCGCAATTCACCTCGCACGACGAGACGCTCGCCGCCGCGAGGGAGCACGTCGAGCGCGATGGTATCGAGTCGCGAGAGCGCTTCTCGGTCTCGGTGAAGCGCCAGCAGCGATTCCACTTCCAAGGCGTCGCGCTCGGCCGAAAGGCTGCTGCGAGGATAGGCTCGTTCATGTGCCTGCAGCGCCATCAGAGCGCCCGACGGATCGTGTTCCATGCGCAACCTGCGCATGGCCTGTCCAAAGAGCACGGCATCGGATGGCACGCTCCGTAAGTCGTCTTTGACGAGGGCAACCGGTCGTACGGGTGACGTGCCGGAATCCGCAGGCGATGGCACCACGGTAGGCGCGACGGACGGCGCGGCGGATGGCGCGGTGGCTGGCGCAACGATCGGCGTTGCGGCCGGGCCGCTGTCCGACAATGGCTGGGCAAAGAGGTCATTCGACGGTGCAGGCGTTACCGGCACGGGTACAGCGTAGGCGAGCCGACGAAGGACGGACCGGGTGGCCTTACCCGAGGGAACGCGCGGCCCTACCTCCGACCGAGACGACGGTCTCTCCGCCGCCAAGGCGTCGCCCGCCTCTGCCACCACGCTGTCGCTCCAAACCCGCCAACCAAAGGTACTAGCGGCGGGCAGAGCGAGCAACAGCGGATCGGGAACCTCTGGTAATATTACTGTCTCTGGCGCGCGAGCGAGAACCGGAGGCGGCTGGGCATTCACCGGCGCGCGGCGCTTCTCAGAGTGCGATCGGGTCGTCGATGGTACTGCGGGCAGAGGCGCTTTGCCCATTCCGGGAATCAAACCCAGGCGCTCGGCTGCTGCAAATGCGGCGCCTCCCACCACCAGCGCCGCCAGCACGATCACGGCTGGAGCAAGTCGCATCCGCAGCCCCAGCCATCGCGTGCCGAATGCCGTGCGCATAATCCGGCGCCGCACCTTGCGCTTGCGCTCCGACGACAGACACTCGACGCCTCGGGCGGCGTCGAGCAACGGCGCGATCTCGCCCAGATAACGTTCGCGGAGCTCATCCACTGACCGCGATGCCCGCGATGACGACTTGAAGGTCCTCATCCCGCGGCCCTCTGCTCGCCACGGGTTAGCTGCTGCAAAAGCATCGCCCGACCGCGGTGGACGCGAACCCAGACGGCATTCGCAGTCAAGCCGAGCAGGTGCCCGGCTTCTTCGGCGGCGAGACTCTCGATGTCGCACAGAATGATGGCCGTCCGGTACTTGCCAGGCAGCCGGTCCAGGGCAGCGTAAAGTCGAGTGCACCGCTGCCGTTCTTCCAGGACTTCGAGCGGCGTGGGACTCGGCCGCGCCGTCGCTTCTTCGTGCCCACGATGAAGCACGTCAAGATACTGGCGCAGCTTGCGGCGAAAGCGCCGCTTGCGCACCACGAGCTGCGTGATGCGAAAGAGCCAGGTAGATACCTTGGCGTCGCCGCGAAATTCACGCCGCCGGCGAAGCGCCACCACGAACACGTCGTGAATCAGGTCCTCGACGTCGGCACTGGGCCCGCACAACCGGCGAACCCAGCGCTCGACCATGGGCTCGTAGCTTTCGTAGAGGTGATCGAAGAGTAGCTCGGGATCGCGGAGATCGACCTCGTCCCGGATCACCGGAAGCTCGCCGCTCTTTTGAAGCTGTCCCTTCGACATGCGATGATCCTGTCCCCGGCGGCAGGAGAACCTTACAAACTGTATCGCAACGGCCCGCGCTAGGCCGTTTGCGCCACACCAAACATGCGGCGGTACGTCACGCCGAACACATTCACGGACCACGGCGCCGTCCAAATGAGCCCGATGCCGAGCGGAATGGCGCTGGCGAAGATCACGAGACCCATCGCGATAAGCAATCCGAACAGCTTGAACCACCGCTTGCCGACGGCTCTGCGCGAGGTCTCCATCGCCTGCCACGGC
>ODAK010007142.1_pt1 | contig 11209 bp, 11 predicted proteins | sample 1539591 | NCBI WGS metagenome assembly ODAK01 (sample SAMEA3539303, study PRJEB22396) | soil metagenome | biome: tundra; feature: field; material: soil | place: USA | collected 2010-05 | depth 0.15 m | reverse complement strand
GGGGCTCTATTATCCACTGTGGCCACGGTCGTGCTTCTCGCGGTCGTGGTGCTAGGAGAGTGGTCCATTCCGGGTGCTGGGGGATCTGCGCCTCTCCTTTCCTCGCTCGCACGGGCGTCGAAAGTCGTTGATTGGTTCTACCTTCGGTCTGTTTTCGGCGTGCGGAACCGTTATTGATCGGCCGACAGCACCCGGAATGGACCACTCTCCAAGCTTTTGCGGAAGTGGCGAAGGTGGGGTGTAATAGTCGGCGAGCATGGGATTGACCGGGCAAGTCTTTCGGTGGGGTGAATTCAGTATGGCACTCAATGTCGCATAAAGCGCAGGCGATCCTCCTCGTCACCTTCCTCGCAACCTTCGGTGTGGCTTTTCTCGCTCGCCGGCGTTCGTTGCAAGACGAACATGGCGGCCTCGCCGAATTGAATCTCAACCGGTGGCTGGTCGGACTTAGCGCCGGCACCACCGCCGGTAGCGGTTTCATCGCCACTGGCTCAGTTGCCTTTGGATATTCAATGGGGCTGAAATCGATCTACTTGCCGGTCAGCTGGCTGCTGGGCGACCTTATCTTCTGGTACTTCTTTCCTGCCCGCATCAACAGGACCGGCCGCGATTCTCAGGCTACGACGCTCTCCCAGATACTCACATACCAGCTCTCCGGCACGCTCTCCGCGGTGCTGGCTCTCCTATGCGCGCTGACTATTCTCGTGAGCCTTACCGGATTTCTCTCGGCCCAATGGCTCACCGGCCAGAAACTTCTTTCGGGCGCGTTTGGATTGTCCAATTCGACGGCGCTAGGAACATTTGCCTTGCTCATCATTGCTTATTCAAGCATCGGCGGGTTCCGTGGCTCAATCTATACCGACGTCCTGCTGGCGATCATTCGTATTGCAGGAACAATGATCGCACTGATTGCGATCCTTTGGTTCGCGATGGACGACCACATGGCGTTTGCAAAACATATTGCCGCGGCCGGCAGCGGCTTCATGAGCATGCGGTTTGGCGGAATCGCCGGGACTGCTAGCTTTGTTCTCGGCTCTGCGATTGCGGCCATCGGCTTCGGTTTGGGTCAGCCGCAAATCCTGACGCGTTACCTTGCCGGCAGAACCCCAGAGGAAACACGCTCGGCGTGGTGGATTTACATCGGCTTTGGACAGTTCACTTGGATATCGATGATAGTCTTCGGTGTCTTTCTACGCGGAATTATGCCCGGCATTACCGACCCGGAGACCGGCCTCAGCGTTTTCTTCCAGAGTTACACCGACGCCGCTTTGACGGGAATTATTTTGGCTCATGTGTTCGCAACCATTGCGGGGACATCCAATGGAGTGCTTGTGACGATAGCGCAAATTATCGTTCATGATGTTGTGCCTCGTGTGTTCGATGATCGGCAAGCTCGGCTTTGCATATCCGTCGCGACTCTGTTGATGGGAGCTGTCAGCATTCTCATATCCCTCTCAATGCACGGATCGGCCTATAGCGTCGCACTGTCGTCGATGGCTCTAATGGGCGCCGGGCTCGCATCGGCCGTGATGATCAAGGTGCTCGGTTGGCGTCATTCAGCCGCGTCTCTGCTCTGTGCGGTGATCGGCGGAATCGGTGGGGCCGTCCTGTGGCAACAGTCGGGGTTGGGCAGATTGCTCTATGAACCAGGCGTCGGGATGGCCTGCGGCCTCGGCATCAATTGGGTAGCCGTAAGGACATTTACAGTAGAGACACTATGAAAATCATGGGATCCACGATTCTTATAACCGGAGCCAATCGTGGGTGTCAGTTGCAATTAACCGATGCACTTCCTCGACCTAAACAATGTACGACTTCAATTAACCCCCGCACTGCAGGTGCCTTTTCAATGATTCGGATAGGTCTGCTCGACTGTACGGCGAGGTCGGTAAGTGGCTGGCACAAGTGGTGTTTGCCTATCACGCTGTGCCGAGCAACGCCCGGAGTCTGCAAACGTTTCGTCACTACGTGAAGATGCTCTGGATGCGCACGCTTCGGCGCCGCAGTCAGAAGGATTCAACCACGTGGGAGCGCATCGAGCGACTCGCGGCGGACTTTCTGCCGCCCCCGCGAATCCTGCATCCCTGGCCAGAAGCACGTTTTCTCGTCAAACACCCGAGGTGGAAGCCGAGTGCCTAAATCGGGCCCGCTCGGTTTTGTGCGGGGGGCGCGCAGCAATGCGCGTCCCTACCGCGATCCCTTATTGGAATTTGACTATACCCGGGCCATGTGCTCGCGCAGTGATAATATCCGCTACTTGCTCGCGATTGCGCCGCGTCGATTCACGAAGAACGCGATGATTACGATCGTCAAGATCAGCGCTTGTGCGCTTAACGATTGCTGCGACGGAAACACGCCGAGCCAGTCAACGCGCGGAAATGCAACAGGTGTGGTGGCGAGCCACCCGGCCTCCTGCAGGGCCTGCATTCCCTTGCCGGTGAGAATCAGCGCAAGCACCGCGATCAGCAGGGAACTCGCCGCAAAGAACGTGCCGACCGGGAGCCGGCGGCTGGTGCGCAATAGTACCCAGGCCACGGCTATCAGCGTCATTGCGCCGGCCAATAGTCCCGCGCCGATCGCCGTCCTTCGGCCCGTCGTCCACAGGGCGGCGTAGAACAAAATCGTTTCGAACACTTCGCGATAAACGGCAATGAAGGATAATCCAAATAAGAAAATCATTGATCGACGATCGAGCGCCGCGGAGAGTTTGGCGCGCAAATACGCCTGCCAGCGACCACCGACACTCTTCTGATGCATCCAAATGCCCACGCCCAGTAGGACGGCGGCTGCGAACAGCGAAGACAACCCTTCAGTGACTTCCCGGCCGGCACCGCTGACCGATACTATGTAGGTCGCCACGACCCAAGTCACTGCGCCGGCCGCCAAGGCCAGCATCCAGCCGACATGTACATAGCGCACGGCATCGTCTCGATGTGCCTTGCGAAGAAACGCGATCATCGCGACCACAATGAGCAACGCTTCCAGGCCTTCACGCACAAGAATCGTGAACGCACCGAGAAAGGCGGTGGCCGGCGTTGCGTGGTTCGCTTCGAGTTCTTGGTCTATCGCATCAAACAACCGGCTCAAGGTATCCGCCTGCCCTGTCACCGTATCGGAGTCGTGGTTGAGGACTGCGGCGCGATATTGCGCCATGTGGGTTTCCAATTGAACGCGCAGATTATCGTCACGTGCTGCCAACGTGGGCTCTATCGGCTCGATTCCGTCGAGATAAGCCGACAACGCCAATCGTGCGGCATCCTCTGTGCGACCGCTTCGATACGCCGCTAGACTCGCGGTCATCTGCGCCCTCGCCAGCGCGATACCCCGGGGTCCGTAGGCGAGCGCTTCCGGATGAGTGCGTAAATAGCCCAAGGCTGCGGCAGCGCCGTCGGCGCCGAAACGGGGCGCCCATTGATCCTCACGACCTCGCACCAACGTCCCGAGATCGGGCACGTGCGCCCGCAGCGCCCGGTCCTGTCGCCATCGAACTTCGCCCGCACTGACATAGGGCGAGTACGCGAGGCTGCCAGCATAGAACGCCACCGCCCATCGATCCGCCACGCCGAGCTGCGCAAAGCCCATCATCGCTGTGCCGGGTACCCCGTGTGTAACCGCTTCGTAAAGCGACAGCACGCTGCGCTCGGCGGCACGTCTGCGATCAGTGAAATCAACCGGTCGAGGTTGCAGCAGGGCTCCAGCCGGACCATCTCCATGTCCATCCACACCGTGGCACCCAGCACAGGTGCTGGAGTAGATCCGCGCGCCCCGTGCCAGATCGGGTGCGACGAGGGGTGCCGTTGGAATCGGATAGGCGGCGAGGAGCGCGTCGGCGAGCGCATGCGCCTGAGTCGCCACGCCATCGGCGGCATCCTTATTGGTGATGCTTCGCGCTAGGCGCTCGCCCGCCTCCCGTAGCGCAGAAGATGTCGGGACCGTCGGCAGGGAATGGAGCTGCGTGCGCACGGCTTCTGCAAACTCACGCATTTCCGCATATTCGGAAGTGCTGACAATCTGTCCGTCGGCGACGGCTCCTCGATAATCGTCAGCCAGGTAATCGAGTATTTGCCAAGTCTGCGACGCCCGCTCCGCAGACTCGGGCCTGTTCCCACTGACGCTCGGAACCTCCGCGCGCGCTGGAGCGTCGGCGGCCCACGCACATGCAATGCTTATAACAATGAGAATCGTTCGCATTTGTAACAACTATACGCCGCGACACAATGGCGCGCTCGCCTCGATTTCGCGTGTTGCGGTGGCAGGGAATGCGGAAACGCGCGCCAGGACCACCGCATTGAAAGCACCGCCCCTCGAAGTTGACGTCCAATTCGTTCCCCGTGCTGCGGTCCTTTCGCTACCGCGGATGGAACGACTGCCATCTTATCTGCAGGAAATCAGTAATTGAGGGACCGAATCCCGTCAGCTCGGAGGACACCGTTGGGGCAGGATCCGATACCATAGACGCTACAGCCCCCACTGACGGCACCGATGTCCGCCCGCGTTGTCTGGCGGCCGAGACTGAACGGGTCGCGAACACGCCGATTGCCTGGCTGCGCGCCCATCGCCTGGAGTCTAACCGTGAGCACAGTCCCTTCGATGGTGGTTTCCGCTAGCACACGTCACCTCGCGACGTCGCGACGTTTGCGTCGCACGCCGTTCACGTCGCGAGTTGAGGCCTCGGGATGCAAGCTCTACTCGGTCTATAACCATATGCTGCTCCGGGGCGGAGGACCTCGCCGCTGCCGTACTGGGCGAGGCGGTGCGCGCTATCCGCTTCTTTCGGTTCGCCATCCTTCCCTGGCGCGGAACTCCGATGGTTGTCGCCCGCTCTGGCTGGAGTAAACAGGGAGGCTTTGAAGTCTATGTCAACGATTGGGATCTCGGCGGCTCTCTTTGGGATGAGTTCATGCACAAAGAGGGCCCCTTCAACGTCGGGCCCGGCGCGCCACACCGGACTGAGCGCATTGAGGGCGGGCTGCTAAAGTGCTCATAGCGTCCGATCACTCGCCGTATGTCCTTGAGTTTCTTAATTTCGACTGCATTCGACAAATTCGTAAACAGGCGCGGCATCGCTCGTTCTTAAGATATTGATTCACCTGGCAGACGCGACCGCTATGAGCACTTTTTACAGGAATCTTGCTTACGGGCCTATACGATGTACAGCCACTTTATGATGCTCGCCCGGCTGCTGCATTCAGCCCCAAAGGTGAGGCTCTTCTTGGACCAGGATTCCGGTATTCGGGCCGCTGCCATCAGCGCGTTTGGGCAGCGGATTAAGGACCGAACGGCGGACGCGTTCTATGTTCGAGTGGCGAAGGGCGCCAACGCTTATGAAAAGCAAAATGCGGTCGCCACCGCACGCGCCGCGCGCGAGGCGCTCATGGTAAATGAGGGATTTACCAGCGAAAAAGCGGCTGCCCTGGAAATGATGAAGCGAGAGATCAAGCAGGCGGTAACGCTCACCCGATGGGACGACCGGTGGGCGCTGCACCCGTGGCCGATCGCCGCGGAGCCTTCAAAATACGTCTGTTGGCTCACTGACCATAGGGACTACGACGAAGACCATACAGCAAGGCTGTTCCTAATGGCGACGCTCCACCCGATCGACCGCTTCTTCATGCAAACGCGCCGACGTGTGAGCCTTGCAGAACGGTCCGTGGTCAGTTCGCGTAACCAGCGTCGAATGTGGAGTGGCTACAGCGCCTACAGCCCCGCGGTGCTTCAACAGGCGAAGCGCTTATCTCTCAGGAAAATTGTAAGATCGCGTCTGCCGTCTGCGGTGCCTGACGAGCACGAACATGGCCCAATGAAATGCGATGGCCCCGAAACGGTAGTGCCCCGTAGGTTGCAGCGGATGAGAGGACTCTAAAGGATCAGTGACCATTATTTACCGCTTCCTGTGGTGTACAAAAGAATCCACCGCCTTAATTCAACCGCGCACTAAAACCGCTTTGAAAACCCGACCGATAAGCCGCCTGGCAAGAGTTGCACGGACAGGGGTATGGCGCGGGTGGTACTCCAATACCCCACCCCCGTCCCCAATGCCCAGCTGGCGATGACGTCCGTCTGCCAATGCGCCTGACTTTTCAACCGCGCGAAGGCGTCATACACCGGTAGGGCTTCTAGGGCCCAAATCCACGGGTCTTGCCGGCCGTAGTTCGCGATGAAAGGCGTCACGAAGCTCGCCTGCAGGGTGACCTCGCCGCTTGGGAAACTCTGATAGCCGCTGCCCTTAAACCAAGCATTGGGATTGTTACCTTGGTAGGGGCGGGCGCGGCTGAACGCGTACTTCAATACCGTCGCACCGATTCCTGAGATCGCCGACGCATCGATCGTCTGCCAGAAGGTGTGACCCAGCTCGTTATCGTTTCCAAACCACAAACTGCCCGCCACTTCGAGGGCGATGACTCCGTTCTCGAGTCCGGTCTGATACTTACGAGTCCAGATGCCGTTTTGATCGAGCGGAAATTCATGATCGAACCCGGCGTATGCTTGACTGGAGGCCAGCGCTAATAGCATCAGGCACACTGTTGATAAGCGGTTCATAAAACAGGCCTCTGCGCTTGCAGATACATCGCGCGGTCGGTGGTGACGTTCTTGCCAGACTCGACGGTGGGCCGGACCATCTGCTCTAAGAACTGACGTTCATCGAGGGTGAACCGTTCCGCAACGATTTGCTTCAGTGACGGTGCCCATGGATGCGGTGAACTCCCAAGAAAGACTTCCCATGACGTGATGAGCGATGGCACCACGTCAATATGCAGCTGCAGATGAATCTGAGCAAATCCCGCGCCGCGAACCATATTGAGCAAATCTCGCTCAGAATAATTGGCGATCGGGCTCTTGGCGCAGGCCTCCTCGGTGTCAGGAAACTGAGCTGCCTTCCAGCGATGCAGAAGCGTCAAAAAGCGATCAACCGGCTGGGATTGATCTTCGACGCGTCTTCGCAAAGCCCTGGCGTAGAATGCCTCGTCTTGCAGAATGGGCTCAGCAATCGAGAGGCGGCCGCCGAGTTTAAGGATACGAAAACATTCACCCAACGCCGCCTTCTTGTCCGCAACGTAGGCAAGAACCGCTCGGGTTGCCACGACATCGACCGACGCATCGGCGATCCCTTTGATGTTGTCGGCCGTGCAATGATGAAAAGTGCATTGAGGTCGCACGTTGCGTTGCAGGGCGACGGACTCTGCGTACCGCAGCATGGGAGCGGATAAGTCGGCGAGAATGACGCGCAGCAACGGACCGATACGATCAATAGCACGGAACGCCACCAGACCTTCCCCGGCACCGACATCGACATCGACCAGAGTCATGCCGGCGGCGAGATGTGCACCCTCCAGCACCCGATCCGCGTAGCCCTCAACGGCGGCCTGGACGACTTGGGCGTACGCGGGATCATCCGCGTGACGATGATGCAAGAGCCATTCGGACCAGACGTCCGATTCAAGATTGTGGATTTCCATTTCCTTTCTCTAAATTCATCATGGGCATCAGCCTAAACGCTCTCGATGAGCCGGACAGATCCATCACGAGCGACGTAGAAGTGCGAATCGCGCCATCGCACCCGGCGCGTGGCCTGCGACCGTAGATCGCGCGGCGCGGGCACCTGACGAAGGCGCCGCCTGGCGCCACGTTATCGGACGCACCACGCGCGCACCATTTCTATTTTCAAGAACTCCTCGGCCCCAGCTCCTCGAAGCAATGCCAGCTTGGCCAGCAGTCCCGCCTCGGTGCAGGTGGCTGCATGCACGGTTACGGACCTAGGCGCATCGGTAATCGGCCAGCCGGTTTTCGGATTGAGCACATGCCCATATCGGACGCCCGCGCTGATCACATGGCGATAGGTGTCGCCGCTCGTGGCCAATGCGCCGCTGGATAGTTCCAACAGCCCCGCAGCGGTGCCGGCGCGATCCACATCCTCGATGGCAACGTACCAAGGAGTACCGTCTCGCCGCGGACCTGACACCCGCAGATCGCCACCGAAGTTCACGAGGACTGGAGCCCGAGTGTGAGCTTCAGCGAGCGCGAGGGCCTGGTCGACCGCGTATTCCTTGCCGATGCCACCGAAATCGATTTCCATACCGGGCTGGAGACGCAGGATCGGGCGCTCCCAGGTGACTTGATTCCAACCGACGTGTCGGAGTGCCTCGCGCACCTGGAGATCTGTCGGTATCGTTTCCGACCCATCGAATTTCCACACCCGACGCAGCGCACCCGAAGTGATATCGATGAGCCCCTCACTTAAGGTGTAACACCCCATCGAGTAGCCAATGAGATCCGCCGTTTCATCATCGACCTCCACCGCCGTTCCTGCCGTCTCATTGATATGGGTCACGACACTCGGTCTGTATCGTGAGAATTTGGCCTCTATCCGCAGGGCCTCGGTCTTGACGATCTCTCCCACCTCAGCCCCAAGAATCTCGTCGTCCGTGTCAACGAGCACGACACAGGGGCTGGCCATTGCAGTGAACCTTGTGGATTGATCCTCATGCGCTGCAGCCACCTTTCTGCGCTCCCAGCTTGATCCGTGCGCTGCTGCTTCAGAATGAAAATGTGTACCCGAGCAGCAATGTATAGGCCTTCAGATCCGGGAACAGATTCTGCTGCTGCAATTGCCCGATCGCACCAGCGGGTGATCCATTGCCGTGTTGATCGTAATACTCGACGCGCAGATTGAGTTCCGAAGTCTCATCGAACGGAATCCCGAATTTGACGCCGTAGGTTTGCGCGTGGAACTTCGCAAGACGCGTGTCGGCAGACGCGTATTCAGGGATCGCTTCGCCGCTCACGAGGTAGTAATGAAAGAATTCTGCCGCGTTTTGCGTGTAATAGCGCAGGTGCGGCTCGATATAATAATTCGTGCCGATTTGCCAGCGATAGCGCAGATCGGCAGTCAATGATTTGATTCCCCAGTCATCTTTGTAACCCCGCAATGAGGCAGAAATGACGTCGCTGGTCAAATGGACCTTGTTGTCGAAGAAAATGCTTTGCTTGCGGCGCAAGTCGGGTCGATTCTCGTAAATCTGCTCGCTGGGCTGACCGCTCACCGGATCGACGACCGAAATGATCTTGTATGGATCGTTTTGATAGCCGTGCTCATCACTATAGGAATAGCTCAGGGTCGCGAGCCAGCGCCGGCTCATGACCTGCGTGATCCCCACAACGGCATCGACTTCGTGAAGCGTGGCATCCGGACCTTTCCAATTCCCGTTCATTTGCGTGAGTGGTGTCGGCGTTCCGCCGATCGGGAAAGAAAGATCCGATTCATAGTTAACCGCCGCGCTCAAGGTCGTGTTGTGCCCGTTGAAGTCCTGAGCAAGTCCGACATGGGCGCTCTCAGATCGGTAGTCGTGTTCCTTCGAGTAGGCAATACCCCCATCGATTTTCAGATTCTGCGTGAGCGCCTGCTCCCACCCCAGGTGTCCCGCAATGCGGCGATCGTAAAAACCGTGATCGAGCGGATAGGTGTTAGGCGGTACAATGGTGCTCGCGGCTAGAGTCTGGGTTTTCGCACCTGTCGGCGGCGGCACGAGGACCACCGTCGAACCGCCGGATGCCGTCGTGACAGTCACCGGGGTCCCGAGCGGAATGACTTTGTACGGCCGCACGTAGGTCTGCGGCAGTGTCGAGGGGACCGCGCCCAGGGGCGTCGGTCCGGTGAGCGAGTCGGCGGTGATACCGAGATTTAACGTGCTGTCCTCGTCGATTTTGTGACTGACGTTGACTTCCGGCTCGATGGCCTGGACGCGATTCACCTCATGGTAAACGAGTAACGCCGAATCGACGGTCGTCGTGGGCGCATCTGCCGGGGCCTCTTGTGCCTTGGCGTGCCCACTCGCCAGCAATCCCGCTGCCGCGGCCGCCAGTGCGCGCCTCACGCCAGGCGTATTCACGGCGGTCTGCGGCTTCAGTTGCACCCGCAGCCCCCGCCGGCAAAGCTGCGCCCACCGCTCGAGGCCTCTTTACTGAAGTAAATGTGATCATCCATGCCCGCTTCGATCGGATACCCACCGACCTGCATCGCACGCTCGGCCAGCAGGTCGTGTTCCCACGGTTTCGCGCCGATCACCGTGCAACCGCCGCTCCCGAACACGGCTACTCCGATGAACAGCGCTCCCAGCAGACGCACCTTCGCCCGCCTAGCGGACGTATTCAAGCGCTCAGTGAGTCTTTTCGGCGAGTAGAGTCTGAAGCTGTTCTTCATATAACCCCTTCTGTTTCTCTGAAAAACCGGCATGCTGAAAGCGCACATGGCCGGCGCGATCGATCAGGATAGCGCTTGGCATACCGGCGACTTTGTAGGCCGTGGCAAGTTCGCCCTTTGGGTCGTACACAATTGAAAACTCGGCGGGCGTTTCGTTCAAGAATCGCTCCGCCCGGTCTCGGTCCTTATCGACGTTGACGCCGATCACGACGAAGTTCTGCGACGCGTATTCGCGCACCAGACCGTCCAACCAAGGAAAGGACTGCTTGCAGGGCCCGCACCAAGAGGCCCAGAAATCCACATACACAACCTTGCCCCGATACGCGCCTAAATCCAGATCCGCGGCTTGTGCAATCGGGCCGAGGAGCAGCACCCCCCAAAGAGCAAAAAATACCCGGGCGACGGGGCCTCGATGTTGAGTGGCCGTGAGGCTCGCTACGCGCATGCGACTTCTCCGATGTGTGCAGCGACTATAAGGACATTCACTTTGTAATGCAAAGTGTGACTCGAAGCAGCGTTAAACGCGTCGTTTTGTCCCGGCATTTAGGAGGCATTCAAATGAGAATCGTTTCGTAAACGGGCTCGAGGAATGCACTATTAAAAGGCCACGCACCCTGATAGAACATCATGCCGATGTGCAGGAACCCTCACAGCGTGATGAGGCTCGCCCCGACCAGCCGTTCGGCGACGCGCGAGGCAATAAATCCCGAATCGCCGATTCCGGGGCCGTCGGGATTCACGGAACCCCCGGGAAACGGCGATCGTGTGTCAAGCGTGCGCCATCATGATCTGCTCGCCATGCAAGCTCCTGCGTTTCGCCGTTCGGCGGTGCCACTCCAGTGCCCGCAGATCGGCGGCCCGGGCCACAATGCGCATGGTAGAGAGTGCGGGGCCGGATCTACTACTTCGCTCGCCTGACCTTAATCTCCACGGAATATACGGTTCTGGTGCATCCAGGGACATCGGATAGACTGCCGGATTTTGTTTGCCCGAGGTGCTGAATGACGAAGC
>ODAK010007141.1_pt1 | contig 11210 bp, 8 predicted proteins | sample 1539591 | NCBI WGS metagenome assembly ODAK01 (sample SAMEA3539303, study PRJEB22396) | soil metagenome | biome: tundra; feature: field; material: soil | place: USA | collected 2010-05 | depth 0.15 m | reverse complement strand
TAGGAGCCGGCATACAGGTTGTAGAGGTCGTGGTGATCGATGGTCAGCGACTTTGCGACTCTCCCGTCCACCCGCACATCCACCGTGACGGGTGCGCCGCCTTTTTCAAGGCCGAGCACCAGATTCACTTCGCCAGCCAGTGCGTGGTAGCGGAGCTCGCCGCTCGTCGATCGCAATACTTGGCGTTCGCTATCCACCAGTTGCCATTCACCCGCGAGGGAGAAATCGTCGACGGGCAAGGACTGCGGCGCTAGGTAGCGGTGCGCGCGAGCATCGGGCGAACCGGTGCGGTTGGCAAACGACGTCCAGCCGCGTGGTCCAAGATACGTCTCGGGCGAGATCCGCATCGACGGTGCTTCCCTGTGCATGGCTTCGCCACTCGCGGCGCCCATCGTTGCGTTCGGTGCGTGGCCCAATTCCTCAAGCAAGCGCTGAACAGCCTGCTCGGTCTCGTCGTAACCGCCTTCCCCGAAGTGGGTGTAGCGGATCGCGCCTTGGGCATCGATGAGATACTTGGCCGGCCAGTACTGATTGTCGAACGCCTTCCATGTGGCGAAGTCATTGTCCTGTGCGATGGGATAGCTCAGCTTGTGCGAGCGTACGGCATCGGCCACATTCTCGGGCTTCTTCTCGAACGTGAACTCTGGCGCGTGCACTCCCACGACAACAAAGGGCTGATCCTTGTATTTGGACCAAAGAGCTTGAATGTGGGGCAAGGTTCGCACGCAATTGATGCAGCTATAGGTCCAGAAGTCGACCAGGACGACCTTGCCTTTGAGTGCTGCCAGGCTGAGCGGAGGGGAATTGTACCAAGGTCCAAGACCGACTAGCTCGGGAGCAGGGCCAAGCTTCGGCAAGGGCGGTAACGTTGCTACCAAATTCATGGCTGAGGTCGCAGGTGCCCTGGCCGGCGTCGCCATGGCGTGGCCAACCAGGCGTTCCTCAATGGCCGCGCCGAGGGACGCTGCCCGCGTGTGCTCGGACAGCCAGGTCTGCAATGCCGTGAACCCTTGGAACTGAAAGGCCAGCGCCGAGAGAACGAGGACGGCGCCCGACGCCTGCTTGATCTTCCCGCTGTAGCGGACGAGACCTCTCGCGCCACGAATCGCGCGCTGGCCGCCGTAGCCAATGACCAACAAGGGCAGGGCTGCCCCGACTGCGTAGGCGGTAAGCGCCAAGAAGGCTTGAAATCCGGGCTGATCGCGTACCAGGGTCAACGCGAATCCCAGCGCCGGGCCGGCACAGGGCACCCAGACCAATCCCAAGGTCAGGCCCACGACCAAGGCCGATAGCAGCGACTCCGAGCCGAGATTCTTGCTGGCACCTTGTTGCACGGTCGCACCCGCGTTTTGCAAACTCGCCGCTACACGTCCTCCGAGAGCCACGGCGGCGGCGCCCAGAACCGGGGCCATGACCAGTGCCAGCCAGCCCTGTCTCCAGAAGAATGGCATAGCACCGACCATGGCCAAGCCGATTTGCAGGCGAGGGCGGGTTACTACGAAGGAGATGCCGAAAAGCACGAGCGCATAGTACGTGGCGACCCGAACGAGATCGGGGAGCTGGACAAACTGGCGCAAGAGAATCTGCAGAATGAAGGTGAACGCGACGAAGCTTGCTGCCATGCCCGCCGTCGTGACTAGCGGACGCCACCTGTTTCGCCCCGAGAGACTGGCGCCGAGCACGATGGGAACGAGCGGCAGGATGCAAGGCAACAGGATGGTAAGGAGGCCTGCCGCGAATAGTGTCACGAGAATTGTCATTGCTTCACTCCCAGCCGTGGTAAGAATTGTCCGTAGCCGGTCGCTGCCATTTGCTCTGCCGGAATGAAACGCATGGCTGCTGAATTCATGCAGTAACGCTCGCCCGTAGGTGCGGGGCCGTCATCAAAGACGTGGCCCAAGTGTGAATCGGCAAGACTCGACCGCACTTCGACTCGTGATTCAAAGAGCGAATTGTCGGACGTCGCTTTCACGGCGCTTGGCACTATCGGGCGCGTGAAGCTGGGCCAACCGGTCCCCGAGTCGTACTTGTCGCTCGATAGAAACAACGGTTCGCCGGAAACAACGTCGACATAGATGCCCACGCGGTGATTGTTCCAATACTCGTTTTTGAAAGGCGGTTCTGTGCCATTGTTTTGGGTCACGTCGTACTGGAGCGGCGAGAGCTCCTTCAGTCGGGCGCTCTTGGCGTTCTTGTCAAGAGACTGGGCCTGCGCTGTCTTTTCCGCGGAAGCCGCAAATAGCGCTGCGGTACCAAACGTGCCGGCAATCGCCAGGATGGCGAGGAAGATGGCGAAGAAGATGGCGAGCCGAGCTACGGATTTTGTATTCGTCATGGATTCTTTCTCCCTTCTGCTAGTGATACGCGGAATGGAGGATGTCGGTTACGCGGTTTCGGCAGACATCGTTCGAGGCGCCGAGACATGCGTCAAGGCCGCTATCGCCGACAAAAGTAAATGGGATGAGGTCTCAAGCTCGACGCCAGGACCGGCGCCAGGTTTCCTGGTCGGCGGCCCGAATCCCTCCTTCGCGCTCGATAGCTGTTGCACGGCCACCTCGGGTGACGCGTACCACTGCTATGGCGCCGCGGAGTACTCCCTGTGCAGCCTAAACTGGCAGCCGCCGATGAATCAGCCGACGCAAAAGGCTTACCTGCAGTTCAACTCGGGCTGGCCGGCGGGATCATGGCCGATCACCGAGCCGAGCACCGGGTATCAGGCGAAGTACGTTCTCGTTCTGTCCGCGTACGCGCAGTAGGCGGAGTGGCGCGGGTCGAGTGTAGGGGCAGTCCCGCGCCTGGTGCACAGCTGTGCTTGGCTCGACACAGAGTCCACGCCCGATCTTGCGCGGCCGCTTCAGTTCTTCGTCGACACCGGCATAGGTGCTACCGGCCCTTGGGGGCCCGAGGTGACGCCGAAGCCGGTCATGGGGAAGTTCTTGAACCCGAGGGTCAGCGCCGGCGAACCATCCTTTACCGTATAGTCGCCCGTACTCGCACTCGTGAACATCGGATCTGCCACGACCGAGTTGGCGTCGAGCCCGGCTGCTTTCCACTGGGTCCAAGTGAAGGGATTGCTGCCTCTATTGAGCCACGTACAGAGCCTTGGATCTTTGCCGGCGTTGTAGAAAAGGTTGTAATCGAGGGTTTGAATCTTCGCCTTGATGTCGGTGCTCAGATTGTTGATGCTGTAGAAGGAATAGACGACGTCGTCCACGATGATGTTGTTCTTGACGACGTGGTTGGAGTTGTCCCAGGGGCTGTGGATGTCGATGACGGCCCCGTTGACAAGGATGTTGTTGACGTAGGTGTTGTACCTGCTCCACTGCACCTTGAGACCGCCGCCGATGAGGAGGTTGTTGGTCTGCATGTAGTTCGACGACTGGTCGTCTAGATCGATGCCGAACATGGGAGCTGCAATTTCGAAACGATTATTTTGGATCGTCGTCGTATCCACGGCGTCGAGCTTCGTCGCGGTCGGATCGTTCTGCCAGATGAGGTTGCGGTCGCGTCCCCAGGCGTTGAGGGGGCCGTGGTCGCTGGTCTCGAGGACTGCATCGTAGACCCAGTTCCACTCGACAAGATGTCCGCCCCAGCAGCCATCGGAGAAGTTGATGCCTGCGCGGGGCATCTTGTGAATGGTGTTGTGCCGGACGGTATTCTTGCTCGACATCGACATCTGGACGCCGGCCACCTGCTTTTCGAATCGGCCGAAATTGTACATGGTGTTGTTCTCGACGAGCGTGGCGGCTGGGTAGTCGTCGGTTTGCGGGCCCGGCGTTTTGTCGCTGCACGCCGGCGCGCTTCCGTACGCCTTGGCCGCGCAACGAACCGCGCTCTGGAGACCGACAATCGCGACGCAACTCGCGCCTGCATCTTCGAAATCGCTGTTGACGACGGCATTGTTCCGGTTGTGACCGCTGATGAAGACACCGTTGCCGCCGACTTGATCGAAAAGGCAGGAATCGACCCGGATATTCTCGGCGTTGGTCATGAACACCGTGCCGGCGCGAGCGATGGCCCAGTCTCCTTGGAGAAGGAACTCGTAGGGTTTGCTGAAGAGCGTACGGTACGTACCCGTGAAGGTGAGCCCCTTGAAGGTGATGTACTGGACCGTCGCCGTCGCTGACGTCCCGACCACTCGGAAAAGCTCGTCTTGCGATGCCAGCTCGATGGTCGCGCTGGTGAGATCGGTGCCCGAGGGCGGATAGAAATAGAGCTGACCCGTGGATTTCTTGTAGTACCACTCGCCGGGAGCGTCGAGCTCCTCGAAGATGTTTTCGACCATGCGGAGGTTCGTGTTCATTCCCTGGCCCCGGTTGTTGTCGCCTACCCATTTGTAGGTCACTGTCGTGCCGCTCTTGCCGGTGATGATGAAGTCGTTGCCGCCCCATTGCGAATCGTGCTCGGCGCGAATGTAACCCGGCCCTTCGGTCGGATCGGCCCATTTGCCGACGCGGGTGGCGTCGATGCAGTCGGCTGCGTGGCCGTCGAGTATCTTGGTGGCGTCGTAATTCGGATAGCGCGCGAGTACCTGGCGTTTGCCATTCAAGAACAGCTGGTCGACTTTGAGGTTCTTGTCGATAGTGGCCACTTGGATGGAACCCGAAGAGGTCGCCCATGAAGGGGTCACTTTGATCGCGCCGCTGATGACCGGTTTTTCGCTTCCGTAGGCGGTGTAGACGATCGGCGCAGTGGCTGTCCCGGAATTCGAAGACCCGAACTCGACCGGCGCGTCGAGGTAGTACGTGCCGGCGCGCAGATAGACCGTCACCGGCGTATTGTTGGCTTTGCGCTTGTCGGCCAGATCTCGGGCGGCGGTGATGGTTTTCAGGGGATGGTCTATAGATCCATCCCCGCTGTCATCTCCCGATGGGGAGACATAGATTCCCACGCCATTCGCGGCACCTCCGTCAATCGCCTCGGCCGTGCCTCCGCTCCCGGTCCCGCCGCTGCCAACGGCTCCGGCGGCTCCAGCACCCCCGGTTTCGGTTCGACCTCCGGTGGTTCCTCCGGTTCCATTGATGCCACCGGTCCCGCCGCCGCCCCCGCTCCCGGTTGTGCCTCCCTTGCTCATCGCACCGCCAGAGCTGGTCGCGCCGCCAGAGCTGGTCGCCCCACCAGAGCTGGTCGCGCCGCCGGTATTCGCTCCCCCACCAGTTCCTGCAGCGGAACCGCTGCTGCCAGTGCAAGCAATAGGGGAAGCGCCGACCAGCACGGTCAGTAGCAATGCCATTCCTGATGGATTTCTCTTGGAATCGTTCTTGTCCCTAGACATGGGTCCTCCCGACGAGCGCAGACGTCCCCGGTACCGGCAGTTCGTTCCCTGCAGTTCGATGGCGTGACCGAAGCCGCCGATAGACAACCGCACCACGGGATTTCAGTCCAAGAATCGTAGAGGTGGGCGAAATCGTGCTGCGTGGCGTCGGGGAAATTCGCCTGATCGCTGCCGGATACGGGCAGTCACGATTTGTTGAACCGAAATTCAGGGCTCTCTACCTCTACTTGTTGTTAGGCTCCCTGGGGCGTTGTTTCGACGGGAAGGGTCTCTCGCCTAACCAATTCACGAGAATGATGCATTTGGAAACCGAAAGAATGAAGATCTGTATCTTCGTGTGCGGCATGGTGCCGGGCGGGGATATCGAGGCTCTCACCAATTCCACCGATACCTCGCCGTAAGCTATGCCTACTCATCGCTCTCATGCCCCGTTGTCCCTGGTGGTCGGCCAAGACCGGCGAGCCGCGAGCGATGGGGACGTCGCGCGAGGCATGATAGAGGGTGACGAGTGGGCCGTTGCCGAGACGTGGCGGAGGTTTGCGCCCATGGTGCTCAGGATGGCGAAGCGCATCTTGGGCTCACAGTCAGAAGCTGAAGACGTCGCGCAAGAAGTCTTCTATCGCGTGTTTCGCAAAGCGAAGTTACTGCGCGAGCCCGACAGCTTGCGCAGCTTTGTTTACGCGTGCGCCGTCCGCGAGCTCAAGACGGAGCTGCGTCGACGGAAGCTGCGCGCGTGGCTTCGCTTCGACAAGCCCGAGGTGCTGGCCTGCCTGGGCTCACGGACGTTGGATGTCGAGTCGCGCGATCTGTTGCGGAGGTTCCACGGCTTGCTCGAACGCTTAGCCGCGCGCGACCGCCTTGTGTTCGTTTTGAGACGCATGGAATCGATGACCGTAGAAGAGATTGCCGCATCCATGGAGATGTCGGAGTCTACGGTGAAGCGATCGATGGCCCATGCTTCGAGCCGATTGTCGCATTGGATCGCCGCCGACCCTGGCCTGGCGGGGCTGCTCGACGGAGCGAGGTGGGGGAATGACTAACATGACCGATGAATCCAAGGCCTCGCGCACACTCACCGCGTTGACGGAGCTCTACGGGACCAGCTTAGAACCAGGCACGTCGGCGGAGCTCGACCGAGGTCTCGACGCGCTTTTAGCGCGGGTTGCCTCGGGTAGGGCGCGTCGACCGAAACTGATTCGATGGTCGTTGGTTGGCGCCACGGTAGCACTATCGACGCTGGTTGCCCTGAAGGTTACTTCAGTGGTTCATAGGCGCGTCCAGGCTCTTGAGCCCACCGCCCTTACCTATCGCATCGATGGAGGTAGCGTTCTTGAGGGTGGCTATCTGCGCGAGTCCGGGCACGCCGGCATCAACGTGTTCTTCAACGAAGGGAGCAAGCTTGCGCTTACGCCGGGTACCCGCGGGCGCCTTCGCGCAGTCGACAAAGAGGGCGCGCTCGTGAACCTTGAGCATGGTACGGCGTCTTTTCAAGTCACGCCTAACCACAGCCGGCGCTGGCTAGTCGACGTCGGTCCATTCCTGGTGACAGTCAAGGGAACTGTCTTTACGGTCTCATGGGATCCGCTACGCGAGCAATTCGAGCTCAGGCTCAGGCAGGGTCATGTGGTGGTCAGCGGCCCGGTTTCGGCGGGTGAAATTGCGCTGCGGACCGGCCAGCATTTGATCGTGAACTTGGCAACGACGGCGACCGTGATTACGGAAGATAATCCGGAGCAGGAAGGTGATTCTGTCACTGCTCCCGAGCAGCAAGCCGTGTCGGCACCAAGTCTGCAGCCGCCGAGCGAAGTTGACAATCCCGTTGGCCCCCACCGTGTCCCAGCGTCCGTCCCACGTACCGCCAAGACGGCAGACCTGCGCCCATGGAGCGACGAGCTGGCGCGCGGCCACTGGGACCGCATTCTCGAGGACGTCGAGCGTATCGGCGTCGAGGCGGCGCTAAGCAAAGCGTCTAGCAAGGATCTGTTCGCTCTCGCCGATGCCGCTCGCTATCGGCGCCGCCCGGACCTGGCTCGCGCAGCATTGCTAGCCGAGCGCCAGCGTTTTCCAGAGTCTCCACGCTCGCTTGATGCGCTTTTTCTACTCGGCCGCACGGAGGAATCGCGCGAAGGCGGCGGCGCCCCAGCACTCGGGTGGTACGACGAGTACTTGGCCCACGCAGGTGCGGGCGCATTGGTCGGGGAGGCACTCGGCCGAAAGATGATTCTCACCGACAAGCTGCAAGGTCCGGCACAGGCCCGCCCCATTGCCGAGGATTATCTTCGTCGGTTTCCCAAAGGAAGTTATGCTGGATCGGCACGCGCGCTGATTCGCGCCCAGTAATAGAGTCCCGTGAAACGCTTTTCGTCCGCCATGCTCTTTTCGGCATTCTTTGCCTGGGCGTGGCCCCTGTACGCAGCTACCGTGGTCATCGTGCGGCCGCCGAGCCCGTCTTTCGATGTGACCGAGACGCTGTCGCGGATCCATGGGGAATTGTTGTCGGTGGGGCTTGAGGTCACATTGACTGACCGCCCGCCCTCTCGCGAGCGCGGCGATTCGCGAGCATGGGTCGCACAGCTGGCGGATGCGGCTGGCGCTCGCGCAATCGTTGACATCATTGGAAGTGATGCCTTGCTTGCCGTTGACGTCTGGATTGTCAAGACACCGCCAGGACGGTTCGAAGTCACTCGAATTGCCGGCGAACCTAACACGCCGAACCCATCGGAAAGGCTAGCACTCCGAACGATCGAAGCCCTGCGCGCGAGCCTGCTCGAGATGGATTTGGCGGCACGGCAGGCGAGGGGTGAGCTCATTGCCAAACCATCGCCGCCCACGGTGGTCGCATCCGAGGTCGACACCGCGGCAAACCAGCGCGCGCGCTTTGCGTTCGAGATAGGCGCTGCGGGGCTGATGAGCCTGGACGGCGTCGGACCTGCGATTCTGCCGACGGTACGGGCGGGTTGGGAGGCTCGCTCATGGCTTTTCTTGCAGGCGGCCCTGGCGGGTGCAGGCAGTCGGCCGACCGTCACGACGACGGCCGGCAATGCACGGGTTGCCCAGCAGTTTGGCCTTCTGGGCACATGCTTTCGCCTTGGTTCGCAGCGCCGGCTTTGGCCCTTATTCGGTCTCGCAGCCGGCGTGCTGCACACTTCGGTCGCGGGCCAGGCTGAGCTTGGCGTGGAAGGACATGACGAGGACCGATGGTCTCTCCTGCTCGACGCGAGCGTGGGGACGGGGCTGCGCCTCTATCCCCGCTATTATATGACGCTCGCCGCACATGTGCAGGTGGCCGATCCGTACGTCGCGATTCATCTCGCGGATTCCGTGGGAGCCACGACGGGGCGGCCCAATCTTCTGCTAACCCTTACCGTCGGAGCGTGGCTATGAAGGTGAGGATCGCAGTCGGGTTGCTCGCCATCGTAGGCGTCGTTTTCGCCGTTGTCGCTACGGTCAGTTGCCGTCGTACCGACGTGTACGCCTTGACTGCCGTGACTGCGATCGACGGCAGCAGCGATGCAACCGGCGCGGAGGTGGCTGGAGCAGAAGCCATCTACGTCGCGCCAGACGGCGATGACTCGAATCCAGGAACCTTTGCCGAGCCCCTACGAACCGTCGCCAAGGCCCGAGCTCTCGTTCGGACCAAGAATAGCGCGATGACCGCCGACATTACGGTGTACTTGCGCGGTGGAACCTACCCTCAAACGAGCACGTTGACGTTTACGAACGCCGACTCCGGCAGCGGCGGATTCTACGTCAGGTACATGGCGTACCAGAACGAACGGCCCCTCCTCACCGGAGGCCAGCCGATCAAGGGGTGGAAGGTCTCCGATCCGTCGAGCAACATCTATTCGGCAAGCGCGGGCTCGACGCCTTTCCGGCAGCTCTACGTCAATGGCGTCAAAGCAATCCGCGCGCGCAGCCCGAACCTTGGGACAGATGGTGCCGCCAACTTCAACCGGCTTTCTGGCTACGACAATACCGCGCACAATGTTCAGGTCTCGAGCTCGTACGTGTCGAACTGGAACAATCTGACCAAGGTCGAGATGCATTTGATGACAGCCTGGGTGGACAACACGCTTCGAATTGCGTCCGTCACGACCTCGGGCAATACGGCCTCCATCAAGTTCCAAAGCCCGGAAGATGCGCTTCTTTTCGTGCGACCCAGCCCGACGCTCGATAACTACAATACGGGACAACCGGGTCGAGTCTTCTACTTTGAAAACGCCTACGAGATGCTCGACCAGCCCGGAGAGTGGTACCTCGATGAGACCGCGAATGTGGCTTACTATAAGCCGCGAACCGGCGAGGACATGGCGACCGCCACGGTCGTCGTACCGATGGTCGAGACGATTCTGAGCGTGAAGGGCACGAGCACGAGCACGTCGGACCAAGCCAGCTACCTTTGGTTTCAGGGACTGACCTTCGCACATGCGACGTACATGCGTCCGAGCCAGTATGGCTTTCTCGATTATCAGTCGGGTCAGTACAATTTGACGGCGCCGGCGAACAACAAGCAGACCGTGGGTCGACCGAACGCTGGCGTCAGTGTGATGAACGCCCATCACATTCAATTCGAAAGAAATATGTTCACCCAAATGGCCGCGACCGGGTTGGATTTCATCTCGGGTACGCACGACGACAGGATCATCGGCAATGTGTTCACCGAGATCGGTGGCAATGGCATCTCCGTAGGAAAGTTCACCGCGGACGAGACGACGGAATTCCATGTCCCCTACAATCCGTCCGACACGAACGAAATCTGTACCAACGACACCATCAAGAACAACTACATCCACCATGTGACGACGGAATTTCAGGGCGCCTCCGGTATCGCTGGCGGTTACCCGCGGAACGTCGATATCGAGCACAACGAAGTGGCCGGGGCTAACTTCACCGCTATCATTCTCGGATACGGACTGACGACCTCGGTCAACGCGATGGCGAGCAATAAGATCGACTACAACAATATCCACGACGTTCTCAATGTCCTTGGTGGAGGAGCTGCAATCATCACGATTTCGAATCAAAGTCCAGCATCCGAGATGCATTACAACTACTTTCACGACTTCGCTATGTCCCAATGGGCCGACTTCTCGACAGAGTCCATCTTCCTGGATGACGGGACAGTTGGATACGATGTTGCGCACAACGTGATGGACAGCCCCCAGGCATTCCTGCGTTCCCCTAACGCTGGGGCAAATACAAGCGATGACAACGGCCCAAACCCGAACGGAGCCCAAAACACAATGGCAGTTGCCGGGATCGAGCCGAGCTATTCCGACATCAAGAATCTGACCATTCCCCTTGCGACGTTTTGACGGCGCGAGTGCCACGCGACGATAGCGGGGCGGGGGCATGAGCGCTCGGCGGACAATCGAGCTGGTGCCCCGGCGTTTTCGTTGTCGATTGTTGAACCGAAATGGGGGCCCGCGTACCTCTATCAGCTTCGGTCGCAGTGCGACTTTTTGAGGACCCTTTTGGAGGCTCTACCGATGAAGAATCTCGCCCAAGACGACGTCGTCGCAAGTTCCACGGCTGTGAAGTCGAGCCTTTGCTTAACCATGGTCGTCGACCTGTCGGCCCTCATCGGTTGCGCGCCGAGCAGGTCCGGCGGAACTTCGGCCGGTGGAAGCTCGAGTAGTGGCGGTCAGCCGGCCTCAAGTGGCGGCAGCATAAGTTCCGGCGGCAACGGCGGCCGCGGCGGCAGCGGCGGCAACGGCGGCAACGGCGGCAACGAGAGCTCGGGCGGAACGAGCGGCCTTGGCGGGACAAGCACGGGCGGCGGTGGGGCGGCGGCCTCAGGCGGCAAGAGCGACGCGGGCGGATCGGGCGCTAGCGGAGGCGTGACCGGCTCGGGTGGAACGACCGCGACTTCCGGAGCGGCGGGCGGCCAGGCAGGGGCGGGTGGCAGCATTGGCTCGGGCGGAACGACGGCCTC
>ODAK010007140.1_pt1 | contig 11212 bp, 9 predicted proteins | sample 1539591 | NCBI WGS metagenome assembly ODAK01 (sample SAMEA3539303, study PRJEB22396) | soil metagenome | biome: tundra; feature: field; material: soil | place: USA | collected 2010-05 | depth 0.15 m | reverse complement strand
TTGAACTGGTGACCTCGTCCTTACCAAGGACGCGCTCTACCAACTGAGCTACAACAGCTTAAACAAAAAAATGGTGGACAGGGGAGGATTCGAACCTCCGTAGCTCGCAAGGAGCGACAGATTTACAGTCTGTTGCCATTAGCCGCTCGGCCACCTGTCCTGGTGTTTATAATCAATAACTTAGCACTGCCTTCTGCTCGGACATGTGCCAATTGACGCCATTCTGAATTCGTCCCAAAGCTCTATACCGGCTACAAGTTCGGGAACAGAATATTATCGTAACACGGCGATTGCAGCGAAGCATGCTGCAAAGATGTGCCGTTCCGCCTCGCCTTTAGCCCGTCAAAAGCCGACTTGCCTTACTGCCCCTTTTTTTTGATCAGGAACCTTATCCGCCTAACAGCCGCCACCACTATCGTTACAACCAATCCTGCCGGCGCGATATATCGAAGCCGTGACTGGAACGTAGAAGACTCGATCCAAAGAATCCCAAGCCAAGTGACGTAGAAGACGACGGGCAGGTAGTGATAATGCAGGGTGACTCCCAACTTGGGTTCATCGCCGGATATCGACGGATGCTTACCCAGTTCCAGCTTCTCTTGTTCGCGCCACCAGTTGGCCAATACACCGTGCTGCAGACGTGCGGCGGCCATACCTCTCCACAGAAAGACGCAGAGAACCATAGCTAAAACCGCAATTAGCACAAGGAGAAATTCGTGCTGATGCAGTACGTCGGTCCGGTTCGCAATTAGCACAAGGAGAAATTCGGGCTGATGCAGTACGTCGGTCCGGTTCGGCTTCGTGTCAATGTACGACTTATAGATGGCGCCAGTTGCGGTGAAAAGAAATCCCTGAGTCACTAATAACCATGTGAAGCGCTGGTCGATCAACAGATTTTCATGTTCTAGAGCCCCCCGCACCCGCTTCCAATCCGTAATGTTCCTGTCCTTGAATTCGTCGAAACTCGCTAGCGCTATGCGCCGCAAGCGCTCCTCGGGCGAAAGTGCCTGTTCAGATTCCCCGCCGCGGCTCGATGCGGCAGGCGACGGGAGGTTCTCCGTTCCGCAGCGACTGCAAAATGCCGATTCTGCTAAAGCGCGTTGTCTACAAGCGACACATAACATCGCAGCCCTTACGCCACTTCCAGTATGTCGACAAGGGATGAAGGCTCTGGCACGGATTCGCCATGAAGCCGCATCCCCTCAATATGGAACTCTATTGCTTCTTCCATCAGTGTGCGAACTTCCTCGAGCGTGCGGGCGGCGCAAGGCAACACTGAAGATCGGGGACATACGCGCTCTGCCCGCCTTCCGGGCCGGTTTCATAGATCACTGCATATTTCATTTCAAACCTGCCTGCTGAGATATCGCCTGTCAGTCCGCGACACTGACATCTTCAGCATGCGAAGTCGGTTCAGGCACAGGCACCCCATCTTCACGCAGGCCCTCGATGTGAAACGCAATAGCCTCGGCACTCGATTTACGGGCTTCCGCGAGATTCGGCGCTACCGCAAAGCAAGCCGGCAAATCCGGCACTGTCTCTCCAACGCTGGTCGGACCCTGTTCGAAGATCACGGCATATTTCATGCGTTCAGTCCCGTCTGTTTCATATCGCCTTAAGCGTGCCAATCGGCACGTCCTCCCCCATTTGGCCTTACACCGTTACTCACCCTTCGCCTCTACTCCAGCGCGAAAACCCACACCGCGCCACCCTCCGGCACTTCCGGAAATTCCCCCGGAAAATACCGATTCAGCGTCGCCTGCATGCCGCGCGAATCCCCGCCCCAACCCGCGTGGAACGCCACATACTGCTTGCCATCCACCGTGAACGTCGTCGGCGGCGCCAACACCCCCGAGTTCGTCGGAAACTCCCACAGCAACTTGCCCGACGTCGCATCGAACGCATGCACTTTCCGGTCCGACGTCCCACCGCTGAACACCACGCCGCTCGCCGTCACCAGCATCCCGCCCCAGTTCGGGCTCTTTGCGTAATCGTGCGTCCACACCTTCTTGCCCGTGTCCACATTCCACGCCTGCACTTCGCCGAAATGGTCTGCGCCCGGCACAATCGCACCTGCGCCCATCCGCACGCCCGTATAGCCCTTTCCCGCGTCATAAACCACATCCGTGCCGGTCGAATTCCCGCACAGATTATTGTTTGCCGGAATATAAATCATGCGCGTCAGCGGACTGAACGCAATCGGCGGCCAGTTCTTCCCGCCATGCAGCCCCGGGCAGAAATCAGCGCTCTTCCCCGTCCCCGGCTTATGCACCGGATCCACCGTCGGCTTGCCCGTCTCCGGATCCAGACCCGTATAAACGTTCTGATACACGAACGGCTTGCCTTCCACAAACTTGATCCGCCCGCCCGTCGTCGCATCGCCTCGATCGAGGAACCACAGATACCCATCGCGCGCCGCATCGATCAGCCCGTGGATCGTCCGATCCCCGCGCTTGTAATCCACCAGGATCGGCGGCGACACTTCATCCCAGTCCCACGAGTCGTTCGGGTTGTATTGAAAATGTCCTTTGATCTTGCCAGTCGCCACATCGAGCGCCAGCGTCGACGCTGTATAAAGGTCGTCGCCCGGCCGCTTGTCGCCCATCCACGGCCCGCCGTTGCCTGTGCCCCAGTACGCCGTATTCGTCGCGACGTCGTAGTTGCCCGTCACCCAAACCGGACCGCCGCCCGTCTTCCACTGGTCGCCCTTCGGCCATGTCTCACTGCCCGGCTCGCCCGGCGCGGGAATCGTGTAAGTGCGCCATTGTTCTTTGCCGGTTTCCGGATCGAACGCCGCCACAAACCCGCGAATCCCGACCTCACCACCCGACGCCCCCACCATCACCTTGCCGCCGGCAATCAACGGCGCCAGCGTGCAATAGTAGCCGGACTTGTTGTCGCCGAACGACGTCGCCCACACTTCCTTACCCGTCTTCGCATCCAGCGCGACCAGCACCGCTTCGCCCGCCGCGAAATAAACCTTGTCGCCGTACAGGGCCACGCCGCGGCTCGTGTCATGCAGAATCACCGCGCCAGTCGGACGTGCCCGGCGATACCGCCACAGCACATTGCCTGACTTCACATCGATCGCGATCACCTGATTCTGCGGCGTCGAAACAAACATCACTCCGTTATTCACCAGCGGCGCGGCTTCGTGCACACGCGGTTCGCCGGTCGAGAACACCCACATCGGCTTCAGCTTGCTGACGTTCGCGGGCGTGATCTGCGTCAGCGGACTATAGCCCCACCCGTCATAATTTCCGCGAATCGAAAGCCAGTTCCCGGCCTCCGGATTCTTCAGCCGCTCGGCCGTCACCGGCTGATAATTCTTCAACACATCCGGCATCGGCGTTGGCGGCACGCCGCCCTGACCCTGCGCAAAACAGGCTCCCGCGCCGAGCGTCAAAACGCCGGCCATAAAACTAAGGCTTCTTGCTTGAAACATATGGGTATCGGTCAGTAATCATACACGATCCCGACGCTGAGTCCGGCTTACTTGACGCCGAATTGCGACAGGCCGCTTGTCACCAGCATGCCTTTTGGCGTCACCTTGATATCTCCATGCGCTTCGATCTCGCCTGTCGCGTGGTTATAAGTGGCTTCATCCGCCCGCAGCAGGATCGTGTCGGTCCGGATTTCCACCTCGCCCTTCAGATTGAAGATCTCGCCGTCGTGCGTCGCGCTGACCGCCGCCACAATAGCCTCAGGATTGTGCAACGCCTGCTGCACGCGCACCGTGCGGATTTGTGCCATCGCGCTAAGACAGCCAGTAGCGAGGAGTAGCCACTTACCAGAACTCATTCAGCACACAATAATATCGTGAATTCCCCGGTATGGGGCGTCTAACTAAACGACTTCCAGTTCTTCACCAGATGATCCGCCGTACGCCAAGCCAAAGCCTGCACCGTCAGAGTCGGATTCCGCGCGCCCGCCGTTCCGAACGTCGACGCTCCCAGAATTCCCAGGTTCGGCGCCTCGTGCGCCATGCCCCAGCGGTCCACCACGTTGGTCTCGGCGTTATCGCCCATGCGCGTCCCGCCGAACGCATGCGTCGTCAGACCCGGTCCGCCGCCGCCCTGCGCCTTCGTCACCTCGATCGCGCCCGCCGCCCGGAACCACTCTTCCATCTTCTGGCCCGCATACAGCGCCTGCCGCGGCTCATTCTCCTTCGGCCCGCTCGTAATGCGGCACACCGCGTCGCCCAGCGGATCCTTCACATCCGGGTCCAGATCCAGATACGTGTTCTCGTATGGAAACGTGTTCGCCTGGATATATGACGAAACCCAGCGCCCGGCATTCTCACGCACAAACGCCTTCCACTTCGCGCCCCACTGCGGCGCCCGCCCGTACGTGTTCATCGCCGCCGCGCCGATCGGATGCTTCTCCGTATTCACCTGAATGCTCGCGCCGCCGATGAAGCCCAGCCCCGTGTGGTCGAAGTTGTCGTCCGCCCACTCGTCCAGCGTCACGTTCTGCGCAATCGCCCCGTACCAGATGTTGAGATCGATGGGAAACAGCGCGCTCACGCCTGTGCCGGCCTGCGCGTCCCAGTGTCCGAAGTAGTGCCGGCCCACCTGGCCGTGATTGTTCGCGAGGCCGTTCGGAAATGGCTTTGATTTTGAAAGCAGCAACAGCCGCGAGTTCTCGTACGTGTAACTCGCCAATAGCACAACCTTCGCGGGCTGAAAGTATTCCTGACCCTCCCGTAGGTATAGAACACCTGTCACCTTTCCATGGTTATCCGTAACTATCCGCGTGACCTGCGACTTGTCGAAGATTGTCAGGTTCTTCGTCTTCTGCGCCTCCGGAATCGTCGTGACGGCGGTCGAATTCTTGGCGCTGATGTGGCAGCCCCCGCGGTCGCAGTACCCGTGATATGCGCAGCCCGGGCGGCCTTTGTACGTCTGCGAATTGATCGCGGCCGGACCACGAAACGGCTTCCACCCCTGTTTCCGCGCAGCCGCGGCCATCATATCCGTGAACTCCGTGTCGCGCAGCGGCGGCATCGGGAAGTCGCGCTTCCGCGGGCCTTCGAAGATGTTCCCTCGCGGATCGAGCTTCCCCGCGATATTCCCCGCGCGTCCCGAGACGCCAACTTCGTATTCCACGCGGTCGTAGTACTGTTCGAGCTCGTCGTAACTGACGGGCCAGTCTTCGAGCGTCGTCAGTTTCGGGATCGAGTTCGCGCCATAACGCTGGATCGACGCCGACCGCACCCGGAAATCCCACGGACTGTACCGCCAACTTTGCGCGTGATAGTGGATCGACGTCCCGCCGATCGCGTTCATCATCGGATGCGTCGTGCCCTGCCGCGACTTCGCCGTGTCGCTCGTGCGGAACGTCGGGATCTCGCGCTTGGCCTTCGGCACCGAAGTTACCATCGCGCGGACATTGTTGTAGACCTCGTCGGGCTTGAAGCTGTGCGGGTCCATCCAGGTGCCCGCTTCGATGCCCGCGACCTTCAAGCCAGCGCGCGTCAGCGGCAGTACCGCGACGCCCCCCGCCGCGCCCAGTCCGATCACCGCCACGTCGACCGGTTTGAGATTAGTGGCCACTTGTGTTCCCATACGCGGAACGCCGGTAAGGTTTGGGCGCCGCACTCATACGCTGATCTTCCGGCGCGACAGCCAGCCGCGGCCCCGGATACCGAATCAAATCCCACCCGGCGAAGTTCTTATTGCCGCCGTAGTACGGGTCGCTGAACATGCCTTCCAGCGTCAGTCGCCGCACCCGATTGAAGAATCCCCTCGTCGCGTTCCCGCTCTCCGTCATCGTCAGCAGCGCATCGCGATCTTCCGCGGACAACTCCGTGAACGCAGCGTTGTGAGTTGACCGCGCCATTGTCTCGACGCCCGCCAGCCCTTCGCTGAACACCGCTTTCTCCGGCGCGAGAAAGCCCGCCAGCGCGCGATCGATGTACACCGCGGCCCCGCACTCGACAGCCCCCGGACCGTTCTCGTCCTTCGGCACCAATCTGTCGATGAAGGCTTCGAGAGTCTTGATCTCGGCAGGCGTCAACGCGGTCTCGGGCGCTTGTGCGGACGCTGTCAGCGCGGCCAGCGGCACGAAGGTCGCGGTCGCAATCACGGTCCGCCGTGTGATCTTATCGTCAGCCATATAAGTGCCCCCCATTGTATTGTGAAAGCCAGACCGATGGTCGAGCTCCTGATACCGGAAGACCCCCTCGAACTCGACGCCGTTCTCGAAGCCCTGCCCAACCGCCAGGCCGTCTTCGTCCTGTGGTCGCGCGAAGGCAAACCCTTCCTCGCCCGCACCAACGTTCTGCGCAAGCGACTCACCCGGCTGCTCGGGGCGCGCGAAGGCCCGTCGAAATCCCTGAACCTGCGCGGCACCGCGACCCGCCTCGAGTACCAGTTCACCGGCTCGCGCCTGGCTTCGCAGTTCCTCGTGCTCGATCTGGCGCGCCACTATCTCGGTACGAATTACCGCGAGGACATCCGCCTGCGCCTGCCGCCTTACGTAAAGCTGGTGCTCTCGAACCGGTTCCCGCGCACGCAGGTGGTCTCGCGTATTGGCCGCGCCAAAGCCCTCTACTTCGGTCCGTTTCGCAGCCGCTCGACCGCAGCGCGTTTCGAATCCGAATTCCTCGACCTCTTCCAGCTCCGCCGCTGCCAGGAAGATCTCGATCCGCGTCCCGATCACCCCGGCTGCATCTATGGCGAGATGGGCCGCTGTCTCCGCCCCTGCCAGCAGGCCGTCGGCATTGCCGAGTACAGCGGTGAGGTCGAGAGGGTCGCGGACTTCCTGCGCACCAACGGCAAGTCTCTCGCCGCCCCCGCCGAAAGCATGCACGAGCGCCTCAGCGCCGAGATGGATTTCGAAGGCGCCGCCGTCATGCACCAGCGTTGCCAGCGCATCCACGAAGTCCTCGCGCTCAGCGACGAGATGGCCCGCGAACTCAACCACCTCAACGCCATCACCATCACCCGCGCCGCCGACGAGTCTTCCGTCGAACTCGGCTGGCTGCGCGAAGGCTCGTGGCAGGGCTTCTCCCGCATCGAGTTCGTGCAGGCCGATGGCACCCAGGTCTCTCTCGATTCGCGCCTCCGCGAACTCGCCCAGGCCGCCCCGCTCCAACCCGCGTTCGGAGTCGAGCGCATGGAGCAACTCGCCGTCATCGCCCGCTGGTTCTATTCCAGCTGGTGCGATGGCGAACTTCTGATGGTCGATGCCTGGTCGAAGATCCCTTACCGCAAGCTCGTCAACGCAGTGTCCCGAATCGCGCAAGGGCAATCGCCGCGTCGTCCGAGCACTCATTCTTAGCGATCGTATTGTCCGTCAGCTTGACCCCAGGCGCCGCGCCCACGCAGTGCAGCGACATCCCATACCCCGAGATCTCGTTATTCGTGATCGTGTTGCCTTTGGCCACATCCGGCCGTTCCGCGCCCGCGCCCAGATAGATACCGGTACGCAGGATGTCCGGCTGCCCCGCGATCGCCGCGCAATTGATCGGCCCCGGCTCGTTGCAGTGGGCCAGATTCAGCCGCTTCAGATGATTCCCCGTCACCGTGTGGCCTTCACCAATGATGAAGATCCCGCCGAACAACTCGCCATCCATCGTGTTGTTCACGATCCGGTTATTGCGCGACTGCATGTCCGGATTGCTGTTGTTCATGATGATGCCGAAGTTCCCGTACGGATACTCCTTCACCACATCTCCGTTGGTACAGGTGTTGCCGCTGACCTCGCCATCGTGAAAACCATCGAGGTCGAAGCACTTCCCGTCGATCTCTTCGAACTGGTTGTTCCTGTAGACCGACTTGTCGACATTGCCCGCCGTATCCACCGCTACCGGTTGTCCATTCTGATCTACATCTTCAGTCGGATACCCGATCATGCGCCCGCGATTATTCTCGACTCGCACTTCTGTCGCATGCCCCACCTGTATGGCATCCCGCGCTATCATCGCGAATTCGTTCCCCGCGATCCGGCCCCGTGCGTTACGCGGCGAAGTATACAGCGAGTGCGTCCAGATGCCGTTCCCACGCACGTCGGCGATCCGGCAATCGAGCACTTCGAAGTCAGTCGTACCTTCTTCCAGTAAAATCCCGCCAGTCGTGTTGTTCCGCTTTTTGGCGTTGAGCCCGCCGCTGCCAGAGATCTGAATGCCCTGGATCTTCACTGTATGGCCGGAGTTCACCAGAATCGCGTAACCGTCGATCGCGGTCGCCTTCACGGCTGTGATTTCCAGGTTCGTCACGCCTTCCGCAACAATCCCGTTGTTCGCCACGAAGCGCGAGAACATCGCCGACGACGGTGGCATGCCGTGCGGCTTTGTAATCGCATCACGATTCCCGTCGAGCGACAAGTCGTGCACCTTGATGTTCTTCCCGCCTGGTATCACAATCAGCGCCCGCCCGCGGAACATCGCCGACGCCTTGATCACGGTCGTCTTCCCGCTGATGTCCAGATCATGCGCGTCAGGAGCGAGCGTGATCTCCCGCGAGATCTCAATGGTCCCCGCGGGCAGGCTTACCTTGCCCGTCTTCGGGAGTAGCGCCGTCCGCAGATCTGCCTCGGTCGCGGCAAACGCCACCGACGCAGTCATCGCCACCAACAGAAACCGAAACATCAAACCACCTCGATTCCGGTGTATACCAGCGGACGATTCCCGAGCTTCACATCCAGCACATGGCCGCCTGGTTTCGTTTCTTCCGGCAGCGTGAAATTCACTTCGAAGCGCGACGCCAGCGGATCGGTCCGCAGACTCTCCACCCCGCGCACCGGCAGCCCATCCACCGTCGCCACGAAGTTATCGACCGATTCCACTTCTTCGATCGTGATCTTCATGGTGCCGCTTTCAATCCTCTGCGCCGACACCAGGTTCACCCCGTCACTGAACGAAACAAGACGCGGCACCGAAGGCCCCGGCGGGATCACGCGAATCGTCGCATCAGCGCAAAGCCGTTCGCCATTCCAGTTCACCCGCACCGGCACAAGGCCCGTCCGCACACCCTTCGGCAGAAACACATTGAACTGCGAAAGCCCGTTCACCGGCGGCCCGACATAGCAGGGAACTCCAGGAACCCCCTCGACGAACGCACTCAGGCTGTTCAGATCGCATGCGGCGGGTAAGCTCTCGATCTGCAGCGTCGCGCACGCCAGCCGCCCGGTGGATGGCACGGCTTGCTCTCCGCTGAATGCGTTCACAACGTGACGAATCCGGCAGGGGCTGATATCGACCGGCACTTCCTCTGAAGGCGGCTTCTGCCAGGAGGTCCACATGTACTGCGTCTCGACGCCCGTCAAGGACAGCAGGCGCACGCCCTGTGCGCGCGTGAATTCGTGGATCTCGTCCGCACTGATCCGCACGCCGGCCCACGTTGTATACGTCTTCACCGTCTTCGGCAGACCATTGATCTGCAGCCGCGCGAACCCGCCCGGTTTCAGCACCCGAACCGTCTCGCGCAGGTATGAAAATACGACCTCCGCGCTCGGAATGTGCTGAAACACTGCGTATGAATAAATGAAATCGAAGTGGGCGTCCGGAAACAATGCCAGGTCGCTGCCGCTCGCGGCATGCGGATAAGCCCACGGAATATCGCGCAGCTTATCCTTGGCCTGCACCACCATTTCATCGGAAATATCGACCCCGTGAATCTCTTCGAAGTGCCGGCTCATAGGCCGCATCAAGCGCCCTGGTCCGCAGCCAATCTCGAGTGCCCGCAGGGGCTTTGCACTGAATCTCTTTAACTCGCCTTCCAGATCGCGAATCACGTCGGCAGCAGTCGAAAGAAACTCGCTGTCGTCCTGGTCGCGGCGACCGAAAGCAACGTAGTAATGAGCGTCTTCGCGCGCACGCTCGTTCCAGTCGGCGCGCATGCGCTCGTGAACTGAGGAATCCAAACCGCTAGTCTATCGTTCGCCGGGGTGCTGGTAGACGCGCACGTAATCGATATCGAAAGAACCTGTCGCCGCATCTTTCGCCGCCAGATTGAGGTGGAGGTACATCTGCTGGTGCGGCACGCCATCCGCCGACTGGAACTTCTCTTTGCCGTCGACAGACCACATAATGTGGTCCTGCTCCCATTCCACCGCAATCGTGTGAAAACCCGCAGACAGATCCGTCACTGTGAACGAATCGAAGAACGAGCGCTCGGTCTGTTCCGTACCCCAGCGGTTCGCAAAAGAGATCTTCGAGGGCGTATTGCCGGCAGCCCGGAAAACTTCTATCCGCGGCAGGTCACCCTGCGGCACCGGCAACAGTTGAAAGGCGGCCTGCAGGCCACGCCCGGCGGGGATTCGGCAGCGAATCTCGAAGCGGCCATACGTCTGGGCGAACACTCCGTACGTGCTGACGACGCCCGCCTTGATGTGCAACTGGCCGCCAGATACGTCGAGCTCTTCGCGAACCTGCAACCCGCTTTGCGCGAAAGGTTCGTGCGGCGACCAGCGCGCCAGATCGAGGTTCTTACCGTCGAATTCATCCGAAAAAGTCAGAACCCAGTTCCCGGCAGTCGATTTCTGTGCAGCGAGAAATGGCGGCAGCATCAGAACTGCTGCCAGACATAAGGATTTCATTTTGCACAGGTGCTTATATTCCAACAGTAAAATGTAACAAATCGGCCCGCTGCGGTAACCTAGGAATACATGCGAATCCTCGTTGTTGAAGACGAGAAAAGAATTGCGGATTTTCTTGGCCGCGGGCTCCAGGGTGCCGGTTATGCCATCGACGTCGCTCATGACGGCGCCACCGCTTTGCAGTTCACACACGACACTGACTACGATCTCGTCATCCTCGATATCATGCTGCCCGACATGGACGGGCTGAAGGTTCTGGAGCGTATTCGAAGCCGACGCGCGGGCCCGCCGGTGCTGATTCTGAGCGCGCGCGGGGCCGTTGACGACCGTGTGAAGGGTCTCGAAACCGGCGCGGACGATTACCTTACCAAGCCGTTTGCGTTCGTCGAATTGCTGGCCCGTGTGCGCGCTCTGCTGCGCCGCGGACAGCCCTCGCCAGAGAAGTTGCAGGTTGCCGATCTTGCGCTCGACTGCGCGCGCCGCAAAGTGGTGCGCGGCACCGAAACCATCGAGCTCGCGCCCAAAGAGTTCGGCATTCTGGAATACATGATGCGGAACAAGGGCCGTCCCCTCAGCCGCACCATGATCGTCGAACACGTCTGGGACATGGATTATGACGGCCTCACCAACATCGTCGACGTCTACATCCGCCACCTGCGCAGCAAGATCG
>ODAK010007139.1_pt1 | contig 11215 bp, 12 predicted proteins | sample 1539591 | NCBI WGS metagenome assembly ODAK01 (sample SAMEA3539303, study PRJEB22396) | soil metagenome | biome: tundra; feature: field; material: soil | place: USA | collected 2010-05 | depth 0.15 m | reverse complement strand
TGACCTTGTGCCCAGCGACTGCGAGCACCTCGTCACCAATCCTGAGGCCCGCCAACTGCCCCGCGGTCTGGGCGTGGCCCAGCCATTGGGTGAAGCCGTCGATGGTCACGCGCTGAGTATCGGCGTGTCCGACGAACACCAACGCGCCGTAGGCGATGAGCAGAGCCATCACCATATGCATCAGGGAGCCGGCCGAGGCGAAGATCACCTTGCGCGGATACGACGCCGAACGGTAGGTGCGTCTCTCGTTGTCCGGGGAGATCTTGTCGTACCAGGTCATGCCCGGCACCTTGACGTAACCGCCCAACAGAAGTGCGCGGATACCGTAGCGGGTCTCGCCGCGGGTAGTGGACCACAGCACGGGTCCGAAACCCACGAAGAAGTCAGTGACCTGCATCCCCGATCGCTTGGCCGTGATGAAGTGACCAAATTCGTGACCCATGACCATGGCGATCACCAAGAACAGGACTAGTGGCAACGTCCAGCCCCAGAGCCAACTCAGCACGCCCACCACCAACACCGTTCCGCCCAGCAGGGTGTACACCGAAGTGCGCGATGACGTGGAACTTTCCATCACTGAGGCAGGTTACCGTGAGTAATTCGACGAGCCGTCGCGTCGTTGGCGACGACCGCGTCGAGGCTTTCGAGAGGGTCGTCGACGTATTCGTCCATGGTGCGCGCCACCAAGGGAACAATGTCGCACCAGCGGATCCGGTCGTCGAGGAAGGCTTCGACACACACCTCGTTGGCCGCTGACAACCACGCCGGGGCTGCGCCCGACCGCCGCGCCGCGGCGTAGGCCAGGTCCAGGGCGGGGAAGGCCTCACGATCGGGCGGTTGGAAGTCGAGGCTGAAGGTCGTCGTGAAGTCGAGCCGACCCCAGTGGTGGGCCAGACGTGAGGGCGAACCCAGGCAGTAGGCGATCGGCAAGCGCATGTCGGGCCGCGAGAGTTGCGCCAGCACCGAGCCGTCGACGTATTCGACCATCGAATGGACGATGGATTGGGGGTGGACCACTACGTCGATGCGGTCCACCTCGATCCCGAAGAGCGCCGACGCTTCGAGGACCTCGAGGCCCTTATTCATCAGCGTCGACGAATCGATCGTGATCTTGGGACCCATGGACCACGTCGGGTGCGCGAGCGCATCGGTCTTGCTCGCGTGAGCCAGTCGTTCGCGGTTCCAACCGCGAAATGGGCCCCCGGATGCAGTCAAGAGCAACCGGGCGACGTCGGGGTGGCCAGGCTCGAGGGATCCGACGAGGCACTGGTGAATAGCGCAATGCTCCGAATCGACCGGCAGAATCTGCGCGCCCGGTGTCGAGCGAACCCTAGCCACCAGCGGCGCTGCGGCGATGAGTGATTCCTTGTTAGCTAGGGCGAGGCGGGCACCGGCCTCCAGCGTGGCGAGGGTCACGGGCAATCCTGCGAATCCCATGACGGCATTCACGACCACGTCGGCGCCAGCAGCCAGTTCGCGCAAGCCCTGTTCACCCACGACGATGTCGACGTCGTTCGCCACCCGTGGCGCGAGACGACGTCGGTCATCCTCATCGCTGACGCCCACGTGGCGCACGTGAAACTCGTTGACGAGTTCGGCGAGTTCGTCGATGCGCCGTCCGGCGGAGAGGGCGACGAGGTCGAAACTCTCGGGTTCGCGGCGAAGCACATCAATGGTCTGGGTGCCGATGGAGCCTGTCGCTCCCATCAGCGCCACGCGAGTGCGCGAGGCAGTCATCGTTAGCTCAACGACAGTAGGTGAGTCATGAGGTACATGGTGGGCAGGGCGAAGAGCAAACCGTCCACCCGATCAAGCATTCCACCGTGGCCGGGTAGGAAGTGGCCCAAGTCTTTCACGCCCAGAGTGCGCTTGAACATCGACTCGAAGAGATCGCCCATCGGCACGACCACCGACAACGCCACTGCGCATTCGAAGCCGTGGGTCATCGTCCACGGGTGGATCCTCGGCAAGATGAGCGCCCCCACCAACAGGGTCAGGATCGTCCCACCGATGGTGCCCTCAATGGTCTTATTGGGCGACAGCCGTGAGTTGAGCGGACGCTTGCCGAGCCAACGCCCGATGAAGAGCGCACCCGAGTCATTGGCGACCGTGAGCCAGATGGCGCCCAGCACGTATGCCAGACCGTGCTTGTGTCCGAAGTTGTGCGGCGACACCATCAACAACGCAAATGAACCGAGCACGCCCACCCAGCTGTACACGAAGATCGTGGCACCGAGTCCATCGACCACGTCAATCATCTTCTCGGCGTTGAGGTACCAGACGAAGGAGAACATCACCAGCAGTGCGGTCACGATCCCGGCGGCACCCACCCCCTTCTCGTACACGGCGACGCACAGGGTGACGACGGCGGCGAGTCCGAGAATCGTGGCGGGATGTGCGCCCACCGCTCGGAAGCCCGCGAAGGCCTCGCCCGCGGCCAGCGTCAGAGACGCGATGACCAGGACCGCCACTGGCACGGCACCGAAATAGAAGATGCCAAAGACGACCGCGGCCAGGATCACACCGGTAAACGTCGCCACTGACACGCTGCGCGAAGGACCCTGGCGTACCGCGCGACCCGACAGGTGGTCATCGCGGTGTGTGCGCCGGGTGCGGTGCGCGCGCGTGAGTTCGGGGCGGGGCGACTCGTCGAGGACCTCTTCGTCGGCGATAAGGGGTTCGGGGCTGAACTCCCAGGGCCGCAAATCCTCCTCGACCTTGTCCACCGCCAGCAGCGACGCGTCGAACTGCTCCTCGTGAGCGACCCAGTCGGCCTCGCCCTCACGCCACGCCGGCGCCGGGATGGCCGCCCACGGGTCCACCGCATCGGCGGACTCACGCGCGACGACGATCGGCACTTGGCCCGTGGGGGCGTCAGTCCAGTGCGGCAGGAGCGTATCGGGATCGACCTGGTGAATCTCGTCGACGACAGATCCGGCCACGTCGGCACCGGTGATCGTGACGCGGGGGTCGCTCACGCTGACCACCGGAACTTCGCTGGTCGGCGCGTCGAGCAGTTCGTCGTCGTCAGACCTCAAGTAGCTCCTGCTCCTTGTGCGAGAGGAGGGCGTCGATTGTCGCCACCTCGTCCTGTGTCATCTTGTCGAGCACCTTCTCGAGTCGCTCGATCTCGTCCTTGGACAAGCCTTCTTCCTTCTCGAGGTTCTCGAGCTCCTGGCGGGCGTGGCGGCGCACTCCGCGCAACGCGACCTTGCCATCCTCGGCTTTAGTCTTGACGATCTTCACGAACGACTTGCGTCGCTCCTCAGTGAGTGCGGGGAACGAGAGGCGGATCACCACCCCGTCATTGGAGGGGTTGAGGCCGAAGTCCGCGTTGCTGATGGCCTTCTCGATGGACGCCATGGCACCCTTGTCGAAGGGCGATACGACGAGCAGGCGTGGCTCGGGCACCGAGAAGTTCGCCAGTTGCTTTAGCGGCGTCTCGGCCCCGTAGTAATCGACGAGGATGTTCTCGACCAGTGAGGAGGACGCGCGCCCGGTGCGTACGTTCGCGAATTCCACCTTGACGTGCTCAATGGCCTTGGCCATGCGCTCGCGCGTGTCGCCCATCACCAATTCGACCAGTTCGTTTTCCATTAGTTCACCAGCGTACCGACCGCGTCACCGTTGAGGGCGCGCTCTAGGTTTCCCCCGGCCATGAGGTCGAAGACTCGAATAGGAATGCCGTTGTCCTTGCAGAAGGTGATGGCCGTCATGTCCATGACCCGCAGGTTCTGGGCGATGACCTCGTCGAAGAAAACAGTCTCGTACTTGGTCGCCGCAACGTTCTTGCGCGGATCTTCGCTGTACACGCCATCCACTCCCCCATGAGTCCCTTTAAGAACCATATCTGCCTCGATCTCGGCGGCGCGTTGCACCGCCGCGGTGTCGGTGGTGAAGTAGGGATTGCCCATGCCTGCGGCGAAGATCACGACGCGACCTTTTTCCAGGTGACGCACGGCGCGTCGTCTGATATAGGGCTCGGCCACCTGATCCATACCGATGGCCGACATGACTCGCGTGGCGCGTCCGTGGCTCTCGATGGCATCTTGCAACGCGAGCGCGTTAATAACGGTGCCGAGCATACCCATGATGTCGGAATTCGCGCGGTTCATTCCAGCCATGGCGCCCGTGGCGCCTCGCCAGATGTTGCCGCCACCCACGACCACGGCCAACTCCAGTTCGCCGCGCGACATGGCATCGGCGATGACGGTCGCAAGGAAGTCAACGGTACTCGCGTCGATGGTCTCATCGCTTGCCGATGAGGCTAGCGCCTCACCCGACAGTTTCAAGACCACGCGACGCACGCGCTATCCCCCGATGACCACTTGAGCGTACGCCGTGATGGACGCGCTACCGAGGAACTGGGCGATGCTGAGCTTCTCGTCCTTGACGTAATTCTGCTCGACCAAGACGCGCTCCTTGAACCAGCCGTTGAGACGGCCTTCAATGATCTTGGGCAGTGCCGCGGCGGGTTTTCCCTCGTTGATCGAAATCTCCTCGACGGTCTTGCGCTCGGCATCGACGTCGATGGCGGGTACGTCCTCGCGTGTGAGGTACTGGGGCTTAGCGAAGGCGATGTGCACGGCAACCTCGTGAGCCACTTCCTCGTCAGCACCCTTCACCACAACGATGACTGCGTTGCGACCAGCATGCTGGTGGTTGTAGGTGTCCACCACTTCGCCCTCACCGGCTACCAAGCGGTACACGTGACCCACGGAGATGTTCTCCTTGAGTGTGGTCAGCATTTTCTCAATGTCGTCCTGGAACTGCGCAACCGCACCTTCTCCTTCGGCACAGACACGGGCGGCCATCTCGTCCACCAGCGAGGTGAAGTCGTCGGACTTTGCGGCGAAGTCGGTTTCGCAGCGCAACTCGACCATGGCCGCAACGTTGCCATCGCGCATAACCGCGACCGCGCCCTCACCGGCTTCACGGTCAGCGCGCTTGGCCGCCGACGCGAGTCCCTGGACACGCAACCATTGGGTCGCAGCTTCCATATCGCCGTCGTTGGCCTCCAGGGCCTTCTTTGCGTCCATCATTCCGACACCGGTCGCCTTGCGCAGCAACATGACGTCCTTGGGGTTTGCGGTGGTTGACACCTTGTACATCTCCTCTTGTGTTCGAGTTATTACTTAAGCAGTGGCGCTTGCGGCGGTGACAGTGACAACGTCGGCTTTAGGAGCGTCCGCGACAGGAGCGGCAGCCGGAGCGACGACAGGAGCGGCCGCGACAGGAGCGGTCGCTGGAGCGACGACAGGAGCGACCGCCGGAGCGGAGACCGAGACTACGGCAGCCTTGACGGCCGCAGGTCGGTTGGCGCGGATAAATCGGCCCTCAGTTACCGCATCAGCGATCAATCGGCACAGCAGGGCACCGGAGCGAATCGCATCGTCATTTCCGGGAATCACGTAGTCGATGACGTCGGGATCGCAGTTGGTGTCGACGACAGCGACGACCGGCAGTCCGAGCTTGCGGGCCTCGGTCACGGCGATGTGCTCCTTCTTCGTGTCGATGACGAAGATTGAGTCGGGGACACGGTCGAGGTTGGCGATTCCCGAAAGGTTGCGGTCAAGCTTCTCGAGTTCGCGGCTGTGGCGCAGGGCTTCGCGCTTGGGCATGCCCTCGAAGTCACCCGCGCGCTGCATGGCGCGCAACTCGATCATGCGCTTGACGCGCCCGGCGACGGTAGCGAAGTTGGTGAGCATGCCGCCCAGCCAGCGCTGGTTCACGAAGGGCATGCCGCAGGCGTTCGCGTAATCCGCGATGGGACCCTGGGTCTGCTTCTTAGTACCCACGAAGAGAATGATGCCGCCCTCGGCGACCAAGTCACGCACGTAGGTATAACTCTGCTCGATGCCCGCCAGGGTCTTGCGAAGGTCGATGAGGTAGATGCCGTTGCGCTCACCGAGGATGAAGCGACGCATCTTGGGATTCCAGCGACGGGTCTGGTGCCCGAAGTGGACGCCGGAATCGAGGAGTTCTTGCAAAGTGACGAGGGCCACGAAAATTTCCTTTCGTTCGGTTGATCAACCCCGTGGTGCACCCCGGAGGGCGACCGTACGAAACCACGCGGTGTGTCTGCACCCCCCCACTCTGGGAGAGCCAAACCAGTGTAGTCGAACCCGATATGCCACCAATACCGGTGATCGGATGTCGAGATGTTGGCGGGAGGGTCTAGCCCCGAGGATGCGTTTGGCGATGGATGTTCTGCAAGCGCGACTTGGACACGTGGGTGTAGAGCTGCGTCGTCGTCAAGCTCTCGTGACCCAAGAGCTCTTGGACCACACGAAGATCGGCCCCCCCCTCGAGCAGGTGGGTAGCGTAGGTGTGGCGCAGCGCGTGGGGGTGCACGTGACCCAGGGCCAGCCGCCGGTCGAGGATGCGACGAACGTCACGCGGGCCCAAGCGTGAACCGCGGCGATTGACGAAGAGTGCGCCAGGCGGCGACTCTGGTGTCAGCACCGCAGGGCGGACCGCTCGCCAGCGTTCAATCGCCTCGAACCCCGCGCGGTGCAGAGGCACGATGCGCTCCTTGCGGCCCTTACCCAGCACTCGCAGTAGTCCCTGTCGCTCATCAAGACTGTCGCGGTCGAGTCCGCAAAGCTCGCTCACGCGCAGTCCGGCGCCGTAGAGGATCTCACACACGGCCCGGTCACGCCGAGCCCAGGGATCGTCACCCCAGTCCGCGTCGAGCAGGACGTCGAGCTGATCTCGTCCGACGATCTCAGGCAACTGCGAGTTGGGACGGGGTGCCGAAATCCTCGCCGCCGGGCTGGCCTCGACGCGACCACGTTCTAGGGCCCAAGAGAAATACCTTCGCAGCGAAGCGCGCCGGCGCGAGATCGACGCGCGCTCGTCACCATCGAGGTTCATGCTCGCGAGGTACTCGCGCAAGGTGCGTTTGGTCACGTCGCGTGGAGCGTGCACCCCGTGCTCGCTCGCCCACTGCGCGAATCGCGCGACGTCACCGCAATAGGCCCGCAGCGTGGCTGGCGAGCGATCGAGGGCGCGCAGCGAGGCGACGAAGTCGTCGAGCCCCCACATTCGCGACTCGTCAATGAAGACGGCATTACGGCCCATGAGGACAAGGCTAGTGAGCCCGACCCCCAAATGCCGGTCTCTCACTAGTGTGGTGAGAAGGGCAAAGGAGACCGATGTCGCGGATCTTGATCGTTGAAGACGACGAGCACATCCGCACCGCGTTGCGCCTGATGTTTCGCGGTGAGGGATACGACGTGGACGACGCCTCCAACGGCGAGGACGGCGTGACGCTCTTCGAGAAACGCAACGCCGACGTCGCCATTGTCGACATCATGTTGCCGGGGATGTCCGGATTCGATACCTGCGTGGCGCTGCGGTCGCGCTCCGACATTCCCATCGTGATCGTCTCGGCTCGCGACGAGACCTCCGACGTCGTCAAGGGGCTCGAATCAGGCGCCGACGACTACGTCACGAAGCCCTTCGTTCCGCTGGAACTGCTGGCCCGGGTGCGCGCGCACCTGCGGCGCCGGCCCGATTCCGCCGCGCGGGCCTTTCACATCGGTGAACTGCACGTCATCCCCGACGAGGGCATGGTGCGCCACGCCGACGGCACCGAGCTGCATCTGACTTCGACCGAGTTCCGACTCCTCGTGGACCTGGCGAAGGTGAACGGCAAAGTTCTCTCGCGCGAGGACCTCCTTGAACGAGTGTGGGGCTACGACTACTTCGGCGACAGCCGCCTCGTCGACGTGCACGTGCGCCGCCTGCGGATGAAGATTGAGCCCGATCCCGCGGTTCCGGTGCACCTGTTGACCGTACGGGGCGCGGGGTACAAGTTGGTGCTCTAGTGCGAAGTCGGAGTTTGCGGCTACGTCTGGTATTGATCTTCGGGCTGGGCACCTTGCTGCTGAGCTCGCTCCTGGGCACACTCACCTTCTTTGGCGTACGTGACGTCCTCATCTCCCAACAGCAAAAGACCGATCTCCAACAGAGCTACGTCAATGCGGCGCTGATTCGCAACACCCTCTACACCGCCCCGCTGACCTTGAACAACGAGGTGAACTCCATCGAGCAGTCGGCGGACTCGACGCTCATCCTCAAGATCAACGGCCAGTGGCAGACCCTCAGTCAACAAGTCCCCAACGTCGACATCTCGAGCGCCGCCATGCGCGCGGCCAATGACGGCCACGTCACGACCGAAACGCGAATGGTGCTGTCCGACCTCGACTACGTGGTGGGCATTCCGATGCCCGCGGTGCAGGTCCAGGTGTTCGAAGTCTGGCAACTCAACGGACTTGAGCAGAACATGCGCGTACTTTTGTTGGTCATCGGATCGGCCGCCCTCTTCACCACCGTCTTGGGCGCCTCGGGGGGCATCTGGGTGTCCCGCCGCACGCTGCGACCACTAGTAGTGGTCTCGGATACCGCGGCGCGTATCGCGGGCGGCGATTTCGAGACTCGACTGCCCACCACCCACGCCGGATCCGAAGTGGAGCAGCTCACCGAATCTTTCAACGCCATGGTGAACCAACTCGTCACCAAACTCGAGCGTGACGCGCGCTTCGCCAGCGACGTGAGCCACGAACTTCGTTCCCCCTTGACCGCACTGGCGATGTCGGCATCGATACTCGAACAGCACCGCGCGGAGCTCGCGCCGGCCGCTCAGCAGAGCTTGACGTTATTGAGTGCCGAGATCTTGGTCTTCCAGGGTCTAATCGAGGACCTGATCGAACTGTCGCGTTCCGACGCCGGGGCCAATTCGCTCAGTCTCGAAATCATGCCCATCGCTGAGCTCACCCGACAAGCCGTGCGGTCGGTCACCCGACGACTCGGCGGCGCGCAGCCCCCAGTCGAGGTGGAGTCCGACGCCGAGTCGGCTCGCGTGCTCGTCGACCGACGCCGCTTCGAGCGCATCATCGCCAACCTGATTGACAACGCCCAGCGCTACGCCGGTGGTGTGGTCGCCATTCGATTGTCACTCAAGGGGACTCGCGTCGAACTCAACGTCGACGACGCGGGCCCCGGCATCGCCGAGAGTGACCAGGAGCACGTGTTCGAACGGTTCTACCGTGGACGCGCAGCCCACGACCGCAGCACGGTGCGCGGCACCGGACTGGGACTTGCGCTGGTGCGAGAGCACGTCAAATCCCTCGAGGGAGAGATCCACGCCACGGTGAGCCCCGAAGGTGGCGCCCGATTCCAGATCGACCTGCCCCTGATGGAGTACCCCTCATGAGACGATTGCGTCGCTTGGGGATCCTGGTGCTGAGCGCGCTGTGCTTGAGCGGCTGCACTCTGGTATCGACGTCGTCATCACCTTCACTCATCAATCCAGACAACGTGCCCTTGGGTCTATTGGATCTGACCATCCCCTTCACCGACCACGCCGAGGTCCGCTGGGTCACCCGCGACATCTACTTGCTCGACCCCGGCAAGCGAGTAGTGGCGATCTCGCGCTCGATGACGGCACCGGCGAGTCTCTTCGCCGTCCTTTATTACGAGACACAGGGTCCGACACCCGTCGAACTCGCCAACGGCGTGACGACGCAGGTGTCGTCCTCGATGGTGATCAATCAGGCGAACATTCAAGGTGGTGTCGCCCTCATCTACGTGAACAAGGCGCTCAGTCAGAACTCACTCGCCCAGCAGCGCATCGCGGTGGGACAGCTCGTCTTCACGGCCGCCGCAATGGGCGCCACCAAGGGCATCCAACTTTGGATCGACCAGACGCCTTACTCACTGAAGCTCGCCGATGGTGTGAGCGTGCGGCTCGTCACACCAGCGGAGATGGCGTACCTAAAAAAGGGTTAACGCTGGTGGGCCGGTCGAAATGCCGGTGCCGCACTCCACAGGTGTTCAAGGTCGTAGTAGTCACGCGTCTCGAGGTCAAAGACGTGCACAATCACATCGCCGTAATCGAGGGCGATCCACTGCGCCGAGGTCCACCCCTCCACCCGTGTTGGCTTAAGACCCATCACTAGATCGACGCGACGTTCCACCTCTTCGGCAATCGCTCGCACCTGGCGATCGTTGCGACCCGCGCAGATGACGAGCGCGTCGAAGGAGTCCACGAACTCTCGCAGGTCCAACACCACGGTATCGACGCTGAGCTTGTCATCGGCGCCATCGATCGCGGCGTCGATGAGGGCGGAGACAAATTGCTCTTGTGGGCCGCGGACTGAGCCGCCGCTGGTCACGATCTCGCTCAGTGGCCCGCTCCCAGAACGATAAGTGCCACTACGAAGGGCACCGTCAAGACGATGATCCCCACGACTGCGTGACGTTGGCGACTGCGACGAAGGTCACTGCGGGTTCGCGGCGCACGCTCAAGAACCGACACCGATGCTGTGGACACGTCTGAGATGTCGAACGCACGAACGGCCATTGCGCCCCACACTACTCCGTAACGCCCTGATAAATGGCAATTACGTCGTCGGCCATAAACAATTTTAGATCGTCAACGTCGAGTGGCGTTTCGCGCAAGAATGTGCTGGACAGGTCGACGGGGGGCATCGATATTTCGTAGCAGTTCCAACCCCCGGGGGCGGCCAACGGCGTGCCCGGGCGCGGGATGATGCCCACCGCCACCAACTGGCGCAGTTCGTCGGCGCGGTGCCACGATGGAAGCTGGGGCGCCAGGTCGGCGCCGATCAGGACGTCGACTCGGTCAAACTCCTTCAGGAGTTCCTCGACCGTGTCGATCGTGTAGGAGGGGCCGGGTCGATTGATCTCGCGATCGCTCACCCGCACCAAGTCCAACCGATCAAACGCGGCCATGGCCATTGCGAGGCGTGCGGAGGTCGAGTGCACCAGGCCTATGGCGCTCTTGCGGTAGGGGTCGCCAGCGACCGTGACCTCAATGACGTCGAATCGCCCGGTGGCTGCGGCGGCGCGCAACGCCGCCACGTGCCCATTGTGGGGTGGATCGAACGTACCTCCAAAGAGGCCGAGACGATGGAGGGGCACCCCCTGAGCCTACCGGGGCAATTGCTGACGCTCCAACGAAACCTCTAGCCTTACGACATGGCTCGAACTACTACTTGGAACCCCGCCAGTTGGCGAGAGCGCATCGCCGCCCAGAGCCCGATGTGGCCCGACGCGCAACACTTGGCGAACGTCGAGGCTCAACTCGCCACCAAACCGCCGCTCGTCTTCGCTGGTGAGGCCCGCCGCCTCACCCACCAACTGGCCCAAGCCGCCCGCGGCGAGGCCTTTTTGTTGCAGGCTGGCG
>ODAK010007138.1_pt1 | contig 11215 bp, 8 predicted proteins | sample 1539591 | NCBI WGS metagenome assembly ODAK01 (sample SAMEA3539303, study PRJEB22396) | soil metagenome | biome: tundra; feature: field; material: soil | place: USA | collected 2010-05 | depth 0.15 m | reverse complement strand
GACCACCGCCAGGGAGGACTTTGGTCCTAAACCAACGATGCGGGCATCGGTCGGAGCCAGCGAAAAGAGTCCCAACGGCAAACCCGTAGCAGGCAGTTCGACGACGCTCGCTTCATCGCGTAGCAGCCCTGGAGTGTGGCCCGCGTTGACATAGCAAACCGTGCCCAACTCTTCGTTGTAGCAGCCCGCGAATGCGGGACAACTGCGGACGCCCCCGGCAGCGCGCATGATCTCCAGATTGAGGCGGCGCGAAAGCTCGATCATGGCGTCCGATTCGTTCAGTTCGTCGGCGGAAAAGAGCTGCTCGGCGGATGAGCGAAAACAAGCCTGCGCAGCTTGCAGCACGGGACCGCTGGTCTCGCGCTTGCCGGCCACGTCCAGCAGTCCGAACAGGAAACGGTGCGGGCTGACTCGCAGAAAATCATGCAGATCCCCGCCGAAGCGCGAGGAAAAATAGGCGACCGCCAGATCAGCGCCCTGGAGCGTGGGAGATTCCCCCTGCACGATTTCGGGAACTGCTTCCGTGGTCGAGCCGAATCCGAGTTTTGAAAGCAGGCCTGCCATGACGGGCGAAGTTAACACAAAGTTGAAGGCGGGGCAATGAGTGGAAAGTGGTACTCGAAACAGTTTGTGGATATCTCTGCCTGCAGCTGTTCGCTGTTTTTCTCCTGGGCATCTTGCCAATTTTGGTGCCGCTGGGGGACGCACCAAGCGCCCTTCCTGAAAAGGCTGGTATAGCAAAGACCAACGAAAGAAAGATTGATATATCCTATAGAATATGACATCCTATACGATGTATAACGAGGATGAGAAAAATCGTTCTTGACACCTCGGTTGTGGTCGCTGCTCTCCGCACCCGGTTGGGAGCGGGCAACGCGGTGTTACGGCTGGTAGCCCAGGGGAAGTTGGTAGCTTTGGCGACTCCACCTCTCTTCCTGGAGTATGAGGATGTGTTGAAGCGGCCCGAGCATCAACTGGCCCATGGCCTGGCGCCCGAGGCGATTGATAGATTTCTCGCCGAGTTGGCCGCTCTGATCGAACCGGTCGAAGTTCATTTTCAGTGGCGGCCGCAGTCCCGGGACCCCAATGACGAGATGGTGCTCGAAGCTGCAATCAATGGCCACGCAGATGCGCTAATAACGTACAACGTCAGAGACTTCGCCGCGCCCGCCGAACGGTTTAGAATTTCGGTGCTTCATCCGGCCGAGCTGCTTAAGAAGGTGAAATCATGAGCAAAGCTACCTATCCGTTGAAGCTTCCGCTTTCCATCAAGAAGGCTGCGCAGCGGCTCGCGAAGGAAGATGGCGTGTCCTTGAACCAATGGATCGCGGTGGCAGTCGCCGAAAAAGTTGGAGTAGTGGAAACCGCCGCAGACTTCTTCAAGAAGCGTGCTGGCAATGCCACCGGAGAAGGACTGATGAAGTTTCTGCGCACTGCGCCCAAGATGCCGCCCGAACCGGAAGACACCCAGCGATAGCCTCAGTCATACTCCTCGTGGAGGTTGCGGCTGAGCCAGCAAATTCGCTCGCGTCCACTCGGGAACTCTAACCAGCCGCGCTTATTCTCCGTATTTCTCTTTTAGCGCGCGCGCCATTTCTTCCTGGAGTTGACGGTAATCGGAACGAACGGTCGTGCGTAGCGCCGCTTCGGTCGAGCTGCCTTGGGAAAGAAGCTCAAGGATCCGCACGATTTCGCTCATGCCGTAAGTGTCACGAATGTATTCGGTGGCGGCCAGGGATTCGGCATAGGCAACATTGGCTTCCGGGGCTGAGAAGCTTATGAAACTGCCCTCGAGCATATTGAAAGGGATTTCACGGCCGGCGGCGAACAGTTGTGCAAGCTGGCGTCCGTTGGCAGCTGTAGACTTGCCCTCTTCCACCTGCGCGATGCCCTCATTCAGCCACGTGGGACACCGGTTGCCCGACATCTGCGAGACAAAAGAATGAGTCAGTTCATGCTTGAGCACCCGTGCTAGCTCAGGCGTTACGCTCTGGACGCCGCTGATCGGAATCCGCAGCTTGCCGTCATTGATGGCGCCGCTCCAGGAGGGGGCGCGAGTGACGTCGAAAAAAGCCAGCTGCGTGTATAGAGTGACGGCGATGTTGTTGCGCGGTGAGTAGCCAAGATCGCGCACCAGGTCGTCATATTCGGAATCGAGCGTGGCGAGCAGGTCCCGGCGGAAGTTTTCGGGAGTATCTTTTCCTTCAAAGTGAAGGTTGAAGTGGCTGCTCTCGCGTTGCGAGAAATCGGATTCGACTTTGGATTCGCGCTCCGCTCGCGCCAGATACTGGCTGACCGTGGCGTCGGGGCGCAACGTAAGCGACTTTTTCCAGGAACGAATGGCTTCCGGAGTATGATCACTGGCGAATTGCACGAAGCCTAACATCGCGACGGCGTCAGGCGAGTCGGGAGCGACGTTGGCGGCGTGTTGTGCGTAGGGGAGGGCTTCGGCGGCTTGCCCGGTGCGCATGAGCGTGGCGGCATAATAGATCAACAAAGTGGAGTTGTCCGGTTGCAAGTGCAGCGCGGATTCGTAGTACTGTCGGGCCCGCGGGAAGTTGCCGTGATCGGACTCATGCTTGCCCGCGAGAAAATATGCCGTGGTAGCGAGCTCGGGATTGGCGGTTTGCACCAGGCTGGCGAGGGCATCGCTATCGACTTTGCCGTCGCGTATGACTTTTTCGGCCACGTCGGCCTCATGGTTGAACGTAGGGACAGGCGGAGTAATGTCGGGAGCACTGGCATCGCTCGATACGCCGGCGTGAACGGGAGCGACGCCTCCGGATTCGATCCGCTCGACCGAAGATCGCGGGATGGCGTAGGTATCTTCGCCCAGGTCGTATTCCACGCGGTCCTTATCCTTGTTCTCGCGGACCTGGTCGGCCCAGATGGTGCGTCCATTCTTAAGGTGGATAATGTCGGCAGTCGCAGGAAGCCCTGCAAGAAGCACTAGAATAATATTGAGGACAAGGGCTCGCACTCGCCTGATTCTAGCAATGGGCAAAACGGGCGGTAAGGTGACTAAGGTGCTGTAACTCAGGCGGCGACAAGTGCCACGCGCCGCGGCGGACCAGATACCCTAGCCCAAGAATCCAGCCCCGGAGGGGCGGCCGAAAGTAGCCCAGCGCTTCAGCGCTGGGTAAACGTGCACAAAGTAATTCAAGTCCCGGAGGGACGACCGAGTTCCGACACAAACTCTTCAGCCCTGTCAGAAATGGAAAAATAGAAAAGCCCCGGAGGGAACGCCCAGATTATGCGGCCAAGCTCAGTTCGGTGGGATTGGATAATCGGATTGGCGTGCTGTTGTCTTGGCGCCCTCCCATCCTCGGCGCAGATTGCTAAATCGGACCCTCAATGCCCGCCAACCACCAGCGGCCTGTACGCGCGCATACGCTCCGTCGGCGTCGATCCGCAACGCGTCTACCGCGTCCGGAATGCGTCGATCGACCGGCCAGGTCTGCACCTTGATTATGACGACGGTACGCTGGCTTTCACGGAAGACATTTGCGGACGGATCACCGGCGCATTTTTCGAAGGCGAGGGTGAGATACGTCTGCGGCCCCCCAACCGTGTAGAGCGCGGCTCGCTCGCGCTCTTTACCGGGACGGCGATTCTCGAAGAGCAGTTCACCTCAGGATATCTGCGCTTCAACGACAATACCGCGGCCGTGTTGCGCCCCTTCCTGACTCTGGAGCCGGCGGATCCGGAATTGGCCAAACGATTGGACCAGACCGCCCGCGCGCTGGCCGAATTCGACTCCCTGCGTCTGCTGCTGGACTTCAGCCATTTTCTCCCTGCAACCGGCGGAAACGAACCGGACCGCCAGTTCCCCCCGCTGCTCCACGCTCATTTGCTAGGCAGGAAACTGGGAGGCTTTGAAGTGTTCTGGGATGGGGCTTCCCCCGAGTCATTGTGGGCGGGGCAGCCGCGGGTGAAAGATGGCATCCTGTTCTTCGACATCTGGACTTCCTTTTCACCTGGCGGAACTGCCCGGGCCCCTACCGCATCGCCGGCCAATGATGTCTCCATCACCGACTTCCAGATTCAGGCGACGGTGCAGCCTCCAACCATGTTGCGAGCCTCGACCGAAGCGAAACTCCAGATTCGCCAAGGAGGAGAAAGATCGCTGCTCTTTGAGTTGTCGCGGTTTCTGAAAGTGGATGCGGTCGAGGCCAATGGGCGGCCCGTGGACTTTATCCAGAACCCAGCCATTGAAGGAACTCAGCTGCAACGCAAAGGGAACGATCTGGTGGCGGTAATCTTTCCGTCCCCGCTGACCCCCGGTCAGGAATTAACGCTCCGCTTCCGCTACGCCGGCGAGGTGCTGTCGGAGGCGGGGAACGGGTTGCTCTATGTCGGTGAGCGCGGCACCTGGTACCCCAATTTTGGCTTGAGCCCGGCCCACTTCGAGATGGAGTTCCACTATCCCTCCAGCTGGACACTGGTGGCGACAGGAAAACAGTTGACCCGCGCGGCGCCCAGTCAGGATGCAGACACAACCGGAGATGCCGGGACGGAAAAAGTTTCGCGGTGGACGTCAGAGCGCCCGATCCCCGTGGCCGGATTCAACCTGGGCAAATATGTTCGTGCCGAGGCGAAGGCTGGCAACATTCTGGTGGAAGCCTACGGCACCAAGGGAGTCGAGAAATCATTCCCAAAGGGGCGCCCGGAGGTGATTGAAGAGCCAAGTTTCCCCGGCTCCATCCCGAGATCGAGAACGATGTCGCCGATCCTGGTGACTCCGTCGTATCCCTCGCCCGCGCGCGACGTGCAGGCAGTCGCGGACAAGGCGGCCAAAGCGATTACTAACTTCTCGCAGTGGTTTGGACCGTATCCATATAGCTCGCTGGCGCTGACCCAGATGCCTGGCAACTTGAGTCAGGGATGGCCAGGACTGGTGTTCCTTTCGAGCTTCGCGTTTCTGAACCCGCAGGAGCAGGCCGATCTTCGTTTAAATCCGGTAGCGCGCGAGCTTGACAACCAGGTTCTGGTCCACGAGACGGCGCATCAGTGGTGGGGCGATCTGGTGCTGTGGAAGAGTTACCGCGATCAGTGGATTGCGGAAGGTCTGGCAAACTACGCCTCGCTGATGATGCTTGAGCAGCAGAAACCGGCGCAATTCCGGGAGGTCCTGGAAAGTTACCGCCGCGATCTTCTGAGCAGAAACAAAGAGGGAGAAAGGCTGCGTGACGCTGGTCCGGTGACACTGGGGCAGCGCCTGGAGTCGTCGCACTTCCCCGGAGGTTATGAGGCGATCAGCTACGAACGAGGAACGTGGCTGTTCCACATGTTGCGCATGATGCTGCGCGACTCGGAATCAGCATCCCGTTCCCGCAAAGGGCGGGCGAATCCGACGAATCCAGACGAGCCATTCTTCCGCGCCCTGCGCAAAGCCCGTGAGCGGTATGCGGGCAAGAGCATGAGCACCCAGGAACTGATGCAGGTCTTCGAAGAGGAACTGCCGCGTCCATTGTGGTACGAGAATCGTCGCAAGCTGGACTGGTTCCTGCAAAGTTGGATCGAAGGAACAGCAATCCCGGAACTGGAAGCCCGCGACATACGCATCGCCGAGAAGGCCGGCGCAACCATGGTGACGGGCGTGATCGTCCAAAAGGACGTGCCTGACGATCTGGTCACGGCCGTTCCGGTCTATGCGAAGACCGCAGGAGGCACGCTGGTCTTTCTCGGCCAAGTGCTGGCGGATGGCTCGGAAACTGCGTTCCACCTGACCGCGCCAGTCGATGCGCGCAAGATCCTCCTCGACCCAAAGCAGACGATTCTGAGCGCGGTGAAATAACTCCGCGAATGTTCCAAACGTAGTTCCCTCAACAATCGCAAACCATACAGACCTTGGTGCCGAGCTTACCGCTTTCCGCTGTGGTATTCCTGAGGAGGGGATTGGCAGGAAGGTAGACTCCGAATGAATCGTCAAATCTATGCACGTGCGCCGGATCCATTGCGTCGGCGAATTATCTTGCTGGTAGAAGATGAGCCTTTTGTGCGGGACGCGACCTGCCGCATTCTGGAGCATGCAGGCTTCGAGGTCCTCTCCACCAAGGACGCGCAAGAGGCGACCGAGGTTTACGAAACCTGCGAGCAGACAATCGCTCTGGTGCTGACCGACATGGTGCTTCCGGGACAATCCGGGCAGCAACTGGGCGAAGATCTCAGGGTGCGATCCCCGCAAGTCGTGGTGCTGGTGACATCCGGTTACGGCAACCCGGAATACGAAACGGAAGTGCCCGGATCGCTCACCTACTTTCTGCCCAAGCCCTATTCACGCCGCACGCTTTTAGACAAGATTGAAAAGATTCTAGCAACCGGTCCGCGGGCGCTGGCTGTGGGGCAAGCAGTCTAGCCTCCCCTCAGTCCTTTGTGCTACGGGTGTTGAATTCCCTGTACAATTCCTTGCGGTTGAATTCCCCCGTGATTGAATTCCCTGTGGTCCCCTGTGTCCTCCGTGGTTAAGACTTGGTTCGTGAACTTGCTTGTGAACTGGCGCGTGAATTCCGGTCATAAGTAAGCAGACTCCGAAGCCCAGCCCAACAGTAACGATCCGCGACGTTTATAATCCTCCCTTCCCAGTTCCCAACTTCGAAACAGAAGGAGCAAGGAGCAAGGAGCAAAGATGAAACTAGAGGGCCGAGTTGCGCTGATCACCGGAGCCTCGCAAGGCATCGGCCACGCCTGCGCTCGAGCCCTCGCGCGGGAGGGCGCAACCGTTGCGGCCGCCGCGCGCAATCGCGAGAAACTCGACCAACTGGTAGCCGAGATCGCAGCAGCAGGAGGCAAAGCAGCGGCCTTCGTCATGGACGTAGCCGACGAAGAGCAGGTGAAGTCCGGAATCAAGTCAGCGCTCGCGCAATTCGGCAAGATCGACATCCTGGTCAACAACGCAGGCATCACGCGCGACCAACTCGTGATGCGCATGAAGCGCGCCGATTGGGACGCGGTCCTGAACACGAATCTCACCTCCGCCTATCTCTGCATCCAGCAGGTAATCGGATCGATGCTCAAGCAGCGCTGGGGACGAATCATCAACATCACCAGCGTCTTCGGACAAATAGGCCAGGCAGGCCAGGCAAACTATGCCGCCTCAAAAGCCGGACTGATCGGCCTGACCATGGCCATGGCCCGCGAGGTAGCGTCGCGAAATATTACGTGCAACGCGGTAGCTCCAGGATTCATAGAAACCAGCATGACCGCAGCCCTAAGCGAAGAATTCAAGCAGAGCGCAGTGAAAAATATTCCGCTGGGACGAGTAGGCTCTCCCGAAGACGTAGCCAGCGCAGTAAGTTTTCTAGCCTCCGAAGACGCGTCCTACATAACCGGCCATGTCCTGAACGTAAACGGTGGCCTGCTGATGGGGTAATGTGAATCTGTAGGTGTGCATGTGTGGGGCGGGCGCCCTCGCCCGCCGCCCTTGACCTTGGTGTTGACTTTGACTTCGACTTCGATGGACCGATGCCGGTGCGAACCACGGATTGTTGATGGCGAGCCATGAAGAAAAATATCTGGAGAGCGGTGATTGAAGCAGGCTTCATCGTCTTCCTGTTTTATTCCAACCTGCTGATGGGAGAATTCGAGCGCTCCGGTATGGGACAGAAGCGGGGCCTAGCCTGGGCTTTCGGAGACGTTTTTACCGCCGCCAATTTTGGAATCGCCATGATCGCGGCGCTGATTGGTTATATCCTGGTGGAGTTTCTTAGGAAGAGGTTCTAGTTCTCAGTCTTTCTATTAACTCTTCTATTCACTCTCGGGGTAATAACCCACTGGTACTTGTACCCCCCCCCGGGTATTCCGGCCAAGCTATTGATTGTAAATGACTTACTTGTAAACTCTTCCGGAATAAGGACTTACGAGAGCCGTTCGCTCCTCCACCTCGGTTCACTCAGGACTTCGGCAGCGGGTTCCGGCCCGCTCGTCTTCCCTTTTCTTGACCAATTTGGGCTTTGTCAAAGAGCGCCACAACGGCGTTTCGGGCGGCTTCTGAGTCCGTCTCTGGAGACGGGCGCACTTGCTCACTGCCCTAAGCTGGGGACATTGTTGCATTGGTTGGGATGGGGGGGATGTGATGGCGCTCACAGGTTGGGTGTGATGAAAAAGGCTGGGTGGGCGGCTAGGCCCTTGTTCGACGCAATCGCTTAATCTCCGCTTTGCAGAGTGCCGGCAATTCCGTGCGGTCAATATTCACTCGGTCCAGATAACCCTGGCATTCAGACTGCGTCAGGTCGTCGCGTAGTCTGTGAGCAGCCTTAAAGAGGAGTGCGCTCGTGCGCGACAGGCCGGTGGCCATGAGGTTGATGAGCGTCTCGTTAGCGGCTCCGTATTCGAGGAAGAGATGAATGGGAAGCAACTTCTCCGCTTCCTCGTTTAGCCTCCGTTCGACTAGCACCGCACGGAGCACGTCTGTATAGAGCCTCATGTATTTGACATAGGTGTATCGCAGCTCCTTTTCTATATCCTCAAAGAGATATCTAATCAGATCGTTGACCCTGTCAACGTCACGCGCTGTGTCGAACGTGCGGTCCTGGCTTTGTTCGTAGCGAATTTTGTCTGCGATCAGCTCTTTCAGGGACTGGCCTTGCATCCATTTGACGGCCAACGGTGCAAAATACCGATACCTCCAATTACCAGATCGAAGAACGATCTCTTCGAGCTTAGCGAAGATGTCCCCAAAACGAGAAAAGGCCCCTCGTTCATACGGACTTCCTGGGATCCATCTTTGAATGTCCGATTGAGAGCGAAAAAACCTAGCCAAGGTTTCTAGACGAATTGGATGGAGGTAGAAATTATTGACGAAGAGCTCGTCGGGCAAGGTCTTCTTGAACTCAGCGGAGAACGCATCGATCTGAGCGAACTGGTCCTTTAGCTTGTCATCCGAAGACCCTGCGGAATTCGCTAATAGCTTACCGGAGGACGTGTAATCTGCGTATATTCGCGCATAGGTCTGTTCCGCCCACGCTAGTTCACTGGATTCGGGGGACTCGGGCGGCTCTTTAACAAACTTAAGCAGCTGGGGTGTTCGCTCGTTCACCGCGACTTCGAATGCCGACTCTATCTGTGCCAGCCTGTCAGATGTGACATTGGGTTCCCATTCCTTTCCGTAGATGCAAAAGACCGTTCCCTGAAACTCGCTCGATAGGCGCCCGGCCCGACCAACCAAATTCCAGAAGTCGCCCTTTTGCATTGACTTTCCGCGCCCCCTTGTTGGGTCTTCTACAAAAATGTTCTTTGCAGGAAGGTTAATCCCCTGCAGAAGCGTGCTCGTGCAACATACGAACCGGAGTTTTCTATCACGGAGGAGTTCCTCAATCCTTCCCCTTATGATCTGAGGAATGTTGCCGTAGTGGAAGGCTACGCCCTTGCGTACGAACTCCGCCAAGAGGTACAAGTGGTGCACTTCTTGGCGAAGGAAGGTCGCCAAGTCGGAGAGCTCACGATCAGAGGTCGTTTCCTGAATCTCGTTTGCAATCTCGGCAGCGACTTTATCGGCTGCCCGAGGTTCGTTGCAATAGATAATGGAACAGTCGTCCGCTTCGGTGAAATGAAATGCGAACTTCCCCACGTACTGGCCACGAAACCTGAAGGGTAGGTCAACATTGCCGAGAGGCACAAGATCCTCGCCGATGACGAGCTCCATCCTGGCCGTGCGAACGCTGCGGTTTACGGTATGGACGTTAATGATGTTCTGAGTAACGGGGCTGAGATGCTCGACGAAATACTCGCCTTCTCCTTCACGCCCGAACAGTCGAAGTAGGATCTCGGGGTTGGATCGGAGAGGGCTGGAAAAGAACAATCTAGCTTGTGGAAAGCGCCCCAACGTATGCGCTCCTCATTAGGGTTAGTGGTCATAGGCATCTTTTTTAAAGCCTGGGGCGCGTAGAGCACCGTTTCAAGTAAGAAATAAATGAGGAGTTCCCCAACCTGCCCCGAGTCCTTGAGCGGGACGAATAGATCCCGACACTGCATAAACATCTCGTTCCGCTGAAGTTCCGGAAGATCCTTACGTCGTTCTGCCCTTACGCAATAGACAGTTATGTATCTAACCAGAAGTCGCGCAAGCTCCCGGAACCTAGGTTGCCCGCTAGCATCAGCCCTGACAAAGTGGAGGCGGATTGATGCACTCGGGGCCTCGTCGCAGACAACCTTGTGATCAATGTGGGAGAAGTTCGCGTCGTAGTCGGCGCGTTGGGCTTCAAGTAAACCCTCTAACGATATTTCAGCCAAGGTGCTCCGCTTGTCACACCCGGTGCGGCAGTTCGCCTAGAAATCCCCCCGCACAATATGCGAATGAAAGGCGAAAGTCAACCGGAAGAATCTTGTCAAGTTCTGACCTCAACGAAAAAGGGCCATGGGTTTCCCCATGACCCCCTCGGTCGGGATCATTATCTACCAGTCTCGACTAACGATGCAAAGACCACTTTGGAATTGATCACCGGCAGTTAGTCTCGTGCTGGTTCGTTTTAGGCGCGCACCGCGTGAAGGACGCGTCCTACGGTGCGATTCGACTGCCTCCCACCCTTCGCAAAAAGCCGCGAAGAATGGGGCACCCGCCGATGGGGGAGCCTTCCACGCGTCCGACGCGCTGAGGGCGAGACGCCTCAGGACAGCCGGCAGGATGCCGGCGCTACGCTGCGCTGCTTACGGAGGTGGGTCTGATGCGGGTTCGTTTCGGGTTCCACGCTGGCGTGAAGGACGCGTCCTACGGTGCGATCTTACTGCCTCCCACCCTTCGCGAAGGGCCGCGAACGGTGGGGCACCCGCGACGGACGGGCGGGCGGGGGTAGGGGTCCTTCGACTCCGTTTGTCCCGCGCTTTGCGCGCGACAAACTCCGCTCAGGATGACAGATTTATTTAGAACTTTAGCGGGATTCGTGAACTATCAGAATCATGCCCGGCCGCAGGGCGGCTATGTTCCGGTTATCGTGCTTCAGGGCGGAGACGGTGGTGTTGTACGAGGTCGCAATGGAATAGAGAGTCTCGCCTGGCTTGACCTTGTGATGCTTTACGGTGGGATCGGGCGCCGCGTTGGAGGATCGGGTCGACGACTTGCTTGACGTCCCCTTGACCGTAGCAGTTTGGGTCCCGGCCTGATGCGTTCCGGGCTGGGTTCCCGCGGCTTGAGTTCCTGAAGTATGATGCGCTCTGCTTGCGGCGGAGACGGGGCAAGCCCCCTCTCTACAGGGGTTGCTCTTTTAACTGCTGGCTACCT
>ODAK010007137.1_pt1 | contig 11217 bp, 14 predicted proteins | sample 1539591 | NCBI WGS metagenome assembly ODAK01 (sample SAMEA3539303, study PRJEB22396) | soil metagenome | biome: tundra; feature: field; material: soil | place: USA | collected 2010-05 | depth 0.15 m | reverse complement strand
GTTGAGATTCTGGCAAATCTAATGTCGCTTTACGTACCATTGAGCAAAGGAACCCACCATTGAGCAAGAGAACCCCATGCGGGCGAAACGCCTTGTTCAGAACGGCACGCCGGCGAGGTTCCGGCTGGTGCGGATGGTCTGAAGGGTCTGCACCCGGCTGACCGTGGGCAATCCGGTGAGCCGTTGCGTCAGTTGATTTTCATGCGCGGTGTCGCGCGCCACGAAGCGCAGCAGGAAATCGCCGCCGCCCCGGATCATGTGGCATTCGCGCACCTCCGGCCAGGCGGCGACCAGTTGCTCAAAGGCCGCGAGCACCGTTTCCTTCTGGCTGTCGAGGCCGACAATCGCGAAGACGGTGATTTCCCAGCCCAGTTTTTGGGGGTCGGTGTCGGCGTGGTAGCCGCGGATGACGCCGGATTCCTCCAGCGCGCGCACCCGGCGCAGGCAGGGCGGCGCGGATACGCCGGCGACCCGCGACAGCGCGATATTGGTGATCCGCCCGTTCTCCTGCAACGCGGTCAGGATGCGGCGGTCGATGGCATCAAGGTGGATCGGCGTCTCCGGCGGGGGCGACTTCATCTGTGGGCGACCATGGGCTGGCGGATGGGCGAGTGTATTGGTCGTTGCGCCACGGGCAAGAGGGAAACCGCGGCAGCGGAACGATTGTGCCAAGAAGATGCCGCTTATGTACGGTAGCCGCTACAGTGGGATCGCCAGCAACGTGTCGAACCGTTGACTGTCGCACACCACGATGCGCTCGGCATAGTGCCACGCCCCGGCCTGGTCGCGGCGCAGTTTGTCGAGATAAACGCCGGCCACGAAGACATCCATCTGGCCTTCCCGCATGGTGCGGACCACCATGAACGACGTCTCCGCCGAGACCGCGTTGTCCCCCGTGGCGGTGATCAGCGGCATGCCGAGGATATGACGATAGCGCTGTCGTTCGTAGATGTTGGCTTCCCGCAGCGCGAAGACGCGATCGGTCAGCATGGCCCGCGTATCGGCGTAGATGATGCCGGCCTGGTAGCCCTTCGCGTGGTTGTCCGCCGTGGTGACCTTATAAAGGCACTGCTCCAGGAAAAACCCTGGCCATTCCTCCAACCGGTCGGCATCGATCGCCGCCGCGCAGGCCGCGTTCAATTGGGCGATTTCAAATGATACGGCCGGGTCGGTCATGAGCTTACATATCCATATGCGCGCGCCAGGCTTTCCAGAAGCCGCGCACCGAGGCCTCCGTCGCGCGGGTTTCCGACGTTTCGGCTCCGGCGCCGCCCATTTCAACGACCGAGGTTTCGCCATCCGCGGCGGCGATCCCGCGCTGCACGAAGCCGCCGACCGCGCCGTCCTCCATCGAAACGAATCCGGCCGGACCCGCGAGATTGGCCTGCTTCAATCGCATCGCCCGCAACTCCGGCGTGTCGTCGGCGAAGCCGAGATAGGTCCAGTTGAGGTCCATCTTGTCCACGCCGCGCGGCACGATCTGCCGCACCGCCAGCGCGTTGTGGATCTGTTGCAGGATGAAGCCCGGGAAGATCGACAGGATCTGCAGGTTGATGTCGTCGTTGAACTCGGCGACCGACCGCATGAAGGACGGGTCCTTCAGTTGAAACCCCTGATTTTCGCTGCGCATTCCGGCATAGGTATTGTCGGTGCCCTCCGGCGGTCCCTTCGTCGTGCTGGCATGCGCGACGCCATTGTCGCTGACCATCACGCCACCGCCGAAGCTCAGCCGGGTGATGCGGAAGGTGGTGAAGAACATGTGGAGCAAGCTCGCATGGTACGTGTCGCGCACGTTCTCCATGTAAAGTTTCCAGTTGCACGGCATGGGTTGCGTGAAACGGCCGATCACCTCCAGCTTCTTGTGCAGTACGCGGCGCAACCGGACCATGACCGCGGGTCCGACGTAATCCGCGAAGGCCGGCGCGTCGTCGGCGAGCGTGCCGAACACAAGGCCGCATTGCACGGTGATACGCAGCTTGCGCGGGCCGTGTGCCTCCATCTGGAAGTCGTCCGGCATGCCGCCGCGGCCGTTCACACCGTGACGGAAAGCGACGGACTTCAAATTGCCGCGCAGGTCGTAGCGCCAGGCGTGATAGACGCAATGGAAGTCCTTCACCTTGCCGCCATCGTCCAGGCAGATCAGCGCACCGCGATGGGCACAGCGGTTTTCGAACGCGACGATCTCCCCGTCTTCGGCGCGCGCCACCACGACGGGCATCGCGCCCATCATGGTGGTGCGGTAGTCGCCCGGCTCCGACACGTCGATCTCCAGGCAGAGGAAGTGCCAGGCCGGGCCTTCAAACACGCGCGCCTGTTCGTCGCGCGCGACATCGGGATCGCGATAAACCCAGTACGGGACACGGGTCAGGCCCGCGGGCCAGGTGCCGGCCGGAAGATCACGCACTGACTGATCCATTTCACGCTCCCGGAGTCGCGGCGGTCAGAGTTTGCCTCGGTCGCGGACCGTCAGAGTTTGGTTGACGCGCGGTCCAGCAGTTTCCACTCCCCACCCTGTTTTTGCCAGGTCATGAGGATGGCGAGGTTGGTGGAACTTCGCTTGCCGTCAGCGACGGCCTCGCTCTCGGCCACCCAATGGAACCGCACGATCGCGGCGTCGCCGACCACGCGGATCGAGGGATCCTTGTATTCCAGCGAAATGGACTTCGATTTCCCGTTGGTGGCGTTCTTGACGAACGTCGCCTTGTCCTCGATGTGGGCATCGGAGTGGCTGTAGCTCAATTCCGAAGCAGTGAGCGCGTCGAGTGCCTTCGCGTCCTGCGCCGCCTGGGCTTTACGAAACGTCTCAAGGTTCTTGGCGACGGCCTCCTCGTCGGCCGACAGAGCGAACGCCCTTGGGACGAACGCGGATATCAAACCCAACGCCAGTGCCGGCAAGGCGAGATGACGACGGTCGATGTTCATTTGTTTCCTCCGTATTTTGTTTCGGCTTCAGTCTTTGTAGTCAGGCTCCTTGCGATCGAGCATCCGCTTCAACGCCGCGAAATGCCAGACATGGTTCGGTTTGCCACCGTATTGACAGGAATTCGCCTGGTACTCCCCAACAGTGTGATCGATCACGTTCTGTGGAATATGCTTCAACTTGCGTCCGGTCCACATGGCATAAAGCTGCACTTGCGCCACACGCTCCACGTAGTACAGCCGGTCGTACGCTTCCGACACCGAATTGCCGACCGTGGCGACGCCGTGATTGGCCATCATCAGCACGGTCTTGTCGCCGATCACCTCGGCGAGGCGCTCGCCCTCGGCCGGGTCGAACGCCAGGCCGGTGTAGATGTCGTCATAGGCGGTGTGCATCAGCGTGCCGAGCTCGGTCTGGCCGATCGGCAGGATGCTCTGATCCTCGAGCCGCGCCAACGCGCTGGCGAACGGCATGTGGGTGTGGAACACCGCCGCGGCATTGGGGTTCAGGCGGTGGATCGGGGCGTGGATGCAGTAGGCGGAACGTTCGATCTCACCCTCGCCGGCCAGTTGGGTGCCGTCGTAGCCGATTTCCATGAAGCAGCTCGCGGTGACTTCCGACCAGTGCAGGCCGAAGGGGATCTGATAATAGCGGTCGTTCGTTCCGGGTACGCGCAGGGTGAAATGATTGAAGATCCCCTCGTGGAACCCGTGCATGACGGCGAGGCGGTGCGCCGCGGCGAGGTCCACCCGCGCCTGCCAGCGCGCGTCGGACAGACTGAGTTCGGCGGTTTCAATCGATTCCAATGGCATCGTGTCGGTCTCCTGTTGGGCGGGATGATCCGCCCGGATATGTCACTGGTCAACATGGGAGCCGCGGGGTTTCACCCCCCTGGGCCGCGAAGAGCGGACCAATGCGCCTCCTGGCGGGTCCGAGGGCGGAGCCCTCGCGCCTCCCTCAAAGATCGGCCACCCTGATCCAGATCCCAATGCCGGCAGCCACGCACAGCCCCACGATCAGCACGCCGGTCGTATCGGCCGCGAGTTCATGCGCGACCGCGGCCCACAGAACAAAGCTGGCGGCCGCGACGGCGATCCCGCCGATCAGGCTGGCACGGCCCGGCTTGATGCGCGTGCCGGACTGGTTCATCGGGCGGCAACCGAGACATGGCCCACGCGCACGTCATCCGTCGTATTGCGCACCCGCTTCAGGTCGCGCCTGACCCGCGACGTGTCGTAGCCGTTGAAGACATGCTTCAGCAGCCCGCAGGCAAGATCGGAGGTGCCGAAGAACCAGTCGGCGACCGGATAGGTGAGGTTGAAGTTCCGCTCCATCATGATCGCCGTGTTGTGGTGCGCGATATGATGCCGCCGGATCGAGTTGATCAGCGGAATATAACGCACCAGCCGGTCGTTCTTCACGTGGCAGCAGAAATGAAACAGCTCGTAGTTCAGATACAACGCCACGTTGGTGATCAGCAGCATCCATCCGGCGTTCGGCAGTCCCAGCAGTCCCAGCACGGCGGCGGGCGGCAACGACAGCGCCATGAACGCGACCAATGCGTACGGCGGGAAGAACACGATGCGGAAATCGCGCGCGCTGTCGAACGTGGGCTCGACGTCGGTGAAGAACTGGTGATGCGCCAGCGTGTGGCGCTTGTAGATCCCCATGAAGCCCGCCACCGGCCGGTGCATGATGTAGCGATGGATCCACCACTCGAACACGTTGGACACACAGAACGCGAACGGAACGACCAGGAATTCGTACCAGGCCGGCGCGTGCACCTGGCGGGCGCAGAACCAGATCGCCGCGAAACCGAGTGCCGCGATCAGCGCGACGTGGGCCCAACCGAAATAGGCGGGTGCGATGCGGGTGCGAAAATCGGCGCGAAACGCGGCCTGGCGCTGCGATAACCGGGTCTGGCTCATGGCTACACTCCTGGAGCGTGCTCCTCGGCCGCTTAAGATACGCCGTTCGGCCAGCCGCGCAAAGGCCTCGACAGGAGCGTGGCCCGCGTTACTCTCCCCGCATCGAAACGAGGGAGCGGACCATGCTGACGGTGGACAAACCAGCCGACATGAAGGCGCATGTGGGCGAGGATATCGGCACCAGCGACTGGGTAACGGTGGATCAGCCGATGATCGACAAATTCGCCGAAGCGACCGGCGATCATCAGTGGATACACGTTGACGTGGAGCGCGCCAAGCGGGAAATGCCGGGTGGGAGGACGATCGCGCATGGGTTCCTGACGTTGTCGCTGGTCGCCGGGCTGGGGCATCAGACGCATGCGATCCGGCACCGCTCGCGGGGGATCAATTACGGGTCGGACCGGGTGCGGTTCACGGCGCCGGTGCCGTCGGGGTCTCGCGTGCGGCTGCATCAAAAGCTGGTGAAGGTCGAGGATATCGAGGGCGGCGTGCGCATGACGTTCGCCAGTCAGATGGAGGTCGAGGGCCAGTCGCGGCCGGCATTGATCGCGGAAACCATTTCGCTGGCGTATGATTAAGGCGCCGATCATGATAAGTCCGTGCGCGCTCTGACGCCAGAATAATCACGGAGGACGCGGAGTTCGCCAAGGACGCGGAGAAGGGCGACGACGCACCATGGCACTTAGGGACGACGCGACGCGCGCGTTTTACCAGCGTCCTCCGCGACCTTGGCGAACTCCGCGTCCTCCGTGTTGATGCGAACCTCAACGCCGGGAAAGCGCCGAATTGTCATACCAAGGCGCCAGCCACGTCATTCCCGGCTCGGAAGCGACGCCCCGACCATGCTTGGCGCGCGCCCCTCACCCCAGTGCCGCATCGATCTCCTCACTCGTCATTCGCCAGGCGTTGTCCAGCACCGACACCACCTCCCGCATGAACTTCTCCGTCAGCTCCAGCGCCTTCTGATCATCCCCCAGATGGTCCGCCAGCAGCGCCAACGCCAGTTGCCGCGGCCCATCGCCTTCATACGTCCATTCGAACCCCATCGCGCTGAAGCGCTTCAGGTCGAACCGCGGGTTCAACGGCCTGCCATCGACCGTAACGACCGCGCCGTCCAGGCTGCGTCCGCCCTCATAGACCTTCATGCGAACACCACCACGCTTCGCACCGTCTCACCACGCTTCAACGCCGCGAACCCGTCATTGATGTCCTGCAACCCGATCCGCGCCGAGATCATTTCATCAAGTTTCAACTTACCGTCCAGATAGGCCCGCGCCAGCATGGGGAAGTCGCGCGCCGGGTTGGCGCCGCCGTACGAACTACGGGTAATTCGTTTCTCCCGCATCAGACTGGCCCAGAGAAACGTTACCTCATCGTTCACCGCGACCTTGCCCAACCAGACGACCTGACCGCCGGGACGCACCGCCTCCACCGAGAGCCGGAAACTGGCGTTGACGCCGGCGGCCTCGATCACCAGGTCGGCGCCACGGCCATCGGTCAACGAGCGCGCCACCTCCGCCGCCTCGTCCGGCCCAACCGCGCGCGTCGCCCCAATCGACTGGGCCAGTTGCCGCCGCGCCGGATTGGGATCAACCGCGACGATCTCGCCGCATCCGGCAAGAGCGCAACCCTGGACGGCGGACAATCCGACGGCGCCGCAGCCGATCACCATCGCCGTATCGCCCCAACCTGGGCGAGCGATCCGCGTCGCCGCGCCCACACCCGTCATCACGCCACAGCCGATCAACGCCGCGCGATCGAACGGCATCGCATCGGGCACCCGGATCGCGCTCTGCTCCGGCACGATGCAGTATTCGGAGAACCCACCCAGATACATCAACTGATGCACCGGCACGGCGTCACAGGACAGCCGCGGCTTGCCATCGAAATGAAATCCACGCGGTCCATTCGCCAGGAACGTCCGGCACAGAATCGGCTGTGCCCGCTCACAGTAAAAGCAGCGTCCGCAATGTGGATTCCATGACAGGATCACGCGATCGCCCTCCGCGAGGCCGGTCACCTCCGCGCCAATCGCCGCGACTTCACCGGCGGCCTCATGACCCAGTACCGCAGGCAGATCGACCGCCAGCGCGCCCTCGATCGCTTCGAGATCGGTATGACACAGACTCGCCGCCCGCACCCGCACCAGCACATCGCCCGCCGCGAGCGGTCCCACCCGCAACGTTTCGATGGTCATCGGTACGCCGGTCCGGCGCAACACCGCCGCGCGAGATGTCCACATGACCCGTTCTCCCTTACCCGACCTCGACGATTTTCCCATCGAGGATCCGCACGGTGCGATCCATCCGCGCCGCCAGATCCGGATTGTGTGTCGCGATCAACGCCGCCACACCGACCTCCCGCACCCGCGTCGTCAGCTCGGCGAACACCGTCTCCGCCGTCGCCACGTCCAAATTGCCCGTCGGTTCATCCGCCAGCAATACCTTGGGCTTGTTGGCCAGCGCCCGAGCGATCGCCACCCGCTGCTGCTCGCCGCCCGAGAGCTTGCCGGGCAAATGCCGCAACCGGCTGCCCAGCCCAAACGCACCCAGCAATTCGGCGGCGCGCCGCTCGGCATCGCGGCGGCCGCGGCCGGCGATCATCTGTGGCAGCGCGACATTCTCCAGCGCGGTGAATTCCGCCAGCAAATGATGGAACTGATACACGAAGCCGATGGTGTCGCGGCGCACCGCGGTACGCGCGTTGTCGGGCAGGTTGCCGGCATCCCTGCCCTCGACCAGCACGGCGCCGCGATCCGGCCGGTCGAGCAAGCCGGCGATGTGCAGAAGTGTGGACTTTCCGACACCGGACGGCGCCACCAGGGCGACGATCTCCCCCGCCCGCAGGGTCAGATTGATGCCGCGCAGCACCGCCAGATCGCCGGCCTCACTGCTGTAGGTCCGGTGCACGTCGCGCAGCACGAGCGGATCACTCATGCCGCAGCGCCTCCACCGGATCGGTCCGCGCGGCACGCCAACTGGGATACAATGTCGCCAGCACCGACAGCACCAGGCCGAGCGCCACGACGCGGATGACGTCAGCCCAGTCGATGGTGTTGGGCAAGGTACTTAACATGAAGACGGAGGCGTCGAAGACCTGACCGCCGGTGAGGTTCTCGATGACCCGCTGGATCTCGATGATGTTACGGCAGATCACCACGCCGATGATGGTGCCGAGCACGGTGCCGGCGACGCCGACGAAGGCGCCGCACATCATGAAGATGCGCAGCACCGATCCGCTGCTGGCGCCGATCGTGCGCAACACCGCGATGTCGGCTCGCTTGTCCTTCACCAGCATGATCAGCGAGGACACGACATTGAACGCCGCCACCAGAACGATCATGCCCAGTACGATGAACATGGTATCCTTCTGCACCTGCAGCACGCTGATGATCACGTCATTGGCATGCCGCCAGTCGCGCAATTGCACGGGCATATCGCGCAGCAACGGCACCAGCTTCGGCACCAGTTGCTCGACCTGCTCCGGATCGTCCATGCGGATTTCGATCTGCGTCACCGCGTTCGGCTTCTGAAAATATACTTGCGCGGCCGGTAGCGGCAGAAACACCACGGACGAGTTGTAGTCGTGCAATCCCGCGTCGAAGATCGCCACCACTTTATACGCGCGCACCCGGGGGATGGTGCCGAACGCGGTCGCCGCGCCCTCGGGCGAGATCAACGTCACCAGATCGCCAACGCCGACCCGGTACGACGTCGCGAAACCGATACCGATCGCCAGCGCGTTGTCGCCGGTGAAATCGTCCAGGCCGCCGGCCAGGATATGGTCGCTGATGCGATGCAGCGACTTCAGATCCGGCTGACTGATCCCACGCACCAGACCGCCGGTCGAGACGTTGGTCGACGTGGTCAGCAACACCTGACCATTCAGCAAGGCCAGTGCCGACTCGACGCCGCTCAACGCGCGGATCCGTTTCGTCAGCTCCTCATAATCGCCGATTTTCTGGCCGGCGTAGGCCTCGATCGTGACATGGCCGTTGACGCCCAGAAAACGCGAGACCAACTCGGTCTGGAACCCGCTCATGACCGAGGTGACGACGATCAATGTCGCCACGCCGAGCGCGATGCCGATCAGCGAAAAGATCGCGATGATCGAAACGAACCGTTCGCCCTTGCGTGCGCGCAAGTAACGGCCGGCGACGGCGCGTTCGAATGCTCCAAACATGGGTGGGGTCAGGCCCGCCGATCCACACCGGCGGAAATCCGGGTCAGCGCGTCTTCGGGGGTAAGTTCCACCCGCTCCCCGCTCGCGCGGCGTTTCAGTTCGATCTTGCCGGAAGCCGCGCCGCGCGGACCGACCACGAGTTGCCACGGATGGCCCATCAGGTCGGCGTCGTTGAACTTGACCCCCGCCCGGTCCTCGCGGTCGTCGTACAAGGCGTCGGCACCCAACGCGTCGTACAACTTCGCGCAGGCCGCGTCGCAGGCGGCATCGCCCGGCTTCAGGTTCAGAATGGCGGCGCGGAACGGCGCGATCGACTCCGGCCAGATGATGCCGGCGTCGTCATGGCTCGCCTCGATCACCGCGCCGACGAGGCGGGACACGCCGATGCCATAGCTGCCCATCTCCGGATGCACCTGCTTGCCGTCCGGGCCGGTGACGGTGGCGTTCATCGCCTTGGTGTATTTGTCGCCGAAGTAAAAGATGTGGCCGACCTCGATCCCCCTGCCCTCCCGCCGCCGCTCCGGCGCCACGGCGTCCCATTTCACGGTGTCGTGCTTTTCGTCGGTGGCGGCGTAATGCGAGGTCATCTCCCGAAAAAACCGCTCCAGGTCGGCCGCGCTGTCGTGCCTGAACCCGCCGGCGCCGCGTGCCAGGTAATCGATCTCCTCGAACGCCGCGTCGTAGAACACCTGGCTCTCACCGGTCGGCGCCAGAATGATGAACTCATGGCTGAGGTCGCCGCCAATCGGCCCGGTATCGGCCTCCATCGGGATCGCCTTCAGACCGAGGCGCTGGAATGTCCGCATATATGCCAGCATCATCTTGCGGTAGCTGACGACGGCACCGGCGTGATCCAGGTCGAACGAATACGCGTCCTTCATCAGGAATTCCCGCCCGCGCATCACGCCAAATCTGGGCCGCACCTCATCGCGGAACTTCCACTGGATGTGGTACAGCAGCTTCGGCAGCTCCCGGTAACTGCGCACCGACTGGCGGAACAGGTCGGTGATCATCTCCTCATTGGTCGGCCCGTACAGCATGTCGCGCTCATGCCGGTCCTGGATGCGCAGCATCTCGGCGCCGTAATCGTCGTAGCGGCCGCTTTCCCGCCACAACTCGGCCGGCTGGATGGTCGGCATCAACAACTCCTGCGCGCCGGAGGCATCCTGTTCCTCGCGCACGATCCGCTCGATGTTGCGCAGCACCCGCAGGCCCAGAGGCAGCCAGGCGTAAATGCCGGCGGAGGTCTGGCGCACCAGGCCGGCGCGCAGCATCAGCCGGTGCGAGGCGATCTGCGCCTCGTTCGGCGTTTCCTTGATGGTCGGAATGAAACCTTGTGTCAGACGCATCGGTGGCTCGATCCCATGGGTTCGTCGGCGGGCTGGTCGCGGCGCGGCGCGGACCCTAGGCGGTGTCGCGCGCTTTGTCACATCGCGCGGAAAGCGCGTGCGAACCATCGCCGCGGGGCGCGTGGTGACATCGCCGCGGGCAGTGTGTTCCGAAATTCAGTCGCGAACGGCGCGTCCCGAACATTGTCACGGTGGGTCGCTCAGGAAACGGGAGACCGATCCTGCCGCGGGACCGTATGGCGAATTAAAGACAAGGGATCCATCAATTCGCGCCGTGCCGCGAAATTATTGTGCAGCGCACAAGAGAATCACGAAACAAACAGCCAGTTTATCGTGAAAAATCGGACGAAACGTAGTGACAAATGGGTGGCGTTTGGTTAACACACGCGTGGCCCGACTTGGCGCTTTCGAGGGCCAGGTTTGGGGAGGAAACGGCAACCGCCCGCCAGGCTGAGGATGATCTTTCCCTCGCCTGGCAGAGGCGGTTTTCGTGCTTCCGGCACCATCAGTCATTCCTCGGCGCCGCGAAGAACCCGTGCCGGAAGCTGATCCAATCGCTCTCGATCAGCGCGAAGGCCGCCAGCCAGAGCACACAAGCCACGACCGTCGTCAGCCCGACTTTCATCCACAAACGCGGCCTTTCCGGCGCCCCGCGCCAGCCCGAGGTCTCGTCAGCTTGCTCCACCGCGTGGGTGCCGATCGGCAGTATGGCGAACAGGGTGACCCACCAGATCAGAATGTAGAGCACGAGGCCGGTGAACCAGTTCATCGTGGGGGTCCGAGGTCAGGGCTTCGCCCTGAAACCCACCAGGAGGCGCATTGGTCCGCTTCGCGGCCC
>ODAK010007136.1_pt1 | contig 11218 bp, 12 predicted proteins | sample 1539591 | NCBI WGS metagenome assembly ODAK01 (sample SAMEA3539303, study PRJEB22396) | soil metagenome | biome: tundra; feature: field; material: soil | place: USA | collected 2010-05 | depth 0.15 m | reverse complement strand
TGCCGCCGATCGCTTCTCATATCGGTGTCAGATCGGCCAGAGTCAACACCATGGCAGGGCCCATTCCCCCGGATGACGGCGGCGTTCGCCGGGAAACGCCTGCTCACCCTCAACGACGGCACGGCTGAGATCTCGCACGACGTCCTGCTGCACGCCTGGCCGCTGCTGGGCGGCTGGCTGGCCGACGACCAGGCCAGCCTCATCCTGTACAGCCAGTTCGCCGAGGATGCCGCCGCGTGGCGCGGCAGCCGTGACGATCCCTCGTTCCTGTACCGGGGCACCCAGCTGGCCGCGATCAGGCAGGCGGCCGCCCGGTGGGCGGCCGACCCGGCGCGGTACCCGGCTCTCGACACCACGGAACGCGATTTCCTGGACGCCAGTCGCCGGGCCACGAACCGAGGCGCCCGTCAGCGCCGGGTCCTGGCCGCCACGCTCGTCGTCCTGGTCATTGCCGCCGTGACCGGGGCGGCGGTAGCCGTCCGGGTGGCACAGACCGCCAACAGCCAGCGCAACTTCGCCGTCTCCGGCAAGATCGCATTGCAGAGTGAAGCGCTCGACGCCGCCGACCCCGTCACTGCGGCGCAGCTCGCGGCCGCCGCCTGGCGGATCGACCCGAAAGCCCCCGAGGCCCGGGAGGCCATGCTCGATGTCGTAGCGCAACCCTGCCGTGCCGTCCTGGATCCCCATATGGGGGCTCTGTACGGGGTGGCGTGCAGTCCTGACGGCACGGTTCTCGCCACGGCCGAGAACCACGGAACAGTGCTGTGGAATGTGTCCACCCACCGCCAGATCGGCACGGCCATAAGGACCCACGTGGAGGCCGTGGACGCCGTCGCGTTCAGCCCGGACGGGAAGGTCCTCGCCACCGCCGGTAACGACGGCAGGACGCGACTGTGGAACGTGGCGACCCACCACCAAATCGGTAAGGCCATGGGCGCTGACGCGTCGTTGCTGAGCGAGGTCGCGTTCAGCTCTGACGGCACCCTCCTGGCCACCGCGAGCTGGGACGGCACCGCGCGGCTCTGGGATGTGGCCACCCAGCGCCAGATCGGCCCGCCGATGTCGGTCGGCCTCAATTTGATGAACGGCGTCGCGTTCAGTCCTGATGGCAAGATCCTGGCCACCGCGGGCGCCGACGGGGCGGCCCGGCTGTGGGACATAGCGTTTCCCCGGGATCTCCCGCGCGCGGTGTGCGCGATCGCGGGCCGGTCTCTCACCCGCGCGGAATGGAACAACTACGCTCCGGCGGAGTCATTCCAGCGGGCCTGCCCATGACGGCACGACTCCGCGACTGCTGTCGCGACCGCGCTGAGGGCTGATGACCGGGGGCTATCGGTGTGATCCGGCGGTGGCGTCCGGCACGGCGCTCGGCCGCAGGGCGGGTGGCCTCCCGGGATGGGCCGCCTGCTCAAAGGCGTGGGCCAGGCCGATCAGCGTGGGCTCACTCCAGGCTGGCCCCATGAAAGACAGGCCTACCGGCAGCCCGGCGACATAGCCACACGGAACGGAAACCGCCGGGTATCCCGCCACCGCGGCGGGGGCGGAGGTGTGGAACACATCATGATCGCCAAGCACATAGTCGGTCAGGCAGGCCGGGTTCGCCGTGAGGGTGATGATGGCGTCGAGATGGTGCGCGGCCAGCGGCCCATCCAGGGCCGCCCGGGAAAGACGGGTCGCTGCGCCCCGCGCCGCCTGGGCCGCGGGATCGGCCGGGTCACCGCTGGTGGCATCGGCCCTCTCGAACAGTTCCTGGCCGAAGTAGGTCAGCACCTGTTGTCCGTTGCGGGAATTGAAGGCGATCAGCTCGGCGAGCGTCGCCGGATGACGGCCGGGAAGCGTGCCCAGGTAGGCGTTGAGATCGCACTTGAACTCGTGCAGCAGCGCGGCGAACTCGTGCTCGCTGATGTCATCCACTCCGGGCAGTTCGACCGGGTCGAGCACCTCGGCGCCCTGGTCGCGAAGCCGGGCCAGCGCCGCGTCCAGCACTGCGGTCGTTCGCGTGTCCGCACCGGTGCACCCGCCGCGCCAGACGCCCAGTCGCGCGCCCGTCAGCGCACCACTGTTCAGGAACGTCGTGTAATCACCGGGCCGCCCGGCGCCCAGTCCGGTCGCCGGATCGGCCGGGTCGGCGCCTGCCAGCACACTGAGCAGGGCCGCAGCGTCAGCCACCGTGCGGGCCATCGGGCCCGCCGTGTCCTGCTCGGACGATATCGGCACGATGCCGGCCCGGCTGACCAGGCCTAGCGTCGGCTTGAGGCCAACGATTCCGCAGGCACTGGCCGGGCACACGATCGAGCCATCGGTCTCGGTGCCGACCGCGAGCGGGGCCAGGGCGGCCGCCACGGCTACCCCCGAGCCTGAACTGGATCCCGAGGGGCTGCGGTCCAGCGCGTGCGGGTTGGCGGCCTGGCCGCCCAGGGTGCTCCAGCCGCTGGTGGAGTGGGTGGAGCGGAAGTTGGCCCATTCAGACATGTTCGCCTTGCCGATGATCACCGCACCAGCCGCGCGTAGCCGGGTAACCAGGAAGGCGTCGCCGGACTCCGCCTCGAGCAGCGCCGGTGAGCCGGCCGTGGCCGGCAGGCCCCGGGCCGCGACATTGTCCTTGACCAGGACGGGAATACCCTCCAGCGGACCGCGGGCCGCGCTGTCGCCGCGCGTCTGGTCGCTGGCCGCAGCCTCACTGCCGGCTCCGGAGTTGACGCTGATGACCGCCCGCAGCAGGGGGTTCAGCCGCTCGATGCGGGACAGGTAAAACTCGGTGAGGCCGGCTGAGGTCAGCGCGCCCGACGCCATCGCCTGCTGAAGCACGGAGAGTGTGGCGCCAGCCGCGGCCACTCCCGTACCGCCGATCGTCTCCGTCTCGGCGGAAGGCTCAGCCATGGGGGAAGGATAATCGCCAGGAGGCTACAGGTATATGTTCGTTTGGGATCGGCATCGTGGCGACCTGGTGAGGGAGGGCCGGGCAGCGCCGGGGCGGCCTAGACTTCCCGGCGTGCAAACACACATGGGAAGCCTGGAGCTGGTCGCGGCTCTGGACCGGCCTGACCTTCTAGCATCGCCGGTCGGTGCCGCGCTGGCGAGCCTTGACGGCATGCTGCCGGCCGGAGACGTGGGAGTGGCCGAGATCGACCCGGAACTCGCCGATACCGCCGAGTTCTGCGAGCGATACCGGATCAGCCTGGCCGAATCGGCCAACTGCGTTGTGGTGTCCGGGCGCCGGGGCGGCGAAACCCGGTTCGCTGCCTGTGTGGTGCTGGCCACCACCCGCGCCGACGTCAACGGCGTCGTCCGCCGCCAGTTGGACGTGCGCAAGGCGTCGTTCGCCCCGATGGAGGTGGCGGTCGCGGAGACCGCGATGGAATACGGGGGCATCACGCCGATCGGCCTCCCGGACGGCTGGCCGGTATTCCTGGACGCCGCGGTCGCCGTTGCTCCCCAGGTCGTGATCGGCAGTGGTGTCCGGCGCTCGAAACTCGTGCTCAGCGGTGACACGCTGCGGCGTCTGCCCGGCGTCACGGTGCTGGAAGCACTGGGCCGCTGAAGCACGGGTCCGCTGAAGCACTGGCCGCTGAAGATCAGGGCAGCCAGGAGACGTGGCCGTGCAGGGCCACGTATCCGACGAAGGCCACGCTGTCGATGAGCGCGTGCGCGATGATCAGCGGGGTCACCCGGCCCCATCGGCGATACAGCACAGCGAAGATGACACCCATGATCGCGTTGCCGAGGAATCCGCCGAAGCCCTGGTACAGGTGATAGGAGCCGCGCACGACGGCGCTCAGCGCGACGGCCCGGGCCGGGGTCCAGTGCAGTTGATCCAGCCGCCGGAGCAGGTACCCGATGACCAGGACCTCTTCGACGATCCCGTTCCGGGTCGCGTCGAGAATCAGCACCGGGATGCGCCACCAGACGGCGGGCAGACTTTCCGGAACGACGTTCAGGCTGAAGCCGAGGTGGAAAGCGGCCAGGTACAGGCCCAGGCCCGACCCGCCGATGAGCGCCGCGAGGACGGCCCCGCGCGCGGCATCCTGGCCCGGGTGCTTCCCGTCCAGCCCCATCGCCGACGGCCCCGCGCACTCCCTGGCCAGCAGGTAGAAGACCAGCGCGACCGGGACGAGCGTGGCGAGGATGTTGGCCAGCTGCAGGGCGAGGTCCAGCCAGGGGCGGCCGGGGGCGAGCGAGCCAACGAGCAGCGCCTGCTGCTTGCCGAGCGGCTTCGCCGCGGTGAGCGACCCGATGAACTCGATGATGGCGAAGAGTGCACTGGCGCCGAGCGAGACGCCGAGCACGATGACAATCTCCCAGCCGAGCAGCCGCTTCGTCAGCGGCGGGAGGCTGTCCTGCTGCCCCTGGATCACCTGAAGGACTCTAACGCGTGGCTACCGGCACCGGGTGCTTCCGGCCGCCGCCCGCGGGGTCACCCGGGCGGTATCGGGTGGCGGACAAGGCCGCTCTGGTACGCGATGACGACGAGCTGGGCCCGGTCGCGGGCGCCAAGTTTCACCATGGCGCGGTTGACGTGTGTCTTGGCGGTCGCTGGGCTGAGCACCAGGTGGGCGGCGATCTCGTCGTTGGACAGTCCCGCGGCGACGAGGGCGACAACTTCCCGTTCCCGGTTGGTGAGCGCTGTGAGCTGCCCCGGCTGCGGCAGGTCGGTGTGCTGAGGGAAGGCCAGGTAGCGGGCGATGAGGGCACGGGTGGCGGCCGGCGACAGGAGGGCCTCACCCCGGCTGATGACGCGGATGGCCGCGAGTAGCTCGTCGGCCTGGGCGCTCTTGCCCATGAATCCGCTGGCGCCGCAGCGCAGCGCCTGGAATACGTACTCGTCGATCTCGAAGGTCGTCAGGATGAGGATGTGCACACCGGCGAGATCCTCGTCTTCGGTGATCAGGCGGGTGGCGGCCAGGCCATCGGTACCGGGCATGCGAATGTCCATGAGCACCACGTCGGCCTGGGTGGCCTTAGCCAGTTCCACGGCCTCGCGGCCGTCAGAGGCTTCGCCGACGACCTGGAGATCGGGTTGGGAGTCGATGAGGACTTTGAAACCGGCTCGTAGCAGTGGCTGGTCGTCGGCGAGCAGGACTCGGATCGTCATGCCGGCCCACTCGCCGCGGGCGCCGCCGCCAGGGGCAGCGTCGCACTGACCCGGAAACCGCCAGCCGGCCGCGGCCCGGCGTGGAACTCGCCGCCGAGCGCGGCGACCCGTTCACGCATGCCGACGATGCCGTGCCCGGCCGGGGAGGCTGGCGGCCCGGCGACGAGATCGCCGCGATATGGCAGCCCGTCATCGTCGATGACGATACTCAGCGCGTCAGCCTGGTAGCTCAGCCGGATGCGGGCGATCTGGCGCACCGCGTGCTTGCAGACGTTGGTCAGCGACTCCTGGATCACGCGGTAGGCGGTCAGGTCGGCTGCGGGAGGCAGCCGGCGGACCGTTCCCTGGACGGCGTGGTCGACGGTGAGACCGGATCGGCGGTAGGCGGCGATCAGCTCCCCCAGGCCGGTGAGGCCGATGATGGGCCTGGTCGGCGTGGCCGTGTCCCCCGGTTCCCGGAGCAGCCCGATCGTCGCGTGCATCTCCTCCAGCGCGCTCCGGGTGGCCGTGGTGACGTGCGTAAGTGCCGCCCGTGCCTGATCCGGGTCCGTGTCCAGCAGGAACCCGGCGACTCCCGCTTGGACGTTGATGAGGGCGAGGTGATGGCCCACGCTGTCGTGCAGGTCGTGAGCGATCCGCAGCCGCTCTTCGGTGACCCGCCGGCGGGCCTCCTGGTCGCGGCTGCGCTCTGCTTGCTCGCGGGTACGTTCTGCGCGCTGCGCGCGCTGCTCAACTTCGGCGAGATAACCGCGCCGGTTGCGCGAGGCGGCACCGGCGGCGAGCGCCATCCCGCCCAGAGCGGCCAGAGCCAGATTGTCCGACTTCAGCCACGACACCGGGCTGGCCAGCATGTGCGAGGCGATGAGCGCCAGGACCGCGAGCCCGCCGACGAGCCGGCCGCGGCGCCGATCGCTGATGTCGGCCACCGTGTACAGCGCGATCAGCGGGGCGAGCATGAGCATCGTCGCGCCGCGGCCGCGGGTCTGGGCCAGGTACGCCTCGGCCGCCGCCACGCTGATCACCAGCACCAGGACGGGGTAGCTGCGTCGTGCGGCCAGCACCCCGCAGGCCACCGCGGCGAAGATCACGGCCACCAGGGCGACCCGGTCGGATGCTGCGGCCGGCCCGGTCATCGTGATCTCCAGGGTGACCGCGAAGATCACGGCCGCAGCGGCCAGGTCGGCCAGGTGGGGATGCAGTCGGGTGACACGGCGCAGCCGGCCCAGTGCCCCCGGCAGGCCCAGTGCCCCTGGCAGCCCCAGCGCGCTCATCGTGTCCAGTGCCCTCAGCCGGCCCAGTGCCCCCAGCCGACCGAGTGCCTTCAGCCGACCGAGTGCCTTCAGCCGCTCCGGTGCGCTCACGCATCCACGATAGGGACGCGCCCGCTGATGCGCGTCCGCAGGCCGTGGTAACCGGCCGGTACCGCAGCCGCGGTAGCCCGAACATGCCACGCCTGGCTGACGACCAGGAAGCCCGACCGCGCCATCGTGGTGCCGACGCCGAAACCGGCCCTGACCGAAACTCTGGACAGAAACGGATGACTCACCGCATGAACAAGCAGATCACCAGAGGACCACGATGACTGACCTGGCCGTGCGAGACCTCAGCAAGCGCTACCGCCGGGCGAGCGCAGTCGAGGACCTGAGCTTCGATGTCCCGGCCGGCGCGGTGACGGGGTTCCTCGGGCCTAACGGAGCGGGAAAGACGACCACCCTGCGGATCATGCTGGGGCTGACCCGCGCCACAGCCGGGCAGGCGCTGATCGGTGGACGGCGCTACGACCAGCTGACCCGCCCACGGCAGACCGTCGGCGCCGTGCTGGAAGCCACCGGCTTCCACCCGGGCCGTTCCGGCCGCGACCACCTGCGGATCCTCGCCCGCTCCAGTGGGCTTCCGGTGCGCCGGGTAGACGAGGTCCTCGACCTGGTGGAACTGTCGCCGGCCGCGGGCCGGCGGGCGGGCGGCTACTCGCTGGGCATGCGCCAGCGGCTGGGCCTGGCCGCGGCCCTGCTCGGGGATCCCGAGGTGCTGATTCTCGACGAGCCGGCCAACGGACTCGATCCCGCAGGCATGGCGATGCTGCGTGCCATGCTGCGCCAACTCGCCGGAGAGGGACGCACCGTCGTGATCTCCAGCCACGTACTGAGCGAGATCGCCCAGACCGTGGACCGCGCCGTCATCATCAGCGCCGGCCGGCTGCGCTTCGACGGCCCGCTCAGCCAGCTGGCCAGACCCGGCGCCCAGCAGGCAGCCAGCCTGGAGCAGGCCTTCCTGCGGCTGACCGCCGACGCCGGCCAGCCGGACATCACGGCCAGCCCTACCTCACCGACACCCACCACGTAAGGACCACCCATGCCCGCCCTGCTCACAGCGGAGTTCCTGAAACTGCGCACCGTCCGTAGCCCCTGGCTCCTGCTCCTCGCCGCGCAACTGCTCGTGGTCGCCGGTATCAGCGGGTTCGTCGTCTCCAACGGCGGCACACTGCACGAGACGCAGCAGAACAGCGCACTCGCGCACGTCGGGCTGACCTCCGTGATCACGCTGATTTTTGGCATTCTCGCCGTCGCCAGCGAATACCGGCATCAGACGATCACCGACACCTACCTGAGCACTCCCCGCCGTGACCGGGTGATCCAGGCCAAGCTCGTCGTCTTCGTTCTCGTCGGAGGCCTGAGCGGGGTCGTCGCGAGCGCCGCCGGGCTGGTCACCGCCGCCGCCTGGTGGGCCAGCAAAGGGACGTCTTTCTCCTGGCCGGATGCGGGAATGTGGCAGACGATCGGTGGCTCAATAGCGTGGAACGCGGCGTTCGCGGCGATCGGCGTGGGCCTCGGCGCGTTGATCCGCAACCTGGCCGGAGCCATCGCCGTCGCCTTGGCCTGGATCGCCCTGATCGAAGGCGTCCTCAGCCAGCTAGTCGGCAGCGACGTCAGCCGCTGGCTGCCGTTCAACGCTGGGCTCGCGCTCGGCGCCGGCTCTCACAGCGCCTCGGCTGACCTGCTGGCCCGCTGGGCGGGTGGCCTGGTCCTGGCGGTCTACGCGGCCGCCTTCGCCGTCGCGGCTGTCGCGACCACCGCCAGACGTGACGTGATCTGACCCGATCTGACCTGACGGGGTCGCCCCAGGAATGCGCTGGCCGCCGCGTCGCGCAGGGACACGGCGGCCAGCGGTCAGGTAGGCGGCCCGAGGCGAGCAGGGGGGCCTGCTCGCGCCAGCCGCGGCGACGGCCCTGGTGCTAGACCAGGAGATCGTCGAATTCGCCTTGCTTGACGCCCTCGATGAGCGCCGCGATCTCGGCCTGCGTGTAGATGAGCGCAGGCCCTTCCGGGTTTCTTGAATTACGGACGGCGAACTCACCACCGGACAACCTGGCCATCTCGACGCAGGCTCCCTGTGAGTTGCTCACACTGCTCTTGCGCCAGCGAGCATTGTCCAGCTCAGCCGCCGACATTCCGTTGTATGTCTTCATCTATGTAACTTCCTCAAGCATTCCGCTCAGGATCTCTGTGGTGTGATCTGGCGACTCGCTCTCGACGCTGAGGCGTTCCATCACCTCGGTGTACCTCTCCACGTCGTCGCGCTTATCCAGGTAGAGAGCGCTCGTCAGCTGCTCGAGGTAGACCACGTCCGGCAGGTCAACCTCGGGGAATCGCATGATGGTGAATGCCCCGCCCTCGGCGGCGTGTCCGCCTGAGCTGAAGGGCATGACCTGGAGCGTGATATTCGGCTCCTTGGTCGCCTCAATCAGCCTCTCGAGCTGCGATCGCATCACCTCCCTGCCACCGATCGGACGCCGCAGTGCTGCCTCATCCACCACAGCCCACAGGCGCGGTGCGTCTGCCTTGGCCAGCAACTTCTGCCGGGCCATCCGCAGGCTCACCCTGCGCTCTATCTCCTCGTCAGGCGCACCCGTCTGCCCGAGCGCCACCACTGCCCTTGCGTAGTCCGCCGTCTGGAGCAATCCAGGGACGAACTGGACCTCATAGAGCCTGATCAGCGAAGCGGCCTCCTCCAGGCCCACGTAGACCTGGAACCAATCCGGCAAGACATCGCTGTACTTATGCCACCAACCCGGTGTATTGGCCTGCCTGGCCAGCACGACCAGGGCATCCCGTTCCGCCTCATCGGCGACGCCGTACATTTCGAGCAGGTCGACGACGTCTCGCTCCTTGAAGCCGACTCGCCCAAGCTCCATGCGGCTAATCTTCGAGCCGGATGCACGAATCGTGTATCCGGCGTCCTCCCGAGTGATTCCCTTGGCCTCGCGCAATCTTCGCAGCTGGGAGCCGAGAAGGATGCGGAGAACGGTAGGTCCGCTCCCCGGTTGAACGGTGATCATGCCAACCCCCCACCAAGTAATCCTCTGAGAAGTCCGTTAGCTGCTCCTCCCGTCGAAGCCTCCTCACGATCGGCACGTGCGATGGTACTTTCATCTGCACGTGCATCTGGCCTTGCGCTTGCAAGGTATACAGGGGATGATAGCGCTTGCGCTGCCGACGCACGACATGTGCCAGTGAAGCCGATTAACGGAAGACAGACGGGAACCCGATGACCGCACACCGGGCGGCCTCGCCAGTCACGACGGAGGTCATGAGCGTGAGCCATGACTGGCTCCGTATTCCAAGCGGGCCTGCGGGAACGAGCCATTTGAGCCAAGCACGCCAGTCGAGCCCCGCACCTGCTGCGGCGGTGTCGATGGTGAACGGCTCGGCGATGACGCAGCCCTCCGCGAACTGCCCGCTGAGATCCTCCCCTGAGTCGGTCGGGATCGGGCGCGACTTCACCCGGACCACGCTGCTGCACTGGGGCATGGCTGCGCTGACCGACTTGGCTGAGCTGGTCGTCTCCGAATTGCTGACGAACGCGCTGCGGCACGGGATCCCTTCGGCCCGGCGGCTGGTCGACGAGTGCCCGATCCGGCTGAAGCTGCTCGGGCAGACTCCTTATCTGATGTGCATGGTGACCGATCCCGGAGCCGCGATTCCGGTGCTGCGCGAGTCAGGGCCGTTCGCGGAGTCCGGCCGGGGGCTGCATGTCGTCGAGTCGTGCTGCGTCCGATGGGGCTGGCATCTGCTCGACGGTGGCGGGAAGGTCGTCTGGGCGCTGCTGCGCCCGGATGCCTGATACCGCATTTGCTGATCATTCCCGTGCTGCCCCTGGTATCTGCGTCGTTGTGGGTGATCTAGGCACGGATGACTCACGGAGCTAGGCTCAGTCCGCCGGCGGTCGGCGGCAGCCAGGCTGGCGGCCAGGCGGCCTCATCGAAACCTCGTGTGGGGAGCAGGCATGGTCCAGCCCTACCCGTCGAGCGGGGAGATTCCAGAATCGAAGCGGCCTGAGTGGCCACCTTCGATGCAGAGTGCGATCAGGCTCATGTACGCGGGTGCCGTGCTGAGTGCCGTCATCCTGGTGGTGGCCCTGCTCACCATGGGCGCCGTCAGGACCGCGATCCAGCACAGCTACCCGGCCTACTCAGCGAGCCGGGTGCATTCCGTGGCCCGCGGGTTCGTAGCCGGTGAGGTGGTGCTGCAGATCATCACCGTTGGCCTCTGGCTCTGGATGGCCGCCGCGAACAAGGCGGGGAATGGCTGGGCCCGAATCGTCGCGAGCGTGCTCTTCGGCCTCAACACCCTGTTCCTGCTGCTGGGCTTCGTCCGGCCGCACGCGAGCATCGGCGCGGTGCTGGAGCTGCTGGTCTGGCTGGTCGGCCTCGGCGCCACCATCATGCTGTGGCGCAGCGAATCCAGCGCGTACTTCGCCGCGACCCGGGCGCCCTGACCAGCCGGGCGCCCTGACCAGCCGGGCGGCTCAGGCGTTCGCCGCATGGAACCGCGCTGGGCCGGAGTCGTCCAGGTCAGTCCCGTCATGAGACGGGCCGTCCGGGGCGTGCGGTCCGCCGGCCACCGGGAGCGTGGCGGTCAGCTGCCGCCACGCGAGTTCCAGGCCGGCGGCCAGGCAGCCGTCCACGACCGCGTGGGTTCCCAGTGCACTGACCCTGACCTGGGGCATGACGGGGGCGAGCTGGCGGAGTTCGCGGGTCACCGCCTCGGCGAAACCCGGCGCCTGGCCGATCCCGCCACCGAGCACGACGAGCGCCGGGTCCACGATGGTCACCACCGAGCACAGAAC
>ODAK010007135.1_pt1 | contig 11218 bp, 10 predicted proteins | sample 1539591 | NCBI WGS metagenome assembly ODAK01 (sample SAMEA3539303, study PRJEB22396) | soil metagenome | biome: tundra; feature: field; material: soil | place: USA | collected 2010-05 | depth 0.15 m | reverse complement strand
GTTCCAGCGCTTGCGCATCGGCCTTCGCCTGCGGCGCCATCAGTTCCAGATAGGACCCGTCCGGGAAGCTGACCAGCGCCATCTCGGTGGCCCCGTTGCTGTGCGGGCCTCCGTAGACGGTCTCTATCCCGATGGCGGAGAGATTCGCCTGAAGCTGTTTCAGGCTGCTCCCCGCGGCGGTTACATGGTCAACCTTCAGATCGGCGGCGGCCAGCACCACCGCGCAGACGACCAGCATCAGGGCAAAGCGCATAAGGCGATTGTAAAACGCCTGGAACCGCCGCTCGGGACTTATGTGGCGCGCACGCGTCCCCATGAGCGAGACGCGGCACGCAAAAGTGCGTGCGCCACCTCACCAGCCACCAACCACCAGACACAGCGAGCTATGCCCGCGCGAACGCCAGCAAAGGACTGATGTCGTGATCGTCAGCGGCGCGCAAGGCTTCGATATAGCGCTCCCGTGCCGCGCCGGCATCGCGCAGACGCTCCCGTCCCCACGAAAACCGCTCACGGCCAAGCTGGATCGCCAGAAGATCGGCCATGAAACGGGAGTGGCGCCCGTTGCCATTCGGAAATGGGTGAATCTGCACCAGCCGGTGATGGAAGCGCAGCGCGATTTCATCGGGTGGATACGTGTGGTATTCGATCCATGCTTTGGTGTCGTCGAGCAATTGGCGCAGCGCTATTGGAATCTGCCAGTAATCGATTCCGATGTTACGCTCGCTGGTCCGGAATCTCCCGGCCCAGCGCCATACGTCGCCGAGCATCTGCCGGTGCAGGTCTTTCACGAATTTCTCGCTCAGCAGATCGCGGCGGCGGCTGAGCGCCCATTCCTGGGCGCGCGCGATGTTGTCCTGCTCGGCCTCATTCAATTCGCGGCGATAGGCGATATGCGCGGGGATCAGACCGCGTATTTCCTCCGGCGTCAGCGGGGTTGCGGCACCGTCCGGCTGCTCGAAAACGTCGCTCACCGGCTAGTCCCAAAACAGCCGTGGGCTTGTCTCGCGGACAAGTTCGTCAAGCCGCGCTTTCGAGTCCTTGGCCTTCGCCGTCACCTTCTGGCCCTCCAGCAGCATCGAGTGCTCCACCGGCTCAAGGCGCCGGCGTGCGAAGGTGCGCGCCCGGTCGCGGACGATGGTCTCCAACGGCTTGTTGGGCACCAGCGCATAAACGAGAGTGCAATCGAGCGCCGCGGCCACCCGCCGCAATGTCGCCATCTCAATGGTGCCTTTCGCTTCCGATTGTTCGAGCGCGATGACCGAAGGTTGCTTGACGCGCAACCGCTTCGCCAGTTGCGCCGTGGACATGCCGAGCGCTCCGCGGATGGCCTCGATCCATCCGCGCACGGGCGGCGCGAATCGCGTGGCTGGCCCCAGTGCCTTGAAGCGGCCATCGAGGTGCGAGCGGGATCGGGCGGCAAGTCTGGCTTTTGTCATAGGCTACACTCTATTATTACATCAATTACCGATAGATCATAGCCTATCGCAATAGGTACTTTCAATAGACTATAGGCTATTGACCTTGCCGATCAATGCCGCCGGATTTTCCCGGCCGCCCTTGATTTCCGCGGCAAACGACAATAGAATAAGACCTGAAAGCCCTATATCGACATGGAATCCAATTCCCGCCGTTCCTTCCTCCAACTGGCTGCCACCTTGGGCGCGCTGGCGCCAGCCGCCGGTAAAGCCGCCGCCCAGCCCGCGGCGCCTACGCTGCCGACCGTCAAGTTCGGCAAGTTCGAAATCACGCGCCTGATCGTCGGCTCGAACCCGCTCTACGGCTACTCGCACTTCAACCACACCATGGACCAGCTCATGCGCGAGTGGTACACGCAGGATCGCAAGATGGAAGTGCTGCACGCCTGCGAGCGCCACGGCATCAACACCTGGCAACTGCATTACAACGACCAGCCCATCGAGGATTTCAAGCGCTATCGCGCCGAGGGCGGCAAGATGCAACTCGTGCTGCTGGCCGACTTCGCCCTGATGAAGGACCCCAAACTCCTGCCGGAAGTGGTCAAACTCGGGCCGCTCGGAATTGGGCACCACGGCAACCGCACCGACGAACGCTTTCGCAGCGGCGAGAAAGGCAAGATCAAGGACTTCCTCAAAGCCGTGCGCGACACCGGCGTTATGGTGGGCCTGTCCACGCATAACCCGGCGGTCGTCGATACGGCCGAAGGCGAAGGCTGGGACGTCGACTATTACCAGTGCTGCCTGTATCGCGTTTCGCGGACGCCCGAAGAGGCGCGCGCGGAGTTCGGCGAGTCGCCCATCGGCGAGACGTTCATGGAGAAGGATCCCGAGCGCATGTGCCGCATGATCCGCCAGACGAAGAAGCCGTGCCTGGCGTTTAAGCTGTTCGGCGCCGGGCGCGCCAGCGGCTCCTCCGAGCAGGTCGAGAGCGCCTTTCGCTTTGCTCTCGCCGGCATCAAACCTACCGACGCCGTGATTGTCGGGATGTACCCGCGGTTCAAAGACGAAGTGAGCGAGAACACCGCCCTGGTCCGCCGCATCCTGACCTAGGACAGGCCTCCCGGCCTGTCCCACTACGGCCGCCGAACGAACGTCCCCTTATCGGCGTTCGGATCCATCGTCATCCGGAAGTCGCCCGTCTTCGCTGTATCGACGAACTCCATAATCACGTTGCTGCCAATACCCTTGATGGAGTGATAGAGCCACTCCTCAGTCGGGACGTTCGTCGCTTCGAGACTGCCTCCGGCCGGCTGGCCCTCAGGATGAAACTCAATTTCATCCGGTGGGCCGAACGTGATGTAGATCCGGCCGCGATCGGTTTTCCATCCTGGAACCGCCTGCCACCCAAAGTGCATGACGGCGTAGCCAATACGCCGGTAGTGTTCGTTCCTGAATGCGTTATCGGGGCTGCCCGGCGTGGGATTGCGGCGCTCCCAGAACTGCTCCATGAAATGTTGGCGCTCGGCGTCGGTTTTGAGACTGAGGAAAGCGGTTCGTTCGCGGTCCTCGATGATGTAGACGACGTCCTCGTTGAGCCACCTGGTGTATCGGTCGACTTTCGCCTGTGGCTCTGCCGGCGTGGCCGGACTCTGTGCTTGCCACGCGGCCATCGCGCCTACCGCGGCGATCGTCAATATGCCGGCAGAGAATACCGGCGCTAAAGCCGAAGCTTTCGGTTGGTAAAGTAAACGGTGAATTCGTTTCATAAGGTTCCCTCCTGTCGCCGCCAGCACGGCTTCATTCGCCGCCCAGCGAGTTTGTTCCAAAGCAGCCAGTGCGGCGGCGTAACGATGCGCGTCGCCGCTGGCGGCCACCACCAGATCGTCACAACACTTTTCGCGCTCGGCGCGGATCACGCCGGACATCCACCAGATCGCCGGGTGATAGAAAAGGAAGCTTTCCACCACCATTTGCAGCAGGTTCGCCAGGTAGTCGTGGCGGCGGATGTGCGCCAGTTCGTGCATCAGAATCGCTTCCACCTGGCTGGCAGGCATCCCGGCCAGCAGACTCACGGGCACCAGAATCACCGGGCGCACATAGCCGATGACCACCGGCACATCGGCGAGACAGGTCTCGAGCAGTGCGACTGGCTTCGAGAGCCGCAGCCGCGCGCGGAGTTGGTCGAGCCGTTGTGGCCACGGATCAGGCGCGCTGCAGACGCCTCGTCGGCGCAAGCGCCCCGCGGCCATCCAACCGGCAGCGCTGCGCAGATGAAGGAGCAACACGCCCAACATCCAGAAGGGCGCCAGCCAGGGCGGCAGATCCGCCATGCGGAACTGCGCCCGCATGCCCGGCGACGCTTGGCTGTCATCCAAAGCCGCGCGCGGGATCGTGTGCGCTACGGCCGCGGCGCGCCCCTTCTCCTGCGGCGCGAGGACACAAAATGTGATGGCGAACGCCGCCAGCACGCCGAGCATCGCTGCACAGGCGCATGCATAACGCCCGCGCGGCGAGCGCATGACGAGCAGCGCCGCCAGCAGGACCAGCGCGGCCAGCGCGCCTTCCCACAGCGAGTGAAATAGGGTCCAGCCGAGAGCCTTGGCCAGCGGCGTTTCGACCAGGTGTGCAATGGTGGTCATCGTGTCCCCTTTTGATATTCGTCCAGCAGGCTGCGCAGCTCCGCCAACTCCTTTTTCGAGGTCTTCCGGGCGGATAGCGCTCCCAACAGCAAACCCTTGGCGGATCCATCAAACGCGCGGTGCAGCAGGTCGCCCGCAAGCTGCCGCTGGGTCCATTCGCGGGGCCGCGCGGGCGAGTAAACATGCGACCGCTGCCTCTCGTCGCGGCGGACGAGGCCTTTCTCGGCCATCACCTGCAACTGCTTGAGCACGGTAGTGTACTGCGCCGGCTTGCGTCCGGCGATCACTTCGTGCACGTCTCGGACGGTGCTCGGCCCGCGGCTCCAGAGCACGGTCAGGATTTCCAATTCAGCGTCGGTGGGTCTGGGTGGCTCGTCGGACATCTACGACGACTATACTACGATGTTCATCGTATGTCAAGAGGTGGAGGCGGACCTCCTGACCTGTCCCTTGATTTTGCTTCTCATTCCGGCAGCGCGAAAGCCACCAGCGCGTCGCCCTGGGGCGAATTCGGCGCATCGTGACCGCCCGCGGCGATGACCACGTACTGTTTCCCCTTGGCCGTGCGATAGGTCATGGGCGTCGCACGGGCGCTGGTGGGCAGCTTCCCCTTCCACAGCAGCGCGCCGGTTTCCACGTCGAAAGCCTTCAGGTAGGGATCCAGCGTGGCGCCCATGAAAACCACTCCGCCGCCGGTCACGATGGGACCGCCCAGCGCCGGCGAGCCGAGCTTTTCGCCCACATCCTCGGGTAACCAGGGAAGCGCGCCCAGCGTAACTTCCCACTTCTTTTCGCCGGTCGATGCATCGATGGCCGCCAGCGCGCCAAACGGCGGCGCATTGCACGGAACGTGCTGTGGAGTCATCAGCCAGGTGCGCGCCAGTCCATACGGCGTGCCCCGCTGCCGGGCATATTCGACGCCGGGTTCTTTGCCTTCCTCGGCGTCGAACTTATCACGCGGTATCAGGCGGATGTAGGCCGCCATCCGATTGGTCGGAACGATCAGCCACTGGCGCTGGGGATCGAACGCCGCGCCGCCCCACGCCATGCCGCCGATATTGCCCGGAAAAATAATCGAGCCGTTGACGCTCGGCGGCGTGAAGATCCCTTCGGCGCGCTTGCTGCGGATCATGTCCTGGCACCATTTGCGATCTTCCTCCGTGAGCCCCCAAGCGTTGTCCGCCGTGAGCGATTGCGGCACCAGCGGCTTGGGAAGGATCGGAAACGGCTGCGTGGAAGAAGTCTTCTCGCCGGGCACGTCGCTCGCGGGCGCCGGCCGCTCCTCCACGCCAAAGATAGGCTCGCCGGTTTCACGGTTCAGCAGAAACAGGTTCCCAGTCTTCGATCCCACCGCGATAGCCGGCATCTCCTTGCCCTCGCGCCGGATGGTGAACAGCGTGGGCTGCGGCGCGATGTCGTAGTCCCACAAATCGTGATGCACGGTTTGAAAATGCCACGCCATCTTCCCGGTGTCCGCGTGCAGCGCTACCAGGCTATCGGCATAGAGGTTGTTGCCCGGACGCTCGCCGCCATAGTAATCCGGGCTGGCGCTGCCAGTCGGCAGGAAAATCAGCTTCCGCTCGGGATCGGTGGAGATGATGGACCAGGTGTTGGCGGCGCCCGTGCGCTGGCCGGGCATGGGATCCCAGGTCCATGCGAGCTTACCCGTGCGGGCGTCGAAAGCGCGCACCTCTCCGCTGGCGGCATCGACGTAGTTGTTATCGGCCACCCCGGACCCCACCACCACCAGATCGCCGATAACGGCGGGCGGCGAAGTCTCCTCGTACTCCGATTTATAGTGCGGCGGATTGCGCAGACCTTTGCGAAGGTCCACCAGACCGCCCAAGCCGAAGTTGTCACACGCTTTTCCGGTAGCGGCGTCGATGGCGAACAGCCGCGCGTCGATGGTGGCCACGAAGAGGCGGCGCTGCTTGCTCCGCGAATCCACCCATGTGGATGCGCCCCGGTTCACGAAGTCGCCGAAGCCGGCGGCGATGTCCGACTTCGGATCGAAGGCCCACTTCTGCGCGCCCGTCGCGGGATCGAGCGCGATCAGCCGGCCGAAGGGCGTGGTCACGTAGAGCACGCCATCGATGAACAGCGGCGTCGATTCGAACGCAGACTTCTTCCCGCCCCGCCCCTTGGGATCGTACATGTCGCCCGTGTGGAATGTCCAGGCGGCCTGCAGGCGGGTGACGTTCTGCCGGTTGATTTGATCCAGCGGCGAATATTTCGTGCCGCCGGAATCGTGGCCATACACGGGCCAGTCGCCGTCGTTCCCGGAGGCGGCGGCCAGCAGCGCGGCGGCAAACAGAGATGCTATGGGGAGCTTCATGGGATGCTCCCATTCTACTGCCGGCTCTTCCGTCCCACGTACAGGAAATGATCGGAGAAACCCAGGCCTTCCGCGGTCTGCCCGGTTCGCTCAATCAGGCCCAGCCACGCCTCGGCCTCCGCGGGCGGCAAATCGTTCAGCGTGGGCTGCCACGCCGTGCTGAAGGACTCCACGCCCGCCAGCGCCAACTCTTCGAACTCGGGCGCAAACGACGCGCGAAACTCGGCATACGTGGACAAATGCGCGAAGCCGATGGGCGGCGCGTGCTCCGGATCCAGATTGCCGTCGCGCAGGTATTGTTCGTGGAACGCCTTTCGCTCGCAAACCACGTGTGGGAAAAGGCGGAAGAAATCGCGCAGGTAAGACAGGCGGTTGATCCCCGCGGCGAACAGAAGTCCGCCGGGCTTCAGGATGCGGGCCGCTTCGGCCACCGCCTGGCGCCGCGCCTCCAGGGTGCAAAGGTGATACAGAGGTCCCAGCATCAATACAGTATCGAACGCGCCTGCCGGCAAACTATCAAGACACGTCGCGGACTCCCGGCTGATCCCGGCGATGGATTCGCCCAGACCGGCGGCGCGCAAGCGTGCCGCGACGGCGTCCAACAGGCGTGCCGATACATCCACCAAGTGCAGCCGGCAGCCCTTCCGCGCCAGGAATTCCGAATAGATCCCGCCGCCCACGCCGATCTCCGCGATCTCGGCGTTCGCCGGCGCCAGCCGCTCCAGCCAGCGCAGCGTGATGGCGCGCTCCACCGGGCAGTCGCGCGTCAACCGCACCAGCTCGGCTTCGAATATCGCGGTATCGTAGTAGCGGGCTACGCTCTCCTCGTTCGTCTCATCTGGCATCGGTTAGTCCATGGGCAGGAGTATAGCAAGAGCCACCCCACGGGTGTCCATTTTCGAACGTCACTCCCCGAATCCGGACATTGCAAGGCCGCTACCAGTCTGCATCCGCGGCCTTTCTCGGCCCGGCCATCTGGCACGCAGAATGCTAGGCCATGCTTCTGTGTTGAGACCGTTTCAAGATATCCGTTACACCTTCCGCCAACTGGCCAAATCGCCCGCGTTCACAATTGTTTCGGTGCTGACCATCGCTCTCGGGATCGGCGCCAACGCCGCCATCTTTAGTGTGATGAATGCCGTCCTGCTGCGTTTTCTGCCGGTGTCGAATCCGCAGCAACTCGTCTTCTTCCATATTGGGAATCAGCCCCTCAGCACATCGCAAACAGGCTACGGTGACCTCTCGATGTCCCTGCCGGTTTTCGAAGCCATGCGGGACCGCCGCGAGGTCTTCAGCGACGTCATCGCCTTTGCCCCGCTGGCCTTTGACAAGGTGGCCGTGCGCGCGGGCGCCGCACCGGAGGAGGCGCACGGCGAATTGGTCAGTGGGAACTACTTCCCGGCTCTGGGCGTGCAGCCTGTTTTGGGGCGCGGCTTCACGGCCCAGGACGAATCCAATCATGCTCCCGTCGCCGTGCTGAGCTTCGCATATTGGAACCGCCGCTTCGCCGCCGCGCCGGACGTGTTGGGCCGCACCCTCTACGTGAAGGGCAACGCATTCACCATCGTGGGCGTCGCGCCGGCTGGATTCCAGGGAACCGATCCCGGCCAGCCGGCCATGGATTTTTGGGTTCCGCTTCAGCAGCGTCCCGATTTGAATCCATTTGGCACGCCACCCACCGATCACACGCTGTATGGCTCGCCGGAGTGGCTCTCCCTAGTCATGGTCGGACGCCTGCGTCCGGGAGTTTCGCCCGAACAGGCCGCGGCGCAACTGACCGCGCCCTTTCGCAACGCGCTGGCCAACGCCTCACCCGCCGGCCCCCACGAACCAAAGCCGCAACTCTTCTTTTCCGGCATCCGCGGCGTCGAGAGTCTGCGCGAGGAATATGAACACCCCCTCCGCTTCCTGATGTCCATGGTCGGCTTGATCCTGCTCATCGCCTGCGCCAACGTGGCTATGCTGCTGATTGCGCGGAATGCCAGCCGGCAGCGCGAGTTCGGACTGCGCCAGGCGCTGGGAGCCGGCCGGCGCGTCCTGTTTCTGCAGTTGCTCCTGGAAAGTCTGGCGCTGGTGACAGCCGGTGCGGCGTTGGGCTGGTTGTTTGCCGGATACGCGACCCAGGCTCTCAGCGCGTGGTCGGGCATCGGCATCCTCATCGCGCCTGACCGCACGGTGCTGTTGTTTACGCTGAGCATTTCCGCGGCAGTCGCGCTCCTCTTCGGATTGGCGCCGTTGCGGGCGGTCTCCCGCGTTCCGCTGAATCTCGCCCTGAAATCCGCGGCGGCCACGTCGCACACCGATCCCAGCCGCCTGTGGGGCCGCAAGCTGGTTATTGCCGTCCAGATTTCGCTGTGCACGGTTTTGCTGTTCGCGGCCGGCCTGCTCTATCGGACCTTGCGCAACCTGGAGTCGCGCGATCTGGGCATGCGCACCGACGGGTTACTCGTTTTTGGGATCGAGCCGCAGTCCAATGTCCACTCCGATGCGGACGCAGTCCGCTTCCACACCGCCTTGCTGGCCCGTATGCGCGCATTACCCGGAGTCGACTCCGCGACCATCATGCAGGTGCGCCTCGGCACCCGGGCCAGCAACAACGACGGTGTTCTGGTGGACGGGCGCAACCCCATGCCATCCCGGCCGTTCGCGCCCATGCGCACGAACCTGGTGGGCTCCGCGTTCTTGCGCACGCTTGGAATTCCGCTGCGCCTCGGCCGCGACATCGCGGATTCAGACACCGCCACGTCCCGTAAGGTCGTCATCGTCAACCGGACGTTCGTCGAGCGTTATCTGCCAGGCGTCGATCCGCTCGGTCACCGCATCGCATTCTTTGGTAGCAAAGTCGATTACGCCATCGTAGGTGTGGCGGGGAACAGCCGCTACATGAGTATCAATGAAAGCGACCGGCCGGTGGCCTATTTCCCGTTCACGCAGGTTACCGGCATTTCGGAGATGCAATACGAGCTGCACACGCCGGGTGATCCGAAGATGTTGATACCGGAAGCCGCCAAACTGGTCCACCAGGCCGATCCCGACTTGCCGCTGCAGAAGCCGATGACACAGCAGGCGGAGTTTGCACAGACCGTCACACAGGAACGGCTCCTTGCGAATCTCTCCGTATTCTTTGGCGGACTCGCCGCGTTCCTCATCGCCATCGGGATCTACGGGACCATTTCCTACAGCATTAGCCGGCGGACCATGGAAATTGGCGTGCGAATGGCGCTGGGCGCGCAGCGGCGGGAGGTGCTTTGGATGGTCTTGTCCGAGAGCTTGTCCGTGACTGCGGCGGGCCTTGCCGTTGGGGTTCCGGCTTCCCTGGCAGTGGCCCGGACTTTACGTTCCATGCTCTACGGATTGGGCTCCGGCGACCCCCTTACACTCGTTCTGGCGTTGGCGGGCATAGCCGGGGTCACGTTGGCGGCTGCGATCTTCCCGGCGCGCCGTGCGGCGTCGACCGATCCTATTCGAGCCTTACGTATGGAATGAGGCTGGATGCTGCCAGCATGTGGCGCACGTTCTCAACTGTTCTCAACGTGCCGCATCCGCACTTGCGTCCCCCATGAGTGGGGACGCCTGATGCCCAAAGCTCGTCCATCAACGCATGGACCAAGTCGCGCCCGCCAGAATAATGAGGCCCCCGCCGAGGGCACATTTCGAAGCCGCTCAACTCCCGCCCGTGCAGGGAATCGTTCCCAGCAAAGCTCCGGCGATCAGGCTCACCCCCAACAGCGCCGCGGCCGACCCACTGATAAGAGCCACCGTTCGCAATCCGCTGCGAGCCGCCAGCATGAGTCCGGCGGCGCCCAGCAGCATGGATACCCCTGTGCCCACGTCAATCGAAACATGCACCCGTGTCCAAAGAGCCAGATCCTGCCATCGGCCCCAAGTGAAAGCGCTGTACAGCGCGTAGACGCCTGCAACCGCCAACCAGAACGGCAAACGCCAATCCCGCATATCCACATCGTAAACTATTAACCAGGATTTGTTTGACGGCCGTTTATGTGGACCTTGGCACAAGCACGCTCCAGCCTGGGTATCCCGCGGCGCTCAACACGTTCCAACCCTTGAGAACGGCGCCCCGGGAACCGCCATAGTAGTTCACATTCACCTGACCGGTTTGGGTGTTCTGGTAGACCAAGTCCGGCACGCCGTTGCCGTCAAAGTCGGAGGTCCCCACTACCTGCCAGCCGCTTGTGTCGAAGCCACAACTGAGGCAGGCCCAACCAATGAAAGTGGCTCCACCCGAGCCGCTGTAATAGTCCACATTCACTTGATAGGTCTGCGTGTTCTGGTAGACCAGATCCGGCGTGCCGTTGCCGTCAAAGTCGGCAGCCGCCTTCACCTGCCAGTTGGTGGTGTCGATGCCACAACTGAGGCAGGCCCAACCGATGAAGGTGGCCGGCCGGCGCCGCCGTAATAGTTCACATTCACTTGCCTCGTTTGCGTGTTCTGGTAGACCAGATCCGGCGTGCCACTGCCGTCAAACTCGGCGGCTCCCACCAAGCGCCAACCGGCGAGATCCCAGCCGTTGTTCAGCACGGCGGAGCCCTGCGGCTGGGGACCCGCGCCGCCGTAGTAATTCACATTGACCTGGCCGGTTGTGTTGTTCTGCCACAGCAAATCCTGCAACCCGTCTCCGTTGAAATCCCCGATGGCGGATTTGCAAGCATAGCTATAGTCGCTGGCCGGCTGGAAGCTACCATTCACTTCGGCCGCCAACTGCACGTAGATAGTTCCGCCAGTACAGGGGATAAAGTTGACCGTTTGCGAAGTCAGCGCGGACTGATACTGATTGGACCTACCCCTCTTGCAAGCCGGGGTGGACATCA
>ODAK010007134.1_pt1 | contig 11219 bp, 8 predicted proteins | sample 1539591 | NCBI WGS metagenome assembly ODAK01 (sample SAMEA3539303, study PRJEB22396) | soil metagenome | biome: tundra; feature: field; material: soil | place: USA | collected 2010-05 | depth 0.15 m | reverse complement strand
GCAGGGTTCGCAGGCTCTCATCCTTCTTCAGTACTCGACATTCAGGTTTCGCCGTATTGGTGGCGTTGGGGAGGGCCAGGGGTAGGATGACAAAGATAAGACACAGAACGAAACGCGTGGTTGTTCTCATGGAAGTGCCCGCCGCGGGAAATCTTGAAACGTTCTATACCCCGGCCAGAATATCTGTCAAGGATACGCTCGGATTCGGGTGGGCGGCTTTTGCTCCAATACAAACTGAAGAAGCGCAATTCTGTGGGACCACCCATGCTGCTGTCAGGCGAAAGGATTGGATGAACAGCGAGGGTGCGCGAACGCGGTAGCCCGATGCGCAGCAAACAGCGGATCTGAGAATTTCTCAAGCAAAACTGTTCTGTTCAAGCAAAACTGTTCAAGCAAAACTGTTCTTGACAAGTGCGAACGGGTGGGAGTATTTTATGTGCATTCAAGTAGTTTGAAACGTTTCAAATAGAACGTTTCAAATAGAACTCGCTATTGCCGCCGCTTTGCAGCGACTTTCCGCCAGGGAGCGGCACCAGGCGTGGAGGAGGAATATTATGCGTCGCAACCATTGTGCGTTTCTACTACCCTTTTGCGTCCTTGCCGCTACGGCATTGCTGGCCCAAGTCATTATCACCAGCACTATTCTAGGCACCGTGACCGACCCGCAGGGGGCTGTGATGCCAGGAGCGAAAATCACCCTCACCAACGTGGACACCGGCGTCCAGTGGAAGGCAACAGCGAACGGAAGTGGTGACTATCAATTTCCCAACCTCATTGGTGGCCACTACAAGGTCGAGGTAGTCAAAGAAGGCTTCGCGCAAGCCGTTTCGACAGTGGTGGCTCTCGAAAACGGCACGACTCAGCGCATTAACGTTGGACTAAAGTTGGGACAAGCCACGGAGACGGTGAACGTCTCCAGCGCCGCGGCGCTGGTTAAGACCGACGATGCGAATGTCTCCGACGTGATCGAGAATAAATTCGTGCGCGACCTGCCCATGGAGGGCCGCAACTACCTAAACTATGCCCAAATCGTGCCGAATTTCAACAGCGGCACCGGCGACACTTCGCGCAATGGATGGAACCCAGACGGCACAAAGCAGTTGAATGTGGGCGGTACCGAGTATGGTGTCGGCTATTACATCGACGGTCTGAACAACAATGACAACTGGCTTGAAGGTTCGATCAGTAACGTAAACGCGGACACCATCCAGGAAGTCAAAGCGGAAGTTTCGAATTACTCGGCGGAGTACGGCCGCGACATTGGCCAAATCAGTGTGACCACGAAGTCCGGGACCAATGTCCTGCATGGATCGGTATACGACGCCTTCCAGAATGCGGGTATGAACGCCAATGATCCGTGGAGCAACTATCAGGGCATTCCGCGCAGCGCGTATCATCAGAACCAGTATGGCTTCACGGTGGGCGGGCCCGTTTACATTCCCAAAGTAATTAACGGGAAGAACAAGTTGTTCTTCTTCGGGTCGTTCGAGCGGTGGCGCAAAGTCGGCGTACAACAAATTACCGAATACGTCCCAACCACCGCCGACCTTAATGGGGACTTTAGTCCCTGGCTGTCTTATTGCAATGGAGTGCTCGCCAACTGCCCATATGTGATTTACGACCCAAACTCGTATAACCCAGCTACCAGTACGCGTACGCCATACCCAAATAACCAGATTCCAGTAAATGACCAGTCAGCCCCAAACTACAATTCAATGCAAATTGCTCTGAAGTACCTTTCGCATTTCCCGGCGCCGAACGGCTATGTGTCGCCCGAGCAAGGCAACTTCAACAATTGGTCTGGAACCCAGGCCATCGGGGTCGACTACCGGAACTACACAGCTCGCGCGGACTACAATATCAGCAGTCGCGATTCCGTTTATTTCCGCTACTCGCGCGACACTGGTGAAAATACCACCACGGGGGGCTTGGTTCCAGAACTCGCCATGGGCAGCTTTCCCCACCACACATCTGTCTACCAGGTCCACTACGTGCATGCCTTTAGCCCCACGCTCAACAACGAATTGAATTTTAGCTGGCTTAAATCGGGATACATCTCGGCAGACCCTAGCCAAGCCAACGCGTTCGGCAAATCTTGGATCCAAAGTCTCTTTCAGAACACCTCCACGAACATGGCGGGGTTTACCTCTTTTGACAAGAGCCTGCTAGGCATAAGCAATGACGCCACTTTCGGCGTGAACTTCGGTCAGGAATACGGGACTGATTTTGGAAACGATCTGTACCTCGGCGCGAACGAGTATTTTTACGGAGACTTGCCTACTTTCCAGCTCGCGGATAATGTTGCGAAAACCATTGGGAAGCACACCCTGAAGGCGGGCTATTACATGGCGCGCCGTTACGAACGCGACAATGACGTCGTTCGCGGTATAGACGTTGGCTCCGATCATGCAACAGGGAGTGACACGAACTACACGGGTCAAGGACCCTACATAGCGGATGGTTCCGGTTGGAACAAGATTGCGGAGTTCGAAACTGGCTATATCGGCGACATGTTTCAGCGCACTCCTGTATCGAACGGTGATGCCAGCCTTTATTTCGGCATGCCCGAGTACGGCGTGTACTTCGGTGATACGTGGAATGCGACTCGAAATCTTACTGTGACCCTGGGTATGCGTTACGACATGCCGATCCCCGCCTATGGCGTGCATAGTTACTCGGCCGTCCTTGACCAGACATATCCGGGGTGGCGGATGGTCATGCCCGGATTAACTCCAGGAACTAAAGCCCACCCCTTTTCCGCGGCCAAGAAGGATTTCGCGCCGCGCATTGGGCTCGCTTACCGATTGGGAGATAAGACTGTAATCCGCAGCGGTTACGGCATCTTCTACGAGACGGGCCGCTTTAAATTCCTCGACCAGGTGTTCTGGAGCGGGCCGGGTTACGGTGGATCTTTTGCCGATTCCTACAGCCAGACCGGCGACCCGGGCATGACCTACTATACGCTCAGCGACGCATTCCAACCGGCCACCATATCCAGTAGGGGCTCATGGCCGTATCCACTGGGCACTGACGGAGGTTTGATGTGGACCCCTGGCCAAGCGCTCACCACAGCGACCGTGGATCAGAAAACTTGGACGACACCTTCCGCCCAGCGCTGGAGTTTGGATGTCCAGCGCGAACTGGGGAAAGCCGCGGTGGCGACACTCGGCTATGTGGGTTCCAAGGGCACGCATCTCCCTATTCAGTATGACTTGAACCTCCCGCCCCAAGGCACATACTTTACCACTAACGACTTCGATGCGGCGCGTCCGATGACCGCAGTGGCGCCCGGCCGCTGGGCGGGCATTAATTCGGTTCGCGCGAATCGCAACAACAACTACCACGCGATGAATGCTGAATTGAAAATCCGCGGCTGGCATGGCGTAACCGGCCAGGTTGCCTACACCTGGTCTAAGCAAATGGATAACTTCTTCGGCCAGAACGGTGAAGGCGGGCAACACGCGATCGGCGGTCAGTGGCACCCCAATTGGAGTTATGGTCCCTCCGATGCCAACCATACCCACCGCTTCGTGGCTGCCGTCACCTATGAGTTGCCGGGAAAGACGCTGGGAAATCGGCTGCTGCGCGAGACGGTCGGAGAATGGCAAATTAATTCGATTATCACTTTCGAATCTGGGCCGCCAACAACGATCTGGAACGGATATACCGGCTCCTATGACTACATGGGGGATGTTCCCATCCAAACCTGCAACGGCAATCTTGCGCGCGGGAGCAGGAGCATTACCCACGCTTTCAACACCGACTGCTACACGGAGCCCGCTGCCAGCACGGACCCGTACTACACTAATCAAGGTATATACAATTACGCGGTGACTCGGGGTAATGAACACCGGAACAACCTTCGCCAGCCCGGAATCAACAACTGGGATATGGGACTGCAAAAGTCGTGGCACCCGTTCGGCGAAGGCCGGGAGTTGCAGTTCCGCGCGGATTCATTCAACGCCTTTAATCACACCCAATGGTCCGGCTTCAACACTTACGACGACCGTCTAGTCAACCCGCAGAGCCAGTTCGGATTTATCAATGGAGCTCGTCCCGGTCGCCACATGCAGTTGAACATGAGGTTCGTGTTCTAGGCCTTGAAGGAACGGCGCGAGCGGTCTACGCTGTCGCTCGCGCCGTCAAGTTGCGCTAGGTTGTGTTTGCGCCGACTCTGATCCAGGCAAGGGAGAACCATGTATCAACCGGAAGCGTATGGGATCGCGCTGTTCTTCATGATCGTCAGCATGCTGTGCTGGGGATCGTGGGCGAACACCATGAAGCTCACTCCAGGATATGCCTTCCAGCTTTATTACTGGGACTACGTGATCGGCATTGTCCTCGGCAGCCTGGGTTGGGGTTTCACCCTGGGGAATTGGGGTGGAGGCGATCTCTCTTTTCTCAGCAATATTAGCCAGGCAGACTCGCGGCATATGCTTTTCGCTATTGCCGGCGGGGCTGTGTTCAATGTGGCCAACCTCCTTTTAGTTGCAGCCATTGACATCGCTGGCCTCGCTGTCGCGTTCCCGATTGGAATCGGCTTGGCACTGGTCGTGGGCGTTCTCTTGAATTACGCGATCTCTCCCAAGGGCCATCCCGGACTGCTCTTCGGTGGCATGGCGCTCGTGGTGCTGGCGATTATTTTTGACGCACTCGCGTATCGCCGCAGAGAGAGCGAGCGACGCTCGGTCAGCGTGCGTGGAATCTGGATCAGCGTTGCTTGCGGCGTACTCATGGGTATTTTTTATCCGCTGGTGACCAAGGCTGTCACGGGAGAGCATTCCTTGGGACCCTACTCCGTAGCCTTGTTCTTCGCTTTCGGAGTCGTCCTATGCGCAATACCGGTGAACTACCTGTTCATGAAAAAGCCTCTCACCGGCACTCCCCCGGTCAACCTGTCTCAATACTTCCAGGCAAAACCGACATGGCACCTCTGGGGAGTCGTCGGCGGACTCATCTGGTGTACGGGAACCGTGTTCAATTTTGTAGCGTCGCACGCTCAAATGATCGGTCCGGCGGTCTCATACGCCATCGGCCAAGGTGCGACGATGGTATCGGCGGTCTGGGGCGTCTTCATCTGGAAAGAATTTGCCAGCGCTCCGCCGGCCTCTCGCAAACTGATTCCAGCCATGTTCATCTTCTTCCTGTTAGGGCTGGGATCGATCGCCATCGCACCCATGGTGAAGTAGTCGAAATCGAATCGTCATGCAGAAGCCTATTGTTGTCGTCGGCAGCATCAATCTCGACTTAGTAGTGGGGGCTGATCGGATTCCGCAAGTTGGGGAAACGATCATTGGCAATAGCTTTAGCACTTTTTATGGCGGAAAGGGCGCAAATCAGGCTGTCGCAGCAGCGAAACTCGGGTACCCCGTTTCGATGGTCGGAAATGTTGGGAGCGACGCCTTTGGAACGCAGTTGCGCAATGGTCTGGAAGAAGCCGGCGTGGACACAACGTATGTGAATACGGTAGAAGGCGCATCCGGCGTCGCTTTGATCACGACCGGACTACGCGGTGAGAACAATATCGTGGTCGTGCCGGGCGCCAATGGCCACCTTACCCCAAAACTGCTGGAAAAAGCGGCGACGATTCTGGAACACGCCGGATTCCTTCTGGCGCAACTTGAGATTCCCTTAGAGACGGTTGAATACCTGGCCCAGTTCGCCGAGCGGCATAACATCCCGCTTATGCTCGACCCGGCACCGGCCCGCGAGCTGTCTGAAAAGCTGCTTCGCAGAGTGACCTGGATTACGCCAAACGAAAGTGAGACCCAGGAACTGCTTAAGACCAACTTTGAGAATGGCGACCAACGCTCCTATGCAGCTGCAGAGCGCCTCCTGGATTGCGGTGTCAAGAACGTCTTGTTGAAGTTGGGATCGCGCGGTTGCCTCATCGCCCAAGGGACTCTAGCGAAAGAGCGTGTCCCCGCCTTTCCCGTAAGTGCTGTGGATACGACCGCCGCCGGGGACGCGTTCAATGCGGGATTTGCGGTGGGGTTGATGCGCGGCTCCACGGTTGCACGCAGTGCCATTTTTGCTTCTGCCGTCGCCGCGATTTCGGTCACGCGCCCCGGAGCGCAACCTTCGATGCCTACCGGAGACGAAGTAGAGTGTTTCCTGGAGCAGCATTCAATTACAACTGCACAACAGCCCTCTTATACAGAACAGGTCCGATGACGCCCACGACCCAGCTTACGTTCGAATCTGCGGGGTTCTCATGCACACACTGAACGGAAGATTGCGCACCATCGTTTGGGTTCTTGCGTTGCTCGTTAGCTCATCCCTCTCACAAAGCCAGGCTAGCGGTTCCTCCTCTGACTGGAAGGCTATCGTCCAGAATCGGCTTCCCCTGTACGGTCATAGGAACTGGATCGTAGTCGCAGACTCAGCCTTCCCGGTCTATGCCACACCGGGCATCGAAACTATCGTGATCAATGAAGATCTGCCATCGGTGCTGAAATATGTGGCGAGCGCGATTTCTTCGGCACGCCATGTGCGAGCCACAGTCTTTCTGGATCAGGAACTTCAGTTCATTGATGAGCGCGACTACCCGGGAGTATCGGAGTTGAGAAGGCAAATCACGGCGCCTTTTTCGAAGGACCAGGTTTCCAGCATTCCGCACACCGAAGTGATGACCAAAATTGACGAGGCCGGGAAGACATTCCGAATCTTGTTCATCAAGACCACAGCAATGATCCCGTACACCTCAGTTTACATGCGTTTGGATTGTGGCTATATGAGCGACGAAGTGGAGCGGAAGATCAGAACTGCGATGGCAGCTGCCAGCAACCGGCAGCCGAAGTAGCGCCCGCTCCGACAAATCGGCCGTGAGATCCACTGGGTCGCAAGGAAAGTCATCATGCGTATTCGCTCTTGGAAGAATTGGTTTCTATGCCTCTTGCTTGTAGGAGTCGTGAGCCTTCAACTGCATGCTTTGCCCGTGGCCGCGGCTGCCAGCGACGAGCTGCCCGTAAGTGCGACTTCTTAGCGGACTGGAGGACACGTTCGCATCTGGGGGCTCTAGCGAGAAGCATCTTCATCTCCAAACATTAAGAGTTAGCAGGTGAGGCACGTCTGAACAACGTGCCCTAAGATGAATCGAGGGTCTCCCAATGCCGCTTGAGCTGAGAGAAAGTAGGTCGGCGACTATTCTTCATACACGCACAATTGTTGCATATCTGGGGATCGGTTTTTTGATCTTGTTGTCCGTTTGCACTCAGGCGCAGTCTGCGCTGCCCGCTGCTTCCGAGAAAGTCATTATCGATACCGATGTTGGCGATGATGTGGATGACGCTTTCGCGGTGGCGCTGGCGCTGCGTAGCCCTGAGTTGGAGATTCTCGGCATCACCACTACTTTTGGAGATACGGAGACACGGGCCAAGCTTTTGGACCGGATGCTCGGTGAGTTTGGGCGGCAGGATATTCCGGTGGCCGTGGGCATACCGACTCATGCGACCAACGTCTTTACTCAGCGGCGATATGCTGAGGGTGGGCACTTTGCGCGGGCTTCGCATCCCGGGGCAGTGGATTTCATTGCGGAGCAGATACGCCGCTATCCGGGGCAGATTACTTTGATAGCGATTGGTCCGCTCATAAATGTGGGCGCTCTGGTCGAGAAGGAGCCGGAGACTTTCCGCAAGCTGCGGCGGGTTGTGCTGATGGGGGGCTCGATTTATCGAGGTTACGGCGACTTGGAATATTTTCCGGCGCACGGACCGCAGCCGGAATGGAATATTTTGAACGACATTTCCTCGGCGCGAAAGCTTTTTGCCTCGGGGGTGCCGCTTTACGTGATGCCGCTCGACTCGACGCAGGTGCAACTTGACGAAGTGAAGAGAGCGATTCTGTTTCGTTCGGGCACGCCGCTGACCGATGCATTGACCCTGCTTTACCACGAATGGGGACAGCAGACTCCAACACTCTACGATGTGATGACGGTGGCTTACATTCTGGACCCCAAGATTTGTCCGGTGCAGCCGATGCGCATTCAAGTGGACGACAAGGGCTCTACGCAGGTCGAGTCCGGGACGGCGAATGCGCAAGTTTGCCTCCATTCCGACTCAGACTCGTTCTTCCGTCTTTATATGGGACGGGTTGCTACGCCGCAGTGACGGCCTCTCTGGCATCTGTTTCGTGATGCATCGTATGCAGGTAGCCCTGCCGGTAAGAAGTTGCTGTGGCCGCGCGGCCCCCGAATGCGTGGAAGACCACCGGAACTTAGCTAATTAGAGCGGGCGGCGAAACGGCAACTTACTGAAGTCCAAACGAAGTCGAGCCGATTTGATGAGCGGATGTTTGGTATCGAGGTGGAGCAGAACATGAAGAAACAGACAGGATCCCTGCTGTGCATTGTGGCCCTCTTCACATGTGCAGCGCACACGCAGCATCCGCCCCAGGCTGTGTCCACCGAACCCTCGTCGAGGTCCCTTTTCCTGTCGCGCACAGAATATCTCGATCGGGTGCAGGCTATCTGGACCGCACAGATGATCGCTCAGATGACAGGAGTCCGATTCGAACATCAGCCGGCTTCGACTCTGCCGGTGACTCCCATGACCCATTTGCCTGGCTACGCGCCTGTGGATGATGACTACTACTATGAGATGGTGGCGGTCCGTGCATTCGAGAAATATGGCATCGGTCTTACGGTTGAGCAGCTCGGACAACAATGGCTTGAGAACAACGCTGGATCGTGGGGGTCGAGCGAACAGGCACTAATCCTGTTGAAGCGGGGAGTCAAGGCTCCCGATACTGGTCACCCTAGATACAACAAGCTCTGGTGGACCATCGGGCCGCAGTTCAGTAGTGACGTCTACGGCGCGCTGGCGCCAGGTATGCCGAACGTGGCCGCGACACTTGCGCGGAATCTCGGGCACATCAATGGCTATGCAGAAGGCACGGATGGTGCAGTTTTCGTCGCCGGAATGGTGAGCGTCGCTTTCGTCGAAAAAGATACGCACTCGATCGTTCGCAAGGCCGCTAGTCTGATTCACCCGGATTCACCTTATCGTCAGTGTCTGGATATGGTCATCACGATGGCAGAGTCGGGTCGCACGGCTGAGCAGATCTTCCGAGCAGTCGATGAGCGCTGGGGAATTGAATATCCCGCCACCAATAACGCGGTTGTCAATGGCGGCATTGTGGCCACCAGTGTCTGGTTTGGTGACGGCGATTTCAGAAAAACTCTGCAACTCGCAGTTCACGCTGCCGACTTCGCGGATACCGACTGCAATTCCGCGAACTCAGAATCCGTGGTGGCAGCCATGCATGGCATGAAAGCGCTGCCTTCCGAACAAGTCTCTGAACTCCATGATCGGATTCAGGGCAAGGAAATGGGCCCTCTGCAACTCACGCCGCCAGTAGACGAGAGTATTTCGGAGCTGGCGCGACGCACGGTACGAATCGGCGAGGCAATCCTCGTGTCTCACGGCGCGAGTGACGAAGGAAACTCTATTCGAATTCCCGTTCAGGATCCTGCTACCCAGCCCGCAGAGCTGTTCAAACTGGCGGACCTCATGGAGTACTGGAACCGAGACTGGACGATGGAACGAGCCGGGTTCGGGGGCGCGGGTGGCGGCATGCCGGGAATCCGTGGTATTACCTACCTCGACGGCCATGTGCTCGCCACCTATCCTCGGGATGAAGTACGCGGAACAGTCCTGAGACGGACAGTCAACTTGGGGTCAGCGCCGTCTTTGGAGTTCAAAACGGGTGTTGACGTGGGACGTGCGTGGCAGTTGCAGGTCTATGTCAATGACAAAAAGGTATTCGACAAGCTCATTGACGGACTGTATGAGTCGCGCCAATCCGATTCGCGCCATTGGGAAGATGTCAGTATTGATCTATCTGACTACAAGAACCAGAAGGTGGTTTTGCGACTCTACCAGCGCGTTCTGGTTCCACACCACGAAGCAGGCGACGCCTACTGGCGGGATTTGACTGTGCAGTGACGCCTGTGTGGTGCATCCTTGAACCGGAGCCCCAGGTGAGATAGGGAGATTGCGCAATTGCACGGCGTCAACGATGCGTTTATCGTGTGAGGTCCGCTAATCGTGACCACGGAGGGCGAGAATAATAATGACTGAGCGAAGCCTTGACAACCCGAACGCTACAGCTTCTCGGCGCAATTTCCTCAAGACCACAGGCGCGGTGACCGCAGGGGCCTTTGCCGGAAATCTGCTCTCGGGGCCGGCGGCATCCGCCGTTTCGGCCAACGCCCCTTTCAATCCCGCCACCGCCGACGCTATGCCGACGCGCAACCTCGGGCGTACCGGCCACCGCGTCGGCATCTTCAGCCTCGGTGGACAAGCCGCCATCGAACAACCCCAGCACGAAGCCGTGGCCGTGCCCTTCATTGAGCGCGCGATTCCGGTCGCTGCGCAAAATCATCAAAACCCGCGGCGGATTCCCCAAAAAGAAGCGGCGCTGAAGCTGTTGTTTCTGGCGCTGCGGCAGGCGGCGAAGAAGTGGACGATGTCGATCCATCACTGGCGCGAAGCCCTAAACCACTTTACGATTCTGTGGCCGGAGCGGATGCCGACCCTGGAGAGAGTCGCCTCATGACAACGCGGGGCGCTTCTACATCGCTGGGCAGGGGAAGGGGAACTGCCCCCTTCCCCTGCACCCCATCCCCAAAAACAAAACCTGGCCGTTTACACAAAAGTCTGGACACACCTCACGGTTACCCACGCACCGTTCCACGTGCCGTTCACATGCCGTTCGCACTGCTTACCATGTACTAAGATCGTTAAGACTGCCTACCGTTGCTCTATAAGTTGTTGTATCTACGTTTTGTGACGGGTTCGAATCCCACTCTCTCCGCCATTACCTTTGTAATCTAGCACTTACGTCATGGTGATACCTACACTGATACCAGAATCAGGAAGGATCACCCATGAACCGCGAAGTGAACGTCACGAAAAGAGTGCAATTGGCGCGGGGTTGGCGATACTGCCCCGTAGTCTTGTCGGCAAATGGCCGCATCAAGCCCGATGCGGTGATGGTCAACGGGAAACCCGAACGGCATCAAGAAGGCGCGTACTACTTAGAGTGGCGCGAAGGCTCGAAGCGCGTGCGCCTGTCGGTCGGCAAAGACCCAGCCGACGCGAGTGCACGACGCCAGCGTAAGGAAGCCGAGCTGAACGCGGTGAACAACGGTGTACCGGTGGTACCTGACGGCCAGAACGGACACAGGTCAGTAGCCGCAGCCGTCGCGGACTTCCTTG
>ODAK010007132.1_pt1 | contig 11221 bp, 9 predicted proteins | sample 1539591 | NCBI WGS metagenome assembly ODAK01 (sample SAMEA3539303, study PRJEB22396) | soil metagenome | biome: tundra; feature: field; material: soil | place: USA | collected 2010-05 | depth 0.15 m | reverse complement strand
TCGGCCGCCTGGGGGACATGTTCGGCCGGGTCCGGATCTACAACGCGGGCTTTGTGGTCTTCACCGTCGCCTCGATCCTGCTCTCGTTTGACCCGTTCGACGGCGGAGCCGGTGCGATGTGGCTGATCGGCTGGCGGGTGCTCCAGGCCGTCGGGGGATCGATGCTGATGGCCAACTCGGCCGCGATCTTGACCGATGCGTTCCCGGCCGCCCAGCGCGGTTTCGCGCTGGGCACGAACCAGATCGCGGGCCTGGCCGGCCAGTTCGTCGGCCTGGTCGCGGGAGGCCTGCTGGCCGCGCTGGACTGGCGGGCGGTGTTCTGGATCAACGTTCCTGTGGGGGTGTACGGAACGTGGTGGGCCTACCGCAAGCTGCGGGACAACGGTGAGCGGCACCGTGGCCGGATCGACTGGTGGGGCAACGTCACGTTCGCCGTCGGCCTGGGCGCGGTGCTGGTCGCCGCGACCTACGGCATCCAGCCGTACGGCGGGCACACGATGGGCTGGACGAACCCCTGGGTGCTCACCGGGCTGGTCGGCGGCGTGGCCTTGCTGGTGGTGTTCGGCGTCATCGAGACCCGGGTGGCCGAGCCGATGTTCCAGCTCAGCCTGTTCCGCATCCGGGCCTTCACGGCCGGCAACCTGGCGGGGCTGGCCACTTCCATCGCCCGGGGCGGGCTGCAGTTCATGCTCATCATCTGGCTGCAGGGGATCTGGCTGCCGCTGCACGGCTACAACTTCAGCGACACGCCGCTGTGGGCCGGCATCTTCCTGCTGCCGCTGACCGCCGGGTTCCTCGTCTCGGGCCCGGTGTCGGGGACGCTGTCCGACCGGTTCGGTTCCCGGGGCATCGCCACGTCCGGGATGGCCGTGTTCGGCGGCAGCTTCATCGGCTTGATGCTGCTGCTGCCCGCCAACTTCCCTTACTGGGCCTTCGCCCTGCTGATCGCGGCGAACGGGATAGGCAGCGGCATGTTCGCCTCGCCGAACTCCTCCTCGGTCATGGGCAGCGTCCCGGCGGCGCAGCGGGGCGTGGCGTCGGGGATGCGCTCGACGTTCCAGAACTCCGGCACGGCGGTGTCGATCGCGGTCTTCTTCTCGCTGATGATCGCCGGGCTGGCCAGCAGCCTGCCGAAGACGCTGACCAGCGGCCTGCAGCAGCAGGGTGTCCCGCACACCATCGCCCATCAGATCGGCGCCCTGCCCCCGGTGTCGTCGCTGTTCGCGGCGGTGCTCGGCGTGAACCCGGTGCAGCACCTGCTGGCGGCCGGCGGCGTGCTTTCCTCGCTTCCGGCCGCCAGCCAGCGGATCCTGACCGGCCGCGAGTTCTTCCCGAACCTGATCTCCGTCCCCTTCCACCACGGCCTGGTGATCGTGTTCGCCGTCTCCGCCGCCCTGGCCGCACTGGCCGGCCTGGCCTCGCTCCTCCGCGGCGGCCGCCAGGCGGTCGCGGACGAGCGCCCCCAGGCTGACGAGCATCCCAAGCCTCTGAACCGGCGAGTGGGTTAACCCCTAGCCGAAGATGGGCGGCAGGGCTGCTGCCGCTGCTGGTGATCTGCTGCGGCCAGCTGCTCGCCGACTCGAGCATGGCCGAGTTCATCGCCCATTTTTCCGAACGGACAGTGCTGCGTGCCCCGCAGCCACCAGGCACGCTCGCTTGCGCCCGAGCAGCACGACCACCTGCCCTGAGCTCAGCGGCCGGTCCAGGCCGGCCGCCGCTTGTCCCGGAACGCGGCGGGCCCTTCCTGCGCGTCCGCGCTGTGGTAGACCGGCGCCCAGATCCGCTCGGCCTCGTCGAAGACATCGGGCCGGGCCAGGTAGGCGGTGCGCTTGGCGGCCAGCACGGAAAGCGGGGCGTTCGCGGCGATCCGCTCGGCCAGCTCCTGCGTTCGTGACCTCAGCTCGGCGAGCGGTACCACCTCATTGACCAGCCCGACCTCGCAGGCCCGCGCCGCCGTGATCGGGTCGCCGGTGAGCAGGATCTGCAGCGCGATCCGTGGCGGGATGAGCCAGGGCAGCGGCGCGGCCCACGGGGCGCCGCGGCCCACTTTCACCTCGCTGATCGCGAACGTCGCGTGCTCGGCGGCCACGCACAGGTCGCAGCACTGGGCGAGCAGGAAACCGCCGGCCCAGGCGATCCCGTTCACCGCGGCGATCGTCGGCTTAGCGATGTCGATGTTGCGGCCGAACTGGGGGAGGAAGTCCAGCGGCGGCACGGTCAGCGCGGTATCGGCCATCTCTTTCAGGTCGCCGCCGGCGCAGAACGCTTTGTCTCCCGCGCCGGTGAGCACGAGAACCTTCGCGCCGGAGTCGTCGTTGAAGCGCCGCGCGCCGGCGAACAGGCCTTCCCGTACGGCCGCGTTCAGCGCGTTGCGGGCCTCGGGCCGCTCGATGGTGAGCCAGGCGACGCCGTTCTCCACCCGGTAGCTGACCGCGCCTGTCATCGCATCACTCCATCCGCTCTGGTCACCCACTCTGACCACGCTTCACAGCGGCGAACCGGGCCCATATAGTAACACATTAGTGAACCGTGAATCACTAGCGTCAACGTCGGAGGACGCCGTGGACCTCGATGTGACCAGCCTGCATCACCGGCGCGCCACCCGCCGGTGGGAGCGGATGAGCGTCGGTGACCTGATCGAGCGGGTGACCTGGAGCCGGCCGGACAAGCTGGCCATCGTGGGCCGGCCCGGCGCCTACGCGGACGAGCGGTTCGCGGCGCTGACCTACCGGCAGGCCGACCAGGCGGCGAACCAGGTGGCGCACGCGCTGCTGGCCCGCGGCCTGGAGCGCGGCGACGTGGTGCTGCTGTTCTGCGAGAACTCGGTCGAGGCCTACCTGGCCAAGATCGGCATCGCCAAGGCCGGCCTGGTCGCGGCGCCGCTGAACCCGATGATGGCCCCGGACCTGGTGGCCGCCATGATCGATCTGGTCCAGCCGAAGCTGGCCATCGTGGACGCCGAGCTGTGGCCGAAGGCGCAGGAGCCGTTCGCCCGCAAGGGCCTGCAGGCCGGGATCACCATCGCCCTCGGCGGCCCCCCGGCCCCGGGCAGCGTCTCGTTCACCGAGTTCCTCGCGGACCAAGAGACCAGCGAGCCGGACGTGGAGATCCACGCCGACGACATCTGGGAGATCCTGTTCACCTCCGGCACCACCGCGCTGCCCAAGGGCGTGATGATCTCGCACGCGTGCAGTTACTCGGCCGGATTCGGCTTCGCGCTCTCGCTGACCCGCGGACTGCGGCTTGAGTCCGACCTGAAGGTGGGCACCTACCTGCCGATGATCTACCACGTAGGTGATCAGCCGTTCACTTACTCCGTGTTCCTGTGCGGTGGCACGCTGGTGCTTGGCCGGCGGCCGGATCTGGACGCGCACAGCCTGACCGTCATCGTGTACGGCTGGGCCGCGCTGCCCCCGGCCACGCTGGCGTCGATGAAGCGGCACTGCGGCGAGGACCTGTGCGCGTTCGAGATCTTCGGCCAGACCGAGTCGATCTCCTGCCACCGGTTCTGGCCCGATGAGTGGCCGGAGCTTTACGCGGCGACGGCGCCGCAATACAACTACGTCGGGGTGCCGAGTCCGATCCTGGCCTCGACGGTGCTTGACCCGGACGGCGTGGACCTGGCCAGCCGGCCGGGCGTGGCGGGGGAGGCCGTGTACCGGTCCCCGGCCGTGATGGCCGGCTACTACCGGGACGAGGCCGCGACCAGGCACGCGTTCCGGTACGGCTGGTTCCACTCCGGGGACAGCTGTGCTTATGACGACGCCGGCCTGCGGATCATGGTCGACCGGTACAAGGACATCGTGAAGACCGGCGGGGAGAACGTGTCCAGCCTGCGGGTCGAGGCGTTGCTGGCCCAGCACCCGGATGTGGCCAAGGCCGCGGTCATCGGGCTGCCGCACCCCCGCTGGAGCGAGGCGGTGACCGCGGTCGTGGTGCTGCGGGACGGGGCTCAGGTCAGCGAGGATGATCTGGTCAAGCACTGCCGGGCCAACCTGGCGGGCTACGAGACCCCCAAGTCGGTCGTGTTGGTGGCCGACCTGCCCGAGACCGTAGGCGGCAAGGTGCTCAAGTACAAACTGCGCGCCGAGCATACCGCTCACTACGCCGGGCTCGACCCATCGCCCTGATCACGGTGCCCCCGGCGAACGCAGCCGTCCGCGCTGGGTAAACAATGGTGCCTTGCGTTTCCCCTAACTAGCAGGGAGAAGACATGCGGCTTCAGATGAAGGCACGGCACCTGCCGCAGCGCATCGCGGCGGGTGCGTTCATCCTCAACTCGGGCGTGGGCAAGTGGTCCGCCGATGACGAGGCCGCCGCCCAGCTGCACGGGTTCGCCGTCGGCACCTACCCGTTCCTGGCCAAGCTCAAGCCCAGGGATTTCGTCCGCCTGCTTTCGGCGAGTGAGATCGCGCTCGGCGCGGCGCTGCTGCTGCCCATCGTCCCGGCCGCCGTGGCGGGCGCGGGGCTGACCGCGTTCTCCGGCGGCCTGCTCGGCCTGTACGCCAGGACCCCCGGCATGCGCAAGGACGGCACCCTCCTCCCCACCCAGCAAGGCATCCCCCTGGCCAAGGACGTGTGGATGCTAGGCATCGGCCTAGGCCTGGTCATCGACGACCTCACCGACTAAAGCCCCCTCTTTTACCGAACGGCCGCTAGTGCGTGCCCCACGCCCCCTCCACGCCCGCCCGCCTTCATGGGATTCCCGCGCGTCGGCCGGGGGAGGGCTCGGGCGCGGCTGGGACGCCGTCGGAAGCGGGCGGGCTGGCGGGGAGACGGGACAGCCAGCGCGGCCGGTACCAGTTGCGCTCGCCGAGGACGGTCATCACGGACGGGAGCAGCACGCCGCGGACGACGGTGGCGCCTGACGGGATGCCCGGCGGATGGGGCGGTCACGCTGATCCGGACGGTGCCGGCGATGGCCCGCGCCGCGTCCCAGCCGCCGACGGCCTGCAGTTCCACGGTGTCGCTGGCGATGGCGTATCCGGTGGACTGGTAGCTCGTGCTGCCGAGGTCGACGTAGCCGCCGTGCCGCTGAGTCGTCTGGGCCCATACGGCGGTACCGCCCCCGCCGAGCAGCCCGAGCGAGCAGAGGATGAGGATAGCGCCGGCCACCGCGGCCACAATCCGGGCGGTGGTCCACCCGGCCGGCCCTGACCCGGCCGGCCCCTCCCCGCCGGGTTCCGGTGCGGCGATGGTCAGCGTCCCGCCCGGCTCATGCCCGCCCATGTCCAGCCGGAACGGCGGGTACGTGTCGGTCATCAGGCCGGCGTAGGCGGCCACCCGCAGCACCCACCGGTCCAGGCCAAGCACGAAGTCGTAGATTCGCTTCGGGTAGCGGCCGGTGACCAGCAGGACCACCGCGCTCTTCACGCTGCCGCCAGCCCAGCCACGGCGCCCCCGGCAGAGGTCCCGGAGGCCACGCCGTTGGTCCCGAGCCTGGCCCGCGGCGCCCGTCCGGTTCATGTGGCCTTCATCTGCGCGGATAACCTCGGAGGTACCCCGGCGAGCGGTATGCGGCGATCCGGCCGCCTGCTCGCCCAGGACGCCGCGCGACGTAAGGCACCGCATGCACGTCAGCAGCACGAAGCACCGGCTCCCGATGGCCGGTGCGCTGGCCGTAATCGTCACGATCGCCGCCTGCAGCTCGGCTCCGAGCCAGACCCGGGCCGCGGCGCATGCGTCTGCTGCCCACGCGACCGGGAGGGACGGCGCCCCGGTGGTGACCCGGGTCACCGCGCCGCGGAGCACGGCTCCGCCCGCTCCGCCGCCCGTGCCGCGGGTGACCGTGACCCGGATGCGGACCGCGGACAGCTCGACGGTAACGGTGGCCGTCTTCAGCGGGCCGGTCCGGTACGTGCTGCACAACGGCAGCGAAGACCCGGGAGCGCTGGCGGCCCGCGTGGTGCGGGCCGGGCCTGCCGTAGGCGGCGCCGAACGAAGGCAGCTGCTGGCCGCGTTCAATGGCGGGTTCAAGCTGGACGCTGGCGCGGGCGGCTACGAGCAGGAGGGCCACGTGATCAGCCCGCTGCACACCGGGTTCGCCAGCCTGGTCATCGACCGCTCAGGACAGGCCAGGATCGGGGTCTGGGGCCGGGGCACGCCGGCCCTGGGCGAGGCCGTCTACAGCGTCAGGCAGAACCTGAAGCCGCTGATCATGAGGGGTAAGCCCACCGTCGCGGCCTACGACTGGAGCGTGTGGGGCGCGACCCTGGGCGGCGGCGCGTACGTGGCCCGCAGCGCGCTGGGCCAGGATGCGGCCGGGAACCTGATCTACGCCGCGAGCATGTCGGCCGTCCCCATCGACCTGGCCGAGGCCCTGGCCGCCCACGGTGCCCGGATCGCCATGCAGCTCGACATCAACCCCTCCTGGGTCCAGCTCGACGTCGCGAGCAAGCCGGGCGGTTCGCTGCACGCCGGGGTAACCGGTCAGTACCGGCCCGCCGACCAGTACCTGTACGGCTGGAGCAGGGACTTCCTGACCGTCCTGGCCCCGCCCGTCCCGGCGCCGTCCACCCGGCCGGACTTGGCCCGGATCCAGCCGTGACACCGCCGGCCGTTCGGAAATAACCTGGTTTCACTCGCCCGTCTGGCCGTCGATCGATTCGCGGATCAGGTCGGCGTGACCGTTGTGGCGGGCGTACTCCTCGATCATGTGCACCAGCACCCACCGGAGGCTGGCGCGGCCCTGGCCGCCCCAGGCCGAGTGCGACTCGCTCAGCGCGGCGGCCTCGCCCTGGCCGAGCCGGGCCTGCACGACGGCATCGGACCGGCTGACCCGCTCGGCCCACAGGGCCCGCAGCTCGTCGCCGGAATCGGTGGCGGCGCTGGTCCAGTCCCAGTCGGGGTCAGCCTTGGTGACCGCGCTCGCCCACGGCTCCGGGGCCGGCTCGCCGCCGACCACCTCGGTGAACCAGAAGTCCTCGACGTAGGCCAGGTGCTTCAGCATTCCGCCCAGCGTCATCGACGTCGGCGGCAGCGCCACCCGCAGCTGCTCGTCGCTCAGCCCGCGGCACTTCCACGCCAGCGTGGCGCGCTGGTAGGCCAGGAACCCCTGCAGCGTCTCCACCTCGCCGCTTTCCTCCGGCGGCATCGGCCGGCCGTGTTCGTCAGTCATCAGATCAGCCACGACCAGGACTATATAAGACCGGAGCCGGGCGGTAGCCGGCCCGATCGGCTTCGGCCAGGCATGCCTGCGCGGGCATGATGCCATCGGAGGTGTTCGGGCTGCGTACGCACGCTGCGGCGGACGCGACCGCTAGCCGCAGGCAGTGTTCGACCGGCCAGCTCTGGTGCAGGCCCAGGATGACGCCGGCGGCGAAGGCGTCGCCGGCGCCGGTGGTGCTGCGGACCTGCTCGCGGGGCAGCCGGACGGAGCCTTGCCGCCAGGTCCGGCCGCCGGGAGCGGCCGCGACGCAGCCGGCCGGGAAGTGCACCACCGCGAGCACCGATACGCCCCGCTCGATCAGGCCGAGCGCCATCGCCTCAATCCCCGGCCAGTCCACTGGCCCGTCGGCCGTGGGTACCGAGACGTCGATGCCGGTCAGCGCGCCGGCCTCGAGTTCGTTGATCACGATGCTGTCCAGGTAGGGCAGGCATCCAAGGGCCGTCTCCGCGGTGCGGCCCGGCTGGAGGCTGACAAGTTCCATGTTGGTGTGCAGGCCCGCGGCTTGCCCGCGCTGCAGCAGGGCCGACCAGCCGTTGCCCCCGTCGGGCCGCCAGCTGTCCATGAACGGGTGGATGCCAGGAGCACCCGCGTGCAGCATCCGCGCGGCCGAGGTCTCGAGCTCGGCGGTCGAGGCGTCGAACAGCGCGTTAGCCCCGCTGTGGTGGAACATGGTCCGCCGGCCGCCGTCTTTCTCGACCATCACATCGGTAAAGGACGTGACCGCGCCGGCCAGCTTCCTGACTCCGTCGGTGTTGATGCCCAGCCGCGCGCATTCGGCCAGGATGAAAGCCGCGTGCTCGTCGTCGCCGACGGCGCCGAGCACGCCGATGGGGAAGGCGGCGCCGAGCATGCGCAGGTCAACGGCCATGTTCAGGGCCGGCCCGCCGGTGCTCAGGGAGATACGCTCGATCGTGGCCAGGTGATCAAGCGCCGGATAGGCGTCAATGACCTTTCCGGCATCGACGAGAATCGTCCCCGCGCACAGGATCCCTGCTCGCGGGTTCGGGTCGTCGCTCATGCGGAACGCAGCACCGGATCGGTCACCTCGAGGTCGGCCTCGAGCTCGCGGTGCGGAGCGATCCCGGCCTTGGCCAGGGCCTCGTGGTAGGCGCGGACGGCATCGGCGGGACTCAGCTCGCCCCGCAGCACGGGCCGCATCAGGCGGACCAGGTCCAGCTGCGACTCCGCCCGCTGGATCTTGCGCCCGAACAGCGCGACCCGGGCTCCGTGCCGTTCGGCCTGGTGCAGCAGCTCGAAGGTGTCCCGGGTGGTGCCGGCCGACCCGCCGAGCACGCCGACCACCACCGACGGATCGTGCCCGGCCAGCTCAGCCAGCGCGTCCGGGCCGTTGTACGCCACCTTCAGGAACAGCGGCCGCTGCTCCTGGGTGACCCCCGCCAGGGTCCGGATGATCGAGTCGTTGACGAAGGCCCCGACCTGATCGAGGGCCAGGTCGGCCGGGGCGTTGGGATTGAAGACCTCAAGGAAATGCCGCACGCCGAGCGCGGCGGCCTCTTGCCGGAACGCCTTATACGCCTCAAGCGTGGCCAGGTCGTAATCCAGGTCATTGTTGAACGTCACCGAATAGAGCACCAGGTCGCAAAACGGCCGGACGGCGGTCAGGTCGGCCGTGCGGAAGGGGCGCGAGGGCAGCGCGGTATAGCGGCCGCCCCGGTTATTCCAGATGTCCGTGGTGTCGTTCGCCCGGATGGCCAGCGTCACATCCGCCAGCGAACCGTCCTGCGCCAGCCGCTCGCCGTTGGAGGCCGAGGTCAGCAGGATATCGAGGTCGTCCTGAGCGACCAGGGCCCGCATCGCGTCGAGGTACTGGCTGCGCGTGCGGTAGTGGCCGGGTCCGGCCGGCCCGCTGGTCACCGGTCCCGCTGAGGTGAGGCCGAACGCCATGTCAGCGTCCTTGGCGTCCGCGATCACGAAGTCGCCGGGGGTGTACCGGCCCGCCGCGATCTTGCTCAGCTTACGGTCGAGGCGGCGGACGGGCCGTCGCGGTACGGGGACCTCAGCAGGTATAGACACGGACTCCTTCACCTTCCATTCGGGCGCTGCGGTAACCATGCCGCAATGTTCAGGACGAGAGTGCTCTCTCATGTCACCGATGTCAATGATGACTCCAAAATGGTGTATTCCCCCTGCGGGAACCTCTCAGGCCTGCGGGAAGAACATCGAATGAGAATATTGACACCGGTGACATGACTGCTGCAAGATCAAGCGGTCATGTTTCGTGGATCGGCGAGCTACCCCGCGACCTTGACCAGGAAGGAAGACCGTGAGCGAGCCCGGGACCGCGGAATGGCGCCGCACAGAAGCGAGCCGGCTGATCGAATTCGGCCGGGCGGCCGCGCTGCCTGACGGCGGTTTCGGCTGGCTTGACGTGCACGGCGGCATCGACCCGGCGCAGCCGTGCCCACTGTACGTCAACTTGCGCATGACGTACGTCTTCGCGCTGGCTCACCTGGCTGGTGTCCCCGGCGCGGATTCGCTGGCGGCATCCGGGCTCCAGGCCCTGGCCAGGCGCTACGCGGATGACCAGAACGGCGGCTGGTTCTCCGGCATCGACCGGTCCGGGCGTGTCGTGGATGCCACCAAGGCGAACTACGCTCACGCTCACGCCTTGCTGGCCGCGGCCAGCGCGCTGGCCGCCGGGATTCCCGGGGCCGATGCCGCCCTGGCGGCCGCCACGGCCACCATAGAACGGCACTTCTGGTCCGACGCCGAAGGCTGCGCGCTGGAGAGCTGGAACGCTGACTTCACCGAGCTCGAGCCCTACCGCGGCGCCAACAGCAACATGCACTCGGTGGAGGCCTACCTCGCCGCGGGTGACGTCACCGGCCACCCGGTCTGGTTCGACCGGGCCGCCGCCATCGCCACCCGCCTGATCCACGGTCACGCCCGGGCTCATGCCTGGCGGATACCCGAGCACTACGACCAGAGCTGGCAGCCGGTGCCCGGCTATAACCTCGACCGCCGCAACGACCAGTTCCGGCCGTACGGCACCACCCCGGGCCATTCCTTCGAGTGGGCGCGGCTGCTGCTGAGCCTGGAGGCGGCGCCGACCACACCACCCTCCTGGCTGCTCGAAGCGGCCACTAAGCTCTTCGATACCGCGGTCGCGGACGCGTCGAACCGGGACGGTCAGCCGGGATTGATCTACACCGTCGGCCCGGACGGCCAGCCGTCGGTGACCTCGCGGCTGCACTGGGTGGCTTGTGAGGCCGTGCTGGCCGCGGACGCGCTGCACCGGCGCACCGGGGAGGAACGGTTCGCCGCGGCCGCGGCACGGTGGTGGGATGAGATCGACCGCTACTTCCTGGACCGCAAGAACGGCGGCTGGTGGCAGGAGCTGGCCCCGGACATGACGCCGGCCGCGTCCACCTGGTCGGGTAAACCGGATCTCTACCACTCCTACCAGGCCGTCCTGCTCCCGTCGCTGCCGCTGAGCCCGACCGCGGCCACCGCGCTGGCCCGCCGCGAGTCTGCGCACCTCGGCGAGCGTGGCCATCGACGTGTCGCCTGGGGTGGTCATGACCAGCGCTCCGTGCGCGATGCCGAAGGCTAGCGCGGTGCCGACGTCGAAGCCCGCCAGCAGCCCGTACGTCAGCCCGGAGACGAAGGAATCACCACCGCCGATGCGGTCGAAGATTTCCAGTCCCGCCATCCGCGGGCCCTCATGGAAAGACGTGCGCGTCCGGCATACGCCGCTCCAGTCGTTGACCGAAGCCGTCCGGACCTGGCGGAGCGTGGCCGCGGCGATGGCCAGCCCGGGGAAGTCCGCGAGGACCTGCCCCAGCATCTCGGCGTAGGTCGCGGCGTCGAGATCGAGGAGATCGGAGTTGACGCCCTCGAGCACGTAGCCCAGCGCGGCGGAATAGTCCTCTTCGTTGCCGATCACGACATCGGCGTGCTGGAGGAGCTGCCGGTTGACTTCGGCCGGGAGTACGTCAGCATGCTGCCACAGGGATGCGCGGAAGTTGAGGTCATACGAGACCACGGTTCCGTGCCGCCGGGCGGCCTGCATCGCCTGGGTGGCAAGTTCCC
>ODAK010007131.1_pt1 | contig 11222 bp, 9 predicted proteins | sample 1539591 | NCBI WGS metagenome assembly ODAK01 (sample SAMEA3539303, study PRJEB22396) | soil metagenome | biome: tundra; feature: field; material: soil | place: USA | collected 2010-05 | depth 0.15 m | reverse complement strand
ACCGCGTACAGATCGAGCTCGTCGTCGGTCAGGTCGATGCGCGCCAGACGCGCCACATAGGCGGCGTCATCGCGCGTGAGGCTGGGTGCGCCGGAACTGGGTGCGCCGGAACTGGGTGCGCCGGTCTCGGGCTGGCCCGGCATCAACCCGCCGTCCCTGCCACCATCCCGCCGGCCGAGGCCGAGCTCAGCACATCGTCCACGAACTCCACGGTCCGCGACACCACGAGCTCGGCGTCGTAGTCGAGCGTGGCCACGTGGTAGCTCCGCTCGAGCCACACCCGCTCGATGGGCCCCGAGACCTTTCCGACGAGCACGTCCCCCGACGACGACGGCACCACGTGGTCCTGTCGGCTCGAGAGCAACAGCACCGGACACGTGATCCGGCCGAGCTCGCCGGCAACCTCGTCGATCCCCGCGAACAAACTCAGCGCGGCCTCGATGGGCGACCCCAGATACGCGAGCTCGACAGATCCTTCCTTGGCGATGTCGGACCCCACGCCCGGAGCCACCTCGGTGCCCGAATCGAGGATCCCCTGCAGTACCTCTCGGAAGCTCTCCGCCGGCGGGTCGACGAACGGATTGACCAACACCATCCCCACGATCTCGGGATGGTGCTCGGCCAACCGGCAGGCCAGTGTCCCTCCCATCGACAGCGCCACGACCGCGACCGCGTCGCACCGTCGCGCCAGATCGCTGTACGCGGCTTCGGCCGCGGCGACGTAGTCGGACCACCGCGTGGGGATCATGTCTTCGACGGCGGTCCCGTGACCGGGCAGGAGCGGGAGCTCGACGGTGTACCCCTCGGCCGCCACCGCCTGGGCCAACGGCCGCAGGGACTGGGGGTTGCCTGTGAAACCGTGAAGGACGAGGACGCCGCGCGCATCACCGTCGTGGGTGAAGGGCTCGGCACCGGGAAGGACGGGGGCGACCACGTCGAGATGCTAGGCCACGGGCCGCACCGGCCTGCCCGGACGTACGATGGGCCCCGCCGGGTATGGTGAATCCGCCCGACCCAGGGCCGTGCGTGGGCATCGGCCGCAGTGCACACCACGAACCGCACCGAACTGCAACGAACAGCAAGGAGCACAGCGACGATGGCCCAGTACGCCTTCCTGAGTGACGAATGGGTAGACGAGGCGCGCAAGATCCGCCAGGAGTACGAGGGTCGCGCCGCGGCCATGACCCATCAGATGCGGATGAACCTGGTCGTCACCGACGTCCCCTTCGGCGACGGTCCGATCGACGCCCACCTCGACACCACCGACGGCCCCCTGAAGCTCGACAAGGGCCACATCGACCCCGCGGACCTCAAGGTCACTCTCGAATACGCCACGGCCAAGGCGATCCTCGTGGAGGGCAATCCCCAGGTCGGTATGCAGGCCTTCATGGCCGGCAAGATCAAGGTCGAGGGCGACATGGCCAAGCTGATGATGCTCCAGGGCGCCGCTCCCGACGAGAACGCCCAGGAAGTCGCCCAGCGACTTCGGGCGATGACCTCCTAGGTCTGGCTGCCGAGCCGAGCCGAGCCGGGATCGGGGCTAGGCCGGATCCCGCAAGACGACGGGCTGGCGCTCGGTCACGTCGAGAGCTTCGAGTGCCTCGACCGAGGGCGCCAGGTTCCTCGGAGTCGACCGCGACATCACCGCACCCGCCACCCCGAGCAGTGCCACCGCGCCCCCCACCAGATACGCGACGTGGAAGGCATGCAGTCGGTCGCCCGCGACGTGGTGCCCCCGGAGAACGGCGTCGTACACGGTCTCCATCACCTGGATCCCGGCCACGGTGCCGAGCTGGTTCATGAGCTGTTGGGAGGCGGCCGCGGTGCCGAGGTCCTCGGGGGCGAATTCATTGGACGCGGTGGCAGACAGAGACGGCGACGCCACACCGAGGCCCATCCCCGACAGCGCCAGCGCGATCTCCACCAAGGCGATGCCCGTGGAATGGCCGGCCAGCGCGAAGACGCCCATGGAAAGCACCACAGCCGTCGTCCCCACCACGGCCAACGTCCGCTCCCCGACGCGCACGGCCAGGTACCCGGCGAAGGGCGCGATGGTGGAGAAGACGATGGGTCTCGGCAACGACAAGAAGCCGACCACCGACTGATTGTGGAGGTACCCGAACGAGTACTCGAGCAACAACGGGGTGAGGAAGAACCCACCGAGATAGGCGAAGTTGGCGGTGCTCTGCGCGACGACGGGGAAGACGAAGTTCCGCTTGCGAAGGTACGAGAGCGGGAAGATGGGCTCCGAGGCCCGGCGTTCGGCGGCCCGGAACACGACACCGCACACGACCGACGCCGCCAGCAGACCGGCCACGGGCGGGCTCGACAACCCGTAGGTCGGTAAGAAGGTCAGGGCCAAGAGGAAGGCGGCGACACACGCCGCGATCGACAATGCCCCGGCCCAGTCCAGATCGAGCTCCTCCCACCTGACGTGTCGGCGCCCGGCGGCTCGCTGCGGCAACACCGCCATGGCGAGCACCGCCGAGATCAACAAGAGCGGGACCTGGAGGAAGAACATCCACCGCCAACCGAAGGCCTGGATGACCGGACCACCCACGGCGACGCCGATCACCGGTCCCCCCGCCCCCACGAGCGACCAGAAGCCGAGTGCCTTCACCCGATCGCCGTGGTCGAAGACCGACAACACGAGCGCCATCGATGCGGCGCCGATGGACGCCCCCACCATCCCGCCCAGGATTCGGGCCGCGATGAGCACGCCGATGTTCGGGGCCAGCGCGGACAGAGCCGCCGCCACCGTCTCGGCCATGATCCCGGCCATGAACAACCGGCGATGGCCGAAGAGGTCCCCGGCCTTGCCGACCAACGGCGCCACCACGCCGTAGGCGAGCAACGGCCCCGTCACGACCCAGGTGGTGGCTCCGAAACTGGCGTGCAGGCCTTTGGAGACCTCGGGCAACGCCACCACGAACACCGTGAAGAGCAGGTTGGTGGCGAGCAGGCCCGACAGTGACACCCACAACACCCACCACTGGTACCGGGGACTCCGGCGCGCACGTGCGCCCAGGGAATCCATGCGCGAACGCAGTCGCGACTCGTTGGCATCGGAGGTCACCGACACACTGGCGTCGGGGGTCATCGGCGCGCCCGCAGCCCCGCCCGCAGCCCCGCCCGCGTCGCGACCGGGAGTGGTGCGACTTTCAGGAGTGGCGCGATCGTCAGGAGTGGTCGGACCAGGGGGCACACAACGGCCCAAGGTTACCGCCGCGCTTCGACGGCACCTCCCCTCGGCCGGCTCAGGTCAGACGCTGAGCGCCTGGGCTCTTGAAGAGACCGGGGAGCTCCTTGGCAAGTTCCTCGACGGTCCAACGGTCGTCCTTCTCGAGGGTGGTGGTCATGGTCCACGGTTGGAACACGCGCACCTGGCCTCCCTGGACGAACAAGACCCGACCGGTCAACGGACATCCCTCGGTGGCGAGATAGGCCACGAGCGGGGACACATTGGCCGGGTTCCAGACGTCGAACGCGCCGGGGTCGCGCGGTGCCTTCACGATGTCGCCGAGTCCCGGCGTCGCCTCGGTCATCCGCGTGCGCGCCGCAGGCGCGATGGCGTTCACCCGCACGCCGTAGCGACTCAACTCCTGCGCGGCGATGACGGTGAATGCCGCGATCCCCGCCTTGGCGGCGCCGTAGTTGGTCTGGCCCGGATTGCCGAGCAGGCCTGAAGTCGAGGACGTGTTGATGACCGACGCACTCACGTCGCGACCTTGTTTCACCTGTTCGCGCCAATACCCGGCCGCGTAACGGGTGGGAAGGAAATGACCTTTGAGATGCACGTGGATGACCGAGTCCCAATCCTCCTCGGACATGTTGACCAGCATCCGGTCGCGCAGGATCCCGGCGTTGTTCACCAGCACATGGAGGCCGCCGAACGCGTCCACCGCCGCGTTGACCAGGTTCTGCGCGCCGTCGGGGGAAGCGATGTCGTCGTTGTTGGACTGGGCCTCCCCGCCGAAGGCCCGGATCTCGTCGACCACCATCTCCGCCGCGCTCCGGTCATCGCCCGAGCCGTCGACCGGCCCCCCCAGGTCGTTCACGATCACCTTGGCGCCTTCGGCAGCGAACAACAGCGCATGCTCACGACCGAGGCCGCGCCCGGCACCGGTGATGATCGCCACTCGCCCTTCGAGCGCTCCCACGTCGTCTCCTCCTCGGGCTCCCGGGTCATTCGCCCGACAACCCCCCGGCCACCCCCGGCCACGTCATCTGTGACATCGGAAGGCAGCCCACGTTGACAGGGCTGCTCGGAGGGGTCAAGCAGCGAGTCGGTCGGGTCCGACCCGGTCTCGGGTCAACTCGCCCGGGCCCGCACCAGCGAGTCGCGCCAGGGCTCGACCATGTGGCGGACCTCCTCGCGCTTCCCGGCCACCAAGACGTATTCGAGATTCCGGAGGCGCCCGACGGTCCCGACCCGCTCCCCGGCGGGGTTGTGGATGCCGATCCGGGCACCCACGTACCGGTTCGAGGCGAATGCGAGGACCTCCACGTGGCCCCGGGCGCGACAGATCTCGACCAACTCGTCGAGACCCATCCACGACTCGTCGTTGTACGACAACACCAGGACCCGGGCCCGGACATCGCGCACGACCTGTCCGAGCGCGGCGGGCATGGTGCGACGGGAATTGAACGCGCTGCGCTCCCCGTGGCGTATCTCGGTCCGCTTGCACGCCACCCCGTAGTGGTCGGGCGCGTCCCAGGCGACGACTGTCTCCCAGATGTGGTAGTTCGCCTCGTACCGGTGCTGGTTGTAGGGCGGGTCGAGGTAGGCGAGATCGAAGTCGCCGAGCTCCGGCGCCACGACACACGCATCGCCCCGCACGGCCCGACCCGGGCCTGGCAACAGCAGTGGCACCCGGAGCTCGAGTGGCCGGAACGAGCGGTCAGCCCAGCGCTTCACGTACGCCATCTGCACGCCCGTCGTGGAGTCCACCCGGTCCGCAGCTTCGAGAAGGCTCGTGAGCAGCACGGGCTCGAGCCAGGTTCCCGCGTACCGCGCTGCGATGGCGTCGCGCACGGCGTCGATCCGGGCGCCGTTGAAGGGCTGGAAGAACCGGGAGCGCTCGCAGAACGTCTCGGTGACATACCCGGGACACCCCGGCACGGCATCGAGGTCGGCCACGGCCCGCTCCAGCGCGTCGGTGTCGACGGCGTCTGGGTCGGTCGCCACGTAACACCCGGCGAGCGCGGCCGCGCACCGCGTCGAGTCGACGGCGGTCACCTCGAGACCTTCGAGCTTGAAGGCCTGGGCGACGCGCGTGGTGCCCGTGAACAGGTCGAGAGCGGTCCGGGCGTTTGCTCGACGAGCGAGCTCCCCGAGGACAGGGACGAGGCGGCGCTTGGACCCGAGGTACTTGATCACTGTCCACCGGGCTCAAGCGGTCCATCGGGCTCAAGGAGCCCGGCCACCTCGTCGTCGCCCAGCTGTCCGAAGTCCTCGTACCATTCGCTCAGGCCGAAGAACCTTGCCGGAGTCTCGACGCACACGACCTCATCGGCAACCTCGCGCAGCGCGTCGAGCGAGTCGGGCGGGCCCACCGGCACAGCCAGGACGACCCGGGCCGCCCCCCGGCGACGCATGACCTCGATGGCGGCCCGGGCGGTGAACCCCGTCGCCAGCCCGTCGTCGACGACGATCGCGGTCCGACCTCGCACCGACACCGGAGCGCGATCACCTCGATAGAGACGAAGACGGCGCTCGAGTTCGACCGTCTGCTCGGCGACGACGGCGTCGATCACGTCGCCGGACACCCCGAGCTTTCGCACCAGCGCGTCGTTGACGACACGCACACCGTCCTCTGCGATCGCCCCCAGGCCGAGCTCGGGCTGTCGGGGGTGGCCGAGCTTGCGCACCACCACGACCTCGAGCGGGGCGTGGAGCGCGCCGGCGACCTCGAAGGCCACCGGGACACCGCCGCGCGCCATGCCCACCACGACCGGCCGCTCCATCTCCCATGAGCCCGACTCCACGAGCAGTGCGGCCAGCCGGCGGCCCGCGTCGCGACGATCGACAAAGGCCACGGCCTACCGGCGCGGCGCGCCGAACCGGCGCATCCACCAACCCGGGTCACGGGCATGGGCGTGGAAGTGATCAGGGATCTGGCGCATGATGGCGTCGACCGACCACGTCTCTGTTCCGAGCACCTCGTCGGCCACGCGTCCGAGCTGCGCCATCATGTGCTCGCGATCGGTCTCGGGGGGATCGGTGCCGTGCGTCCGCCACACCACCATGGGCACTGCACAGATCTCGCAGTCGGCCACCCAGCACACGTCGTCCTCGTGGTACCAGGTGGTGAGCCTCGCCGCCTCGCACAGCTCACAGCCCGCCCCGGCTCTGCCGATCATCTCGCGTCGTGGCCGAAGTGCCGACCGGGGACAGGCATCGAGATGCGCGCCCCTACTTGCTGAAGAGCGTGACGGTCGTCCCCGGGAGCACCGATGTACCGGCGGCCGGGCTGCTCAAGAAGACGTGGCCGCTCAGAGAGCCGCCACCGCTGACCGGGGTCAGGCCCAGGGCCTGGAGGGCGGCGATGGCCTCCGACACGGTCATCCCGTACAGGTTCGAGGGGATCGTGACCGGTTGCGGACCCTGCGACACGACGATGTTCACCGTGCTCCCCTCGAGCGCGGTGCCCGTGGGAGCCCAGGTGATCACCGAAAGGTTCGGCACTGACGAGCTGTACTGCGAGGTGCAATTGGCAAGGAGGCCGACCGCCTTGAGCGTGGTGGTGGCGCCGTCACAGGTCTCGCCGGTGAGCGAGGGGATGGTCTCGCTCGGCGGTCCCGCCGAGACCAGGACACTGATCGTCGACCCGTAGGGGGCGCTCCCCTGGGGGCTCCAGGCGATGACGGTCCCCTTGACCACGCTGGTCGAGTTCTGATCGGTGCACGCCGTGGCGAAATGCGACTGCAAGAGCAGCGCGGTGATGGCCGCGCAGTCGCCGGTCACCGTGGTGAGCGCCGGGATGGCGACAGCGGGCAGGCCCGACGACGTCACCACCGACACCGTGCTCCCCCGCTTCAACTTCATCCCCGGATCCGGCTTCTGGCTCAGGATCTGGCCGACGGGCGCCGTGATCGAGGTCTGATGGCCGACGACGGTCACCTGGAACTGGTCGTGATGGAGCTTCGCCGTGGCCTGCGCCGCGGTGAGGCCGACGATGCCCGGAAGCTTGTAGCTGGGCGTGAGGATGATCTTCGCCTTCTGGAGGGCCACGACGGTCCCGGCGCCGGCCAGCGCGAGCACCACGACCAGGATGGCGACCACCCACGGCCACCGGCGCCGGCGCCGTCGCACCGCGGCGGCGCTGTCGGTGATTCCCACCGCAGTGGCAAAGGCCAGCACATCGGGGTCTTCGGCTCCTCGGGCACGCCGGCCCGTGGTGGGCGGGGGCAGCACCATGCCGTGATTGGTGAGGTCGTCTGCGAGGGGCGGGGTGACCGGCCGAGGCATGACCACACCGGCCACACCGGCCCCGCCCGCTCCGGCCAGCCGGAGCTTCTCGGGCGCGGGAAGATCCTCGGCCAACTCGTTGAGGCGAGCCGCGAAAGCGGCCGCGTCGAGCCTGTCGGCGGCATCGGGTGTGGCCGCCTCGCTCAGCACGTCGGCGAGCGGCCCCAGGCCGTCATGGCCCGGGAGCTCGGCCCCGACGCGCGCCATGAGCGTCGAGATCGTGGAGTCGGCGGTGAAAGGGACCACCCCGGTGACCGCCTCGTAGAGGACCAGGGCCAGCGAGTAGACGTCAGCCCGGCCGTCGACGCTGTTGCCGAGCGCCTGCTCGGGAGCGGCATACCGGGCCGTGCCCACCGTCGTCCCGGCCGGCTCGGTCAGAGACGCCTCGGCCAGTGCCCGGGCGAGTCCGAAGTCCGCGACCCGCAGCCGCCCCTCCTCGTCGAAGAGCAGGTTGGCGGGCTTCACGTCGCGGTGCACGAAGCCACGGGCGTGCGCGTAGGCCAACCCCTCGGCGGCCTGGGCCCCGACGGAGACGGCCTGGGACAGGCTCAGCCGGGTCCCCTCGTCGAGCATGTCCCGCAACGACCCGCCGCCCAGGAACTCGAGCACGAGGAACGGGCCCTGCTCGTCCTCGCCCCAGTCGTGGACCGCCAGCACGTGCGCGTTGGCGAGCGCGGCGGCGGCCTGGGCCTCGGCGCGGAACCGGCGGAGGAAGCCGCCGTCGGCGGCCAGAGCGGGGTGCAGGACCTTGACGGCCACACGACGTTGCAGTGTCGTGTCGAACGCCGCGAACACGTTCGCAGACGCCCCGCTTCCGAGTGCAGCCTCGATCCGGTAGCGGCCGGCAAGGACCCGACCGATGGATTCGGTAATGGTCGACATGGTCCACGCCCAGGCTACTGACGGGTGGATGCCGCCTGGTGGACATCCACCACCAGCTGTGACCGAGTGGCCGCACCGTCAGATGCTTCGGCCGGGATGTCAGGACCCGGGGATCTCGCCGCCGTCCAGGAGCTCTTGGAAGCGAGGGCTCTCCACGATGGGAATGCCCAGCTCCTCGGCCTTTTTGAGCTTGGCCGCACCGGGATCGGTGCCGAGGACGACCGCCCAGGTCCGTGCCGACACGCTCCCGGGCGACTTGCCCCCCCGGGCCAGGATGGCCTCCTCGGCTTCCTCCCGGGTATAGCCCGGGACCGCCCCGGTGACCACGACCGAGCGGCCCTGGAGCGTCTGGGGGAGCTCGTCCCCGAGCGCCCCGAGCGCCCCGAGCGCCCCGAGCGCCCCGGGCGCACCACCGGCATTACCGGCACCACTGGCATCACCGCCGCCGATGACCCCATCCGCCCGAGCGGCCTCACCTGCCCCGGGCGTCGCCCGTCCGCCGGGTTCGACCAGGGCCACCCCGGCCAGTCGGAGCTTGTCGATGACGCGTCGGTTGGCGTCGGATGCCACGAACTCCACCACGCTGTCGGCGATGACGGGGCCGATCCCCTCCACCGCGGCGAGCTCGGCCAACTCGGCGACCATCAACGCGTCGAGCGACCCGTAGGCGCGCGCCAGGGCCCGACTCCCGGTAGGCCCGAGGTGGCGGACTCCGAGCCCGACCAGGAGACGGCTCAAGGGTCGGGCCTTCGAGGCCTCGATCGCACCCACCAGGTTGTCCACCGACAGGTCGCCGAAGCGCTCGAGCGTGACGAGCGGCGCGGCACCGAGCGAGTAGATGTCGCTCGGGTCCGACAACAGGCCGGCTTCGACGAGTTGGACGACACGCTTCTCGCCCAGCCCCTCGATGTCCAGCGCACCGCGAGAAGCGAAGTGCACGATCCGCTGCACGCGCTGGGCGGGGCAGTCGATGTTCGTGCAGAAGGTGTCGCTCTCGCCGGGAAGACGCACGAACGGTCCACCACAGCTCGGGCACTTCTTCGGGAAATGCCAGGGTCGCGACCTCTTGGTCCGGTCCGACAACACCGGCCCGACCACCTCGGGGATGACGTCCCCGGCCTTGCGCACCACCACGGTGTCTCCGGGACGGACGCCTTTGAGACGCACCTGGTCCTCGTTGTGCAAGGTGGCGAGCCCGACCGTCGACCCCCCCACGAACACCGGCTCGAGCACCGCGAAGGGCGTGGCCCGGCCGGTCCTCCCGATCGACACCATGATGCGGAGCAGCTTGGTGGTTCGCTCCTCGGGTGGGAACTTGAAGGCGATGGCCCAGCGCGGCGCGCGCGAGGTGGACCCCAACCGGCGCTGGAGCTCCAGGTCGTCGAGCTTGATGACCACACCGTCGATCTCGTAGTCGAGGTCGTGACGGTGCTCTTCCCAGCGCCGGCAGAAGGCTTCGGCATCCGCGGTGCCCCGCACCACCGTCACATGCGGGTCGACGGGGAGACCACACTGGCGCAACAGCTCGAGCCCGTCGCTGTGACTGGCGATGACCGGACCACCGTCCATGGCACCGAGCTGGTAAGCCCAGAACGACAGCTCGCGCGAGGCGGTGATCCTCGAGTCCTTCTGCCGCAAGGAGCCCGCCGCGGAGTTCCGGGGGTTGGCGAAGGTCTTGAGCCCGGCATCGAGCTGGCGTTGGTTGAGCTGCTCGAACGACGACACCGGCATGTAGACCTCGCCGCGCACCTCGACCACCGACGGGCGCGGCCCCCGCTTCTTGGGCCAACTGAGCCGGTCGGGCACCGCCGCAATGGTGGCCACATTGGCGGTCACGTCGTCGCCCGTAACCCCGTCACCGCGGGTTCCGGCCTGGACCAGCCGTCCGTCCTCGTAGACGAGGGACATGGCCAACCCGTCGATCTTGAGCTCGCACACGAAGGCGGCATCGGCGGTCTCGGGCGCGATGCGCGCCATGCGATCGAACCAGGCGTGGAGCTCGTCGACGCCAAAGGCGTCGTCGAGGCTCATCATCGGCGAGCGGTGCTCCACCGGTGAGAACAGCAATGACGGCGCGCCCGCCACCCGGCGGGTGGGCGAGTCGGCGCTCTCGAGCTCGGGATGGGCGTCCTCGAGCAGCCGCAACTCGCCGATGAGGGCGTCGTAGTCGGCGTCGGTGATCTCGGGGGAGTCGAGTTGGTAGTACCGCTCGTCGTGATGACCGATCAGCGCGCGCAGCTCCTCGACCCGTCGCGCCGCACCGCCTGCGTCGGTCGACACGACCGCACCGCCTGCGTCGGTCGACACGACCGCCCTGCCAGCATCGCTCGAAGCGTCGGGCATGCGCGGAAGGGTACCCGGGGGTTATGCCAGCGCGGACGGGGGTGCGGACGGGGGTGCGACCATCGAGGGGCTCGACGACGCCATCGCCACAGCCGAGCCCACCACCGCATCGGGGTCAGCCGCGTCATAGAGGGCGACGGTCTGTCCGGGTGCCACGAGCGGTTGGGGCTCGTCGAACACGACGGCATCGCCCTCCCAGCTACACGGTGCGGCCGCGCCGTGGGCACTCGTCTGCGCGTAGGCCCGGTCGCGCTGCGACAAGGCGGGGCCGACCCAGGTCGCCCGGTCGACGGTGACACGGGCCCCGACGGCGTCGTCGGACGTTCCGACGGTGATCCGCCGCGCCCCGACATCGACGGTGAGGGCATAGCGTCGTCGACCGTCGACGGCCACGCCCAGACCGCGCCGCTGGCCCACCGTCACGAGCTCGCCGGCAGGAACGGTGCCGACGACGGCGCCGCTCGAAGCGTCCACCAGCTCGGCGCCGTGCAGCTCCATGCGATCGGCGAGGAAGCTGCGCCGACCG
>ODAK010007130.1_pt1 | contig 11222 bp, 8 predicted proteins | sample 1539591 | NCBI WGS metagenome assembly ODAK01 (sample SAMEA3539303, study PRJEB22396) | soil metagenome | biome: tundra; feature: field; material: soil | place: USA | collected 2010-05 | depth 0.15 m | reverse complement strand
GCTGCAATTCCCGAAAGGCCTGCAGCGCCGCAGCCGGGCTGATATCCGCCGCATCACGGCTATCCGGCTGCAACAGCCGGTAAGGCACCCCCCAGGGATGCCAGCGCGCCGCGTCCGAGTCACCGAAAAAACACAGGATGGGTTTGCCCAGGGCGGCCGCGATATGCATGGCGCCACCGTCGCTGCAGATCACATAATCCGCCAGCGACAGCGCCGCCGCCAGATCCTTGAGTTCGCGCGTCGGATAAGCAATCAGCGGCACATTGCCGGCCGCGTTCATGACGACCCGCGCCTTGGCGTCGTCGCCCGGATGCCGCGGATGATCAGCGATACCAGGCGACCAGAGCAAGAGAAAGTCCGCCTCTCCGACTAGCGCCTGCATCAACTCGGCATAACGCTCCGCCGGCCAGCGCTGGCTGGCTTTGCGCGCGCTGATGTGCACAGCAATCAACTTGCGCTGCGGGCCGCGCGCGCCGATCACGGTACTCGCGCGCGCACGCGCAGCCGCGTCAACCGCCATGCTGAGCTTGCCCGGCGCGCCTTCGATGCCGAACAGCTGCGCCAGCCGGAACACGTCTTCCACTTCGTGCATCGCGCCTGCCGCGTCATGGGGCAGGGCAAGGTCCACCAGTCCAGTGGGCTCGGCATAGCCGGCGATATGCGCGGGCGCGATCCAGCGCGCCAGCCGCAGCGCGCTCGCGCCCGGATGGGGCGAGGCGAGCAGCACGTAATCGAAACGCTGCCTGCGCAGTTTCAGCATCAGCATGAGCTTGTCCCAATAAACGGATGCGCGGCTCTGCCCCGGCAGGCGGTGTTTTGCCTTGGCGTAGGCGTATACCGCGTCCAGATCAGGGTGTCCTACCAGCACCTGCCGGTTATAGGTGTTCACCAACGCGGCGATATGCGCCCGCGGATAGGACTGGCGCAAAGCGCCGATCAGCGGCGTGGTGCAGACCAGATCGCCGATGTTGTCGCGGCGGATAATCAGAATGCTGGAGCGTTGCTCGATACCCATGGAAGCCCGGCAAACCTGGTTTGTTTAGTACCCGGAACAAGGCGATGTTATATGGAATTCGGATAGATTGAGATAAGATGCGAGGCCTGAGATCGCCCCCCTTTTTCCATGCCTTGCCCGCATATTGTTCCGACGGAGTCCTCGCTGATCATCGACGGTCGCACGGAATAAACCATGCTGTTCAATTCCTACGAGTTCCTGTTTGGCTTTCTGCCCGTGGTTCTGCTGCTGTTTTTCCTTGTCGGCAGGCGCTCGGCCCTCGCGGCCGTGGGCTTTCTCGCCGCCGCTTCCCTGTTCTTTTACGGCTGGTGGAACCCGCGCTACCTGCTGCTCTTGGGCGGCTCGGTCAGCTTCAACTATTGGGTCGGGCGCCGCCTGGCGCTCAGCCCTGTCCGGACGGGCGGTGACCGGGCCATGCTTTGGCTGGGCATCGCCGCTAACCTGACGCTGCTCGGCGCCTTCAAGTACGCGGGTTTCTTCGCCGCCACTGCGAACGCGCTCGCAGGACTGTCGTTGCCGATCCCGCATATCGTGCTGCCCCTGGGCATATCGTTTTTCACCTTTACCCAAATCGCCTATCTGGTCGACGCCTATCGCAAGGAGGTGCGCGAGTACCGCTTCGCCCATTATGGCTTGTTCGTCACCTTCTTTCCTCATCTTCTGGCAGGCCCGGTGCTGCACCACGCCGAGGTGATGCCGCAATTCGCGCGCCCCGATACGTTCCGTTTCAACCCCGAGCACTTCGCCGTCGGTCTGACGATCTTCGCTATCGGTTTGTTCAAAAAGATGGTGCTGGCGGATGGCATTGCCGATTTCGCCACGCCGGTGTTCGATGCCGCCAGGAATGGGGCAACGCTCACTTTTCTCGCTGCCTGGGGCGGCGCCCTTTCCTACACCTTTCAGCTGTACTTCGACTTCTCGGGTTACTCGGACATGGCAATCGGGCTGGCGCGGCTGTTCGGCATCGTGTTTCCGGCTAATTTCAATTCTCCCTACAAGGCGTCATCCATTATCGACTTTTGGCGCCGCTGGCACATGACCCTGTCGCGTTTCCTGCGGGATTACCTCTACATACCGCTTGGGGGCGGGCGCTGCCGGCCGCTGCGCCGGCACGCCAACCTGATGGCCACCATGCTGTTGGGCGGCCTTTGGCACGGCGCCGGCTGGACTTTCGTGATCTGGGGTGGCCTGCACGGCCTGTATATCGTCCTCAACCACCTCTGGCGCGGCTTGCATAAGCGCAGGCTGACACCCTACTCGCTGCCGCCCGCGCCAGCGCGCGCACTTGGGCAACTGCTGACCTTTGTCGCGGTCGTGGTCGCCTGGGTGTTCTTTCGCGCCGAATCGGTCACGGCGGCGCGGGCCGTACTCGAGGGGATGGCGGGATTGAACGGCGTAAGCAGGGCCGATCCATACTACTTCGGCAACCCGGAATTGAAGGGACTGCTGGCGATGTTTCTGGTTGCCTGGGGCCTGCCCAATGTGCAGCAACTGCTGCGCCGCTATCGGCCGGTGCTCGAAACTTACCCCGGCGACGTTCCCGCCAACAGCCGGCTCGCCTGGCACCCCAGCGCCGCATGGGCCTTGTTGACCGCCGCGATGTTCATCGCCGCAGTGGTCAATCTCACGCGTGTCAGCGAATTTCTCTACTACCAGTTCTGACCATGGCTCAGCGCATGCCCGCCTATCTTCGCCTGCTCGCTGCCTTTACGGCGGGTCTGACAATTGCCTTGGCCGGATTCAATGCCTTTATCGATCCCTACGGCTATTTCGCCGGACCGAAGATATCCGGCATCAACGAACTCGCCCTGGGATTCAACCACCGCCTGCCGCTTGCCAAGTCCCTGGCAGTCACCCGACTCAGGCCGGCCAGTGTCATCCTGGGAAACTCCCGCGCCGAGACGAGCTATGACCCGCAACATCCGGGATTCATCGACCAGCCCGCCTACAACCTGGGTATCGGCGGTGCCGGTTTGGGCCAGGTCCGCCGCTATTTCCTGGAAGCATTGGCTGCAGGCAGGCTTCGCCACGTATTGCTGGCGCTCGATCTCAGCATGTTCGAACCTTCGCTCAGAGCGCTGGAAGCAATGCCCGGTCCTATCCTGCTCACCGACGAGTCGGGCAAGCTCGCTGGGGAGGGCAAGAAATGGCAACGCCTGGCGTTCATCCTGCTTTCAGGCACTACGAGTTCCGATAGTTGGTGGTCCCTCACGCATCAACGCAAACCCGTTGCGACCTATCGGCCTTCCGGTCTCAAGGAGGACGCTTCGGATAACGATCAACTGATCCGCGAAGGCGGCCACCATAGTGCGTCCATCCGCGCCGAATCGAATTTTCTCGCCAGCAACCTACGCGATGTCTCTTCCGAAACTTTTCGTGCCGGCTATGGGGCAACATTGGGTCAATTGCGGGAAATCATTGCCCTTGCCTCGGAACGCAACTTCCGGTTAACCATCGTCATCAATCCGATCCACGCCCGCCAGACTTATGTGTACGCGGCAGCCGGCCTGTGGCCTTTCTACGAGAAATGGAAACGCGATCTCGCGGCAGCGGCAGAACAATCGCCCCGCCGTGATCTCGTATCGCTGTGGGACTTCAGCGGCATCAGCCCATGTACCGCCGAAACCATGCCGGCGAACGGAGACGCGGTACTCAGCATGCGCTGGTACCGGGAATCGTCGCATTTTCGGCGCACTCTCGGCGACCTTGTGCTCGACCGGGTCTTTGGCAGCCATGCCGACGCGGTTTGCCCCGGATTGGGACTGCGCCTCGAGACCTCCACTGTCGAGGCCGCTCTGGTGCATCAGCGCGCAGCTTTGGAGCGCTGGATCAAAAGCCATCCCGAAGACGCGGCTGAAATAGACAAGCTGGCAAAGCAATATGGCAGGGGTTCCGGAGGATCGTAGACGCTTAATCTGGCAGTCCTCGAAGCAGTTGCGCCAAATGCTCTGCTCGAACTCGCCAGGTATAGCCGCGCGCTTTTTCTCTCAAGCGCGCGCCCATGCCGCGGGCAAGCGCCGGAGCCGCGGCAAGGCGGCGAATTCCGGCGGCAAGGCCCGCGGCATCGCCGGGTCGCACCCAGATTGCCTCGTCCTCGGCCAGCACGTCGCGCAGCGGCGGCAGATCGCTCGCCACGATCGCGCAGCCTGCGGCCATATATTCGAACAACTTGATCGGCGAAGTGAAACGGCTGTCCGCATGGTCGCGGTTGGGCAAGACTGCGATGCAGGCCGCGCCAAGCTCGCGTGCGACCTCCTTATGCGGCACCTGACCGCGGAAGTCGAGCTGCGCCCCGCCCGCCGGTGTCGCGCCGCGCTCCCGGGCAAGCTGGCCGGCGTCGCCACCTAGCAGAGTAATACGGCATCCGGGAAGATCGCCCGCTGCGCGCACCAGGTCTGACACGCCTTTCCATGCAAAAAAACTGCCTGCGTACACGACGTGCTGCCCGGCCTGCGCCCAGTCTTTCTCGGGCAGCACCTCCGGCCAGTCCACGCCGTTCGGCAACACTGCGATATTGCGCTGTCCGTGGAGTTCGCGCAGGCGCGCGGCGGTCGGTTCGGAGTTGGCCACTACCAGCGCGGCCGAACGCATGACGAGCCGCTCCATTGCGAACTGCCGGGCCTGGCGGCCGGGTGGAGCCGTGTCGCTGAAAACTTCGTGCGCCTCGTAGACTAGTTTGCGTCCCGGGTGGCGCCGCAGCAGCATGGCCGCCAGTTTGAGGTGGCGCACGAATAGAAGTGCATCCGGCACTTGGGCAAGCCGCCGCTCCAGCCGCCACAGGAAAAGGCGGTTGGAGTGAATCCGATTGAACGGCCTGGGCAAGGAACGCGACAACGGGGTAAGCGTGAGGCCCGCCGGCATATCGACGCCGTAATGGCCGAGCGGGTGTAGCGGTGGATTCGGAACGTAGGCCAGCTCCACCCGCACGCCCAGCCGCGCCAACCCGGCGACCGCGTGGGCCACCTGCACGCCTCTCGCCCGCTCCAGCGGGAGCGGTTCCGGGAAGGCGTACAGCAAGATCACGTCTCTTTTTTGCCTTCGATGATTATGCAGTCGCCGAAGAGCACCGCATCCGAGGTCACGCCATGATCGGGGAAGCCGCGTTTCCTGATGTTCCTGCGGATGATGCCCGCGATCCAGTTCTCGAACACCCGCTTCACCCATTGGGGCTTGCGCAGCAGTTCGTTCGCCGAAACGCGGGCGATCCTGACGCCGCCGCCCATGAGGAAGTAATGCAACTGCCAGAAATAGATCGGGGCGATGTGCGCGTCGTCGATCGGATGCACCAGGACCTTGTCCGGCTCCTGCATCAGCGGGCGAAAGCGCGGGAAATAGCCGGAAACCAGATATTTCAGGCGCGCATCCACGGAGAAGGTGTTCGGCGTGCTGATGTACAGCTTGCCACCGGGCTTGAGAACGCGGCACAACTCCTTGGTGAAAGTCCAGGGATTGTCGAAATGCTCGATGCCCTCGATGCTGAACACGTAATCGAAATGTCCGTCCGGAAAGGGCAGGGGGTGGATCACGTCGTGCTTGGTGAAGCGCACTTGCGGATGGCGCAGCAGAAATGCCTCTTCGTTGATGTCCAGGCAATCGATGTCGCCATAACCGGCCTCGATGAGCTCCTGCGCGAACGCGCCCTGCCCCGCAGGTACATCGAGGATGCGGCCCTTGGGCGCGCCGCGGAATAGATCCAGCACCGCCGGGTAATGGCTCTCCGTGGCCATCGCCTCGAGTTTCGCGCAGTTTTCGTGCACGCTCACTCAGACTCCCTACGGCCCAAGCCGCGCCCGAAAAATTCATTACCTAATGCGCACATTGCCATAAGCATGAAGAACACTGTCCGCTGCCTCTTTTCCAGAGGAACAGTTTAGCAGAGTACATTGCGCGGCGACGCGCCGCATGCCGCTTCATCGCCGCAGCGTGCGGTCGAACAATTCCGCAAGACGGTGAAAAACCGCTTCCGCGGTGAAATCCCCGATCATGCCCCGGCAACGTGGGCCCCACGCCGTCAGGCGCTCCGGCTGCGCCAGGGCCTCGATCACACCCCGCTCCAGCGCGAGCACGTTGCCCGCCGCATAGACGAGGCCGCAGTCATGGCGCAGGATCCAGTCCGACACGCCCGCAGCATCGCTGCACACGGTCGGCGTGCCCACGGCCGCCGCGTCCACCGTCGCCATGTTGAGCCCTTCGCACAGCGTCGGATTGACGTGCAGCTCCGCAGCCGCAAGGTGCGCATAGGTCTCCCGCCCGCGCAGGCCGCCTGTGAGTCGCACTCGCGCTCGTCCCACGCTCGCGTTCAGCAGCGGAAGTATGCCCTCGGCCAGCCACGGATCTTCCGGCCCGGCAAGGATCCACCAGGCGTCTGGAAAGGCGGCGAGCACCGCCGGCCAAGCGCGGGCCAGATCCTGAATGCCCTTGGAGAAATAATTGCCGGAAAGCGTCACCAGCACCCGCGCGTCCTGCGGTATGCCGAGCCGGTCGCGTACTTGCGCGCGCGCCTGAGCGCGCTGTGCGTATACTTGCTCGTATATTTCGCGCGGCGCGCCGATCTGGATCGGTATCAGGGTAATGCGCGCAGGATCGGCGCCATCCTTGAGCAGCGCCCGCTCGATCGAGTCGCACAGCGCCCGCAACGCATCGATGTGCCGAATCGAGGTCCGCATCAGCCAGTTCAGTTCCGGCGTGCGCCTGCGGCCGTAGCCCATATGGGAGCAATCGAGGATATCGCCCCCGATGTAGCTCGCTATCAACGGTATATGCAGCAGGCCGAAGCGCCTGAGCAGCGCGGCGGGCACCGCATAAGAGAAGCCGTCGGTGCAATACACCGCATCGGGCGCGAAGATCCGTACTGCCTCGCGGATCACCCACATGCGGTGTCCGAGATTGCGCCCGTCAAAGGTCTTGCGGAAAAAACGGTCGACGGGCAGGGTCAACAGGCGCGCCGCGCCGCGACCGGGGTGGTACCAGATCGTCCGGATACCGTCGCCCGGCTCGAGGAAATCCTCGGTATACAGGCGCGCCCCGACCATGCCTTCACGACGCTCTTCGAGTACGCACACCTCGTAGCCGCGACGCCGAAACTCAACCAGCATCGCATACTCGCCGATCCAGGCCTTGGGATGCAAATAAAGAATGCGCACCGCTTATGTCCGGACGGCAATCGTGGACAGCGCGTCCCGCACTCGCTCGCGGAAGGATTCGCGCGAAAAGCGCGCCAGATGCGCTACTGCAGCGCGCGGGTCGGGACGCGCCGCGCCGGCGAGCAGTCGATCCAGCAGCCGACCGAAATCCTCTCCACCGTCCCGCCGCGGATCCTCGAACAGATATCCGCTTGCTCCATTCAGTACCGTTTCGGTGAACGGCGGCGCGTTCACCGCCAGAACCGGCGTGCCGCAAACCTGGGCTTCGATCAGATTGAGGCCCAAGGCCTCCTTCTCCGGCAGGCCGGACAGGACGTAATCCAGTTGCGGGTAGACCCGCGCGACGTCGGCCTGATGGCCCCAGAATCGTACCTGGCGGCGATTCGGCGCAAGGGCATGCTTCAAATCGCGCACGGAAGCATAGCCGCCGCTGCCGAAAATCTCCAGATTCACTTGCGCATATCGCGCCAGGACTGGCGCGAGGATGGAGAACAAGCGCGGGAACTGTTTGATCGGCGTCAGCCGCGACACGATGCCGAGCGTCAGCCCGGGACGGCGCTTAAACTTCGGTCTGGGCGTCAACGCCGCCGCAACGGGAGCAAACACGCCCAATAGGCGGTCGCGCAGCTTGCGCCGGTCCCAGTCGTAAAGGCGCTGCGTCCCGATTTCAGCGCCGGCGTCGCCAGGGCGCGGCGCGAGGTCGGCGACCGCGTACATCGGCTCTGGATGGAGATTGGACAGGCCGCGCGAGCGGGCGCTGTCCAGCACGTGGCGCGATACCGCGAACAGGCGCTCATAGCGGGCGAAACCGGCCGGGTTGCGCTCGTACAGCGGCATGTGCACGAACCCGGTCAGCCGGTGGCGCTGCGCCAACGCCGCGGCAAATGCGGGGCTGGCGGCGGTGTGCGTGACGATCAGGCCGGGGCTGCGCGGCAGCGCATCCAGGATTTGCGCTTCGCTGGCGACTTCGCGCAGCCGTACTCCGGTCATGCCGAGCTGACACCAGTAATCGGCGCCGCGCGCGACGAACAGTTCGACCTCCCAGCCAAGCGCGATCAGCGCCTCGCTGAAAAAGCGCGTGTAGATTTCCCCGCCGCCGAAACTCCGCTGCAGATTGATTTGATGGCAGACCGGCATGTTCCGCTGCGTGCTCAGAGCGGGACTTGAAAACGCTCGACCCAAAGCGCCAGGACCAGCAGTGGCCACAAGCGCGCACTGTGCGAGCCGCGCCCGGAGAGGTGATCGGCGACAGCGCGCGCTACCACATCCTGGCGAAACCAGGGCGCGAGCGTGCGTTTGTCCACCAGCGTGTCGCCCAGCATGCCGGCGAGGTCTTCCTTCAGCCAGCGCCCGAGCGGCACCGAGAAACCTTTCTTGGGCCGGTCCATGAAACCCGGCGGCAACCAGTCCTTGAAAGCCTCCTTGAGGATGTGCTTGTGGCGGCCGCGCGCGGACAGTTTGTAATGTCCGGGCAGTGCGGCCGCGAACTCGATCAGCCTGTGATCGAGGAAAGGGGAGCGGCACTCTAGGGAGTTTGCCATGCTGGCGATGTCCACCTTGAACAGGATGTCTTCGGGCAGGTAGGTGGTCATGTCCAGGTAGAGGTAGCGGTTCAGCATATCATCGCCCGCGCGCCCGAAGTGCGCGGCGAGGTAGTCGGTGGTGCGCGAAGCGCCGATCGCGGCGCGCAGTTCCGGCGTGAGCATGCTGTTCTTCTCGGTATCCGAGAAGAAAGCCAGCAGGTGCTTGTAGCGCGCCAAGCCCCGCATGGAGAGCATTTCGTCGGCACGCGAAGCGGGGAAGCTCTTGCGGCGCCGACCCGGGTGCGCGCGATTTTCCACCGCCACGGTCACGCGCCGCAGCCCGCGCCACAGCGGCGTGAGGCCGCGTCGCGCCAGCCATTCGGCGCGGCGGATCTGGTAGAAGCGCCGATAGCCGCCGAACACTTCGTCGCCGCCGTCGCCCGTCAACGCCACCGTCACCTGGGTGCGTGCGAACTGCGATACGCAAAAGGTGGGCATCACGGAGTTGTCGGCCAGCGGCTCACCCAGGTGATCGATCAACTGCGGCATGATGTGCACCGCATCCGCCTTGACCATCATTTCATGGTGGTCCGTGCCCAGGTGTGCCGCCACTTCCCTGGCATGCGGCAGTTCGTTGAAGCGCTCGTCCTCGAAGCCGATGGAGAAGGTTTTTGGCGGATCGGCGCCTAGACGCGCCATCGCCGCCACGGTGATCGAGGAGTCGATGCCGCCGGAGAGAAAGGCGCCCAGCGGCACATCGGAAACCAGGCGCACCCGGGTCGCCTCCAGCACTTGCTCGCGCAGCGCCTCGCAGGCCTCGCCGAACGACGCCGTGCTGCGTTTTTCCAGGTCGATGTCCCAGTAGCGGAAGATGCTCTGGATGCGCCCGTCCCTGACCACCATCGCATGCGCCGGCGGCAGCTTTCTCACTGCGGCAAACCCCGTCAGCGGGGCGGGAATGTACTGAAACGTCAGGAAGTGGTCGAGCCCCTGGTAGTCCGGGGCGCGCGACAGTTCCGGGTCGAGCGCGAACAGGGCCTGGATCTCGGAGCCGAACAGGAAGGCTCGCGGCGTCTCGGCATAGACCAGAGGCTTCACGCCGAGCCGGTCGCGCGCGAGAGAAAGTGTTCTCTCCTGGCGGTCCCACACCGCGAACGCGAACATTCCGCGCAGCTCATGCAGACATTTTTCCAGTCCGTCGCGCGCGAACAACCGCAGCAGCACCTCGGTGTCCGAGTGTCCGCGAAAGGTCTCCCCGGCCGCCTCCAGCTGTTCGCGCAATTCCCTGAAGTTGTAGATCTCGCCGTTGAACACGATCACATAGCGGCCGTCGGGACTGATCATTGGCTGGTGGCCCAGCGCCGATAGATCGATAATGGACAGGCGCACGAATCCGAGCTCGGCCGGCCCTTCGCGCCAGATGCCGTGGTCGTCCGGGCCGCGATGGTTGAGGCGGGCGATGCCGCGCTCCAGATCAACGCGCGCCCCCTGAGCGACGAGCGCACCTACGACGCCGCACATGGTGTGTCCCCTTTCATCCCGTTCAGAATGGCCTCCAGCTTCGCCGCGTTGGCGGCCCAGGTGAATTCGTCCTGGGCGCGGCGGCGCCCCGCCGCGCCCCATGTTTTCAGGCGCGCCGGGTCTCGCGCCGCGTCTCCGATCACCCTGCGCCAAGTGCTCACGTCCCCCGGTTCGAGCAAGCGCCCGGTCGCATCCGGCAGCACGATTTCCGGAAGACCGCCATTATCCGATGCTAGCACCGGCAGGCCGCAGGCCATGGCCTCGACCACGCTGATGCCGAACGCTTCCTCTCCGACCGAGGGCTGTACGTAAAGATCGCATTGCGACAGCAGTTGCGGCAGTTCGGCATGCGCGAGGCGCCCGGCGAAGCGCACGCGATGCTCCAGCCCCTGATTGCGCACGGCCGCCTTCAGACTGGCCTCCTCCGGGCCACCGCCAACGACGAGGTAGCGCACCTTGTCCGGCAGACCCGCCAGCGCCTCGACGATGACGCCCAAGCCCTTCCAGCCGACCAGACGGCCAACGCTCACCAGCAGACAGTCGTCCGGGCTCGCGCCATAGCCCGCACGCAACTGGGCATCACGCTCGCGCGGCCGGAATACATCGGTATCCACGCCGTTGTGGACGACCTGCACCGCCCGACCGTAACGGGCCTCGACCTGACGCGCGTTGTAGCGACTGGCCGATACCCAGTGCGTCACAGTGTTCGCGAACAACCGGTCGCCGAGAAAAAAGTCGGTGCCGCCGGAGCGGAACAGCGTCTGCGCCTTGAGCCCCATGCGCCGCGCCCACCACAGGATGGGGAAGTCGAAGGGTTTGTTCACGATCACCGCATCGAAGCCTCCCGCGACCAGCGGAGCAAGCGAATGGCGGGCGAACGACAGGGATTGTCGAGGACGGCGAGGAGGGTTTCCAAGGCGCGGTTGCTGAGGTGGTAGAGGTCGTCGCGGCGGGCGAGGACGAAGTCGGCGCGGGCGCGGTGGAGGGCGGCGGAGAAGGGCTTGCAGGTCTTCATCCAGC
>ODAK010007128.1_pt1 | contig 11223 bp, 7 predicted proteins | sample 1539591 | NCBI WGS metagenome assembly ODAK01 (sample SAMEA3539303, study PRJEB22396) | soil metagenome | biome: tundra; feature: field; material: soil | place: USA | collected 2010-05 | depth 0.15 m | reverse complement strand
CCCAGCGCACCGTTGGGCAGCAGTTTCGACTGGTTCAGCATGAAGCCGAAGAAATCGTCTTGCGAAAAGCTGCGCGGCTCGTAGAACACCACCGCATCGAGGTAAGACTTCAAAGGGATTGCGCCACTCTCCCACGCGGCGTAGGGAGCTGGATGCCGAGCCTCAAGTTCTGCAACGTCAAGATGAAAGTAGTTCGCCGTTAACGCGCGCTCGCGGTGGTCCCAGCCATTTGTGAGCAGAACTCCGCCAACATCGAAGAGGATCACGTCGAAGGGGAACATCGGCGTCTCTAACTCGTCTCTCTGCGCGAACGCGCGTGGTAGGTTACTGCGCTTTGCTGCTGGCCGCGACTAGGTGATTTCTTCACTCGTCGACGGGCATAGTTCTCTGATGTTATGCCGGGCTATTGGAGCCGTCGCCGCACTGATACCTGGCTTCAATAGCCAAAACTTTTTTGAAGCGCCGTGTAAATCGAGGTTCGCTGGTGATGAATTTGGCTTTGAGGAACGCATCGACTAATTCATACGCCAACGATGTGCCGACGATGCGCGCACCGAGCACCAGCACATTCATGTCATCGTGCTCCACGCCCTGGTGCGCTGAATACGTGTCGTGACACATGCCGGCCCGAATACCGGGTATCTTGTTGGCCGCCACGCTCACGCCCACGCCGGAACCACAGATGAGAATGCCTCGAGGAGCTTCACCGTTTCGAATCGCATCGCCTACGCGCTCTGCAAAGTCGGGATAGTCGTCTTCCGGCTCGACCTTATACGCGCCGAGATCAACGATTTCATGTCCAGCCTTGGAGAGATATGCCCGCACATCTTCCTTGAGCGGGAATCCCGCGTGATCCGAACTGATGACTAACTTCACGATAGCCCTTTCTTCATTTTTAGCGGAGTCAGGCGGTAGCGGAGTTAGTTACCAGCAGCAATCTCGTTGCTAACTCCGCCAAAAACGCTAACTCTGCGATTCACCTACTTCTTCAACAGCGCCTTCGCCCTGGCCGTTACATTTTCGCCCGTAAACCCAAACTCCGTGAGCACCTTTGGCCCTGGTGCGGACGCTCCGAAATGATCCAGTCCAATCACGTCGCCGTCCAAGCCGACATACTTCCACCAGCCCTGCGTTGCTCCGGCCTCGACAGCTACCTTGGGTATGCCCGCCGGCAGCACGCTGGCTTTGTATTCGGCTGACTGCCCGTCGAAAATTTCCCAACTCGGGAAGCTAACCACCCGAGCCGCGATTCCTTCCGCAGACAGCAACTTCGCTGCATCCATGCAAGGCCAGACCTCGGAACCGGTACCGATCAGCACCACCTGCGGATTGGCCACGTCTTCCAACACGTAAGCGCCCTTGCTTACCCCGGCATACACATCGTGCTTGGTCGGGTCGATAACGGGAAGATCCTGCCGCGTGAGCGCAAAGAAGCAAGGCGTATCGCGCTCGAGCGCCAGCCGCCAGCAGGCAGCAGTTTCGTTCGCGTCAGCAGGCCTGAAATCGGTCAGCGCCGGCACCGCGCGCAGCATCATGAGTTGCTCCACCGGTTGATGCGTAGGCCCATCCTCGCCAAGACCGATCGAGTCATGGGTAAACACAAAAATGGAATGAATCTGCATCAGGGCAGCGAGCCGAATCGCCGGCTTGCAGTAGTCAGCGAAGCAGAAGAAGGTTGAGCCGAACGGAATCAGCCCTCCATGGGCAGCCATTCCATTGACCACGGCGCACATGCCAAATTCGCGCACGCCAAAGAAAATGTTGCGCCCTGCAGGATCGACGTGAAAACTCGCGCCCGGCTTGAAGATTGTCTTGGTCGACGAAGTGAGATCCGCCGCACCGCCGAAAAGCTCCGGCACCACTTCGGCAATCGCATTCATAATCGCCCCGCCAGCGTTGCGCGTGGCCACCGGCTTGTCAGCCGGATAGCTCGGGATTGCTTTTTCCCAGCCCTTTTTGCGCTGGTTTTTCTGCGTGCGATCAAACTCGACGGCTAACTCGGGGAACTCTGAAGCAAAGCGTGCGAACAACTGCTTCCACTCGCCTTCGCAGGTCGCGCCGCGATCGACAGCCTTACGCCAATTGGCCAGCGCGTCGTCAGGAACGTAGAAGTTTTGATCCTCAGGAAAGCCGAAGAACTTCTTCGTCGCCGCCGTATCGGCCGCGCCCAACGCCTCGCCGTGCACCTTGTTGGTCCCGGCCTTGGGACTGCCGTAGCCAATCACTGTACGCACGGCGATGATCGAGGGCTTCGTCGTCTCCGCCTTGGCTGCTTCGATGGCTGCTTCGATGGCGTTCAAATCATTGCCGTCGGCGACCCGCTGCGTGTGCCAGTGATACGCCTCGAAGCGCTCAAGTACGTCGTCGTTGTAGCTAAGCTCTGTCGGACCATCGAGCGAAATCAGATTGTCGTCGTAAAACAAAATCAGCTTGCCCAGACCCAGCGTTCCCGCAAGCGCTGAAGATTCGTGGGAGATGCCTTCCATCAGATCGCCATCGCCGGCGAGCACATAGGTATGGTGATTCACAATCTCGAATCCAGGCCGATTGTAAATCGCGGCGAGATGCCTCTCTGCAATCGCCATGCCGACGGCCATTCCTAGCCCCTGGCCGAGCGGTCCGGTGGTCACTTCAACGCCGTCTGTATCGCCAAATTCGGGATGCCCCGGCGTGCGCGAATGCCACTGGCGGAAAGCCTTCAGATCATCGATGGTCAGGTTATAGCCCGAGAGAAACAGCGAGGAATAAAGCAGCGCCGAAGCATGCCCATTCGACAGCACAAAGCGGTCGCGGTCGACCCACTTCGAGTGAGCCGGATTGTGCTTCATCACCTTGTGAAAGAGCAGGTAGGCAATGGGTGCGCAGCCCAGCGGAGCACCGGGGTGGCCGCTTTTAGCCTTCTCCACCGCATCCACTGCAAGCAGCCGCAACGTGTCGATGGACAATTCGTCAATAGAGAGATCTGCGAGGGTGGGCGTCATAAAAGTCTGCTGGAAGTCCTTTCAATAAAGTGCGGCGTGGTTCGAGCTAATCAAATTACGTGGCTTCAATCGTTACTTCAATGTTAGAGCCAAGCCAGCGGCCCTGGTCCGGCCAGTGGAGAGTCCATGATAGACCACCGCTCGCCTGGCTTGGAGCGGGGCAAAGATCGGCACCGTAACCTGCACTGCCAAGATTGCGGCTGGGGGTGACGTGCACGGTCTTCCAGTTATCGGCAGACCAGGTCACTTCAAAGTGGTTGTTGTCGAGTATACGAAGCCTGTCGCCCGGCACGATCTTCTGAATGGGGCGTAGAGTGCTGTAAATCTCCAGGCCACTCCGCAGCTTTTCTCTGCCTTCCGGCACGCAATAGCGCTGGTACACAGGTTCGATGCGGTCAAACACTTTACCGTCCACCGCCGATCGCAGCAGCTTGAGATATTCCGCATGAGCCCAGACCAGTGGCACTGCCGAACCAGCCGGCCGACCCAGCAGCAGACTTTGCGAAGGGCGGTTGGCCTCGTCCCACACCTGCTCCGGCATCATTTGCCCCGGAGTTGCAAAGCGCTCATAGCTCGCGATCAGTGGCGCAATGTCTTTGCCTGCGGCCAACTCATAATGCGCACGCTCGCCGGTCAGCAGGGGCCACACGCGCCCCTGACCCCAGCCTTGGAATGGGCCACCGTCTGGCCGCTGTCCGTAGCCATCCCAGTTATAACGAAGCCAGCCCGGCCCTTGCGGCAGTCCCCGCTTGATGACCGCGTCGACCACTTTTAAGGAATCAATCACCAGCGGATCGTCGGCGCCCCGCACTCCGTAGCGAACCAGTTCAAGGAAGCCGGCGTCGATGATTTCGCGTGCTTCAAACTCGTAGCGCGTACCCGGCGGCCGGTTCTGGACGCGAATTGTCTCCGTGCCACAGCCTTCGCAGGCGTAAGCCGCTCCTTGTTCCGGCGGGCGGATGCGCATGTAGTGCCGCTTCACAGACGGCAGCAAAACGCCCTCCGTGGTGACTGTCCAGTCTTCGAGGTGGCGCTCGATCCAGTCAGCGAATTCCTCGAGAAAGACCGCCATTTCCATCGAATCGTGGGCACGGGCGATTTCAGCGGCGCAAATAAGACCGGCGATCACAGCGGCCAGCGTGGAAGGAGAGTAACCCGCGTTTTCTTCCCAGCGATCCTGGTGGGTGATGGGCGCATGCTGCACGAGAAACCCGGCAGCCCGCTCCACAAACGGGAAGATATCCATTTCCCCGAGACCGTTCGCCTTCCACAAGCGCCACGCGAGCATGATCGGGAAAGCCACCTCGTCCAGCTGCACGCCTGACCAGTAGGGGCGTCCATCGACCCAAAAATTCTGCGCGAAGCCGCCATCGGGCTTCTGCGTACAGGCCAGGTAGACCAAGGCTCGACGCGCCGTCTCCACGCGCCCGCAGGCCAGCAGCGCGGTGGCCGTCTGCACCATGTCGCGCGTCCAAACCAAGTGGTATCCCCCCAGGTCGTCGTCGCCATGTACCTGTCCCCACGGAATCGAGGCTGAGGCAACGAAGGCACCGGAGAAGGTCTTGTCTTCATGAGCCAGCAGCACGTTATGACTGGCCCGCATGAGTTTGCCGCCATCGCCTGCTTTGGCGGCGAGCCATTCAGGGTTGGCCGCGCGATGCCATTGCTCAAGAAAACGGGCTCGATGCTGTTCAAAAGGCATAGCCAAAGCGCTCACCGTCTTCTGTAGAGCGGTGTGGTTTCCTTCGCCAAGACCAATGGCCAGGGTGAACTCGCGCGTGCCGTCTTGCCCCGCCGCCCCAAGATTCAGCTCGCCCATCAAGGCAATATTTCCGCCGATAGCCGAGCCAAATTCCCAATCCATGCTGAAGTCGTCGATAAGGTCGTGCCACCCATCGCTGGCGCCCACAAACCCGCAGCTGACCCTCGAAAAACCGCAACTGGCGCCCATCGCCAGCGACCACGGATCCTTCCAGGCGAGCAGCATTTTATGCCCTGCAACGTCGAGGGCTCGCCCGGTGTTCCCGGCTCCGCCGCCGCTTAGGTGCGGCGCCAACAGCGCATAAACCTTGAGTCTTGGCAACAAATCTGCGTGGCCGTCAAGGTGCACGCGCGTCAGCACCACGCTGTGGTGCGGATCGCAAATGATTTCCTTGGTCAGCGTGTAGCGGCCGTCAGGATCGCGGTTTGTATAGCGCACTCCCAGGGCTTCAGGGTCGATGTACTCGAAGGTGGTCAGAAGGTCGCGCTTTTCTTCGTGGGCAAAGGTCTGGCCATCCGTGACCAGAAACTCCATGTCCCGCACCTGGGCGCTGTCGATGGTAGGGTGGTAAATCTCGTTGAGCACGCCGTGCGAACAGGTAAACCACACGCGGCTCGATGCGGAATAGGCGGTTCCCACAGCGTCTTTCACGCTTGACGTCCAGCGCGGCTCAAGGCCGGGCGCGCCAAAGGCGTGGCCCTGCTGCTCAAGCCAGCGGTAAGTCAGCTGTTCACTCAAAGTCTCACACCGAAATTTCTTCTGAGAAATATCACGGTCGCGGGGCCATCCTGTCTCGTCCTGTTCTGAACCACTTTAGGATGTTTGGAGAAGCCAAAAAGTTTCGCTGTTGAATTAGTTCGCACCCCGCAGCCGATTTGCGCATCCATCCACACAGAGGGCTCCGCTCGCGGGTGTGAACATCAGGTTGCCGTGGCTGCGAGTCGCTGAGGTTCGCCCTAACACTATAACCACAAACACCCTGCTCTGATCTCAACAGAACACTGTGGCCTGTGGTCAAAACCGTACAATCCGATCTGAGGAGATTCCCTTATGGCTTATGAGCTTCCCCCGCTTCCTTATGACTACGCTGCCCTCGAACCGCATATTGATGCCGAGACGATGCATTTACATCACGACAAACATCACCAGACGTACATCACCAATGTGAACGCCGCGTTGGCCAACCATCCTGATTTAGCCGCCAAATCCGTCGATGACCTGTTGCGCGATCTGAACAAAGTCCCCGAGGATATTCGGACTGTCGTGCGCAACAACGGCGGTGGTCACTCGAACCACACAGCTTTTTGGAACCTGATGGGGCCCACCGGCACTACCGGTGTGGGCGGCCCGCCAAGCGGCGCGATTGCTGACCAGATTTCCAAGGATTTCGGTGATTTTGACACCTTCAAGAAGACTTTCAACGAGACGACAGCGAAGCAGTTCGGCTCCGGCTGGGGCTGGCTGGTCTTTCAAGACGGCAAGCTCAAGATCATCACCACTGCCAACCAGGATTCGCCGCTGAGCCAGGGTCTTTATCCCATCCTCGGCAACGACGTCTGGGAGCACGCCTACTACTTGAAATACCAGAATAAGCGCCCCGATTACCTCGCCGCCTGGTGGAACGTGGTCAACTGGGCTGAAGTGAACAAGCGCTTCGCCGTCGCGAAGGGTTAAGTACAGGGACTTGAAGATCAGGGACTAGGGACCAGGGACTAGCGAAAGCCCGATTCCTGGTCCCTCTTCTTTAATCTCATGCACTACCTCCCAAAGCGCGAGTCCCTGGTCCCTAGTCCCTGTGCTCAACAACCCCTCGCTCCATTTCGCGTCTAATCAGGTAGCGCGATGCTAAAACTCGTTCGCATTTGTGGTTCATATCTCCTGCCGTCACTGCTTGCCTTGATCCTGGGCGTTGCTCCTTCGTCCTCGTCGGCGCAGTCGGGCAATTTCACAGTCAGTCAGAACGGCAAATCCGTGGGCACGGCCAGCTTCAGCTTTTCTGGCAAGGCGGATGGTTATGACTCCACATCCGTGGTCCGCGTCTCGATGCAGGGTTTGGATTACGCCCTCTCGAAGACCGAGCAGTTGACGTCCTCGAATCAACTGCGGCATGTGCAGCTCAGCGCGACTGTCAACAACACCGCCGTCAATGTCACGGCCGCTCCTGACGCCGCGCAAATTCTGATCAATATTTCCGCTAGCGGGCGCAGCAACACCACGCGTCTCGAGGCTCACAATTCAGCTGTCTTTTTGCCGGATTTTGACCCCGGCGCTCTTGAGACCCTGCTCGCTCTCGCAGTGATCAACAACAATCGGGATATTTGGGCCATCGTCCCCAAACAGGCCGGCTCTATCGTGCCCATTCAACTCGCGACCTACGCCGATGAACAAGGTACTCTCGATGGCAAGCCAATCGCTGTGCATCACATCATCGCGACGATCGCAGGATCGACGACCGACCTTTTCTCCGGGCCTGAGAATCAGCTATTACAGGCTGAATTACCGCAACAGGGCTACGCACTGGTGCGCAACGGATTCGTACTGAAGCCTCCGTCGAAGCCATTAGCTCCGCCGGCACAATAATCAGCATCTCGACCCGACAAGCTTCGAATCAAACCGCCCGACCCGCTGCTACTGCGGAAGCCCACGCCCACTGAAAATTGAACCCGCCCAGGTGGCCGGTCACGTCCACCGCTTCGCCGATAAAAAACAAGCCGGGGACGGTGCGTGCCTCCATGGTGCGCGCCTGCAGAGCGCCGGTATCGACCCCGCCGGCGGTCACTTCCGCCTTCTCGAATCCCTCTGTGCCAACGGGGTGAAACTCCCAGCGGTGCAACCGCTGTTCGCATGCCGCGAGCGCAGCATTGGACCAGCCCGCCGGTGCACCGGCGTCGGCCAGAAACGAAGCCAGCCTCTGCGGCACCACGGCACGCAATGCCTGCCGCAAAGCGGGAGGATCGCGTCGCGATCGTGGCTCGGATAACGAATTCAGAAGGCCATTCGACTCTGGCGCAAAATCCACGGTAAGCGGTTCCCCTCGGCGCCAATATGACGAGGCCTGCAACACTGCGGGCCCGCTGAGGCCGCGATGCGTTACCAGCAGCTTTTCTCTGAATTTTGTTCCACTGCATGCATGAGCCACCACGTCCGCGGCCACCCCGGCCAGATCAGTCCAGCCCGCCTCCGTGCCGCCGAGCAGCAGCGGAACCAAGGCAGGACGCGGCGGGACGACCGCCAGCTTGAACTGGCGTGCCAGTTCATAAGCCAGGCCAGTCGCCCCCATCTTGGGAATCGACAGTCCACCGGTCGCGACCACCAGCGCCGACGCTGCAAAGGCCCCGAGCGAACTCTCGACCGTGTACCCCTGACCGCCAGACTCGATCTCGACTCCATGCGCGTTGAGCAGGATCTCTACCTCGCCCGATGCACATTCAGCAAGCAGCATGTCGAGAATGGCGCGCGACGAGTGATCGCAGAACAACTGACCCAGCGTCTTCTCGTGCCAGGGAATCCCATATCTCTCGACGAGCTCAAGAAAGTGGTGCGGCTGGTAAAGCGACAAAGCCGACTTTGCAAAATGAGGATTTTCAGAAAGGAAATAGTCGGGCGCGCAATGCAGGTTGGTGAAGTTGCACCGGCCACCGCCCGAGATGAGGATCTTCCGTCCCGGTTGACCGTTGTGTTCGAGCAGCAAGACGCGTCGCCCGCGCTGCCCGGCCACCGCTGCACACATCAGTCCTGCGGCGCCAGCCCCCAGCACAATTACATCGAATTGGAGGTGGGCGAGAGGCACTCCTCCATTGTCGCCGACCCTGGACAGCCGAAGTCCCGCGCCCAACGTACGTTGCTGCTGGAACCGTTGGGAGCCGATCTGCGTAAATATTCCAAGAATGGAACGAACCTTCAGCTGGCCGTGGGTCGAGGCGCAGGCCGCCCAGACCATTGACGTCTGGAACACCAGCATCGTGGGCTCGGCGACAGGCGGTCCCCGCTACAGCATTCAAGAGCAACTGACTCGCGAGGATGCCTACGACGATGGGCTGAGAGCGGTCGAGCGGGAGGCGAAGCGAACTCCGCAGACGCGCGCTGAACGCCTCGGAGTGCAGCAGCGAATCGTCGCGGTGTTCCCCCCATTCGCGTCCATTGCACTGGGTCTCGAGGAAGACGCTGTCCAGCTCCTCACCGAAGGTTTCATGCCGGCGGGTACGCAGGTCGCGCAGTGGGCAACTCGTTTCGACGGAAATCTGAGGATGCCTGAGATTATTCAGGCGTGCCGCAATGCATGGACCGCTTGCGGTCTGCAACCTCTGCTTGGCGACCGCATGGAAATCACCCCGTCAATTTTGGGCTACAGCTTGCTGTATCCGTACAGCGACAATTACCTCGACAACTATAAGGTCTCCGCCGCGGACAAGCTCCATTTCAGTGCGCGCTTCTGCGACCGTCTGCGCGGCCGCCGGCTTTCGCCGCGAAATCGTCACGAAGCCGCGGTTTGGGCGATGGTGCAGTTGATTGAGCTGCAATATCCTCGCCTGCACTATCCGCAGGTCTTCGACTGCCTGCTGGCCATCCATCGTGCGCAAGAGAAAAGCATCATGCAACTGAAGGGTTGCGGATCGGTGAATGATTCCGAACTCCTGAGGATAAGTTGCGCGAAGGGCGGGACCTCAGTCCTGGCGGATGCATGCCTCTCGCATGGAGATCTCAATGAAGACGAGAGCCGCTTGTCGTTCGAGTGGGGCGCCCTGCTGCAATTAGGCGACGATTTGCAAGACGTGCATGAGGACGTGCGCTCTGGTTCGGCGACGCTGTTCTCTCGCGCTGCCGCTGCGCACATCCCGTTAGATAGCCTGGTTTATCAGCTTCTGAATTTTAGTGAGCGCGTGGCAGACCGAATGGAGCGGTCGCCCAATGGCACCTCTGAGCTCAAGGATTTGCTACGCACGAGTTGGCGATCACTCATCCTCATGGCAGTGGCCAACGCACAGGGATGCTTCACTCCGGAATTCTTGGCCGAACTGGAGCCCTGCTCATCATTCCGCTTCGATTTTCTCCACGCCCGGCACAAGAAAATGACGGGCCGACGCGGAATATTCAAAGTGCTCTTTGATGCTTTCCTCGAAGCAGGCGAAAGAGACAAGAGTGAACTGCCTCGGCCTGAAGATTGGCTGAAATATGTCCTTGATGTCGACGCCGAGTCCGTGACGAAGTCGATCACGTTGCAAAGGTCTCCAGCCTGAGAGCGACAACAGCAAGGATCAATTCGACGTAGAATATCTTTCGAGATCGAACTGCCAAGTTCCCAAGATCGGTGCTTGGCCAGCCGGAGAATTTTACTTTCTACATCTCATCGTCTCGGAACATCGGATGCGGAATCAGCTTGCGATAGTCTTCCTGGTGAGCGCCGTCGAGACAAGCCTCAATGATGCGGTGGCCAAGAGGATCAAGTTCAGGCACTTGAAACTGCTTCAATTCACGCGCAAAGAATTCGCGCCATTGCCGCGCACCTTCTTCATAGACATCCATGCCGCCCTGGATCTGTTCCTCGATACGTAAAAACACGCGCGGAATCATGGAGCCCTCAACACGCAACTGGTGCGGAATGTAGCCGAGGAGCGGGCACATCGCCTCTCCAACCTGCGCGCGACCAAATTTAGCGCTACCGCGTCGGGCAAGGTATTCACGGGCAATCCACTCGGCCATGAAGCCCACTTTCCACGCGCCGATGTGTTGATTGGGAATGAGCACGTAGCGCGTCTCGGGCGTCTCGACAATCTGCTGCAGTAACAGATTGGCCTGGTCTACGCGGCGGCCTGTAGCAAATGCCCAATAGGATCCCACTCCCTCTGACTGCATCTCCTTGCTCTTTTGCGTTTGAATACTGGGGTTGGCGTGACCGCGGGGTGCAACCAGTCGCCACAGCCATGCCAGCGCCGGGCTCAAAACATGCATCATGGCGAGAATGCCGTAAAGCTGGCTGTCTCGATGGGTCGCGGGACAGCGCACGCCAAAGCTGCGCACGTCCACCGCTTTTGGGCCGCCCGCAATGTCTTCGAGCAATCGGCGCGGCAAAATCACACGCGGATTCGTGCACATTTTGCCGGGGGCATCTTCAACGTGTTCCCACGTCAGGCAAGTACCGCCGGGGACGATGTAGTGGTTCAGAAAAATCAACGGCTCGGGCGGATCGATGCAGAGGCGTTCGAGATTGGGCGCGGTGCCGTAGCTGTGAATGTGGTCGACGCGCACAAACCACGCATTTTCAGCATCCGCTATCGTAAGCCGGCCGTGCTTGCCCCGGTAGCTCGGATGCGCGCACGCCATGTCGTCGGCAATGGGGCGCAGGTGGCAGGCTTCCGGCAGATTGAGCGTGCGCTCTTCTTTGGTGATCACGTTGCGGCCGATAAGCAGACGTCCATCTTCCATGCGATGGATGTGCTCGGTCATTTCGCTCTTGCCGCCGCCGCTCGCGCCCTCATGCAT